>ERZ1292625.83-Hain-H41-01um-R1-83-length-167163-cov-11_pt1 | contig 167163 bp, 170 predicted proteins | sample MGYA00564400_ERZ1292625 | MGnify/ENA primary metagenome ERZ1292625 (study PRJEB36523, sample SAMEA6512639) | groundwater metagenome | collected 2019-01-08 | study: AquaDiva: Metagenomics assemblies of 32 groundwater samples | reverse complement strand
TAACTCCCGCATCACTTCCACTTGTAGAATGATACTTATCATCGCTAATGTTAAGATTAAAAAGGTTAGTGGAATTGAGCACTGTTGGTCCACTAACCCAAGGATCAGTTGGAGGATTAGAACCATCGCTTCCATTATAAGCTTTATTGTTTGTAGTGTCACTAAAATTGTAATAATGTATTGCCGTATCCAAAAGCTGGAAAGTTTGGTTCTGGGTCACATTAGATTGATTTGCAAAATAGTTATATGGCTCCATGGTTTTATTGTTTATAACAGCGTTATAAATGTCTAGCCTTGAAATATTAATCTGGGTTGATGAATTAAGGTCGTAGAATATGGGCGTTCCAGTACTTCTTAGCCGGTACTTTAAATCAGAGGGAGACAAGGATTCATTTTGTAAAACAATGGAAGCCCCAGCAGCAACCATTGGTGCGCTTATCGAAGTTCCAGACTTTAATGCAGAACCTCCTCCTAGAACAGGGACATTTATACTAACACCAGGAGCAAAAACATCAACTTTTTCTCCACCACTTGAGAACACAGCAATTTCGTCCTGTTTTGTCGTTGATCCAACTCTTGTAACATTTGAAGCACAAGCAGGAGTTTTTAGAGAAAGGTTCCCATCATTACCGGTCGCAGCCACGACAAACATTCTTTTAGAGACTGCATTGTTTGCAAGTTCTGCAACAAGATCAGCGTCACAAAATCCGTCATAGCTCCCAGCACCAATACTAAACGAAATCACATTCACATTCTGGTCAATGCACCATTGCAGCCCTTGAAGAACTGTACTTTCATAGCCTGTCCCGTTGGCATAAATAACTTTTGCAATATAAAGTTCAGAGCCGGGAGCAATTCTAGAAACAACTCCTGCAACGCTTGTTCCGTGCCCATTATCGTCCATAGGGTCAGAATCATTGTTAGCGAAATCAAAACCAGCAATATAGTTGGTTATATCAGAATTATTATAATCAACGCCTGTATCAATTACACAAACTTTTTCTCCGCTACCATTCAGGCTAAAATTATTTTTTACCTCCGTCGATCTAATGATTTGTTCAGAATCGTTTAACAGCAAAGAAACTGGCTGGTCTTCCATCACACTTTCAATATTAGGATCATTCTTAAGAGAGGCGACGTTGTCTTCGTTAACTGAAATGACCTCAAGATTATTTTTTTCTGTTTTTATTGTTTTTTCCGACTCACCAAAATTACCAATGTCCACTTTTGTTTTTTTGTCTTTTAATTTTACAATAAGTCTAATCTCTCTTCCACCTGTTTTGAGCAGATAAGTCTGTAAATAACCCAAATTCGGCACAACCCATTCAACCCTATCAATCAAATTATTATTGTTAGAATCAATGAAAGAAAGATTAACTTCTGTTTGATTTCCGTCTGTAATGGAATAAAGCCTAATTTTTGATTTGATAGTTTCATTTTCTAACTCGGTGAAAGCCAAGACATTCTTGTAATCGACTCCTTCTGGGCCTATAATTGAAATTTGCTTGCTTACATTAGTAACATTGGTTTCCTGAGCATAAGGAGCACCAGTATAATATTCAACAATCAGTTCGTCTTGATTTTGCACAGAAGAAGAAATTTCAACACTCACATTTTGAGTGTCTCCCTCATTAACAACATTTCCCGTAAATCTTATGATCCCCAAAATGAAATTAAAGGCCGTAGTAAAGAAATTTCCTTGAGAAGTCTTTTCCCCATTTGGTGAAACTTCTTGAATAGTTTTTTCATTGTTTACAATCACATCAACTTTTTCCTCACCAGCATCTGAAATCTTTTTGACAGAAACATTTCCAGCAGCATCTGGAAGGTCAACCCTTAGGTTTGAAACAGAATCGTTCCCCTCAACAAAGACTTTTACTTTCTTTTCCCATTTTACAGGTTTTCCAAGAACAGCGCCATATTGTTTTACAGAAGTTTCCAGGGTCACGTTAGATGTTGCATTCTTGATTGTTTCATTAACGATAGTTTCATTCGTGATATTTGTTCCAGTTACATTAGCAATACTAAAATTATTAAGGGATTCATTCCCAATCGTTGTTCCATTTGTAACGTTAGAGATGCCTGCTCCAGATGTTCCACCATTTGGATTTTCTATTGTTATATTTTCCGGAGCAGTAGTATTTGTTTCGTTAAACTCTGTTGTTTGATTTGTTGCAGAATTATTTGATTCTATGGTGGGTATTACATCAGTATTATTTGCTTCGGGAGTTTGTGTTGTGTTTTCGCTAATAGAAGAACTTGAAGTTTCATTGTTTGTTTGCTCAGAGGTAGTTGTTTCAGAAGCTGTAGTTTCTGTTGGAGGAGCTTCAGCAGTAGTTGTCTCTGTAGGAGAAGCTTCAGACGTTGTTGTAGCCTCAGTTGGTGTTGAACCAGAGCCAGTGTCTGAAGTTCCAGAACTTGTTTCACTTGGGGTTGTAGGAGTTGTTGTGTCAGGAGTTGAACCTTCTGTTGTGAATCCTGTAAAGAAAGAGTAAACCTTGCTCCCAACATTTTCAAAAAAACTATTGCCAGTTTTCTGCTGTTTTTCGGAAAACTGATAGCTTAAAAAAGAAATTGAGAGAAAAATGATTATTATTGCTCCAAGCAAAATAAAAAGCATTGAATGTTTCTTGAATAAATTATTTTCAGAAGTTACAGCACGTGGTTCTTTGTAATTTTCAAGGTATTTTGTGTGAGTGTTTCCTTTTTCATCCCTATAGCTCTCATAATAATACGGTCCAAACTTCTTTCCATTCCTATGAATATATCTCTTAAAAACCATCCCTTTTTCCGTCCTCTTTTGACGGAAAAATTATGTGCTGTAACTATTTAAATATAATGGTGAAAAGGTTTAAATACAAAAATTTACCATTTTCTTTATGAAAGAAGTATATTTTAAAGGGTTTAGGAGAATGGGAACAAATTCTCCCCTAGAGTCAATCATGTTTGATCCAGAAACCAAAAGCTTATCCACTTGTCAAACATTGAATGAGGCTCTAACTAGCAGAGTATTAAAAGCAAACACGCTCCACCCAGTTTTACCAAAAAGACTGTCAGTCTCACTTCCAACAACAGAGTTTCCAGGAGCGTATAGGCCAGAGGGAATTTTATTTACGACAACTCAAAAACCTTCTTACTGCACCCCATTTGATTTAATGGCATTAACAGATGGAGATAAATTTAATCATGAAGATTATGGATCAAATTTTCTAAAAGGATATCAAGAATTCGTTTTTTCTAATTTTGATTCTATGTCTGCATCATTCCAGAATTCCAGTCAAGCAGTTAAGGCTCTTAATATTTTTAGAACGTTACAAGGGTTAACACCTCTTAAGGTAAATCTTGGTTACAATGAAATTTGTTTTGAAGAGGACATTAGATTCAAACCAATTGCTCTAGTCGGAGTTTCTCCAGAAATAAAAGAATTAAGTGCAAAACACAGACTGAAAAAGCATGGCACAGTTAATGCTTACCTCATTCACATAAATCATCCTGTAAGACATCCTATTAAAAATTTTAGAGAATTAGTTCATCTAAGCTTAGGTTCTATGTTTGACGGATATCAGGGCTTAGCTCAAGAAAGAGGATAAATTCTTCACTTCGCCACAATCTCCAAAGCATCTCTATTTTTTAAAAGATATGTTTTGCCCAAAGCCCTTTTTGACCTTGCATCTATCGCTTTGACAAAGTTTTTTCCAAAGTCTGTATGTAAAAAATAAGCAAAGTCCAAAGCTGTGCTTCCTTCAGGCAATAAAAAACAATCGGGAAGAACATGCCCCTTTGAATCAGCAAGCTTTGAAGCGCTTGCAGGAAAGATTGCAACACATTTTAATATGTCAAACACAGCCATATTAAGTATTTTCTGGACTCCCGTACTTCCAAACTCTTTCAAGACATTATCTTTTATTTTATGTAAAGCTTCTTTTTGTTTTTCGTTCAAATCTTTAATTATTTTGAAATCAGAATCTCCAGGAAGATATTCAATTAGTCCTGCCTTTGAAGCCTGCCTCAAAGCAACTTCAGAGTCAGCAGAGCAAGGAAGGATAATCATGCCCGGAAATTCTTTCTTTAATTTATTGTAGTTCTCAAGACCTTTTTCCATATCAACTTTGTTTGCAGCAAGAATCATTGGTTTGCTTAGATGTCTTAATTGTGAAACAAAAGCTTTCAAGTTCTCATCCCCCCATGAACTAGGTCTTTCAGGCAAATTTAATTTGATAATTGCTCTTTTAACATCATCTTCCTTGACTTTTAATCCTGAAAACTGCTTTGCAACAGCCTCGGAAAACTTTATTTTCTCTTGCTCCGCTTTTCTGGAGAAAGTCTTCCAGACTTTTAAGAAAATATTATACCACCATGCGTTAAGCTCGTCTTCTAAAAACCTGACGTCATTGCAAGGATCATAGTTTTTAGTCGGCTTTCCTCCCTCATCTGTCTCTCCTGAAGCGTCAATTATATAAATAAAAACATCTGCCTGTCTCAAGTCATCTAAAAATTGGTTTCCAAGCCCTTTTCCTTCAGAAGCTCCAGGCACTAATCCTGCAACATCCATTAAATCTATAGGAACAAATCTCTGCCCTTTAATGCAATAACCATGATTAGGCTGGCACTGAGCCTTAAACTCCTTGTCAATGCATTCAACTCTTACATAACCTACTCCATGATTTGGTTTTATAGTTGTAAAAGGATAAGAGGCAATCTCAATCTCTGCCAAAGTCGCTGCTTTGAAAAACGTGCTTTTCCCGACAGAAGGTTTTCCGACTAAACCGATTAACATTAATATAGAGAAAAAAACAAGTTTAAATTAGTTTCGAACCGCTAACTTTTTAAGTTAACCAAACATAATATTATGGAAATGACAGTGCTTGAAAACATAGGTTATATTTTGGTAGGATTTATCGCAATAGTATCAATATTCTTAGTAATTTTGGCACTTATGGAAAAAAAGTTGAAAATAAGAGTTTTCCACGGGAAAAAAGCAAGAAACCAATTCTATATTGAAGAGATTGCAAAAATAAATATAAACATGCCTGAAGAATCATTGAAGACATTAAGCAAGCAGGCAAAATCTTTTTTCAGAGAGGCGTTCCATTTGGGAGGAAGCCCTGATTATTCTTGGCTTCAGAACTACTTCGCAAAAAAGAACAACAAAAAAGCATTTGAGTTCTGCACAGAAATGATAAAATATTTTTACTCTGGCCAAAAAATAAACACCGAACTTCTGCAGAAACAAATCGCGCTTCTCGCAGAAATTATAAGCAGCAATAGGATTGTGACAAAAGAGGAGCAAAAAGAGTTAGATAAGCAAAGTCAGAAAAACATACCAATAACACAAAGAAATTTCTTACTGAGAGCCTTGAAGAAGAAATAACTAAGTAGATAAAGATTCAAAATATTGAGAAACATCTACAAATTTCAAACTTCCGGGATATAAAATTTTAACACTCATTTCTCCACCAAAATTCTCTGGAGGGATAATTCTAAGATTACCCTTAGTAGAATCAAAAATAGATGCAGAAATTCTCACATCCTTTAAAACGCCATGAGGAATGTAAACATGTATATCGCTGCTTACTAGGTTAAATTCTGCATATTGAGAGCTAATAAACTCCAGCCTAGAACTGGTACTATTAGAGTCAATTGGAATAATCCTATGAACAATCAGTTTGTTGTCTCCATCATATCTATCTCCTATATCTTCTCCGCTTTCCAGTCTTTGCCAATCTTCCCATCTAAGAATAGCTTCTATGTTAAAACCATTTTTGTTGATTATCATGGATTAATTATTCTTACAGAGGTTAATAAGTTCATTGGTAATCAATTGCAATTATCAAGGCAAACTTACATACTTAGTGTTGCTCAAGAAAAATTCTAATACTAAAAGAACTATCGCAAAAATAAGAAGATAATCCTGTAACTTTATAGCAACTTCTTTTTCAGTTATGTTAAACATCTCGGTGAATGCTCCCGACAAATTAGCCTTGTTCTCAGCTGAAAAATATTTTCCATGAGTGTTGTAAGCAAGGCTTTTCAATGAATCCTCATCTAGTTTAGACAAACCAAATTCAGTCGCCCCGCCTTCTTTAGTTCCCATTCCGATTGTGTTTATTACAACACCATAATAATCTGCATAATCAATAGCTTCCTGAACACTTCCAACATTTAACTGGCCATCACTTAATATTACAATTGCTTTATTATCTTCGTTCTTTAACAGATTAGTTGATGTAAGAACAGACTCGTAAATGTCAGTCCCACCAAGACCACCAATCTCTATGGAATTGACGGCATTCCTTAGCTCGTCTTTTCTATCGGTCATGTCAATCTGTATCTTGCTGCCTCCCGAAAAAGAGATAACACCCATTTTTGTTCCCAAAGGAGAATTAGAAATAAAATCTTTAGCAGTATCTTTAGCCACTTCTATTCTGCTTGGAGAAAAATCAGTCGCCTCCATACTTTTGGAAGAATCTATAGCTATAACAAATGAAAATGAGCTTGCCTTCGTAAGAACATTAATTGTTAATCCTGAAACTGCAAAAACCAGAGCCAAAATTACTAGAGCATTAAGCGTAAGCAGTATAACATTTTTGGAGAAAAAATCTATCCCTTCTATTCTTGCTATAGCATCAAAGTTTGCAAATTTCAAAGATTTTTTCTTCTTATTACTCAAAGCTAGAAAGTGTATGAAAAAGATAAGAGGTATCGCAAATAGGAAAAAAAGATATTCTGGATGAGAGAAATAAAATAAAGCCATATTAAATTTTCTTTTCAAGCCTCTCTTTCAAAAATACTGCAAGAGGAACTGAAAATGACCTTGAAGTCACCAAATCTAAATAATCAGCCTCAGTCTTCTTAAAAATCTCCTCAACAAATTTTGCCTGCTCTCTCGCATATTTTTCATAAGGTGCTCTTGCAACTTTAGGATTTATTATAACCTGATCTCCAGATAGAGAGCTTTCAACAACTATCTCTCCCTCAACATTTGGTAAAGTTATGTCTAGAGGATCTCTGACCCTTACCAAGATAGTTTCAAATAATTCTGAAAGTAAAGTAAGTCTTTTTTCAGATTCAGGTGTGACCCTCAAGAAATCAGATATCAAAATAACAGAGTTTATTGATTTGTTTAGATATCTCATTGCAAAATCCAGCCCTTTGTCCAGATCAGTAACACCCCCATAAGTTTCTGTGTTAGTCATTAAGTCCATCAAAAACTGAAAATGTTTCTCACCGTTTCTGGGGGTTATAAAATGTTTTACATCATTGCTAAACAAAAAAAATCCCACCCTGTCACCCTCTTCCATTATAAGTTTTGCAAATGCAGCAGTCAACTCAGCAATAAATTCGCACTTTAATTTTTTCCCAGAACCAAAAACCATGCTGCTACCCACATCAATCAAAAACATTATCTTAAGGTCTCTCTCTTCCTTGTATTGTTTGACCAAAAGTTTTTGTGCCCTTGAACTTGATTTCCAGTCAATTTCAGAAGCATCATCATCTGGAGAAAAATCTCTGTACGATTCAAACTCTAATCCTTTGCCTCTAAATAAAATTCTGTAGATATCTCTCTTAAGCCTAAATTCCTTCATGACGGCCTTGAATTCAGTTATTGCTTCAGGAATGTCCGTGTTGAGTCGTTTTTCAACCATTCAAACCCCCACCATGAACAAAATTTCGTCTATAATTTTGTCAGAGGTAACTCCTTCTGCCCTTGCTTTATAGTTGAGAATAATTCTGTGTCTTAAGACATAATGCGCAACCGACTTAACATCATTTGGAATGACGTAATTTCTCCCGTTTATCAAAGCCCACGCCTTAGCAGCAATGAAAAGTCCAATGTTTGCTCTAGGCGATCCACCCCATTCAATGTATTTCCCATGGGGAAAATCTTTTTTTCTCGTTTTATCGACTATCCTGACAATGTAATCTTTGACTTTCTCACTCATGAATATGCTTTTTGTCATTTCCTGCATCTTAAGTATTTTTTCTGGAGACAAAATCGGTTTGACATTAAAGCTTTCAAAACTTCTTAACGTAGAATTGTCAATCATGATCATCTTTTCTTCTTCTTTTGTCGGATATCCCATCAATATCTTGAACAAAAACCTGTCAACTTGAGCTTCAGGAAGATCATAGACCCCGCTGGACTCCAAAGGATTATTGTTTGCCATGACAAAAAAAGGTTTTGGAAGAGGATAAGTCTCTTTGGCAATCGTAACCTGTTTCTCCTGCATCGCTTCAATCATAGCAGACTGGGTCTTAGGAGGACTTCTGTTTATTTCATCAGCAATTATAAAATTTGCAAATATCGGTCCCTTAATTGTTTCAAATCCTTTATTAGGAGTATAAGTCGTGATTCCAATGATATCACTAGGTAATAAATCAACTGTGAACTGGATTCTCTTTGCAGAACATCCAGAAGCCTGCGCAAGTGTTTTTACAAGAAGCGTCTTTGCAATTCCAGGAACTCCTTCAAGCAAAACGTGTCCGTCACAAAGCAAAGCGCACATGAACGCATCAACAGCGTCTTTCTGTCCGACAATCACTTTCCCAACTTCTTCTTTAACTTTAAAAATCAAATCGTAAGCTTCTTTTATTTCAACAGGGACCTCATCCAAGTTCATCTTCTCAAGAACCGGCGCCTTGGAGCTCTTCAGTTTATTCTTTATTTTCAACTCAGCTCTGACAGAAAGAACTTCATTTATTTCTTCATCAGTATAATTATTATTCTTTAGTATCCCTCTTATCTGCTCGTTATCATACCTCTGCTCAACTGCTTTTTTCACCCAAGCTTCTATTTCCCCTTTTTTTTGGTCATCCATAACGACTTACACCTCTGTTATAATTATCAGAATACGTATTGTTTTTTATACTTTCCTGTGTGTACAAACCTTTTTTCCTTCTCAAATTGATTCTTTTGTAGGAATAAAAAGCGACTCCGACAACAAAAACGGCGATTGTGGAAACAGCAAGGTATCTGTAAAGCTTATTCTCGGCTATTTTGGATAAAACCGGCTTTCCGGCCTGCGCAATTGCATTTTTACATGCATTCAAAGCCTCATCTGCCTTTTGATTGGCCAATGCAGTGTTTCCCTGCGAGGCATATCTTTTTGCTTCATCAACTAATTCTTTTATTTCAATGCACTCCGGATTTGACGCAATAAATTCTTCTGTGAAAACAATTTTTTCCCCGACATTCTCTCCCTCTTTTATTGTCAAAAATATTTTTCCCCAATCCATGTATCTTGGACTGCTTGAGGTAGCATTGACAGTGATCTCAAAAGTCCCGACGTTCTGCGTGTCAACATTGAGAATCATTGTCAAATTTTCCTTTTTTCCAGGTTGCAAGCTGGCAAATTCTCTCTTGCTGAATGAGATGTTTACATCATTCGCCAAAACATTGTCTTTAGCAACACTTCCATCCAAATTTATCATATAGAGGGTTGTACTGCCGGTATTATACAATGTTAAAGGCACTTCTATCTTGTCTTTCTGATAAGCAGAGATAGGCCCAGGCATTATTATTTTCAAAGAAACCGGAACCTCAGTGCTTCCACCTCCAGAAGAGCTTGAAGTAGAAGTTCCCGTTGGTGCAACAAATCTAACAGTAAAAGAATTGCTGGAAGCAGTAGAAGAGCTATCGCTACCATTGACAGTAATTAACCCAGCAACAGCAGTTGTAGCAGACAAAGTCATTGTAAATCCAGAAAAGCTAGAGGTTATTGATGAGGTATTACTAGACAGAGTAAACGTAGGGCTTTGGGCATAATAAGGGTCGTTATAATCTAGATCTGTAAAATAAGAACTCAGGTCCAAGGTTATAGCTGTGCCATAAGTTGTTGGTCCAAGATCTGCAATATGCCCGCTAAAACTTACATTATAATTTGTATGGGTTATGTTAAGCTTAAATACAATTGTCGTATTCAGCAAAGATGCGTTTGTCAAATTGCTGTTTGACGGATAAACAACTAAAGTTAAATTTTTCAATAAACCATAAGTTTCATCAGTCATGTTGGAAGTAAAACTCCAGTTATAGCTTGTTCCATTCCCATAATATGAAAGATTGTCTCTTAACAAAGATGAGGTGTAATTACAATTGGAGCTTGAGCCAAGAGGACAATTTATTCCATCAACATAAAAATCATAAGTTAGGTTATCTCCAACAGAATGATTGACTGTAAAATTAAGCACAGATGTTACATTTTCAGTTAAATTGAAGACGTAGCTTGCAGCAGGAGAGGTAATATTTGGAAGCCCGTAAACACTAACCCAAAAATCTCCATAACCTATAGCACCAGTTGAATCATTCACGCTTATGTTAAGGTGGTATTTTCCATCTTGGCTTGAATTAAATGTTAGATTTATTATTCCAGTAGTTGAATTAAAAACACTTGTGTTTAAAAAACTCAAAGTGCTACCATCATTCAAAAACGAATAAGAGAAAGTGAAATTTGTATTAGTTGCAGAGGTGTCATTGCCATCTTCAGTGTCTGTAACATTCATATCGTAATAAAAACTCCTGTTCACGGCAGAAGATTGGTTTGATAAATTTGAAAGAACTGGGTTGTGGTTTATCGCTAAAACGCTGAGATTAAATGAAAACGACGTTGAGTTGCTTGTTGAGTCAGTCACATTTATAGTGATGTTATAATTTCCAACAGACGCTTTGTTTGGAACAAAAATTGCTTGATATTCTGTTCTGTTTGGATATTGTGTTGTTGGGAAAGAATTTGTCAAAGAGAAATTGAACAAAGAAGTATTAATGCCCTGAATTGTTAAATTTACGCTAAAGCTCTCATTATAAAATCTTCTTTGACTAGTAGGGATTTTCACATCATCGTCATCTATCCACAGCTTTATCACAGTATAATTGTCTTCCGTCACATTCAAGGATGCGTTCCCAGCAACCTGCGCAGGAGTGGCATTGACTGTTTGAAGTTGTTGTATGCTCGGACCATCGTTTATGTTTAGTATTGTAAAATTAAATGAAGTTGTGTTTGTGAGATAGCTGTCATTTATTGTAATGTTAACAATATGCTGGCCAATATCCACATCCAACCCCGTGAAATTTATTATTCCTCCGCTTGTCAGATTAAAATTATCGAATCTTGTGTCATTGGCAAAACTGAATGTTAGAGTATTCCCATCAGCGTCGGTAACATTTTCTGAAAGATTAAGATACAAATTGCTGTTTTCATAAATTACAATAGTTGTGTTAAGAGGAGAATTCCATGTTGGTGCGCTGTTGTTTATTATTGTGAGATTAAATGTGGTGTACGTTGAAAAATTATAGCTATCTTTTGCAGTGACGTTAATAGTGTAGCTTCCAGCATCGCTAGAATTGGGAGTAAATCTTATTTCAGCGCTGGTCCTGTTTGTTCCCGCAACAGGCATCTGTAAAATCGTTATGCTAAAATTAGACAAGCTAAGCTGTTGAGTTGGATTAGAGCTGTTCAATATTGTTCTGGTAAAATTAATCGTTTCATTGAATCCCCCATAACTCGCATTTTTATCTGGAACAAGAGTGTCATTATCGTAAACGCTGAGGTTTATGACAGTCAACAAATTTATCGAAGTGTTGACGTTGCCCACTGAAGCGATAGATGGAGTGGCATTTATAGTTCTGTTTACATAAACATAAATCTGGGTTATGTTCGTGTCACCATTGCTGTCAGCCACAGTAAAGTTTATTGTCCAATTTCCGACTTCTGTTTTTTGAGGAGTCACATCTATAGTGGCATTATACTGGAAATTGCTTGAACTGTTTGTCATATTGGCAAAAAACCAGCTGGTATTAGAAACGCCACTCTGCCCTGCAGCATAATTTCTCAATACGGCATAGCTTGAAATGTTCAGCGTATCACTTGGATTCTTAGATCTTATTGAAATGTTGCATGCGCCAGACTGATTTTCCTGGAAAATTTTATTCTGACAATTGCTTATGTCAACCGAAAGAGAGGCCAAAACATTAAATGTGACTATGGTTGAATAATTAGTTGTCTTATTCACTTTGTAGGTTGAGTTATCACAATAAGCATGTGGGCAACTGTAATTTGACCCGTAATCCCTGACAGAAATATTCGCATAGTAGACTCCAACTTCATTATTTGTAGGAGTCATGTTTATCAAAGCAGAGATATTGTCAAGGCTAGTGATGTTAAAACCCATATCAAAAAGCGAACAGTTTTGATTGTCAACTGTATAATTACTCCAGGCAGCATGGGTGCACCTTGTAGCATTGAAAGTCACAGTAAAATTCAAAGGATAATGACTTTCTTCGTCGGTGGCATTCAAGTAAGAGCTAAGAGGATTTGCATTTGAAAAATTATATGTTGTGTTTATATTTGTAAAATTTGGTGCATCATTTGTGGCGTTGATTATAAATTCAAACGAAACAGTCGTAGAACCGCCGCCAGAGCTGGTATTTGTAGCCTGTATTGGTATTGAAAAAAATCCTGTTTGGTTGTCATAGGTTGCATTAATTGTTAAATTTCCAACAGAGGAGTTAGTTATAGACATCCAACGGGAAACAATGCTGGTATCTGAAACGTTATAAGTTCCACTTGAATTTGTGATAGTAATGTTATTATCAACAGTGTTAATTGCAAAACTAACGTCATTATTAAAATTAGTTATGTTGGCACTGAAATTATGATAGTACACAGAATCTTCTATTGTTGTATAATTGGTCGTATCAGAACCGCTTTTCCAGCTAGGAGGTGTTGCCAACACAAAACCTAAAAAGATTATTCCAACAAAAATTGTGAATAGTACAACTCTACTTTTTTCCATTTTTCTCCTCCATTCTTTTCAAAAAATCATTGACAGCCAGGTCAATAAATTGTTTTTTATTTACAAATTTAAGCCTGTTTTCATCCTTGCTTATGAAATCTTCCACTTCTTCAAATAGTTTAGAATCAATTTTTACAACACTCCCATCATTCTTTTTCCCCATAGTTACTAAAAGTTACTATTTATTACCTAAAGTAACTAATAAAAATGGATATTTAAACGTTTGGTCTCTTGGTAGAATCAATGATCTTTCTATATCTTATTATTCTTATAAGCTTGGTTATTATGAAGGCGATTATTATGAGTATGAGTAATAAAAAGCTATAAATTATATTCTTTCTCTTTAACAATGGAACAGCCGGCTCACATATCCAAGGACATGGCCCGCCACAATCAACACCCTCTTCACCCTGATTTTGCTTCTTGTCCGTACAACTGGCACAAACGTTGCATGGCCCGCCACAGTCAATCAGAATCTCACAGTCTCCATCATGGCAATTCTTTATTCCATCACTACAGCTAGGATTTGGCGTGTAAAGACAAGATTGAACCTCTTCTGGTTTCTGGACTTTAGGAGAGCAGTTATTCAAGTCTGGACACACCCTTATCTGGAATCCACATCTGTCAGGAGTTAAAGCATTAGCCTGGCACTGATCGCTCACGATTCTGTAATCCTGTCTTGATAAAATCCCAAGATTCAACGAGGATTCAGCATTCTGGCAAACATTCCAAGAGGTACATCCCCATTGGGGTTTGCACGAAACTATTCCCCCGCCTCCACCGCCTCCGCCTCCACCACTTGGCTGACTACAGGAGACGACGGAAACACTAAAATTCCAGTAAACACTATCATTGAATTCTCCGTCGGTGATTTCCGCCTTGACATCATGTTTGCCAGAAATCCCGCAAGGGAAAACGTAATCAAAGATATCAGTGGAATTGCCCTCAAAATAACTTACCAAAACATTATCTATATACCAATATGAATCTGGAATCGTGAAATCAGGATCATACTTCGTTATGTTAAATCTGATGTTCTGTGTTCCACTCACATTTATCACTGCGCTATTGTTTGGAGAAAACGCAGTTATTGTTGGAGGTCTATTTTGATTGGTGATAGTAAGCTGGAAATATTCACATGTTGTTTGAGCCAGGCCAGTTTGGTTACAGTAAGTTTGAATCAAAGGATGTCTGTTTGTCAATCCTGTATCACTAACACAAATGTTTACATTATAAATCCCAACAGGAGTTGAGTTTGTCGACGTAAAATTAATTGTTCCAACAGTCCCATTTCTAGAAACATTAAACAAGTTGACAAGACTTCCCGTAGAATTAACAATAGTGGTGTTAATGCTCAAACTTCCGTAATTCCAAGGAGGGGAGTATTCAATGTCACCAAAACTGAAATTTTTGTAAAGTGTAGAATTTTCTCCAGTATGCCATATCGTCTGAACGCCAATTGGATCAATCCAAGGAGGATTGTTGATCTCTACAAGAGTGACATTGGTAAGATTTGTATCTGAATACTGACCATCACTGACGCTAATGCTAATTGGAAAATTTCTGAATCCAGTATTTACCCCAAAAAGGTTTGATTTGAAAAGGTTTCCAGAAAACATTGCAAAATAATTCATTGTAACGGCTCTCCACAAATGTTGCGAGAAAAACAGTCCGCTAGGATCTCCAATATAAGACATGATGGGATCGTAAACATTGTCATCTTCATCAACATCTGTTGCATTAAACAAATAGTTTAATGAGCTGCCCTCACAGACATAAATCGGATTGTCTATAGGCAATAGAATAGGCGCAGAATTGGGCACGCTGACAAAAAAAGTCACATTTGCAGAAGCAGTTTTTCCGCCAGAAGTTGAAGCATTTACAAAAAATGCATTACCCCATCTGACCGCAGCAAAGGTAGTATTAGAAGAAAATGCAACATCTCTATAAGCCCACCAATTATGTTTTAAATCATAAATAGAGTACGTCCAAAGAGAAATCGGAGTGTCTGAAGTAACATTTAAGTCTATGATGTAAGGTTGGCCTATGCTGAAATTATAAGTTATATTCTGAGGGCTAAAAATTTTTAGGTATGGATTTCCTTCAATCGCAAATATCACGGAAGCAGTGGCACTTGTGTCAAATCCCGTCGGCCTATGGGCTTTTTGAGAAAAAATGAGGTAGATATTCAAGACAATCACTACAATGAAAAAAGTAACTAAAAAATATTTGGTCACTCTAGAAAGAGAGTTTACTTTTTTGTAAAAAGAATTCCTTTTGCCTCTTTTGGTAGCCATGAAAAATAAAAGGAAGTAGCATTAATAAAATTAACCATTAATATATTACTGCAACAAGCACGGATTCAATATCTTGAAGCCTTATTTTACCATCATCGATATTATTATTGTCGCCTTTCGTAACAAAATAAACTCCATTTCCATCATAATTTTTTTCTATAACTCTGTGCACTATCAACTCTCCGTTTTTCCTAAACGTGACTATGTCTCCAACATTCACTTCGCCTTCAGTTTTTGGAGTTATCACAACACCTGTCGAGTTCACACCCAAAGTCGGAGCCATACTTCCAGAATCTTCATATCTTATGAAAGACGGCTTCTCAATAAAAAAAGTCACACTGGTATTGTTTGCAGTTATGGAACTTTCATTCAAAAAATCAGATGGAGACTCAAAATTGCCGTTTGAAATAACAAATCCAGATATTATCCCTCTGTCTAAGACATATAATATGAACACTGCATTAAGAATTAATATTGCTAGGACAAAAATTAAGATTAGGTTTATAGTCTTCATAAGAACCAGTATTAAACCTTATTTTTAAGAATTATTGTTTTCTAAGATCTCTTTTGTAAGTTGCAGTAAAGTTTCCGGTATAGTTGCCAAGGGATTGATTGGTAAAAACAATTGTCGAGACACTTATTTCCTTCATCTCATCCTTTTTCAGATAAATCGGGCTGTCAAATACTATAAAGTCCTTGACCTGGCCAGAAACTTCAAAGTCAACCTTTACCCCAAAATTATAATAGTTTTGTATTTTTATTTTCTTTTCAGCACTCGATTCTAAGGGAGTAATCCCAAAATCGAGAGTTTGATTCTGAACAGCAAGACCGCCAACCTTACCTATCCTGACAATTATGGGAATTTCTTTAGTCCCAAGAATATCGTTCCTGTTTACAAAAGATATTATAAACAATGTCAAAACAGCTAAAGAAAACAATATGGCTGAAATGACGTAAAAACTTTTCAAACTCTTATTTTTTGCGAGGTCTCTTAAGCGTTCCATTTTCTTTTATATATCTAATTGCCCTTATAAATTTTACAGCAGCCAAAGTCAAGATAATCAAAACTCCAATACCTCCGATTATAAACCAAATTAGCATAGACGGTCTATTGTAAAATTGAACCTTAACAATCTTATTTGTCTCTCCCCTTTCGTCTCTCCCATAATAGTTTAGCGTGATATTTGCATCGTAGAATCCCTCACTGAAATTTGAGGTATCCAGATATCCCGTAATTGTTTTCTTCTCCCAAGCCGTCAGAGAGGTTGATGTTGTTTTAAAAGAAGCCAAACTCACTGAATTGTTTAGAATTTCAACATCTGCAAAGACTCCATCAATGTCGTTGTTCCAATTGCTCAAGATTTCAACGTCAAACGACTGCAGCTTGCTTATGGGGATGAAATTGGAGTAGTTAATTATACTTATACTGAGATTGCCTATCTTAAAATTAAATCGGTCCTTTGCCACATCCCCATAATCGACTAACGCGACTGCAGTGTAATTTCCAGAGTTCAAGCCAGAGGTGTCAAACTGCTTCTGCAAAGCAATTGATTCTTGGCTCCTCAAAAGTCTCTTTTGAAAAGAGAATTCCTTAACTTGGGTCTCTCCGGAATATATCTCAACTTTGGGCGTAATAGTCACGTCTTCCGTCCCCTTGCTGGTTATGCTCAATTCAAAATTGATAGGCTCACCAACATTCGCATCATGCCCAGTCAGTCCTATCTCAACATATTTTCCAGGATAAGGCACATAAACATCGATAGCCCCAACAACAACGACTCTTGTCCCTATAAACCCTGAAGCCAATTCAGGATCAACTTTCTGACCAACAACTATGCCAAGTCTATGCCTTCCGGGTTTTTCAATAACATGAGGAAATTTAATTGTTGCATCAAACTCGCCTCCACCCACAAGATTTGTTTTGTCAAAGGAAATATATTGTGCCAGATCACCTTCCGCAGAAACTTCCACTTCCATATTGGCAGCAGAGAGAACATTATAATGGATAGTTTCCACACTATCAGGGATAAAATTATATGTCTCTATTGCTGGTGTAAGGCCCAAGGACGAAACATTTTGCAAAGTGATTATAATAACTGCTGACACAATTAAACAAATAAAAAACCCCCCTCTTTTTTCTGGCATAGTAATTAAAGTAAAAAATTATTTTTATATCTTACTGTTTTTGATTTTGCCATCTTAACCGCTTTTGTTGAGTGTTAATAATTTTAGAATAATCTCTTATTACAGAACCCATCAACAGAATAAACAAAATTAAATCACAACAAAGAATCAAAGCAATGTAGCATAATCTACAAACACTATCGAGAATAATATAAAAAAATAAAACTAAGGAAGATACCCAGTAGCAGTGATTTGTGCAGTCCTATATCCTGATTGAGCAGGAGCGTTGTTCGAAACATTCAGCTGGAAATCTATTCTCAATTCATCTCTGTCTGGGTTGAATTGCGTTTGGTTGCAAACTCTGACTACCTGATTAGTCTGAATATCCGTGTATGAAAGTGGTGTAAGAGTGGCATCACAGGTGTTAGGCTCACTCCCATCAGCAATGTTAAACTCCGAAAGCTTCCACTTAAATGTAGAACCGAAATTTGCACCATTGTCAAGCAAGAGTGAAGCATTTCTGTTAGAAGTTAAATTAATAGCTATAGGCAAAGTTGATCCGAATGTAGTAAGTATTAATCCCCTATTCTGGGTTTGCCAACCAGCACCGCATATTATTGGGGATGCAGTGTTATTCGTGTCTAATATTGCATATAAACCAGTACCACACGAAGTGTTAACATAACCAGAACTCCAGTTGATTAAGTTATTTGTAAAATTAAGACTAATAACTTGTTGAATTTCTAAGGTAACATTTCCTTGTCCTGATGAAGCAAATCCAGAACTCTTAAGATTTAATGTACTGAAAACCCCAATCACGGAAGTGATTACAGCAAGGACGGCAACAACCATCAAGACTTTTGTAACTCCCGATGTCTCTTCTTCAGCCATTATTGTATTCCTCCTCTTTCTGATGTTGGAGCGATTTTAAATGAAATCTGACCGGTTGATGGCCCCTGATTGTTAATTGTCTTCTCAACAGTTTTTTGCGAACCGATAAGATTAGTAGAAAATGTTAATACAACGCTAACGACAGAAAGTATAATTGTTATCAACAACAATATCACCACAATTTTTTGACTGTTAACCATTTTATCCTCTTTTGATTCTTATAACCAACTAAAATCAGAACCCTTTATAAACTTTTTGATGATTCAAAATATTCGTTCATTTTTTTCTCTTCATTAATTTTCTTATCAAAACAAACCATACAATATTTGCAACAATCAATCCAATCACTAAAATTATAAGCAAGTTATTAACATTCAATCCGCCTTTACCCTTGACGATAACTTTTCCTGTGACCCCAATAATCTCGAGGCTGTCGCTGCCTATTTTAAGCTGTATATTTTTCTCGACAGAACTTTCTCCATATTTCAAAATTAATTTTCCATCATAAGTTCCTTGTTTAACTCCAACCGTATCCCAATATGCAACCATTTCTTCTTTACTCAAGGAATCTATATCATAATTAGGAGATTTGAAATCAGCCATGATTTCTCCCTGCGTGTTGTAAACCAAAATGTTCAAATAAACGTCCTTAAGCTGCTCTGACCACTTGCTTTCGACCATTGCATTGAACTTCGCAATCTCGCCAAGCCTAAAATCTTTGACATCTACGGCAATTATGTCAATGAGTTTCTGCCCAACTTCAAACGGCTTCTCAACTTTAGTAACCTCGTTGTCATAAACAACAGAAACAACAGCAAGATATTTTCCAGAATTGACGCCGCTGCTGTCCCACTCAGCAATGAGTTCTTTTCTCTGCAAACTTAGAAGTGAATCGGAATTGGATTCAATCGTTGCAACTTTTTCATTTAAAGAAGTGTAAACGTCCACAACAGCCTTGATGTTCCCAATATCTAATTTACCACGATTTATTGACGGAACCAAAAACAGGGTTTTCCCTTTGTCATTAATCACATTGACCTCTGCTTCGACATATTTATTGGGGTAAGGAACATAGATATGCAATTGCGTCGCAACCCCAACGGTTGCTCCGACAAAGGTCCCCTGCTGTTTGATATCTTTAGGAAGCTCCAAAGCGACAACTTCTGCCTCGTACAATCCGGGCTTGTCAAATTTTTCTGGAAGATTAAAAGTATAGCTAAATGACCTAGATTCATCGCTAGACAAAAAGTCTTCATACGCTTTGTTCATCGTTATGTAACTTGCCAATTCCCCTTTCACAACAAAAACAACACTCATGTCTTTATGTTCTGAATTGATTACTGAAAAAGCGACCTCCCTGTGCATGCCAGGCTCAAAATCCAAAGTCGTTCTTCCAGGAGTTATTCCTATTGCTGAAATAAAACTGGTTAAAGCTAACAAAAGCACAAAACCCAAGATTATTTTTTTATTTGTCATTTTTGCCCTCCTGTGTAAGCCCCATTATTTTCAACTTCCGTCGATGTTCCAACTTCAAGAGGAATGCTTGTAGTAATTCCGCCCTTAGTTTTTTTGACCGCAACTGCAACATTCCCTGAATTTTCCAAAATGTTTTTTTCTTGGCCTGTTCTTAAATTCAACCCAACCTGCCCTTCTATTGTAAAGGTTTTAATCTCGCTTTCTCTAAGCAAACTCTTGACTTTCCAATAATAAATCCTAGGAGGCAAAGTGATCTCATCCCCTTCCTGCAGGATGATTGGATCTGTGAACTGCTCATCAAGCGAGATATAAACTTTATCACCATTTTGTATTTCAAAAACAAAATCAGGATCAGAAACGACCTGGCCAGAAATTGGAGAAATTGCTTGAGGAGAGTTTAAGAAAAATAAGTACACAAAAATTCCAGCAACCAAAACAGCCTCGGCTATCAAAATCTTTTTCTCCAATCCGATTTTATTTTTTGTTTCCATTATTCTGCTAAGCTTGCTGTGAAATTTATAGTTGAACTTCTTATGCCGGCACCTTCCTGCGCCCCGGGAACAGTTACATTAATGTCGATTTCTGCAGCGTCATTTGCATTCTGCCACCCAAGATATGCAAGTGCGTTCTTCACCTCTCCTTGAGTGGGAACATTCTTCCAGGCTGTCTGGCTTAAAAACCAATTAAAGCTCCCAGGCTCACTCCTGTTGTCAAATTTGTACTGGAAGTATTGTGATGGATTTGGCTGAGTTAGCCATAAGTTTGTCGCGTTAATGCTCACATTTACCAGGACATTTCCCAAATTCTCCAAAGCAAATGGCAGAGGAGAACCGTCTGATGTGTCATTGATTTCATTTGGCAGCATCAATCCAAAATTAACTCTCAGATTTGTCAGATTGATGTCAATCAAAGCAGTTACATTGAATCTCCATTCATCGCTCCACGTTCCAAAGCCAACGGTGTCATTCGCTCTAACTTTCCAAGTATAGTAATAATTTCTGTCGGCCAAATATTTCAAAGGAGTTAATAAAGTGTAATTTTCTATAACAGGAGAGCCAGTATTCACAATAATATACCTGTTGTCATCAGTACAAGTACTTCCATCTTGATAATAACAAGTTATATTTATTTCATAAGCTTTGATATCTGATTTCCCGTCTAAATCAGTTCCATTCCAAACAAGCATTGGAGTTCTATTTATGAGGGGGGTATTGTTTAAAGGAGAGTAAAGAGTCACAGTTGGTAAAGTGTTTCCGATGAATATGCTTGTGTTATTTACTTTAGTTTGATATCCTCCTTTCTCGCATGTGGTATTGTAAAGATAAATACCTGTGCTTACGAATGTCCTATTGTAGCTCCACAACCTCGAGGTTGTGTTCCATATCATGTCTGCAGAAACAGAATCGTTGAATGCTATCTTGCATGAAACTGGTTGCGTAATGTATACTATTCCGTTCGTGCTGAGCGCTACGACATCTGCTATACCATCTTTATTAGAATCACCAGTATCGATTGCCTCGCTGTAACCCAGATCATTACCTATACTTCCAACATTCCAGACATATGAAAGCAAAGTTGTTGCATTTGTGGCATTGATATCAAATGCGTTGAGGGTTGAGCTATCACCACCAGTGATAAGCTCTTGCTGTATATCATCATCAATATTTGCGATTTTCATATTATAAACAACGCTAAGTGTTGGTAAGATGTATGTCCACAGCACTGCATTACTATTATTAATTGCACGCAAATTATTATGCTGAGGATTTTGTGAGTCTAAATAAACAAATAAAAGGTCGTCTTTGCCGTCTCCATTAAGGTCTGTCTTCACCAAATCTCTTGAGACCCAAGGAGTGTAGCTACTGAACGGACTAAAACTTACAATACTTCCACTTGTCAAGTTCGAAAATCTTATTCCATCACCCCCACCGCTGTTATATCTTCCATAAAGAATTTCTGAAATATTATCATTGTTGATATCCATAAAGATCGAAGCATCTTCTCCAGTATCAGTATTATTCCAAATTTGTGATCCATTTGTGGCATTGATTAAGAAAAGACGCCCCCCCAGACTTCCGGCTATATAATCAGCTACACCATCAATGTTTTTATCATAGAGCTGCAATTCAACAAGTGCGCCAAGTGCTGTGTTGCTCCAGAACTGTTGTCCTGAACTATTGTATGCAAATAGTCCATTACCTGAACCTAAACCAAAAATAATATCAAGTTGTCCATCTCCATTGATATCGCCAAGTTCAAGTGACTCCCCCCAAGATACTCCAGGATCTATGGTTCTTTCAAGTCCCCCAGCCATATTAAAAATAAATAAATCTCCATCATAATAATTAATTCCTAATATTTCACTCTGGTTATCTTTGTCTATATCGCCAAGACGTATTGCATATTTAGGATATGGAATTGTGGCAGAAACCCATAATAAACTTCCATTAAATGCAAATGCTGCAAAGTTTGATCCATTTCCAAGCACATAACCATCAGGTATACCGTCTGTGTTCATATCAATAACTTTGATTGAATGAGAGATGTCATTAGTATCCAAATCAGTGCTATTGTGAATCAATTGTTTCACATCCCCAATAACTCCAGAGCTGTAATTCGCAGTGAAAGTTATCGGCTGATTAATAACAGGAGCAGATTGTGTAGTTAATATACTCGTAGTGTAGTTTTGGATTATTATCGCTGTTGAACTAGAATTTGACTCAAAAATGTCAAAAGCAACAATGCTGCAATTAATATTATCATCGTGATAAGTAAGATCCCTTGAAAGATTAACAGATGCTAAAGTGTCATTTTGATATCCTGAAACAGTTTGGTTTAAAATGACTGCTCCATTCCTACGCCAGCTGACATTTACATTAAGATTTGTTTGATCTGCGTCATTTATATTAAAAGTACAGTTAAGACTGTCTTTGGTATAAGCCGGGCTTGGAGTTATTGCCAAACTTTTTATTTGTGGAGCAGTATTCCGGACATGCAAAACCCTTACTCCTGTAGAGTTTGCTCCACCATAGCTGTCATTTGCATATCCATAATACGTGTAATCTCCCAATGTTAGATTTGTCTGGTTGGCAAAGAAATTCCATTTGTCAAAATCATATTTGTACAAATTTGAAAGATAAAGCTGTCTAACTTCTTGTGCAGACAAAGATCTGTTCCAAATTCTAACTTCGTCGATGCTTCCAATAAATCCATCTGGAGATAAGGTTGAACTTCCTATCAAAGTCGTCCCTCCAATTAAAAAGTTATCATCATTGCTAGCTATTACATTAGTTAAACCATAACCTTGACTAAATTCTCCACCATTTACATAAAATGTAAGATATTTGCTCTCATTAATAGTAGCAGTCAAGTACACCCATTGGTTTAAAGGAGGTATATAGTTAGACCTATAATCCGCAACACCAAATGCCGTGAAGGTCAGATTATTTTGAGGTGTTGAATAAAGTCCAAAACACCATCCGTTGACGCTTACATTTCTTGCCAAGCAAACTATCTTTTTGTGGTTTGATGTAGAACTTGAAGTTACATTTATCCAGGCAGAAACACTGAAGTTTTTTGTCAATGGACTTATATTTTGAGAATAATTCATGATAATAGCATCCCCCCCATCAAAACGATAAGCGTTTCCAAACTTTCCTAAGTTTGTCAAAGTAGGACAATTAAACGGCAAAGTGCAGTTTCCACTGTTTCCATATTTACCAACATCAACAAAAGAAGTATTGTTTTCTCCTAAAAGCGAATTATTGTTTAGATTCATCATAAACAATAAACCATCATCATATAAGCTGTAATTTGTCCCATTCCAATTATACACAAAGTTTGCAAGATTAGATTCATTTATTGAGATATTCACAGGAGCATAGCTGTCTGAAATTGTAGTATCATTAGCATATGTCGGAGGAACAAAACTTATATTAGGCACAACACCTACAAAATGTAAAACTCTCGTCTCTGTTGAGTTTGCCCCGCCGTAGCTGTCATTGGCGTATCCATAGTAAGTATAATCTCCAAAAGTTAAATTTGTCTGGTTTGCAAAGAAATTCCATTTATTAATATCATACTTGTATAAATTTGACATATAAAGCTGTTGGATTTCATTTTGCGAAAAAGTCCTGTTGAAAACCATTAAATCGTCTATTGAGCCATTAAATGATAAATACTGTGTACTGCCATAAGAAAGATGGGCTCCAATCATAGAAGGATAAGGATTATTGCTGGTGATTGTTCCCGTAACACTCACTCCATTTTGATATAATCCATTCACATAAATTTTGAAATTATGTGAACTACCAACATCTTCCCTTGTCATTGTAATAAACGACCATTGTCCTTGTGGAACTGAATTAATATTAGAAAAAATTACCTGATCAGCAGGATTTCTGATAGTCAAGCCAACATAATTAGTATTTGCATTACGTCCATCCCAATAAATCCACCCATCAAAAAGTCCGTATAAATTTATTATATGCTGTTTGTCTGGATTTCCATTGTAATAAGGTTTTATCCAGGTCGAAAAAGTCCAATTTTGTGTTGCATTTGTTATTGGATTTGAAAGGTTTATGTATCTCGGGCTTCCTGCACTGTAATTAGTCCCAGTAAAGTTAAATCCGCCGGAGTTCCTCCCGCCGTTCACCAACCATTCCAATCCATTTTTAACACTCCCATTGTTTTTATATTTGCTTAAGTCAGTAACTTGAGCACTGTTCTCACCTAAAGCCAGGACATTGTTGAAATTCATCATCAAGACCAAACGGTCATCGTAAAAAGAATAATTTATCCCATTCCAATTATAAATAAAGTTCGCCAGATTAGACTCGTTTATTGAAATGTTTACTGGAACACTTGTAGGAGTATAATTTTCATATATTGTAGCGCCATCATTTCGTGTTGGGCTGATAAAAGCAATTAATGGATTTTCGACGTCCATGACTATATTAATCTGCATGCTTTGGGTGATATTATAATAAGACCCAATCTTAGAACTTCCTTTGGAAACATTAATTGTGTGATTGTTATACAAAATATCTCCAGATAAAATCTTAACCTTATCTGTAACAGAGTTCCACGAAGTCAGTCCTTGTGAATCTGTTGATTGAGAAGATTCTAAGTTATTGTTTAAATCACTAACATTAACCAAAGCCCCCTGAAGAGGAGTTCCGTTAAGGTTTGTAACATTAACTCTTGCATACCATTTTATTGTAATGTTATTTGTTCCTGTTGCTCCAAATGTAATTCTCGATTCATTAAATGTCGAGTTTAATAAAATGTTATTATAAGCGTTGGAATCAGAATAAATTTGTGAGGACAAATTATTCAGCTGAACGCCCGTAAAGATATTGTTAGTAACAGAAAAAGCACCGCCATTAAAGTTGATTGACAGATTTGACGAGTTTATATTATCGCCATAAAACAAATTTCCCGATGAGTTGGAGATTAAAGATACTCCATTAGAACTGACATCATTTGTTGTTATATTGTTGTATGAAAAATTGTTATTGTTTGTAAGAAAAATTCTAATTCCATCAGAACTGCTGCCAGATGTTATCACTTTATTGTTGAAAATCTTATTTGCATTTGAATCTGAAAAAACATAAATTCCATAGCTAAAAGGCCCAAAAATTGTAATATTATTGTTGGAAGCATTATTATTTCCTGAAGAGGTAAATAAAATTCCTGAAGAAGAAGTACTGCGTATTGTAATGTTATTTGATGAAATATTATTCGAATATGATGAAAAAACCACAATTCCTGAGCTAGAGCTAAGGGAAGTATCAATCTGATTTAATAAAATACTATTAGAATTTGAAGCCCCAAGAAGATTAATTCCATCTCCCCCAACAGAACTAGTAAAAATTTTATTGTAAGTAATATTGGAGTTTATTGAGCTAGATAGGACTATTGATCTGTAATTATTATTAAAAGTAGAATTATAAACAACAGCCCCATTAGAATAAATAACTAAACCTGTTTGATTTATATTAGAACTCCAGCCAGCATAACTCAAATAAGAACTGCTCATGTTGAACAAAGCCCCAGTGTTTACAACAAAGAAATAATTTGCATTCACGTTTTCCCCATTAGTAATATTAGAAGTATTTTTTATTGTCATGTTTCCTGTCGACATCACGCTTATTCCCAGATAACCGTTAGTTGTTCCATTCATTCTCAATGTTGTGTTGTCCAAAACATAAATTCCTGAAATTGTCAAATTGCCATTCTGCCAAATACTATATCTAGAATTCTGAATTGTGAAAATTCCTCCAGAATTTATTGTAGTATTTCCAACAACTAATGTAACATTGCTCAACGTAAGACTTCCACCACTTGTGACATTCAAAGACGCAATATTAATTACGGCATTAGAACACGAAGTGGCTCCGTTCACAATCCACCTATTAATTCCAGGAAGAGCTGGATTACATCCTGCATTGTTCGTGATGTCTATAGAACTCCAGCTTCCAACCAAACAATATGAGTTTCCATCCGGCGAAGTACTTTTGTTTGCATAACATGCTCCGCTAATAACACAACTGTCTTGAGTCGAACAACATGCAGAGTCTCCGGCATTTTGTGCACAATAACCATCCTGGACAAATCCAGAATTATTCACATCACTATCGCAAGCATTATTCTTAGCACAAGCAGAACACGAAGCATGATAAACTCCTGAGTTTACACAAGTAGTATCAATAGAACAAGTAGGAGTATCAGGATAGCAATTGCCACCAACAGCACAATAATCTGATGTGCAAACACCATCGGCATAAGTTGCCCAATTTCCACTCTCAGAACCAGATGCATCGCTGTCACACTTCTCCCCCCCTCCAGAAGTACATCCGTTAACTAAAGTACCAGAGCTATTGTAAACACTTCCAGTCGCGCAAATTCCTCCAGAAGTGCAATATCCTTGAGCAGTATAACTTCCATCCGCAACATTAGTATCGCATGCATCAACATCACTTGTTAAACTTGAACAAGCAGAGCAATCGCTTCTGTAAGCACCATCATCATTGCAAGCATTTCCAGAATTATCACAAATCATATTGGTAGTAGAAAGATTACGTGTAGTAACTCCCTCTGCAACAAAACCTCCAATTCTAACATCAGTATCACAACTAGAAGCAGTACCTGCGCTTGCCTGGGTCATGCCCCAATATGTTGATGAAGACCTAAAAACTGTTGGCCCAATACAAGTAGGGGTGAAAGGAGCGCTATTTCCGCAAATCCCATTTATACTACCGTCTCCACCAGAATCACAAAGATAGTTTAAAGTCACCTCTCCGCTTCCACATTCTGCACAGACCAGTTGAGAACTCGTATTGGAAGTTCCCTGGAAATAAACATTTGCTAAAGTAGCATCATCGCAATAAACTTTGCTAGTTCCATTGCTATAACACCATTGACTGCTTGATGAACAAAAACCATTATTAGTTGAAGTTGCAACAGCACCAGCATTACAGCAGCATCCAGACAAAGAACCATTCCATGTTTCTCCGGCATTATTACCACAGCAAGCAGTGTTTGTTCCAGTAGAACCATTAAGCCATATCCCACCTCCACAAGTGCTACAAGTATAATTATTATCATCCCCAGTTGAATAATACGTTCCTTGATAACAAGAGGTATATTGTGCACCGCAAAAACTGTCATTAACTCCATCATCACCACAACATAAATTAGTAGAACCTCCAACCCAAGTTTGGCCATAGTAAGACCCAGAATCACAAACATTTCCACCAAAACCCCCGCCAGCACAAGTCACCGAACAAGCAACATTACTAGTATCAGGATCTGTGCAATAAAGTGCACTAATTTGATTGTCAGAAGTAACACAATATCCTCCGTTACAGCAAGCTAATCCATTAGGACAATCAAACAAAGCAACTTGTCCGGCACATTTGCTGCCCAATGAACCAAGAGGATCATCTCCAAACAACAAAGTGTAATTGCTCTGATTCGTGACATTCGTCTGATTCAAACTATAATTTCCAAAATTCAAAGAAACATTATTAGTTACAGCACGATAAATGTCAAGTCTTGAAAGATTTACAGTTACACTACCTTGATATTCAATTGCTTTTCCTGTTGTTTTTAATCTGTCTCTTAATTCTGAAGGAGATAAACTTTCATTTTCCAAAACAATTGCAGCTCCAGCAGCAACCATTGGAGTTGAAGCAGATGTTCCAGAAATAGTTTTGTCAGAATTCCCTAAACTTTTTGTCAGAATATTTACTCCTGGAGCTAAAACATCAACAGCTTCATTCACGTTTGCAAAACTTGCAATGTTATCGCTTTTGTCAGTTGCAGAAACTCTTGCAACACTCGAAGCACACGAAGGAGATTTTAAATTTGCTGAGCCATCATTTCCAGTAGCAGCAACAACAAATATTCCATTATTAACAGCAGTGTTAGCTAACTCAGCAACAATATTAGAATCACAATATCCGCTGTAGCTTCCTGCACCAATACTGAATGAAATAATATCAACATTCTGATTCATACACCACTGCAACCCTTCCAGAACACTGCTTTCATAACCACTTCCGCTAGCATCAAGAACCTTAGCAACATAAACATCAGCTCCCGGAGCAATTGTCTTCAGGATATAAGCGACTTCTGTACCATGCCCATTGTCATCACTAGCATCAGAATCATTATTTACAAAGTCAAAGCCGGTAGTGTAACCAACTACAGAAGGATCAACACCAGTATCAATCACACAAACTTTCTTTCCACTTCCGATTAATCCAAATTCATTTTTAACATCTAAACTTCTTATTATATTTTCTGAATCGTGAACTAGGAGATTGACAGGTTGATCAATTACAATCTCAACATTTTGAAGCAAAGCAAGGTTTTGTTCATCCAACTCTAAAACTTCTAAATCATCAAATCCATCAAGTTTTTCACCAATAACCAATCCTCTATTTCTTATAATGACTCTTACCTTATTTTTGTTTTGTAAATCATTAACAACTTCACTATCAATCTTTATTCCTTTTTCTGAAATAATCTTATTGATTCTTTCTATCTTTGTCAGATTAACAGTAACATTGGTTTCATTTAAAGGCATCCCAGTTACGTTTGTGACATTTGTTAGGTTAGTCACATTTAATTGATCTTTTACTCTGATGTTTACAGATGAAGAAGTTATCTCAACAGTGTTGTAAACAAAACTTATTTTTAATGCTCCTTCATTTGCCTTTAAATTTAAAGGAGTAAAATCAATGGGAATCTTAATGACTTCATTTGTTAAGTAATCCTGTCCAAATCCTTCTTTAAATTCAGAGTAATCAGTTGTTATAACTGCTCCATTATCATTATATTGAACACTAACAGGGTGTAAAGAATCAACAATTTCTATTTTTTCATTTTTTTTCAACTGATAATTATATGGCTGAGTTTTAGAAACCTGACCCTCAATAATTTCTGCACCAACAACCTGTCCGGTTAAACTTGAGCCAGAATCTTCGGGACTTACAGCAGTTGAGCCAGAACTCCCAGAATCTGAGACAGCGCCAGAAGTATCTGTACTGGGTTGCGATGTTGAATCTTGTGTTGTAGATGTAGTAGAAGGCTCACTCACAGTAGATGTTGTTTGATCAGAGGTTGTAGGGGTGGTTTCAGCAGGAGTAGTAATTTCAGGAGGCTGGGAAGGAGTTTCTGTTGTTGGTTGAGTTTCAGGTGAAGCTTCGGCTGGAGGGGCAGATGGTTCAGAAGTTGTTGCTTCGGTGTTAGTACTGTTGGTATCGTTGAAACTTTCATTCTTTACAACATCAACAGCAGTTTCCTTTTCCTTAAGGACTTTAAATTTAAAATCAACCAAAGGATAGACCTCTTTTTTACCTAAAATACCAAATCCTTGACCGGTCCCATTGATATCTTTTCCCTCAACAAAGAAATTTCCTTGATTTAAGTTATCAGAAATCAAATCCTTCAGATTATAAGCACTGACAGAACCAGCATTATCAACGATTAGCTTAGAATCAGCAGGCATAAGCTCACCTTGCCTCAGCATAAGGTTTATATTTCCAGAAATATCTTCCCCAGGAGCATAATTATCTTTTAATTCAACAGAAACTTTTCCTGTAAAATTAAGATTGATTAAAAAGATTAAATTCGCAGTCAAAAGAATTATTAATAGTGATAAAAATCCAGCGACAAACCAAAATTTCTTTGAAGGCTTTTTTGCACTACCAAAAAAATTTGTTTTTTCTTTATGTTCGTGATTAGAATCATGAGGCCCAAGATAATGGGTCGTTACCCTACCGTCTTTTTTGATGCTTTCGTACAAGTATGGACCATAAACTTTCCCATCTCTTTTTATAAATTTTTTATAAACCATCACTCCCTCTTTTTTAAATAAAAACCTTAGAAAATAATGGTAGGGTAACTATTTAAAGATTTTTATGAAGAACCTTCATGGAAAAAAACAGACCTGCCACCAGAGGTTAATTTGTACAATCCCATATTTTTCTCAAAATATGCATGCTTAATGCCCAAGTCCAATGCATCTCTTCCAATAGTAGCAATATAACGTTCATTCAAATCTTGAAAAATTTCACTGCTCGTAATGCCTTTTTCAGCCCCTTCAATAAGTTTACAAGAAATTCTAGATACCTCACGAGCAATTTCTTCAGGTGCACCCATCTCTATAAAAAATCTAATAACAGTTTTGTTTTCCAAACTCATAAAATTCCACCAACCCAAACTTTTTAAACATAATTAATCCTGATTATATATGTCAGGAGCCTATAGCTCAGCCTGGTAGAGCACCGCTCTTATAGGAATGCAATTCATGAGGATTGCAACTCACACAGAGAAATTCTAAGTGAGGCGGGGGTCCACGGTTCAAATCCGTGTAGGCTCATATGCTGTATTGAAAATACAGCTAGGATTTGTAAGATAGCAAAATATTGAACATTCAAATCCCGAGAGTTTTGACTTTGGCAAACTTTGTGATTAATTTCAAAGTCGGGGCTCGAGTTGTGTAGGCTCATTATTTAATTTTTTAAGAAAACATTTAAAAAGAAAAAAAATCTTATAAGTAAAGAAAAAGATGGCAAAAATAAAAGAAGCAAAAGGGAGTAAAAAGCAGAATGACGAAAAACTCTTTGCTTTTATAGCAACTTTCTTGAGTATACTAGGATTCATAATTGCCTTATTGACAAAAAAAGAAAATAAATATGTAATGTTCTATGCAAGACAATCATTATTAATATTCATAGTTTTCATTGTTTCAGGAGTCTCGGCTTTAATACCTGTAGTCGGAGGGTTTGCAAAAGCCGTCCTTTCTATAGCAGGAACAATTCTTTGGATATTCAGCTGGGTTTACGCATTAAGCGGCGAAATGAAAGAGATTCCATTGATCGGTCAGTACCAAGAAGATATAAAAATCTAAATTCTACGGAATAAAATGACAAAGACTCTTAAAGATATAGAAGAAAAAATTCTGAAAATTGCGATTGAAATTGCAAAATCTGGAGAAGGATGTTTGTTTGTTATTGGAGAAAATGCAAAGTATTCAAAACTGATAAAGCAAAAATTCACAAAATTGAATATCTTTGAAAACGGGGCAGAGAAAATCCTCAAAGGTCTTGCAGTAATTGACGGTGCGGTTGTAATAGACAAAAAAGGTAATTTGGTCGATTATGGAGTCATGATAAAGAACACCAAGCCTTTTGTGGGTTATGGAACAAGACACGCAGCAGCATTCACAGCTTCAAAAGGAAACATAGCCATTCTTGTTTCTGAAGAAGAAAGGAAGATAAAAATATTCAAAGAAGGAAAATACATAATGCAAGTTGATGCTCTTCAAAAAAACGTTGAAAAAAACATTCCTTTAATGTCCAAAGTCCTCGAAAGTACTGGAGCAGGATTAATAGGGACGATAGGCACGGCCGTTCTCGCACCAACACTTGGGATAGCATTGATACCGGGAATAATTGTGTTTGGTGGAGGATATTACGCAGTCAAGTCATTCTTCGAAAATCATAAGAAAGGGAAGTAGAATCATTTCTCTGCAACAAAAAGCATGCTTCTTCTTTTTTTACCCTCGAAGATAAAATTGACTGGCTTCACTACAGGATTAAAAAAACCCACATTTTTTGAAAAGTCTAAAAAATACTCTTTAATCTCATTAAAGTCTCCAGGGTTAATAAAAACAATAAATTTACCTTTACTAAGAGCTTTGTAACAGCGTTCAAATTTTTGTGAAAACATAGGATGCTCTTCCTTTTTAAAACTATAATAAATACAATGTGTCTCAAACAATGAGTTCTCAGAAAGAACAGCGTCAAATTGCTGATCGAATTCCATTTTAGTCATATCCACATTTTCAAATCTAACATTTTTGCAACCATGTTTTTCTGCCCTTTCTCTCGCTTTTTTAAGTGAAACATTGGAGAGGTCAATTCCTGTAAACTGCGTATCGGGCATATTCAGTGCATAAAAGACGGTTTTCAGTCCAGAATTACATCCTATATCCAATACAGAACTGCTTCTTTTTAATTCAGCCAAAATTAATGGAGAAGAAGAAAGAGCCCTATCCCAGTATAAAGACTCATAAAGCAAGTCAATGCCCTCTCCAACTGCATGATCATAAAACTTTGAGATGTTTTCTTGAACATTATACGCACAAAATCTATCCGCCAGATCATGATGAACCCTAAGCTGCTCTTCTGTCAAAGCAGATTTAACAGCATCCCAATTAAGTAAAGAAAAATCTTTAAGTCCTTCCCTAGCCAAATAATCTGTTAATTCCATAAAAGAACCATTAAACCACCGGTTTTTAAACTTGGCGGATAAAGAAAATAGTAGTATTCCTTGGTTATCTTTAAAAACTATTTCATCTTTATGCAGTCAGATGCAAACAATAGAGGTGTGCCTTTGCCAGGTCTTTAGACCTAAGGACAGGCTCCCAACAGATGCTTCTAGAGGAGATTGCACTATTTGCTCCCCTGACCCAGAGAATAACAAAAATTGTTCGGGATACTATCCCATAAGATTAGTGACTGTAGAAATTAATAAAGAATATGAACACACCTCTTAGTTACCTTTAAAAAGCATTTTTCTTTTTGAGATGTGTACCTTTGCCCCGTTAGTTCAGTGGCCAAGAATGCGGCCCTTTCACGGCCGTGACCCGAGTTCGAATCTCGGACGGGGCGTTAAACTTTAAAACATCAAAGCCTTCTATCTTTCATGAAAAACGATGAATGTGTAATCTACATGACTACTAATGGTGGCAGCACGCAGATTTACAAAAAAGACGCCAAAGGATGGACGCAAAAAAGCTCAAAAGGCACAATTCGAAGAATGACAGCGGAACAATTCTTGTCTCACCTTTTGCCGGCACTTACACCAAAATACAAAAATAAAGTTTGGATAAGAGTGGAAAGGAAAAAGAAGTGAAAACTAGCTTTTTAATAACTCTTCCTCAGAAATTTTATTTAGAACTTCACTTAAGATTAGGTATGTATGTAGTGCAATCATACTAGCATCATAATGAGATAAACGCTTATGAACTCCATCCTGCGCCTCTTCAGTAGTTTCTTTAAAATATTTTTCCATAATTTCACATTCAGATTTCACAATATCCGATGCAGAATTTTTGTCCATAAAGCATAATAAACGATTTCTGAAATTGTTCTCCTTTACTTCCCATTCTCTCCCATCTCTAGTTTTATATTTCTGTTCTTGAGCTGGAAATACTCTATCTGCTAAAGATTTTAAAATCTGACGGCATGAAAGCGCAACCTTAGGATAGTCTGTAGGATTATTACTTTTTAGATTAATATAAAGTGATTGCAATTCTTGATAGACAGTTAAATCAACAAAACCAAGTTTTTTGTCTACTTCATTTCGAATAGTCTCGAAAAAAGATTGAATATAGCCTCCATATTGCAGTTTTGAGATGCAATCATTTAAGAAAAAAAGACATTTATTTGAAACTCGGTCAATTATCCTTCTCCCATCTAACGCTCGTAAAGTAACATTTTCAGATTCATAAGTGATATTTTCGTCTTTAATAGCAAGATCATAAAGCAATTTTATTTCGAAAGGAATTTTACATTCTTTCAATTTACCAGTGGCTTTATCGGGACAAGAAAGAACCCTGTAGCCAGGTATTTTGTTTTTATCAAAAATTCCCTCCAACTCCTTCTTTATCCATTCAATATCACTTTCCTTTGATAAGTTTATAGCAACAACCAAACAATTTCTGAGAACAGAGATTATATCTTCTTTTCCATCAAGCAATTTTCTTCTAATCGTCAAAGCTATTTCTAATGCCTCATCTTGCGGAGACTCAAATTTGTCTTCAACCATAAAAAAAGATATATTGATAATTTATAATAATTTATGTGATAAAAAACCCTAAAATCTCTTCACAACATAAGCTCCTTCTAATTCATACCCAATCTTCCTGTAATATTCCCTCACTCCAACTCCAGAAATAACAGCCAGCCTTTTTATTCCGTTCTCTTTTGTTATTTTCTCAGCTTCTTCCATTAGCCACTTTCCCAAACCCTGATGCTGTGAAGCTTCTCCAGATTTGTGGCCTATCATCAAAGCCTGCCCATAAACGTGCAATTCTCTTACAATTGCCTTCTTTGTTTTTCCTTCCTCAAAAATCCTCAACCTCAAAAGCCCAAACAAAATATTATCCTTATTAACAACCTGTAAGAAGAACTCTTTCCCATCTGAAGCTTCATACTCTTTTATCTTTAATTTTATCTTCTGATTAACATCAACATTAAATCCAACTTCTCTCATTCTTATTTCTTTAATCTTCTCACCAGTTTTTCTTAAATTATCTTCAACATCTTTTCTCAAGTCCAACTTCAAAGGCTCGAAAACCATTCTTTCTTTTGGAATCTCCCTCATGACCCTCATCACTCTGCAGTATTCAGGAATGATTTTCATCATCTTGTTCAGTAAATCTCTAGTTTGCTCCTCTGAATAAGGCTCGTAACCAATTTCTTTGTAAGTTTTTTCCAATGGTGAATCCTGCACAATCTGGCAAGGATAGATTTTCAATTGATCTGGCCTGAATCTTTTGTCAGAAAAAACTTTTTTAAATAATTTCAAATCTTTTTCAGGATTGCTGTAAGGCAACCCCGGCATGATGTGGTATCCAAGTTTAAACCCTGCATTTTTCAGATTCCTTGTCGCATCAATTACATCTTTTACAGTGTGGCCTCTATTTGTCTTTCTGTAGAGTTTATCGTCTAAAATCTGGACACCAATCTCAACTCTCGTACAACCAAACTCCAGCATCCTTTTTATCTCTTCTTTTGAACAATTATCTGGCCTATTCTCAATGCACATTGCAACACACCTGTGCTCAGCAGTCTCATTCCATTTTTTCGCCTCTTCCAAATCTTTTGCAACTCTTCCATTCATAGCATCAAAACTTCTTTTTATCACATCGTACTGATATTCAAGAGGATATTGTAAGAAAGTTCCTCCAAGAATTATTAACTCAATTTTATCGGTCGGATGCCCCATTCTTTCCAGATTCTCAAGTCTCTTCTTGGTCTGTTCATAAGGATCATAATTCAACGCCATTGCCCTCATTATTGCCGGACTTTTGTCCGTATAGCTTTGGGGTGTGTAATCTCCGCCAGGACAATAAATGCAAGTTCCATGATTGCACTTTCTAGGTTTAAGAACAACGGTTAATGGAGTGACTCCTGAGATAGTTCTTACTGGTTTCTTGGGGTTTTCCTTAGAATAAATTTTATCGTGCATAAAACTTGAAATTATTTACATTTTTAAATCTTGATTATTTACTTGTTAAATGAAAATACCCAACACAGAAAAGGTTTGGAATAAAGTTGCTTCTCCTTGGAAAGAGGTTAGAAAAAAACCAGTCGAAGAGGTTATTAATTTTCTAAAAACAAAGAAAGGAAAAATACTCGATCTTGGATGTGGGAGTGGGAGAAACTTCACAAAAGTAGATGGAGTAATTTACGGAGTTGATTTCTCTGAGAACATGTTGAAGTATGCAAAATCTTTAGCCAAAGAAAGAGATGTTAAAGTCAAATTAACAAAATCCAGAGCTGAAAACCTTCCATTTAAAGATAACTTTTTTGACGCAGCAATATTTGTCGCTACACTCCATTGCATTCCAAAAGAAAAGGAAAGAAAAAAAGCATTGCAGGAATTGTATAGAGTTTTAAAAAAAGGAAAAGAGGCAATAATAACTGTCTGGGACAAAAATCAAGAAAAATTTAAGAACGCAGAAAAAGAGGTTTTACTGTCCTGGAAACAAGAGGGAAAAGAATACAGAAGATATTATTACCTTTATGAAAAAGATGAAATTGAAAAATTAGTTAAAAGTGTTGGCTTTAAAATAAAAAAAGTCATTGATTGGGAAAACCCAGAGTTCTTTTATTCAAAGAAAAACATAATTCTTGTTGTGGAAAAACCCTAATCACTTCGTCGCAACCATAGCGGCAAAGGGTGGTCCTTCAAAAAATTCTTCCCAGTAACTTTTAGACCTTTTAACAGCATTAGAAGATTCATCACGCAAAACATCTCTCCAGCTAAATCTGGAAAACCCAGCTTCTCTGAATGCTCTTTCATAAGTCTTATGAGACAAAAAATAATTTGTTATTGGATCAGTTAACCCTTGAACTCTGTATATAACTTCTCCACCTTCTTTATCGCCATGCATTTCTTTTTCAAAGCCGTATAATTTGTATTTTGTTCCATCAAAAATATCAAACGGGCTATTATTAAATCCGACAAACATTCCTCCTTTTTTTAAATGAGAAGCTATTGCTCTACAATAGGTCACAGCTTCTTCTAAATTTTTTGGATAACTGAGAATATAAGCCCCAATAGCAATGTCTCTATCTTGATTCCCGAAAAAATTCTGCATAAATGCCAGATGATAATCAATTTTTCCCTCATATCCTTTATTTTTACCTATGGCTAAGTCAATAAAATCACGAAAAGCATCAACTCCAAGAACATGGCTTGCTCCCCTATCAACTGACACTCGAGCATAAATCCCGTCTCCGCATCCAGCATCTAAAATTCTTTTTCCAGCAAGATTCCCAGCCAAAGTGAAGATAGTATGTCTCTCCACATCCAATCTGAAAGGAAGTTGCTTTGTTTCGGCATATTCCGGTGCGCTATATTTAACTTCTTCGCCCATTCGAAAAGATAACTACATTTATTTTTAAAGATTTAGATAAAATATTAACAACAGTCACTTCTGCTTTATTATCTTAAACATATCAAAGAAACTTTTTTTCTCAAAACTGCTTATTTCTTTTTTCTTGACATCAATAATAATTTTTAATAAAGCCATTTTGGAAATGAATACGGTCCCGATTAAAGCAAGTTTCCCTTCAGACTTTTGCAAGGAAAAGAGTAGTTTTTGAAGATTATTTTTTATTTTTTCTTTCTCCATCCTGTCTAAAACCATATCTTCCACAGTCTGAAAATCCAGATCAATGTTAAAATCTATTTTGTCTGGAACGTTAGTTTCATTCCTTTCAGTCTCAACAAGCTTCATATTATCTTCTCCATAAAAGCTAAAAATTTTCTTTGTTTCCGGAACATAAAAATCAAAATGCTGTTTGAAATCTTTTCCTTCTTTATCAATCACAAAAAAACCTGAACAAAAAAATGCTTTGGGATTCTCTTTCATGAATTTCTTATATTCTTCAGATTCTTTTAATTTCTCAACATAAAACTGCATGTTCATAAAATCTTATAGAAATAACACTTTAAAAAATTTGGGGTTAATGCCCTGTGTTTGCAATCCTAACACTATCAACCCAAGCTGAATCAACTTTAGAGATAAAATATTCATTTCCCTCATTCCAGCGTTTGTAAATGCCAGTATTCAAATTATGTTCAAAAATAGAAAATGCAATTTCTTTTATGTTTTTTTCAATATCACCAATAGCCATATTTCCACGACTTATTTCCCCAGAAAGAGAGTCAACCTTACCGCTCAAACCCAACTCTGTAGTTGTTTTCATTAATTTTCTCAATTCTTTTTTAGTAAGAACATTTCCCTTTGCTAATGAAGGCAAAGATCCAGAACTCTTCCAAAATTCATTAAACCATCCTTTTTTATACCCTAGTTTTTGGTGCAAAGCGTCCCTTAATACATTGTAATTGCCAACTACTCCATTATAAAATCCAGCTCGAATAGAATCAAGATTCCCACTAACAACATCTCCAATATATTTGACTTCCTTTGAAATATTTACTAACCTGCTTTCTGTATTGTCAATCCTGGCAGAATCTTTTGCAATTGATGTTGAGTCTGTCTTATGCAACGCTAAATACTGTTCTTTATTCAAATCATCGTTTTCTCTATTGGCTGCCAATGAATCTTCCAAAGCAGAGCGTCTTGATTTTTCTGAAGATAATTCAGAATATAATTTTGATATTGCATTTGTCTGAGCTTCATTAACAGAATCACTATACAATTTGAAAGAGTCAAAATTACTTGAAAGTTTGGCGTAGCTAGAATCTAAAACACTATCTCTTGCTCTATCAGCTTGATCTTCTTGGACTAAAGGTTCAATTTTTTTGTCTTGTCGATTAGCTAAATAATTTCCGCCAATAACTCCAGCCAAACCAAGCACAGCAACACTAGCTACAACAGTTGTCCAAAATTTCCCTTTAGAAATATATCTTTTGTCAAATCTAGTAACGTATTCTCTTTCAGGATCATGAGGAGGACTGGAAAAACGCCCAACACTACCTTCCTCTCGATGATCATTGCCCATACTAAAAAATAACATCCATTCTTTTTAAGCATTTATGTATAGAAATAATTATTTTCTTTCGCTTATCTCTTTCTTCAATTTTTCAATAAAAACATCAACTTTCATACTCTCGACTTTTCCGCCTTTTGTCCTCACAGCGACCGTTTTTTCTTTCTCTTCTTTGTCTCCAACAACTATCACATAAGGTATTCTCATAATCTCCGCGTCTCTTACTTTGCCTGGAACAGGATTTTGTCTAAAATCAGCATCAAGTCTGATGTTGGGAATTTCCTCTCCAATCTTTTTAACTATTTTTTGTGCATAATTCATATTCCTGTCCGTGAAGCTTATGATTCTTGTCTGTATCGGTGCAAGCCATGTTGGAAGTCTTCCGTTAGTGTGTTCCAAAAGTATTCCAATAAATCTCTCAACGCTCCCGTAGATAACTCTATGGAGCATCACAGGCCTTTTTCTTGAATTGTCTTTGTCAACATATTCAAGCTGGAATCTCTCAGGAAACGAAAAATCCAGCTGAATTGTCGAGCACTGCCAGGTTCTTCCAAGAGAATCTTTTATATGAACGTCAATTTTTGGCCCGTAAAATGCCCCGTCACCTTTATTCAATTTGAATTTTATTTTCTTTCTCTTCAAAGCACTTTCCAAAACGCTCTCGGCCTTATCCCAAATATCGTCGCTGCCTATCCTTTTTTCAGGTCTTGTAGACAATTCGTAATGATCTACGCCGATGTTGAACTTTTCATAAACTAAGTTTATCAAATCGATTAATTTTACAACCTCATCTTCAAGCTGCTCTTCTGTGCAGAATATATGTGCGTCATCTTGTGTAAACTCAACAACTCTCAATAATCCCGCCAAGACTCCAGAAAGCTCTTGTCTGTGAACGACTCCAAACTCTCCCATCCTCAAAGGTAATTCTTTGTAACTTTTAGGCGAAGTTCTGTAAACTAAAACTCCCCCAGGACAGTTCATAGGCTTTACCAAAAAATCCCTGTTCTCATATTTTGTGACAAAATTATTTTCCTTATACTTATCCCAATGTCCTGAAACCTGCCACAACTTTTTGTCCATTATCTGAGGAGTAGAAATTTCCTTGTACTCATGCTTCATCATAACTTCCCTCATAAAGTTAATAAGTTCATTTTTTATTACCAAACCATTGTGATGCCAAAAAGGCATTCCTGGAGCAACATCGCTGAATGAAAAAAGATCCATCTGTCCGCCAACAATTCTATGATCATTATCTTTAAGTTTTGAAGTATCGAGTTTTGCCTTGGTTATCTCTCTCAAAAGCTGGTTAGTATCAATGACTTTTTCTTTTTCTAGAGTAGCATGAACAATGGGGGCTTTACTTGCAGAAACAGAACTTCCAATCTGTCTGCTCAACTCAGACAAAGGATGTCCTTTGACTTTAAGTTCAAATTCCTTGTAATACCCAAAAGGAGCCCTTGAGACTTTGAATTCTTTAGATAAAACTTTTTCAGCTTCAATCAAAACGTTAACTGCTGTCTCAGGATCAGAGAGTTCTCTGGACAAATGAGCATAGGGATACAAAACAATATTCTTAGCCTTGACACTTCCAGCAACCTCTTTAATATTCTTTACAAGTTCAGGCACGATGTTAACACCATCTCCTTTCTCGACAGCACTAAGAACAACAAGACACTCTTTGACTTCATGTTCTTTCTTGTCTTTCTCGGAAAGCTCTTCAACACTTTTCAAGGCTTTTTTCAACGCCTTGAATCTTATATAATCGCAATGCAATAATAGGATTTTCATAAAAAGAGTAGTTAAGAGGATTTTATAAATTTAATCAATGTTTTCCATTCAATTTTCTTTGAATTTATAGAAATGTTTATAAACGCTCTCCTATTGTCAAACTAATTTTTAAGTTTAAAATAAAAATTACAAACAAAAAATGAAAAATTTAGCATCAAAACTGGCAATAATTGGAACAGCTTTGGGAGTTGGAACTCTCTACAATGGTTCAACAAAAGCTCCTGAAATCTCTGCAAATCAAACACCCTCTCATCAAAACCAGAACACTCATAGTTCTTACTCTGGAGACTTTTGCGAATACAATTCAGATTTAATAAGATTAAGAGACAAATTTGTATATGAGCCTGGGAAAAAACAGGTAAACTTAACAGATGAAATAGATTTGTTAGCAACATTAGCATTTGAAGAAGCAAAAGACTGTCCACGAGAAGAAAAAGCGGCTGTAATGTACACTGCAATAAATAGGCTCAAAGAGGGTAGGGGAAAAAGTTTGCTTTATGTTATCTTAGAAGGGAATCAATATTCTTGTTTTAACAGCTATGATCCAAGAAAAGGTAAAAGAGTAGATGTTGACAAAAACCATGTTGGAGAATGGAATGAATGTGTTGAAGTGGCTTATGAAATCTTAAATGGAAGATATTCTGACCCAACAAATGGTGCAACAAATTATTTTAATCCTAAAAAGGTAAATCCAGAGTGGCAGACAGAGCTAAAAAAAGTCCAAATGCGTAAAGGCACTGTACACGAATTCTACAAAAACCCAACAGCTTAATTTAAATCGCTCGCAGAGGATTGTGCTGACGAAAAAGCACTCTTAAAACAATTTCTCGCATTTGTCCAACAGTCTCCTGAAGCACGCCTACATTCATCTACTTGGGACTGCGGACAATCATATCTATTCCCACTATTATCATAACATTCGTTGCAATGATCATCTGCGTCAAAACAAAATTCCCTATATGCCATACAGGCTTCGAAAGTAAAATAATTTCCAGAGATTTTTGGCTCCCATATAAATGTGATAACCCAAAGAATTGCTGCAAGAATAATTATTGCAGCAGCAATCTTGTAAACAAGATTCCAATCAAACCCTCTTTTCACCATTTTAACATTATGTTTTTTTAGTATTTAAATTTAATCCAAAAATTTCCGAACTAATTTTCTGGCAGCTTCTCTTTTCTTCTGATGCGCTTTCAAAAAATTGTTTATCTTCTCAATTGTTATCGCTTTCAATTCCCCTGTTGTCAATTTTCCAGACCTATAATCCTGCTCAATCTTTTTTAGCTTCTTATCATCTTCTTCAAACAAGAATTTCAAATACTGGAATGAAACATCAATATCAGGATTTCCGCCAAGTTTTCTATGCTCTTCTAATGTATCCCTACCCCCGGAAAAAGCATATTTCTTTATCTTTGTTTCAACTTCTTTTTCAGAGTCTGTCAAGGCAATATATGAATTTGGATCGGAGGAAGACATTTTTCCGCCCCCAAGGCCTGGAATAAAAATATTGTAAGTTGAGCTTAATTGCATAAAAGACGGTTTTATTCTCTGCGAGATATCTCTTGCCAACCTTAAATGTGGATCTTGGTCAAACCCGACAGGCACCAAAACAGGAACTTTGCCTTCAAACTCAGGAAGTTGAGGGTGCAACATGTCTGCAGCCTGCAACAAAGAAGAAAGCATTTTTCCAGGACTTATCTCTCCATAAACAGCCTTAAATTCATTGAAACTTGCATGTCTGGCCAATAAATTCTGCAGCCTGTAATAAGCAGAAGCTTTTTTCCCATCTTTGCTCCTATCACTCTGAAAATAAAAATCACAATTCTTTGGACTTAAACCCAAAGCAATGTAATTCAAAAGATAATCTTCAATCGCGTTTTTCCTGCTATCCTCTAAACTCTGACCCCGGGCATTATAAGCCTCCAGATCAGCCACAGCAATATACAATTTAGCCCCAAGTTTCTGGTAAAAAATAAACTGCCGAGCAATTGTCAAGTGACCTATGTGAAACTTTCCTGTAGGCATTAATCCTGTCATGACAACAAATGGCTTTTTTGATTTCATGGCTTCAAGAATTTTTTGGATATCCCTATGTCCAACCACAAGTTTCCTTCTAAACAAGATTTCATCATTGAAAACACTTGGAAGTTCTTTCAAAGGGCTAACACCAAACTCTTTTATCAGTTTGTCATAATCAACACTGCCCTGAACTTCCCAAGGAGTCACCTTATTTGCCATATGTAAATAAAATCCTCCAGTTTTTTAAAACTATGCAAAGCCCAATAATATTTATAAACAAGTCCTAACTAATTTTCAATATAGAAGGTGTAAAATGAGGAAATTAATAATATTGGTAATATTGGGTGTGATTCTTGTCTCTAGCATATCTGCAGAAATAATATTTACTGTTCAGCCAAACTCAGTTTACAACCTCGGAGAAATAATAAAAGCCCCATTAACCATAAAGACAACTCAGGATGTCACGGGTGTCCTGGACGTCAATCTCATCTGTGGCGGAAAAGAAGTAAACTTTTTCAGGAATGGGGTAACACTCTCTGCAGGAGCAGAGCAAAAATTTGACACCTCTTTGATTTTAAGAAAGAGTTTTATAGGCGACCTTGAAGGAAGCTGTTTAATCAAAGCAGTTATAGATAATGAATACGCCTTAACAAATAATTTTAAGATATCTTCCTCAATAAATTCCCAAGAAGTATTCTCAGCGCAGGAAATCTCTCCAGGAGAGCCTTTAGTGATAACTGGAACTGCAACAAAGGAGAGTGGCGCAAGTGTTGAAGGTTTTGTCCAAGCAGAAATCAAAGCACCAAACTCAACAAACATAGATCCTGCTTTGTTGTCTCAGATAGCGACTGTAAATAACGGTGCATTCACAATAAGTTTGACGACACAAAAAAACATGCCTGCAGGAGAGTATGGGCTGACACTTACTATTTATGAAAGAGATTCTTCAAACGAAGTAACTAATCAGGAAATAAAAGAACTTTCTTTCACAGTGAAACAAGTTCCAACAAACATAGAAATAATCCTTGATAATCGAACAGTAAATCCTAGCGCACAAGTAAAAATTTCACCAATTCTTTATGACCAATCTGGATTATATATCTCTTCTCCAATCGACATTGAGATAAAAAACAGCAAGGGAAAGATTGTTGAAAAAACCCAGATAGAAAGTGGAGAGAATACAAACTTCCTGATTAACTCAAACGAACCTCCATCAACATTCACAATAACTGCAACTTACGGTTCAATACAAAAACAGGCCACATTTGATATAAATCCAAAAGCAGACATAAGAATCCAAACAGAAAACGAAACAGTGACGTTGACAAACATAGGAAATGTCCCCTATTGCAATAAGACAATTCTTGTTAGAATAGGCAACAATCCTTTGAACCTAAATCCATGTCTTCAGGTTGATGAAGTGCAAAAATACTCTTTGAGCGCCCCGAACGGAGAATACCCAATTGAGATAATTGCAGACAATCAAAAAATATCTGGAAGCGCCGTTTTGACGGGAAGCGCAATAAACATAAAAGAGATATCCAACAGCGTTTTAAGCAGAAAACCGTTCATATGGATTTTTGTTGTCCTTATTTTTGGATTGATGGCATTCACAGTTTACAAAAAAGGTTACAAAAGAAGTCTCGTTGGAGGTTATGTTGAGATTAAAAGGAAATCTCCTCCATCATCTTCATCATCGTTATCTTCAAAGCCTTTGGCACAAAAATCAAATCAATCACAACAGTCTTTTTCGCAGCAAAGACAACAAACTAAAGAAACTCCTTCGAGAATGGCGTTATCATCTTTAGAATATACTCCAAAATTTTACCAACAACCAATGCAAAAATCAGAGCCAACGAAAAGCATTCCCAATCAATTGCCATCAAGGGTAAGAAAAATTTCCGCCAATGAATCTCTAATGGAAAATGTTATTACATCAAACATAAGCAAAGCACAACTTTCTCTTTCTATTCAGGGACAAAGCCAGACTGCATGTGTTGTTTGCTTGAAAGTAAGAAACTACAATGAATGGAAAGCTAACAGCGGTGTACAAGAGACACTATCAAAAGCTATTGAAGCCGGAAAATCCGCAAAAGCAATAGTCTATGAAAATCAGGAAAATACTTTCTTTATTCTTGCTCCCGTAAAAACAAGATCTTTAAAGAATGATAAGGATGGAATTACTCTTGCACAAAAAGTAAAAGACATACTGAATTATCACAATAGAATTCAAAGACAAAAAATGAATTTTGGACTTTCTGTAAGCACTGGAAACTTAATAATAAAACTTAACAGGGATATTTTCGAATTCGCTCCTCTTGGAGACACAATGACCAAAGCCAGAAGGTTAGCATCCATAGCTAATGAAAATGTTTTGTTGGATGAAAAACTAAGGGCTCTTCTTGCAGGAGAAATAAAGACAGAAAGAGTTGTCGGAGAAGGAATTGTAGGGCACTCAATAACAGAAGTAAGAGACAGGGAAGAGCACGAAAAATTCTTGAAAAGATTCACAGAAAGAAATAGATGATTACTTCTTCCTCTTCTTTTCATCCTTTGATTTAGCAACTTCTTTTTTGACAATTTCTTTTACTTCGTCCTTGGACATGCTATTTTTTCTCAGCCTTATCTTCTCCATCAAGTTTGAAAACTTAAATCCAGTCTTGAAAATCTTTAGTATTATTCCGATGATTATAATTCCTATTCCAAAGAATAAGAATTTCAAAAAGACGTAAAAAGACTGGTTAAAAAATACTGAAATGAACTGATAAAGTGTTTGCCCAAAAAGCGAGAACAAAACGTCAACTTTCAAGACGATTAATCCTGAAACAATCATGAAGGCTCCAACAATAAAAGGAACACCAGTTCTATCTTTGGCAAAAAGCAAAACCAAAGCCAGCAATATCAGCGAAGTCAATAAGACAAAATAAAGTTTGCTCTGCCAGTAATCATGTGCTTGTTTTGAAGCCAAGAAGAAAGGAATGTCTCCCTGTTTGAAGCAATTCCAAAAACCACAGGAATATTCGGTGTAATAAGACCTATCAATAAAATTTGCAACAACATTTTTTGCGACCGCTTCCTGTCCTTGCCCCGCAACATCGCAAGACACTACAAAGACCTGTCCATTCTCCTGAAAGACATAATCAGTATTATTTTGACAATAACTCTGAATAACTGGAAGTCTGTCTTGTATTGACTGAATTCCCCCATAATGCTGTTCAATCTGACCAACAACGATATCTGCAAGATTACTTTTTAAATTCTGATTCTCCAAAGATAATGTCAAATTCCAGAAAATTGCGGTGGCAAGAATTGAGATAAAAAGCAATATTCCAAAAATTATAAGCAATCCACCCCTTATTAGACCCATAAAGTGAATAAAGAATTGAGATTTATAAAACTAATCACATTCTTTCCAAAACTTTTATCCTTTCTTCAATTGGAGGATGCGTGCTTCCGATGTTCCTGAAAGGATTTGCAAAAAACAATGGAGCAATGGATTTAGCAACTTTTTTCTCAGGAGGAGCGTTATCTTTTTGTATTTTCTTCAATGCTCCAATCAAACCTTGAGGATATCTTGTAAAAGCCACAGAAGTTGCGTCAGCACTGTATTCTCTCTTTCGAGAAATTGCAAGTTGCACAAGCTGCACAATTATTGGAGCAAGAATTGCAAATATGATTCCAATGACTAAAAATATCAGGTTTCCTTTATTATCACTATCACTGCTCTTAAACCACAAGCTTCTCAAAAAAATCTCAGATATGATTGCAATCATTCCGACCATGACTGCAGCCAGAGTCATGTATCTTATGTCAAAGTTTGCGACATGTCCAAGCTCGTGAGCCAAAACTCCTTCAAGTTCTTTCTTGTCAAGTTTTTCCAAAGCTCCAGTCGTAACACAAATAACTGCCTTTTGGGGATTTCTCCCGGAAGCAAAAGCATTAATCATTGGAGACTCCATAATATAAAGTCTTGGCATCGGCAGTCCTGAAGCTAAAGTCAATCCCTCAACCAAATCATAGTATTGTTTATACTGCTGTCTTGAAGCTTCCTTAGCTCTAACACTTGCCAAAGCAATCCGGTCAGAATTATAATAACTGATTAAGATGTAAAGTATAGAGATTATTATTGACAAAATCATTATTACAAAAAAGTACGAAGGATCGGTCGCCATGGAAATGACATATCCTAAAATAAGAAAAACAATGAAGATGCAAAATATAAGGAAAAAAGACTTCCATTTATTTTTTGAAATTTGATCACGAAAATCAATTCTTTTTATCTCAACCATTGTAAAATATACAATAAAAAAGAGTTTTTAAGGTTTAAGCTAGGCAGCCTTCAAATTCTTAACAAAAACAATGTCTTCTTCATTTTCGTCATATAATGGACCTCTAAAAACCTCTCTGTAATCCAGGAGTTTTAGCAGATTAACAACATGAATTTGCGAAACCCTTGCGTCACAGATTATTCCATCATATTCCTTTTCGGCTTCAGCCTGTTTCAGCATAAATGACCCAAAATATCTTCTCTGGACTTTAGGATGGATTCTCATATTTTTTAGTTCAAGCATTCTGGGCAATTCTTTATGGGGCTGAAAAATCAAATCTCCCACTAAATATCCTCCACTGAAAGCTATTATTCCTTGTTTATATCCTGCCAAAATTTCTCCAACCGCTTTCCTAACCCAGCCTTCATAGGATGGATAATTCAATGACTGAGACAAAAGAAATCTCTCAAGCCTTGCAACATCGTTCTCATCTTGTATAGACCTAAACTGAAAGTCCATCAATCTTAAGAAAATAAAACATTAATAAGCATTTGTATGCTCAAATTAAAATGAAACGCAGACCAAACATAAAAGTAATAATATACTCAATTATTGCCTTAGGATTTCTGGCACTGACTTTTCTCGTTGACTGGATATTTATAGTCGGTGCAGTGATATTAATGTATATGAATCAAAGAGAGTTGAAGAAAAAATAATTTTACTCAAAATCAACTTTCACAACTTTCTTTTCAGCTTCTGCAATTTGAAGATACTCTTTCTGCTTTCTTCCATACATTGATGCAAATATACTTCCGGGGAAAGTTGTGCAAAGGTTATTGAATGACAATATTGAATCGTTGTAGAACTGTCTTGAATAAGCGATCTTGTCTTCAGTAGTTGTAAGCTCGCCTTGTAACTGTAAGAAGCTCGTGTTTGCTTTTAAGTCCGGATAATTTTCAGCGATTGCGAAAAGCTTTCCTAAAAATCCAGTTAATTTGTCATTAGCCTTGACCCTTGAGGGCAAATCACCAGAAATCAAAGACTTTCTTGCATCAGTAACAGCCTTTATTGCAGCCTTTTCATGCTTCATATACCCCTTAACGCTTTCTACAAGGTTAGGTATCAAATCAGCCCTTCGCTTTAATTGAACATCTATCTGAGATAATGAATTGTCTATCCTGTTTGAAAGAACTGCGAATCTGTTGTAATATGATATGAATACGATTATTAAAATCGCTGCAATGGCAATCAGTATCCATAAAAACAACATACAAAGAAAAATAAGTCCTACTTTATAAAATTATCGAATGGTGTGTTCTCTAAAACTTACTAAAAAATCTCCCCAAATATCAGAATTTTCTTCCATAAACTTTTCTAGGAGATTAAAAGATTCCTGCCTAAACGGGCCTTCTCTTATTTTTGGCCAGTGTTTAGCATACCATCCAGCTACATGAGATGACTCAAGATGTGAAGCACCAGCATTAGGGTCAGGACAAGCATAAACTATCTCATTAATCCTTGAACTTACTGAAGCGCCCAAGCACATAAGGCAGGGCTCCCAGGTAGTATAAAGAACATTTCTTTTAGATTTATTCTTTTTTATTTCGCTAGAATACTTGTACAAAAGACTAAGTTCTGCGTGAGATATCCAAGTTCCATCAACATTAGCAGTATTTCGAGAGGCTCCGATAAAATTTCCATCAATAGCTAAAACGGCTCCAACAGGAAGATTTCCATTTTTACATGTTAGCTCTGCTTCTTTTAAAGCAAGTTTCATAAAATAATTATCTTGTTCGCTAAACATTAATCAATTTAAAATAAGAGGTATAAAAACATTTATGTGATTTTTTCCAAAAATTTAAATATAATATCCTCTAACTTAATTTATGGTCAAAAAAGAAACCAATATTAACGTACCTCATAAAATGCCTGCAGATTTACAGAAGGCTATCGATTCTATTCCAACATTGAAAACAATATGGAAAGACATCACTCCCCTAGCCAAAAATGAATGGATTTGCTGGGTCACATCAGGCAAAAAATCTGAAACTAGAGACATTCGTATAAAAAAGGCACTCTCAAAGCTAAAGGATGGGATGCGCCGACCTTGCTGTTGGGCTGGCTGTCCCCATAGATGAAATAAATAATATAAAGTTTCATGTTTCTTCTAAAAATTTAAAAACATCCTTCAATAATTATACTCATGGTAAAAGTGGATAAGCCAAGGTGTATTTCTTGTGGGAACTGCATGGCAGTCTGTCCAGATGTTTTCGAGATGGGAAAAGACGGAAAATCCCAGGTTAAAAAAGGAAAAGAAAAATCAACGCTTCCTTGCGTTGCTAAGGCAATCACAGAATGCCCAACTCAGTGCATAAGTAAATAAAATTTTCATCAAAACCTTTATTAATCACTTTGCTTTTTATAAAATATCATGGAAAAAGAGGAAGGGTTAGACTTTGTAAAGTGGTTTTCTGAGATGGATAAGAACTCCGGAAAGGTTGCAGGAGGGAAAGGGGCGAATTTATCCGAAATTTACAATCTTAAAGTTCCTGTGCCACCAGGATTTGTAATAACAGCACAGGCTTATGACTATTTCATAAGAAAAGCCGGATTGGATAACAAAATAAAACTTCTTCTCTCTTCAATAAGTTATGAGAACACAAAACAACTGGACGAAGTAACTCATCAAATAAGAACTCTTATTACCAACGCTGAAATGCCTGAAGAAATGGAAAAAGAAATCATCGAAGCCTATGACATCTTAAGTTTCAAGGATCCAGGAATATCTTCTGGCCCAATACATAATATTTTCAAGAACGCGGCAGAGCCGGCATTCGTAGCAGTAAGAAGTTCAGCGACGACAGAAGACTTAGCAGAGGCAAGTTTTGCGGGACAGCAGGATACTTATCTAAATGTCAAGGGAAGATCTGATTTGATAATAAACGTAAAAAAATGTTTCGCGTCATTGTTCACATCGAGAGCAACATATTACAGGATAAAAAAAGGATTCAAACATGAGCAAGCAAGTTTAGCGGTTGTCATTCAAAAAATGGTAGATTCAGACAAGTCGGGAGTCATATTTTCTAAAGACCCCTCTTACAAAAATGATCATGTAATTGTAGAGGCTGTTTTCGGCCTCGGGGAAGGAATTGTCTCGGGAGCGGTAACACCAGACACTTATTTAGTCTCTCCAGAAATGAAAATAGTTGACAAAAAAATTGCGATAAAGAGAACAGCATACACAAGAGACTCTTCAGGAAATGAAGAGATTGTAAAATTAAAAGATGAAAAATCTAAGTCTCAGGTTTTGAAAGACCATGAAATAATAAAGCTTGCAAATATTGCAAAACATCTTGAAGAACACTACAAAAAACCCCAAGACATAGAATTTGCAATAGAAGGGGATGAGATTTTTATTGTCCAGACAAGACCAATAACAACAATTGAAAAACGTATTGAAAACAGGCAAGAAGTCAAAGGGGAAGAAATCCTGAAAGGACTTGCAGCCTCACCAGGAATTGGTGCAGGGGTTGTAAGGATAGTCCATAATTTGCAAGATCTCGAAAAAATAAAGAAAGGAGACATTATGGTGACAAAAATGACAAATCCAGATATGGTTGTTGCAATGCAAAAATCAGCAGCAATAGTCACAGATGAAGGCGGCCTAACAGCTCACGCAGCAATTGTCTCAAGAGAAATGGGAATTCCTGCCGTCGTTGGAACCCAAGAAGCAACTCATATATTGAAAGATGGAGATTTGGTAACGGTTGACGGCTACACTGGAAAAGTGTACAAAGGAAAAATCGGCGAATCTCATTCCCAAGAAATTCTTCCAGTAACAGCAAAAACTCACACGAAATTAAAAGTGATTGTAGACCTCCCACATTTCGCAGAAAGAGCTGCAAAAACAGGAATTAAAAAAGTTGGGTTAACGAGAATGGAAGGAATCATTGCAGAATCAGGAAAGCATCCAGAATACTTTTTGAAAAAAGGTGATATAAAAGATTATGAGGAAATAATTTACAAAGGGGTTCATGGGATCGCAAAATACTTTGATGAAATTGTTGTAAGAACCTCGGACATAAGAACAGATGAATATCAACATCTTGAAGGAGCTCCGCAACAAGTGGAAGCAAATCCAATGTTGGGAATGCATGGAATAAGATACAGCTTAAAAAATCTTCCAATACTAAAAGCAGAGCTTAATGCATTAAAGAGAGTCGCAAAAGAAGGGAAAAAAATAGGAGTTTTAATGCCTCAGGTGATTATGGTTGAAGAAGTGCAAAAAGTAAAAGAAATTCTAAAAGAAATAAATTTCCATGAAGCGAGAGTTGGAGTCATGATTGAAACTCCTGCAGCTGTCCAGATAATAAGAGACCTCTGTGAAGAAGGAATAGACTTTATCTCATTCGGAACAAATGATTTAACACAGTATATTTTAGCCATCGATAGAGGAAATGAGGAAGTGCAATACCTTTACAACGAAATGCATCCAGCAGTTCTTTACCAATTGGGATATGTTATAAGAGTTTGTAAAAAGAACAATGTTGAATCCAGCATTTGCGGTCAGGCAGGAAGTAAAAAAGAGATGGTAAAATTTTTAATTGAAAATGGAATAGACAGCATAACGGTAAATGCTGACAAAGCCGCAGAAATAGCTGAGGTTATAGCGGAAACTGAAAAATCACTTGTTGCCGGAACTGACAAAGAGCCAAGACAATACCAGCCAGAACACAAAAGCGAAAAAGAAAAGAAAGAAGAGAGAATAAAAAAAGATATTGAAGCTATCGAAGAAGAAAAGGAAGAATATCTAAAAGAACATCCTGGGGAAGAGATTTTTGAGAAAGACCAGTAGTATAAATTTAAGAAAATTTATAAACACATTATCCTTCTATAAATCATGATAAAAAAGGGGCACCACAAACAGAAATCTCATCATATAGAACATAAAACTCATCATGTAGAGCATCATGAAGCCAACCACCCAACTCACCACCAAGAGCATCATCCCCACCACACACAACATCCGCACAAACAAACACATCATCAAGTTCCCGTAACAATAAACATGCCTGCACCAAAAGAAACAGGATCCAACAGTATTCTTTTAGAAAATTTTGTCTCGCTGCAGAGAGTAATGACAAATCTTGCCGTCAAGCTTGACGACTTATCTTCCAACATATCAAAACTTTTGGAGTTATTCGAAATATCTGCAAAGGCACTCGCAGAAAAAGATTTTGATGTTGAAAAAGACAATAGGGATATTCTAGACAAACTTAATGGGCTTGTAGACCAAAATAAAATTCTAGCAAGGGGTATGGCATTGATGCATGAAAGAATCCCAAGAGAGCAACAGCAATATTACCCTCCGCAAGTTCCGCAACAAATGCCTCAACAAGCACCTCCACAAATGAGCCAACAATATATGCCCAGCTTGTCTTTGATTAGAGACGTCAATGAATCTCCATCACAGACATCAGAACAACAAACAATGAATGACGAAACACAATCTTCTCCACAAAGGCCACCGTTCGAGTCTCCAATATAAAATGGAAGAAGAATCTATCCCTCAACTCCAGACAAAACTTTCCAGCACATCACAAGGTTTCAGAAAATACTTTCTCTTATTGTTCACAAAAGAATTGATAAAACAAACAAAAGTTGAAGAATTCTTTACATTAAACCACGTTATAAAAAAGAAGAATAAAGAAGTTGAAGAAATAGAAAACCTAAGAAAAGAAATTGAAGAAGCGGAAAAAGAAAAAATAAGGACTGGGGTGTTTAGACCTCAAAGAGTTCTCACGCCTGTAAAAACATACACAGCAATGCAGCTTCCACCACAAAAACAGGAAGAACAATTCATACCAAGTTTAATGCACACCGAAAAACCGCTAGTAAAACAATACACACAACCTCTTCCAGAACAAATAACCCAAACTCTCTCCCAACAACCACAGGTACAGCAAAGAACGCCAATGCCTCGTGCACCAAGAATCCCCCCTCCATTGATTATTCCAGAATATCCTTTGCCTCCAACTGTTCAGTATTTAAGACCATACCCCACAAATATTCAAGTAGATTTAGGGAAACTGAATATATTAGTGAACGACCAAAATGTGAGAGCGATTGAATGTAATGGCCCAGAAGAGCCCATAGTCGTCAGAGGAGGTATGGGTGCAAAAAATACAAACATCGTGCTGAATGAGGAAGAAGTAAATGACGTCCTAAGAAAATTTTCAGAAGCATCCAGGATACCTATAAGCGAGGGTATTTTCAAAATAGTTGTCGGTAAATTAATTCTTTCAGCCATTGTTTCAGAAGTTGTTGGGAGTAAGTTCATAATAAGAAAAATGGCTCCACCTTCTCCTTTTGGGAACATGCCGGGCATGTATGGATTTTAAAAACATTTTAAAAACACGATTCTCTTTCTTAAATCATGGAAAAAACAATCACAAAAGAAAAACTTGAAAAATATTTCACATTAACAAGCAAAGCCCTTGAACAAGTGAAAAAATCAATAATAAAAGGCAAAGAAAAAGAAGCAAAAGAAATAATTGAAATGACAACAAACTACCTTTTAGACGCAAAGCATTTTGAAAAAAAAGGGGATTTCGTAAACGCTTTCGGAGCATTAAATTACGCTCACGGTTGGCTCGACTCAGGAGTAAGATTAGAGATATTTGACGTTAAAGATAACAAATTGTTTACAGTAAAATAATCACATACTTTAAAAAAACCAAATGCTATAATAAGTCATGAAAAAACTGGTGATAATGAGTCTTGGAGGTAGTATAATAATCCCTGAAGACGTTGACAAAGAATTTCTGTTAAAATTCAAAAAATTAATACTTAGAAACACCAATAAATGTAAATTTATCATAGTTTGTGGCGGAGGCAGTTTAGCAAGAAAATACATCGCTGCTTTAAAAGATAAACCAAATATAATCCGAGGAGTTGCGGGGATTTCAGCAACAAGAACAAATGCAAAATTCATGTCTTTATTCTTTGATCAAGATCCTGAAAAAGAAGTTCCAAGAAAGTTTAATGAAGTCAGAGAATTGATAAAAAAACAAGATATTGTTTTTTGTGGAGGCTTAGAATTAAAGCCGCATCAAACAACAGACACAAATGCTGCAGATCTTGCAGCTGCATTCAAAGTTCCTTTCATAAATTTAACAAATGTTTTAGGATTGTATGATAAAAACCCAAGAAAAAACAAAAGCGCAAAATTCATTTCAAGAATAAGCTGGAAAGAATTCCATAAGATGGCAAACTCAATAAAATTCGAACCAGGACAACACTTTGTATTGGACCAGGAAGCATCAGAGATAATATTAAAGAACAAGATAACAACTTACATTTTAGGAAAAAACGCAAAAAACCTTGAGAATTACCTCAATGGAAAAAGCTTCAAAGGGACTGTGATTGAAGGATAAAAATTATTTCTTACAGATTTGCCATAACAGCAGTAATATCACTTATGTCTGTCCTATTATCGCTATTAACATCTAAATGTTTATAGTTATTCCAGTCAATATCTGCATTATTTTTTCCCTGCCATCTTATTACTAAAACCAAGTCAATTATGTTTACTTTGCCGTCAGAGTTTACATCCGGAAAAATTGAAGAAGTGGATGCCAGTGGTCCAATAGGAGAACGTGAAACCACAAGATTGTCTACATAAATATACTGAGTTCCTATGGTATTTGGCATATATGGAATAAAAACTATAACGTTCAGTTTTAGATTTGTTGTATTTCTCCAGCTCATATTTTGAACTGATATTTTTAGAGTATTATTTATGTATAATTCCTGCAATCCATCATGCAACCCTATATTGTTTACTTCTACAGTGTTTACTTTAACTCTTGCCTCCACCAACTGCCACTGCCCACCTACAAGCGGAGTCTGCGGAGTCGTTTGACGAAACACATTGCCCCAAATTCCCACCATTTCAGGAAAATATGAATAAAATGTAAAGGGCATCAATGTGCCACTGCCATCAGTGTGATCTGGATCAACAGCTGTCGTGAATCTATCAAAACCAGTAGGCACAGTTCCAGAATTTCCATAAGGCATGTTGCCAGCAATTCCAAACAAATGCATTCCATTTCCATCACTTCTTAAATTCTGAAATCCTGGCTGAAATTTGACATAAAATCTAGCATAAATCTCATCATATCCTGGCAAGAACCATTCCTCCATTACATCTCCGCCATCTCCTACAGTATTGATCATAATTTGAAGTGAATGATTTCCATCCAAAATATTCTGTGAGTTGGAATTTATCGTATTTTTGACTCCAGTTACATCCCATCTTGCCAAATTTCCATTTTCAAAATCATCACAAAAAATCCATTCAGGATGTAATGTTTGCCAATTCACGGGGCACTCATTAGCAGAAGCAAAGCTGATGAACATAAACAAAAATATTGCTCCAAAAAATATTTTCTCTTGTTTCATTTTTTATTCTCACATGTTTCCTATAACAACCAACGCGTCATTCCAATTGATTGAAGAGTCATTGTTCAAATCTAAATGGCCATAATTTCCAGTTGGTGTTCTACCTTGATTGAAGATAACAATTGATAAATCTTTGACATTAACACTTCCATCATTGTTTACATCTGGTGAGTTTTGCTGACTTTGTGTTTGACCAGCATAATAGCCCATATCGGTGCAAGGACTTCCAGTAGCAGGTCTTAAAAAATTAATATTGGAAGAGTTGGTTGACATTAGTTGCGGATCTGCAAAAACTGAATTGGTGTCTAAGTTAAACAGTTGTTGTGCTTGGGTAAAATTGTATAAATTACCTCCTGAACCAAGATATTGTAGAAAGGTTCTCGTGCTTGGAGTATAATAGACACAGTTGTTATTTGAATGTATGCTTAAAATTGAAGCTTGCATTGGATCATATGGTGCATAGTTTGCACAGTCAACACCATATTTACATACATTATACATGCCCTCACTTCCAATGCATTGATAGAAAATATTTTTTTGTATTGTAAGATTTTTTCCTTCCCAATACAATAACGTCTGCCCGCAGGAAACAAAAGTATTGTATTCGATTGTTGAATTTTGATTATTATACACATCAGGGTTTGAATAATCAGCCAGTCCCCCATAAGAATCGACTGCATTTTGACTGATATTGAATAAAAGGTTATGGTGAAAATGAGTATTCCTATTTCTTATTTTTGTGCCCTGATAGTTGTTGTAGATAGTGTTATTGTAAATTTCTAGACCTCCCACTCCAGGATGTTTCTGGAAGATACCAGTAACTCTGCTGTCATGAATAATATTATTTCGAATCGTGATGTTTTGTGAATCATGGATGTAATCTGGAGAGTGAATAGTGATATCTCCACAATTGTCTCCAAGAGAGTCTGCATTATGGACATTGTTATTTTCTATTAGAGTATTATCAACATACCAAAACTGCATCTGTCCGTCAGTACCATCACAATTAATTGTAGTTCCATACACTTCTAGATTATGAACAACAGTGTAATTGCCATATTCTACCCTGAGTGAGGAAGCTCCAACTGTTCCTGTTTCTTGTCCATTTATAATAACCAAATTCTCAACATTGACGAAGTTTGGAAAACTAAGCCACATTGCAGGAAAAACGTGATTTCCATCGACTATTGCTGTTTCGCCAGGATATCCTTTTATAGTAATATGATCCAAAGCATTTCCAGTAAGTGTATCTCTTCTTGTATTCTCAACATAAGTTCCTTCTCTAATGTAAAGAATATCACCAGGAATACCTATAGCATTTAGTCCTCTTTGTACATTTCTGAATGGATTTGTGAAATTTCCTGAATTTGTGTCAAGCCCAGTTGTTGAAACATAATAACACTTTCCTGTTCCTGTCGCTTCACAAGTTGGTGCTGTTGAAACATATTCCAATGCGCCAATGTCCGGGGCTAAACCACTCCAATGTCTACAATTTGTTAAACTGCTTCCCCCATTGCTATCAGATAACGCACAATGAAATCCCGGAATAAATGTCCCGTTATCAACTCCTGGGCTGATATCTTGAAGGCGATAATTGTAATTATTTTGGTTAAAAAATAATGGATCTGCGCTGATTGAATTCTGGCCGTTATTCGAACCTTGTGTTTGCCAATAACTTCTCCAGCCAGTTAAGTTATACGGGATAAAATACCAGCAGAAATTGTAATTACCTAAAGAATTGTATATAATATTGTTGTTTTCTTTGAAATTTACAGCATAATCTGGGAGATTTTGGGTACCATCATAATCGCTTCCTGCTCCCTTGTTTGCAAATTCTCTTTGGTAATCATCATAAGGTTGGACTGCATTGCAGCTTGTAGTTGATGCCCTATAATCGCAGTTCGTCAAAATATTATTATAGACATTTGTGTTGGTTGTATTTTTGTAAAAGAAACAAACACCATTCCCCGGAGTATAGTTTCCCGTCCCTACAACAGTGTTTTGATACCATGAAAAATTTTCGTGTTCAGGATACAAAAGGTTTGTAGCTGCTGATTGCCCAATCCCCATATAAGAGAAATTGAAAACCAGATTATCATAAACCTTCACGTTATTGCTGCCATGAAAATAAATTCCTTGATCCACATTATAAATGGTGTTATTGTAAATATTTACAATATTTAATGATTCCCAATTCATAGTGCCTGGAGGATCCTCAACCCAAAGATTACCCTTGGCAAAAACTCCACCATACTCATCATGAATAGTGTTATTACGAATAGTCACATTGTATGCACCATACATTTCAATTCCAGCCCCCGTACCAACAAAACAAGTTGGGTCTTTATTGTCATGTATATTGTTGTTTTCAATGAGAACATTTCTCAGGCCAGGTACGGTTGAATAAGTAAAAATGAAGAATATTCCTCCCCCATTGTTATTTCCAGGGGGAACTTGTGGCCCTTTATTATCGTGAATATGAGAATTTCTGATTGTTAAATTTTCAACATTGCTCACTGTTATACCCCTATATCCATTTACTACTTCAAGAGAATCATAAATTATATTTGAATATCTTACATAAACCGAATATCTAGCCTGGCCTCCCCCCATTATAACCGGCAAGGAATCACCAGGATATCCTTTAAAGGTTATTGGATTTCCGACAGTGCCGCTTCGAATTGCATATAAAGTGCCGCAATTTCTGCTGTCTGCACAATTATTAAGCGAATCAACCTCATCATAAGTTCCAGCTCTTATGAAAACAATATCGCCTGCAAATGCCATGCTTACTCCTTTATGAACAGTACAAAATGGAAAGAATGTAGAGGTTCCAGTATTAGAATCACTGCAAGTCCCATCAACAGAATTAATGTCAACATAATAATCAGTTGCACTAACAAAACTTGTTAATGCAAAAAGCAACATTACTACAAAAAATATCTTCCTCATTTTAACAATAAATCAACATTATTTGGATTTAAAACATTATCGTCAATCAAGTTTATAAAATCCTTTGATATTGATATTTCATGCCCACAACCTTAATCCACGAAAACACTTTTGAGAAAGCAAGAAATGCAATAAAAAAACATAAAGGAAACTCTATAATTTTCTCAAGCGATGACGAAGATGTAGCAAGAAAAGTCCTTGAAAAAGAAGAGATAAATATTCTTCTAGTAAACCAAAAAGGAAGAAAAGACTTCCAAAAGCAAAGAAATTCTGGCTTAGATAATGTGATGGCAAAAGAAGCAAAAAAATCAAATGTTGCCATAGGAATAAATCTTGATGAAATCTTAAATTCAAAAGATAAAGAAAAAATAGAGATTTTTGCAAGGATAAGGCAGAACATAGAGTTGTGCAAAAAAAACAAGCTTAAGATGATGTTTGTAAGCAAGGATAAAAGAGATATTTATGACCTTAAATCCCTTGCTTTGGTTCTTGGAATGCCTACCTGGATGACAAATACTATTGAGAACAAAACTTTTTAATCCCTTTACCCGTTCTATAAAAATGGACATAAACAAACTAATAGACTCTCTAAGCCCAAATGAAAGAAAGATACTGCCTCATCTTGGAGAAAGAGAGATAAGTGAAATAGCAAAAAAATCAAACCTTGACAAGGTCTCAGTTGCAAGATCACTTGAATACCTGAAAAACAAAGGAATCGTAAACCTAAACTACGAAAAGAAAAAGATAATAGAGCTCGGAGTCAATGGGGCATTATACAAGAAAAAAGGCCTTCCGGAAAGAAGACTTCTGCATTTAGTCTCAGAAAAAAGAATAATCCCTTTGGAAGAATGCAAAAAGCTCTCAGAATTGAGCGACGATGAGTTTAAGGCATCTTTAGGGGTGCTAAAGAAAAAATCAGCTATAGACATAAAAAACGGAAAAATAATATTAAGCTCAAACGAAGACATATCAAAAAACACGCCGGAAGAATCATTCCTTAAAGTTCTCCCGATAGAATTAGAATCATTAAACCCCGGACAATTGAATACATTAAAGGCTCTGCAGGACAGAAAAGAGATGGTTGAAATAATTGAGATAAAAGTTGAAAAAATTGAAATAACCGAGCTTGGCAAAAAAATTGTCAAAACGAAGATTGATGAAAAAAATCTTGTAGAACAAATAACTCCTGAAATTTTGAAAAAAGAGTCTTTATGGAAAAAGAAAAAGTTCAGAAGATATGATGTAACCTCTCCAATTTCCTCAGTTTATGGGGGCAAGAGACATTTTGTAAATCAGTCTACAGATTATGCAAGAAAAATTTGGACAGAATTAGGTTTTAAAGAAATGTCTGGGAATTTAGTGCAAACATCATTCTGGAATTTCGATGCTCTGTTTACCGCACAAGATCATCCAGTAAGAGAGATGCAAGACACATTCTTTTTGGAAAAAAATGGGGAACTTCCAGATAAAAAGATTGTAAAAGCTGTGAAAGACGCGCATGAAAAGGGGACTAATAGCAAAGGTTGGAACTATAATTGGAACGAAGAGGAGGCAAAAACTCTCGTTTTGAGAACTCACACAACTTGTTTATCAGCACAAACACTTGCAAGTTTAAAGGAAAAAGATTTGCCCCTAAAATTCTTCGCAATAGGAAAATGCTTCAGGAATGAAACACTTGATTGGAAACACGGCTTTGAATTCAACCAAACAGAAGGAATTGTCGTCGCTGAAAATGTAAACTTCAGGCATTTGCTTGGCTATTTGAAAATATTCTTCAAGAAAATGGGATTTGAAAAGATAAGGATGAGGCCTTCATATTTCCCATACACAGAACCAAGTGTTGAAATTGATGTGTGGCATCCTGAAAAGAAAACCTGGCTTGAATTAGGCGGAGCAGGAATTTTCAGGCCAGAAGTTACGATCCCCCTTCTAGGAAAACACATTCCAATTCTAGCCTGGGGCCCTGGATTTGACAGAATATTGATGGATTATTACCAAGTCAAAGACCTAAGAGAACTTTACAAGAATGATATAAACCAATTAAGAAAAACAAAAATTTGGATGAGATAAAATGGAAAAAATAGAACAAAAGCTGGATGAGATGAAAGATGTTTTGGAAAGTCTGGAGGAAACAATAAACAACAAATTTGATGAATTAATCCAAGTGCTAAAGGAGAGAAAAATAAATGACTAAAAAGATAATCCACTTAGACAAAGAAATTTTTGAAAGGGTTAAGCAGAAAAAAAAGAACTTTGAAGTCAGGTTAGGGAATAAAGATATTAACGAAGGAGACAAATTGATAATAATCCAAAGAGATGAAAAAGGGACGCCAACAAAAAATTATATTGTAAGAAAAGCAGGGCATATTGAATTAACTAAAGAGATGGGTCATTGGTCTGAGGAAGACAAAAATAAATTTGGATTTAAAATAATCCAATTGGAAGATTAAAAACATGGCACTAATAACGTTAAACAGAAAAAAATTCGAGAGTGAGATAGGAAAGCTTGATGACAGCATGCAAAACAAAGTTGCAATGTTTGGAACTCCGTTGGAAAACATAAATAATGAAACATTAGAAATTGAAATTTTTCCAAACAGGCCAGATTTGCTTTCTTATGAAGGATACAAAAAAGCATTTCTTGCTTTTCTTGGGAAAAAAACAGGCCTTAAAGGGTACAAGATAAACAAGCCAGAAAAAGATTACAAAGTTCTGATAGACTCTTCTGTTAAAGAGATAAGACCTTTTACAGCATGCGCAATAATAAAAGACTTAGAGTTAGACGACGAAAAGATAAAAGAGATAATTGATTTACAAGAAAAACTCCACATAACTTTGGGGAGAAAAAGAAAGAAATTAGCTGTAGGAATTTATCCTCTTGAAAAAATAAAACTTCCGATAACATACAAAGCTTTAGAACCTGACAAAATAAAATTCATTCCTCTAGAAAGCAACAAAGAGATGTCCGGACTCGAGATTCTTCAAAAACATCCGGCTGGAAAAGAATATGCAAAATTGCTTGCAGGAAAAATAAAATTCCCTATTTTTACAGATGCTGAGAACAAAATTTTAAGCATGCCTCCAATAATAAATTCTGAACTGACTGGTAAGGTGACTGAAAAAACAAAAAATGTTTTTATAGAATGTTCTGGGTTTGATTTAGAAATCCTGAAAAAATGCCTTAATATAATTGTTTCAACGCTTGGAGATATGGGTGGAAAGATCTACCAAATGGAACTTCAGTATAAAAATAAAGAAGTGACTCCAAACCTTGCTCCTGAAAAAATGAAAATATCTCTGGAAAATACAAACAAACTTTTGGGTCTTGATCTTAAGGAAAAAGAAATAAAAAATCTTCTGGAAAAGATGGGCCATAATTACAACAAAGGAATAGTGGAAATTCCATCGTGGAGGATTGACATATTGCATGAAGTTGATTTGATCGAAGAGATAGCAATAGCTTACGGTTATGAAAACTTTGAACCAATACTGCCAGAGATATCAACAATAGGGGAGGAAGACCAAAAAGAAGTGATAAAAAGAAAAATATCTGAAATAATTCAGGGACTAAGAATTCTTGAGGTTTCAAACTATCATCTTACAACTAAAAAGGACCAATTGATGAGAGCCGATTTTTCTGAAAAACAAGAAAAAGAATTGATAGAACTCAAAGACTCAAAAACAGAGTATAACATTTTAAGAAAGGACTTGAGCCATTATCTTTTGAAAAATCTCTCTGAAAATGTGGACGTTGAATATCCTCAGAAAATATTTGAAATTGGGAAAGTTTTTGAAAATAAAAATGAAATAGTTGAAACTACAAATCTAGCACTAGCAGTTTCTCCAGGAAATTTCACAGAGACAAAACAGATTATTGAATATGTTTTCAAAATGCTTGGCATAAAGATTGAATGCAAAGAACCAACCACAATCCCCCCGCATTTTATAGAAGGAAGATGTGCCGAAATAAGAATGGACAACCAACCGCTGGGCTTCCTCGGAGAGGTTCATCCAAAAATTCTTGACGGCTTAAAGATCAGGATGCCAGTAGCAATGTTTGAAATTGATCTAGAAAAAATCCTGAAAGCTTTTCTTAACTAAAGGTGTAATTATACAATCCTTGAACCTGCATTGCTGTCAAAGCTTGGTTGAATATCATGACTTCATCCATTGACCCTCTAAAGAAACTACCAACACCGTTCGCGCCTATATATCGGTTAGAATGCCCTATCCACAAAGGGTCTGGAGAATCACCGATAGGACTATAAACATTAGCCGAACAACTCCCGGCCCCATTGACATAAATGCATTTCACAGTTCCATTATAAGTTGCAACCGTCTGTTTCCAAACTTCAGGATCATAATAATTGAATTGTAATTGGTTATTTGCAATTCTAATAAACATATCTACATTAAAACCAAAAGAGAATTGATACCCCGGATAAATTCCACTTTCTAAAGGAGTTTTAACCACTATAGGACGATCTGCTCCAAAATCAATTTCATTTACCCAAGCAGCAATTGTAATTCCATTTTGAGGGTCTAAACTACCGCTTGGATTGTCTGAAACATTTATGTATGAAGCTCCACTAAAGTTTGCAGCATTTCCGAATTTTCCGTTAACATAACCAGGAGTTCCAACCCAAGCTCCGTTATTTCCCCCCACCGCATCATTAGGATTTCCTTCAAATCTCCACCAGGAAACCAGTCCTAAATTTTGAAGCATTTCAGCGTCAGTATATGTTTTTGTTACAGGATTTCCTGAAGCGCCAGAATCCAAGACGGGAAGTATAGATATCTGTTTGACAATTCCTGTGTAGGGAAGGCTAAACGTTCTAGTTCCCAGTTCATCTAATCCAGGATTTACCATCGGGAAAGTCTGCGAGCTTGCCCCGTTGGAAACAATAAAATTAAACGACTTGATTGTTCCAGATCCGACATCTCTCTTTACAACTACATCCAGAGTCGTAGGATTTATTACAACTTTTTGTATTTCAAGATTGATTGTAAACTTCCCTAAAGAGATCTCCTGCGATCCGCTATCTACTACATTTCTTACTACAATCCAAACAGCCATTATAGCAACTAGAGAAACAAGTATTATGATTAATGTAGTGATTATCTCCGACATCCCCTTTTTATCCATCAAGAATATAGTGAAATAAGATTTATAATACTTACCAAAAAAGCCTGAGCCGAGGATTGAACTCGGGACCTCTACCTTACCAAGGTAACGCTCTACCGACTGAGCTACTCAGGCATAAATAACAAAATTCCATGCAAAAACTATTTTATAAACCTTACACTAGTTCAAAAGAATTATAATAAAATAAGAATAAAATTATCTTTTAGCTCTTCCCATAAACAGGAAAACCAGCAGAACAATAAGCAATGCCACAGCAACAAATCCGGTAAGTATGGCAAGTATCCAGAAGGATTGCTGCACAACTACATCACTTGAACTGCTTGCTATGACTGTTGAAAGGACAAACAAGACTGCAAACAAAATAAGATTCTTAACAACCATCCTCATTCTGTTTCTTCTTGGAGCTTCCTGAGCTCCAGCAATTGTCCTACCTGCCTGTGTGAGTGCCCTAGCCTCTCTTACAGTTCTTCCAGCAGATTTCCTAACTCCTTTTCTTCTCACTCTTTTTTTTGCCATGATTATGATTTATGAAAAACAATCAATATTAATTAGTATCAATTCCCATTTTATCCATCACTATCTCCTTCCATCTTAACCTCCATTTGGAAAGTCCATATTCATTCTAATACTTTCATCTTTTTAAATATTACTCAGGATTCCAATCCATTCCTACAGCATGCCCTGTTATTGAAACGATATTCAAAGAAATTTTCTCAACAAATTTAATCCACAAACCACCAAACTCCTGAAATTTTCCATGCTCGCCAAGATTCAGATTATTGTTGCTTATTATTAATAAAGCAGACAAGACGAAAAACATGAATATCAACATTAAGAATTTCATTTTCCAGTTGTACTGTTATTGTTGTTCCAATCCATTCTAACAGCGTTGGCAGTTATTGTTTTAAGATTACCAAAAAGATGCCCAAGCCAGCCAAAATACAAGCCCACAGCTTTGACCATCCCCGAAGTTGAACCCAAGTCAACATTCTGACCTTTAATCGCGGTTGTAAAACTAAAATAAGTAAACAGTATCAACGCTATCAGAAATATTGCAAAAATTTTGTGCCTGGCTCTTTTGAATTCCAAGGTAATCCATATAGCGGCTATCAGGACAATTATTATGAATATAGTAGCTCCAAGTGCCATCAATAATTAAACAACAAGTTGTATAAAAACATTTCTTTATTGAAAAATAAATAAGTTTAAAACAGGCAAATAAAATATATTATAAAGCCCCATAGTACAGCGGTCAAGTATATAGCCCTCTGGAGTAATTGCACAGAGTAAGGCTGTGACCCAGGTTCGAATCCTGGTGGGGCTATAACTCATCGAGTGAAACGAGAGAGTTAATCTTCATCAGAAGATTTGCGGCTGCTGGAACTCCTAGAAACCCGCAGGAGGTTTGTAGGAATCCTGGTGGGGCTATAGATATTCTAATAATTTATATAGTGTTTTGGCTATAAAGCTAAATGGTAGACATAATAAACATAGCCCTTCATCTTGACAAATATTTAGGAACAATACTTACCACATACGGCGGTTTCATCTACCTGATACTTTTCTTAATAATATTCTTTGAAACAGGATTAGTTTTAACTCCCTTTCTCCCAGGAGATTCACTCATATTCATCGCAGGAATTTTCGCCGGAGGGGGTTTGCTTAATGTATTTCTTCTATTCGTAATTTTCACTTCTGCAGCAATAATAGGAGATACAGTGAACTATTGGCTCGGAGGTTATTTCGGAACAAAGTTTTTTGCCAAGCACATAAATCCTAAGTACATAGAAAAAACAAAACACTTTTATCATGAATACGGAGCAAAAACAATAGTCATCGCAAGATTTATTCCTGTAGTAAGAACAATAGCCCCCTTCTTAGCTGGAGTCAGCAAGATGGATTATAATAAATTTATTATATACAACATTATTGGAGCAGTAAGCTGGGTAGCAGTCTTCTTGGCCGGAGGTTACTTCCTTGGAAATATAGCATTTGTAAAGGATCACCTAAGCATAATCGTAGCCCTATTAATTGTTGTAACAAGTATACCTCCAGTTATAGGGTATTTAAGAAGAAAATAATTACAGCTTCAAGCCAAGCTGACTAGCATCTTTTATATCTTTAGTATGTTGATCCATCTCACCGTTCAATAAGCAGTCAAAGCAAGTTTGAATAGAACCATCTTTATTTTTTACTCTTCCCGTGCCTTTACATTTTGGACAATTTTTATCTGTCATAAAAAACTAAGAAATCACCTGTATTTAAGCATTTTGTAAATATAGAATATACTAAAGTAAAACTTATATATCTCCGACACCTTAATAAAACATGGCAGAAAAGGAAATTGGCGAGGTTTCAACGTACTTTGCCCATGTAGAAGTTGCAGCAATAAAGCTTTCTGGAACTCTAAAAGTTGGAGACACAATACACATAAAGGGCAACACAACTAATTTTGAGATAATGGTTGATGAGATACAGATTGAAAGAAAGCCTGTAAAAGAAGCGAAGAAAGGAGCCCATATTGGAATAAAGGTTTCAGAAAGAGTAAGGCCTAATGATAAGGTCTTTTTGGTAGAATAAACAACAAGCTTATAAAAGATTTTTTCTTGGATTTTTAAATAGTGAGCGAGCAATTAAGCCCCCGTAGTATAGAGGCCAAGTATGCCACCCTCTCAGAAATTGCTTAGAGTATAGTCGTTGAGACAATGACTCGCGTCCTCTTAGGACAAGCACTTGATTTAAGTCTCTGAAGAATTCTAAGGAGACATCTAGGCAGAGAAATCTGCTTTTAGGGAACGGTGGTGACCCGAGTTCGAATCTCGGCGGGGGCGTTTTTCTATTGAACTGAAAGTTCAATTTATTGATTCTCGAGATTCGAACGAGGAGAGTGAGAATCGAAGTTGGGGCGTTTTCTTAGCTTTCACCACAACAATACTTATAATCCATTATTCATGCAAAAAACCATGAAAGAAAATAACTTAGAGTTTGATAGTCAAATCTGGACTATTTTCTCAATTGGAGTTGTATCTTCTGTAATAATTCTTTACTATGTTTTATCTGGAAAAGAAAATAGCACTGGATTAAAAGCTCTAGCACTTATTTCAGGTTTTGCGATTTTAATTTACTCTTTTTGTCTAGTACTAGGCTATCAAGTAAAACAAAAAATCGTTCAAAAAAATTCTAAATTGGAAGAAGAATTAGATAAAATATGGTATCCTAGAGCAAAATTTATGGCAGAAATAATTTTGTTGGGTTTTATTCTTGCTTATTTTTTTGCTTTTTTTAGAATCAGCTCTGAAGAAGTTTATAACAAATTTATTAAATATTGTTACACAAGTGCCAATCAATTTTGGTGGACCTTTATCATTCCCATTCTTGTTTTAGCTATATTTATCATATTAGTCTTTATATCAAATCGTTTAAAAAATAAGGGCTGGAGAAGTTTTAAGAAATATCTCTCTGAATATATCAGGGGATAACTTTCACACCCTCAAAAACATTTATAAAACCTTTTTCCCTTTTCCCTATATAAAAAGAGGAATTGAATTGTTTAATTCAATAATTTAAATGGTCTGGCTCGAAGTCGAAACAAAAATCAAGCTTTTGGATTCTGAAGTGAAAGAGATGAAAGAGAAGATAAAACAGATTGGAATCTTCGAGAAAGAAGGCACCAAAGCTGATGATTATTTTGCCATACAAAACAAACAAGACTATCCTAAAAAAGCTTTCAGGGTAAGGGCTTTAAAAAACAAGTTCGAGGTCAATTTCAAAAAATGGCTCGTCAACCTTTGGACAAAAGACATTGTCGTAAAGCAGGAATTTGAATTCTCATTGGAAGGAAAAGAGCAGGTTGAAGATCTTATAGCATTGTTTAGGGATTTAGGATTCAAAGAATGGGTAAAAAAAATAAAACACAACGAGACTTACCAATGGAAAAAAGACAAAAGAGCCTCGATTGAAATCAACAATGTTAAACACCTTGGATACTTTTTAGAGATTGAATATTTGTGTCAACCAAAAGAATTGAACAAGGCAAGAAAACAAATCAGAGCGGTCATGAAAGAGCTTAAGATAAGGCCAGAGCAAATTGACAATACGGGTTACACTAAAATGCTTTGGTACAAAGGAACAAAAGAAAAAAGAAAGTTCCTCATGAAATAAAAAAAGAAAATTCTTGAAATGGTAAAATACGTCGTTAAAAAAGGAAAGGTTTTTTGGCCAAGCGACGAGATGAAAAAAATCGCTTGGGTCAATAAGTCATCTATTTATCAATATGCAGAAAAAAATCCCATAAAGTTCTGGGACGATTTGGCAAAACAAGGATTGGTCTGGGAAAAATTATGGAATGAAAAAAATACTTACGTTGAGAAACTCCCTTATTTCTGGTGGTTTAAAGGAGGACAATTAAACTTCTGTGTTAACGCTTTGGATAGACATCTTGCTAAAGGATCAAAAACAGCATTGATATGGGTTCCAGAGCCAACAAATGAACCAACAATAAAAATAACTTACGCTGAATTATATGAAAAAGTAAACAAATTTGCAAACGCATTAAAGAAACTTGGGGTAAAGAAAGGAGAGGCTGTTTCTATTTATCTTCCAATGGTTCCTGAAGCTTTGACAGCAATGTTGGCGTGCACAAGAATAGGCGCAATTCACTCTGTCGTATTCTCTGCATTTGCTCCAGACGCACTACAATCAAGAATTCTAGATGCTCAGGCCAAAGTCTTAATCACGGCAGATGGATATTATAGAAGAGGACAAAAAGAAGACTTAATAAAAAAAGCGGTAAAGGGAGCAAACAAAACAACGATAAAAAAAATTGTTGTAGTAAGAAGATTGAACAAAAATAAAAATTATTCTGGAAAATTCATAGCTTTTGACAAACTTCTTGAAACAGGCGAAGCATATTGCAAACCAGAAATAGTAAATTCAGAAGATCCAATGTTTATACTTTACACTTCAGGAACAACAGGAAAGCCAAAAGGGATTGTCCATGACACAGGCGGTTACGCGGTTCAAGCATACTGGACAGCAAAATGGGTTTTTGACTTGCATGAAAATGATGTCATGTGGTGCACAGCAGACATTGGCTGGATAACCGGACACACTTATGCTTTCTACGGCCCATTGTTAAACGGAGCGACAAGTTTAATCTACGAGGGAACTCCTGACTTCCCAAATCCTGGAAGGTGGTGGGATATAATTGACAAGCATAAAGTTTCTGTTTTCTATACAGCCCCAACAGCAATAAGGATGTTCATCAAATGGGGAGAGAAATATCTCAAAAATCATAAATTAGATTCATTAAGATTGTTAGGAAGTGTCGGTGAACCTATTGACGAAAAAGCATGGATGTGGTATTTCAACAACATAGGAAAAGGAAACTGCCCAATTATAGACACGTGGTGGCAGACAGAAACTGGAGGAACAATTATAAATGTTTTACCTGGGATAGGTCCATTTGTTCCAACGGTCTCAGGAAGAAGTTTCCCTGGAACAAGACATGTTATTTTAGATGATAAAGGAAAACAAACTAAGGAAGGATTCTTGGCACAGTTATCTCCTTTTACTCCCGGAATGTTGCATGGAGTTTACAACAACCACGAAAAATATGTAGAAACATACTGGAAAACATTTAAGACAAAATATGACACGAGTGACGGAGCTGTGATGAAAGATGGATTAATAAGAATAACAGGAAGAACAGACGATGTTATGAAAGTTGCTGGCCATAGATTATCCACAGCGGAACTTGAAAATTCAATTGACAAGTTTAGTTTAGTAAATGAATCAGCAGTCGTTCCAATTGCACACGAAATCAAAGGACAAACTCCAATAGCATTTGTTGTGTTGAAAAAAGGAAAAGCTTCAGAGGAATTAGCCTCAAAAATAAAAAAGCATGTTGATGCAACAATAGGCCCAACAGCAAGGCCGGAGAAAGTTTACTTTGTCTCTGATTTGCCAAAAACAAGATCAGGAAAAATAATGAGAAGAATTTTGAAGAATATTCTTAACAACGAAGAGCCTGTTGGATTGATGACTCTGACAAATGCGGACTGTGTTGATAAAATAAAGAAAGAAGTCAAAGAGCAGCAAGCTAGTGTTGGGAAGAAGTAAAATTATTTCCTGTTAAATTAGTACAAACTCCTCTTTTTTTCTGGAAAATAATTATTATTCAGATCATGTGTTCTGTCAAAATATATTGCTTCCGGAACACCCTGCACTTTAATAAAAACAGGAGGAAATATTGCTACTGCATCAACACTAAAATCATTCTTCAGGCCAAAAACATCCCAAACACTTATTCTTTCAGATTTGGCTCCGCACTCTGTTCCCAAACCTAAAGCCTCCATGGCACTTATTTGGACTATCTTAACCAAGACCTTTTTCATGTTCTTATTTCACCAACAAAACCATACTTTTAAGAATTTATGTAACAAACCTCTATCCAAAATCTTTTTAAACTAACTTTTTCTTTCCATTTTATGAAGCGTTCAAGCCGTAGATGGAAAAAGAAAAGACAGATGCGTTGGAAGTGGCAGCGTAAAAAGCTTAGAAAAGAAAAGCACAAAAGAAAGGTAAAGAGAGCTAGAAGCAAGTAATTTTTCTTTAACATATAACAATCCTCTTTTTCACAACAACAATCTTTATAAGCAAAATCAATTGTATACTGAAATGGTGTCAGAAATATGGACTGAAAAGTACAGGCCTTCAGAATTCTTAGAAGTTGTTGGCCAGGATCATGTAATAAAGAGGGTAGAGGCATTGACTTCATCTTTAAACATCCCACATATGCTTTTTGCAGGCCCGGCAGGAACAGGAAAGTCAACTTTGGCTTTGATAGTTGTAAAAAAGCTGTTTGGAGAAAGCTGGAAAGAGAACTACCTTGAATTAAACGCCTCTGATGAAAGAGGGATAAATGTTGTAAGGGAAAAGGTGAAAAACTTCGCAAGAACAAAATCTATTGGAAACGTCTCTTTCAAGGTCATTTTCCTTGATGAGGCAGACGCATTGACTCCTGAAGCCCAGCAGGCATTAAGAAGAACGATGGAAAACTACTCAGCAACCTGCAGGTTCATTCTTTCATGCAACTACTCAAGCAAGATAATAGACCCGATACAATCAAGATGTGCCTTGTTCAGGTTCAAAATTCTTGAAAAAAAAGACATTGATAAAGTGATAAATAAGATATCTGAAAAAGAAAAACTAGAAGTAAGCAAAGAGGCACAGGAAATAATTTACGAGGGCAGTGAAGGAGACTGCAGAAAGTGCATAAACATTTTGCAATCAACAGCATCGATTTCTCCCTCTATAAATGTTGAACTGGTTTCAACAGTGATTTCAAGTGCAAGACCCAAAGACATAAAGGTAGTTTTAGATTACGCATTATCTGGAGATTTTCAAAAATCAAGAGAAAAGCTTCTCGATGTTATGCTTAAAGAAAGTATCTCTGGCCAAGAGGTTATAAAAGCGATACAAAAAGAAATATGGAACCTTCCTGTCGAACCAGACCTAAAAGTCAGGCTTACAGAAAAAACAGGCGAAACAGAGTTTAGGATTGTAGAAGGCTCTGATCCGTTCATACAACTCCAGGCACTTTTGGCAAGCTTCGTTTTAGCCGGATTGGCAAAATAATTTTAAAAGAGGTTTTTATTAATGAAAGAACAAAATTGGGTTGAAAAATATCGTCCTAAAAAATTTATAGAAGTTAAAGGCCAAGACGTAGCGATAGAAAAAATAAAGCAATTTGTCGACCATTTCAAAAAAGGGGCATCTCTTCCAAAAAAACCAAAAAAATCAATGATTCTTTACGGACCTCCCGGAACAGGAAAAACAACTTTGGCACACGTCGCTGCAAAAGAGGCAAATTCTGAGTTGTTTGAACTAAATGCCTCTGACATGAGAGACAGAGAAAGATTGAGAGAAATTTTAAAGCCGGCAATAGAGCAAAAGTCTCTTGTCAAAGAAAACAAAATAATTCTCGTTGATGAGGTCGATGGAATCTCAAAAGTGGACTGGGGCGGTCTGCCTGAATTGTTAGTTCTTGTAGAAACATCCGTATATCCTGTGATAATAACTGCAAATGATATCTGGGACAGAAGATTCAGTGTTTTAAGGCAAAAATCAGAGATAACCCAGTTAAAAGAAATTGATTACAAAACAATATCTTCCATATTGACCGAAATAGCAAAAAAAGAAAGTCTGAAAGTCAACCCGGAGACAATCACCCAAATTTCCATCAAGTCAAAGGGGGACTTAAGAGCAGCGATAAATGATTTGCAGTCGATATCAAGGCTGGGCGGAGAAGCTTACTTCACATTTGACGACAGAAATAAAGAGGTTGACATATTCAATGCATTAAGATTGATATTCAAGGGAAAGCCATCAGAAGAAACGCTGAGAGTTTTCGACTCGGTAAATCTTCCTTTGGATGACATCATACTTTGGGTAGAAGAAAACATCCCCGCAGAATATCAAGGAGAAGAGTTAGCGAAAGCATTTGAGAGCTTAAGTAAAGTCGATTTGTTCAAGGGAAGGATTTACAAGCAGCAGTATTGGAGGTTTATGGTTTATGAAAACATATTTTTGGGGTATGGAATTTCTGCAGCAAAAAAAGGGACAAAAACTGGGTTTACAAGCTACAAAAAACCAGAGAGAATCCTTAAGATATGGCTCCATAACCAGAAGGTAGCAAAAAAGAAATCGATTGCACAAAAATATGCATTGAAAGTCCATATCGGAGAAAAAAGAGCCATGCATGATTTTCCGATATTGAAAAACATAATCAAGTCAAGCAAAGCGATACAAAAAGAACTTAAACTAACTGAAGAAGAAATTGAATATGTAGAGAGTTAAAAACTAATAATTATAACTATTTTTAAAGATACCTATTCTCAATCACTTAGCCAGCTCTGCATCAATCATCTGCTTTATCTGGCTGTATGGAACAGCTCCTTCTACAATTATCCCGTTAACAAAGAATGAAGGTGTTCCGCTAACTCCTGCTGCAGCAGCTTCTGCCTGTTCTTTGGCAAATTGAGCGTCGTATTTCTTTGAGTCTAAACAAGATTGTAACTTTGTCATATCAGCACCGATGCTCTTTGCAATCTCATTCATTAAGTTCAAGTCCTCAACTTCTGTAGCTGATTTCGCAAATGCCAAAGGATAGAATTTCCAGTAGAGATTCTGATCATTCAAGCACCATGCAACAGATTGGGCTGGCTTCCCACCGCTATGGCCGAAAGTGTACTTTGTAACAAACCTGACTTTCCCAGTGTCAACATAATCTTTCAAAAGATTAGAAACAATTGGTTGCCAGCTTGGATTCTGAGTCTGTAAAGAAGATGCCATTTGGGCATTATACCCTGATGCAGCCTGACAGAATGGGCAGGAAAAGTCTGTGAATTCAACAACAGTAACCTTTGCATTTGCATTACCTATTGCTGGTGAATTGTCTAAAGGAATATTAACTGGTGAAGAACCTGAAGCAGAAGCAGTCCCGCTTCCAGAATTTGTTTGTTGAGCCTGCTGCAATACAGTATCAAAAGGTGCAACTCCTTGAACAAGATTCTCACCATCTACAGTCATGTAAATTGGAACCTGCTGGCCTTGGTAAGAGATTGTGACAACATAAAGACCGTTCTTTATCTCTGAACCAACAAGAGTGGCATCATTACCAACTTGCGACTGAACAAAACTCATTATTTTTGCTTCAACATCAGCTTTAGGAATGATGGAAGCACCATCAATTTTTCCAGAGCTTCCTGAGAAATTCCCAATCAATAATATCAGAGTGACGATTGCCAGTATAAGTGTAGAAACAATCCAAGGATTCTGTCTCATCCTGTGAGTAAGACTTGGAACACTGTGAGCATGAGCATGTTCTTCAGAAACTTTGTGTTCAACCCTGTCAGTTTTTTTTGCTTCTTTGTCAGCATCCATCAAAACGAAATGAAAACGGCATTTATAAAGTTTATGAAGAGTTCAAAGATATTGTTTGAAATTATGATAAAGTGCAGAAATTAATCATAACAAAAATATAAAAAGAATTTTTTCTTTCATAATCAATGCCATACGACATAATAGTTGGAAGAAATGAAGCTGACAAAAAAGCATTTGGAAACAAGGGCCTAATATACATTGGAAAAGGTTTCGTGAAGATGGGCCAATACACTTCTTTAAGCAACAAGATATTGATGGATGTTTCAAGGAGCCATGTTGTGCTTGTTGCAGGAAAAAGAGGGTCTGGAAAATCCTACACTCTTGGAGTGATTGCTGAAGAACTCTCAAATTTACAAAAAGAGGCAAAAGAGAATATTGCATCATTGATATTTGACACAATGGGGATCTATTGGACAATGAAATACAAAAATGAAAAGGACAGGGATTTGCTTTCTGAATGGGAACTGAAAACCCAGAATCTTCCTGTAAAAATATTCGTTCCTTATGGGCATTACCAAGATTATATTGAAAAAGGCATTCCAGCTGACGAAAAATTCGCGCTTGATGTAAATGAAATGGATTCAGAAGATTGGATCTTGACTTTTGGTTTGAACATTACAGATCCGATTTCTATTTTGATAGAAAGGACAATTCCAAAAATAAAATCAAAAGGCATCAACATAAAAAAAATAATAGCTGAAATCGAAGCAGATAAAAAAACAGATGAAAATGTGAAAAACGCCGCAATATCTTTATTTGAAGCGGCAGAAAACTGGGGAATTTTCGGAGAATCGTCAAAAGATGCAACAAAAGTCTCTGATTTGATAATTTCAGGAGCAACGTCAGTCCTTGATTTAAGTGTGTACAATTCTGTTGGAGCTTTCAATGTAAGAGCATTAGTCATAAGTTTAGTCTCAAGAAAAATTTTCAATCAAAGAATGGCCTCCAGAAAAGCAGAAGAGGTAAAATCAGTTGCAAGAGGCCTCGATTATTCTTTTTCTTTAGAAAGAAAAGAAAATCCGATTGTTTGGCTTTTTATAGATGAGGCCCATGAATTTTTACCTTTACATGAAAAAACTTTGGCAACAGATTCTTTGATACAGATTTTAAGAGAAGGAAGGCAGCCAGGAATTTCTTTGGTGCTTGCAACACAACAGCCTGGCCAGATTCACAGAGACGTCATGACTCAGTCAGACATAGTAATAAGCCACAGGGTTACGTCAGCACCCGACTTGGAAGCCCTGAATTTCATAATGCAGTCTTATCTTCTCGACAGCATAAAAAGATACATGGACGACTTGCCTTCTTTAAGAGGTTCTGCAATACTTCTTGATGATAATTCCGAAAGAATATATCCGATGAGAATGCGACCAAGATTTACTTGGCATGGTGGGGAAGCTCCAACAGCAATAAGCCCCGAAAAGAAGATTTAGGAAGATTTTTAAACCAAAAACAATCTTGAAAATAATGGAAGCACACTCAGAAAGTCAAATAAGAGCAAGATTAAGATTTTTAACAAATTCAGCCGGAAGTAGAGGCAGAGCCATATCAAGAATAGCTAGAGAGTATGGAGCTAATCCAGGTTTATATTATCTAAGTATGACTGATGATCAAGTAGTCAGAACAACCCAAACGAATCAGTCAGTCCCATCTCAATTAGAAAACGAAATGTTAAACGAAGCTAGGCAGTATACTTTCTAGAAAAATTCACAAAACCACTAAATCAACCCTAATTCTGTTCTTATAAGGCGCAATCTCACCGGCATTTTTTATCTTTAGGATTTTAATTTTTTTCTTAGCTTTCTTGGCTTCATTCTTTATTTTCTCCAAAATCAGATTTTTCTCATCTTCCAAACAAAAGTCATAATAATAAATTCTCGTCCCTTTTTTGGACAAAGAAAAAGCTTCTTTCAAAAATGAATCTTTAAGTTGTGGCCTAGGCATGACTATGACATCAAATTTTTCTTTAATCTTCTTGACAACTCTTTTGATATCTCCATCCAAAAAAACAATTTTGTCTTTGACTTTGTTCAATTCAGCATTAAGTCTTCCGTATTTGTTCGCTTCCCGGTTTAATTCATTGCTATAAACTTTAGAAGCTTTTGAATTCTTAGCGATTGTTACAGGAAAAGGAGCGACTCCTGCAAACATAACCAAAACTTTATCTTTTGGTTTTATCAAACTCGCAATCTCTTTTCTTTCATTGCTTAATCTTGAAGAAAAATAAGTCTTATCAATATTAAACCTGAAAACACATCCGTTTTCCCTATAAACAACTTCTTTCGTATTTTCTCCAGCAACAAACTTCATTGAGGGTTTTCTAAGCCTTCCTTTGAATCTCCCGATTTTTTCCAATACAGTCTTTATAGAACCATTTGATTTCAAAATCTTTAAGGCAAATTTCTTCTTTTCTTTAGGATTATAATTTTTAGGAAAATTCACTATTGCAATATTCCCCAAAAAATCGAATGCGCGAACCATAAATAAAAAAGCATGAAACAACATTTAAACTTTGTGGCAAGCTTTATAAAATCCTTTAAACTAGAACAGGCATGGTATTCAACTTAAGCGACATGCTAAATAATATAGATTCTTCAACGATTGTTCTCGGTGCAATATTCATAATTTGTTTTGCCTTGTTGTTCTTTATATTTTCCAAAGTTTTTTCAAGAAAAGACAGATATGGGATGGTCGAACCTAACACAAACATAGCCACTGTAATCTCTCTTTGTATTTCTCTCCTAATTGTTTACGGTTTGAACAAAACCGGAATAGACTTTTCAGATACCTTTTCAGGGCTGGGATTTTCTTCTGACACACTTTACATAATTGGCTTGCTAGTGTTTATAGCGGGAGCAATTTTCTTGGGCATAAAAACAAAGTGGAACCTTTTGATAATTCTTGGGGGGTTATTCATAATACTAAGCTTTTTGAAAGTCGTCTATGAATCAGAGCTCATGTTCATAATTGGAGTAATCCTAATACTAGTATACTTTGGAATAAAAATGTCTAAGAACAAAAAGAATAAAGGTAAGCCCTAGATTTACTTTTTCTTGAAAGAAAAATAAACCACGACCAATCCTAAAATAAAAAGCACCATACCTATAATGTTTGTCGTGCTCGTGTTAAAATCACTTATGGCATTGCCAGTCAAATTTGGTGCAAAGAAGAATAATCCTATGGCCATAAATATCAGCCCGATGATTGTGAATATGTTCCAGTTGATAGTGTGATTTAATTCCTCAGACATAGAAAACTAAATAATTGCAAATTTAAATACTTATTCACATCCACTTGTCAAGGCCTTTCTGTTTTGACTTTTCTTTTATCTCCCTAAGCCTTTCCAATTGCTTCTCAACCCTCTCCTCAGAAAAGTCATGCCTCTCAATAAGAATCTCTTTTATTTTATCTTCGTCAACTTTCCAAAATTTTATCTCATGATTTTCAACATTTGGTTTTTTAAACAGGCTAAATATTTCCTTCCAGTCAAACTTGTCCTCATCAGGTAACCTATTCCACTGTTCATCAACACTTTCAAAAATTAGGACAGGTTGTTTGTATTTTCTAACTATATCCAGAGCTTTTTTCTGTCCTATCCCAGGAATCCCTCTAGGATTATAGTCCGTTCCGACTAAAATTCCCAAACAAATCAGTTGGTCAAGATTTATTTCAAGAGAGTTCAAGACTTTATCCAGTTCAATTATCTCAGGATTAATTTCAACCCAACCAGAAATTGTTTTCCTTTTTCTTGCCAAGGTCAGATTCTGTATTAAATTAGGAGTTCCGAAAAGCAAGCTGTCATAATCCTGGCTCGCGCTTGCATAAACGTTTTCCTTTATTCTTGCTAAATGAGCTGCCTCTGCCTCACCCTCACCAGGAGCCTGAACAACCCCAATCCCCATTGCTTTCAAAAGTTCTTTAGATTCCTCAATCATTTCATCATTAATTCTTGTCAATTGAGAGCTGTATCTCTTCATTGCATCAACATCTTCCCGATCCTTTGCTTCTTCATATCTTTCCCTTGCAAAATCTCTTCCACTTTCTCTTTTCAAAAACGTCTTGTATTTTAAATCAGGAGCTTTGCCATCAAAGACATAGACTAGTTTCAAGCCTTCTGACAAAAGGCTTATGTTCCTATAAAAAATTCCGGATAAGTGGCTTGTAACTCTTTTTTTAGAATCCATCAAAGGCGTTCCATCCGGCTGTCTTATTGTAGAGAGAAACTGATACAATGTGTTAAAAGCATCAACGCAGATTAGTTTCCCCTTTAAGTCAGGTATTTCAATCTCCCTTCTCGGGATTATGTCTCTTATGTTAAGACCCATAAGATTTAGCAGTATTAGAAATATAAATAATTAACTGATTAATGGCTAGCGCCATGTTTTTGGTCATAAAGTTGATTCTCTCTTTCAGAGCTGTAATATATAGCCATTAATTGATAATGAACATCAACAGCAGAAGCCTTATCTATCGAAACACGAGTGATTCCGTCATCTTTAGTAGTTTCAGAGTAACCAAATTGTTTGAGCAAGCCTCGCTTGGCCCTCGTCCTAGTCATTACATCCTGTAACAGATTACTATTTTTAGCCAGTTCAATAAGTCTTTTATTTTGTTTATATTCAGCATCAGAAATAACACCATCACTCTCAGTTTGGCCAACTCCTCTTACAGTTGCTTCAAGGGCTCGCCTAATTCTTTTATTTGCTTCTTCATCACTACCAAACTCACTGTCATATCTCAAGTTAGTTCTTCCCATATAGTCACTACTATTAAGGGGTTTTTAAATCTTACGAATATGAAATTTTCCCCTAAAACCAAGCTTTAAATAATTCTAAAAATTTAAAGTTCTATGAAAACGACATTCATCCCAATAGACTATGATTACTTTGATTTTGAAGGTAGAAACTACATAAAGATGATAGGCCGGAACAAAGAAGGGAAAAGGGTTTGTGTGATAGACTCATGCCCAGTTTACTTTTGGGCCGTATTAAAAGAAGGGATTTCTAAGGAAAAAACAAAACTCCTTATGGAAAAGGTTGGAAAAATAAAGCTGGATGTGAAAGGAAGGTTCACCAAAGTTGAAAAAGTTGAGCTTCATGACAAAAAATTTCTTGGAAAAAGCGTCAAGGCTCTTAAGATATTTGCGACAAACTACAAGGACATGCATGACATTGCAAGTGAGCTCGACTTTTCAGAAATAGAAAAAAGAAGAGGATATGATTTGGGTTTTATAACGCATTATATAATTGAAAAAAAACTAAAGCCATTGCAGTTTTATGAAATAGACGGCGAGGAAATCTCAGAAAGTCTTGAATTTGGAGGGATAGGCAAATCTCTAAATGTAAATTTCTGTATAAAACTAAGCTCGCACAAAGAATCAAAGGAAATCAAATTTGTGCCAAAAGTTCTGGCTTACGACATTGAAGCAGATGATTTCAAGATTGGAGAAGGAGAGATAATAATGATGTCCTTGTTCACAGATAATGTCAAAAAAGTCATAACTTTCAAAAAAACAAACGAAAAACCAGAGTATGTTGAGTATGTTAAAGACGAAAAAACTTTGTTGGAAAAGTTTACAGAATATGTAAAAAAAATATCTCCTGATTTTCTTGTAGGCTATTTCTCAGATGGATTTGACCTCCCATACCTTAAATCAAGAGCTGAAAAACACAAAGTCAAACTTGCTTTGGGTTTAGATGAAAGCCAACCAAGATTTTTCAAGGGGGCATTAACAACCGCAAAAATACAAGGGATAGTGCATGTTGATTTGTTAAAATTTATCCAGACAGCATACTCGCAGTATATGCAATCAGAAACATTATCATTAAATGAAGTTTCAAAAGAATTTTTGGGTGATGAAAAAAAAGATTTTAAATTCCAGCACTCATCTAAGATAAAAGAGCACGAATGGGAAAAATACTTTGAATACAATCTTCACGATTCCAGCTTGACTTACAGGCTATTCGAGAAGTTTTGGCCAGATATGCAGGAATTCACAAAAATTATGCAAGAGCCTGTTTTTGATGTAACAAGAAATGGTATGTCAAAAAACGTTGAGGATTTTATAATTCACAATTTGGAGAGATTTGATGAAATCCCAGAAAAAAGGCCAACACATGATGAGATAGGTGACAGAAGAAGACAGCCTCCTTTTGAAGGAGCATTTGTTTTCGAACCGACTCCAGGACTTTATGAAAACCTCGCAGTATTTGATTTCACTTCAAGCTATGGAAGTGTTATAGTCACTTTTAATTTATCCAAATCAACTTTTCTAAATAAGCCAGAAAAAAATTCTTATAACATCGAGGCACTTGGAAAAAAAGTTTATTTCTCAAAAGAGCCAGGGTTTTTCCCAGAAATGCTAAAAGAGATAATAAAAAAAAGGAAGCAATTCAAAGAGGAACTAAAAAAAGAAGACGATCCTGTAAAAAGAGCAAGGAGCAACGCATTCAAGCTTCTTGCCAACGCTTCTTACGGTTACCAAAGTTTTTTCGGGGGAAGATATTATTGTGAAGAGGCTGGGGCAGCAACAGCGGCTTTCGCAAGACAGTCAATCAAAGAGGCGATTGGAAACATAGAAAAAGCAGGTTACAAAGTGATATACTCTGACACGGATTCAATCGCATTTCTTCAGGGAGATAAAACACAAAAACAAACAACAGAGTTTCTTAGTTCTTTGAATGAAAAGCTTCCAGGGATAATGGAACTTGAATTGGAAGGATTTTTCAAAAGAGGGATATGGGTCACAAAAAGAACAGGAGATATTGGCGCAAAAAAGAAATATGCGCTGATAGATGAAAAAAACAGGCTAAAAATAAGAGGTTTTGAAACAGTAAGAAGAGATTGGTGCAAACTTGCAAGAGAGATACAAAATAATGTTTTGAGGCAAGTATTAAATGATGGTGATGAAAAAGCAAGTCTAGACTATCTGAAAAAAATAGTTAAAAAAATAAAGTCAAGAGAAATTCCCAGAGAAGAATTCGTAATAAAAACCCAGCTAAAAAAGCCGATATCAGAATATAAAGCGATATCACCACATGTTATAGCAGCAAAAAAAATGCAAGAGTTAGAGATTCCCATAAGTGCTGGCACATTGATTGAATTTTATATTGCCGAAACTCGCGAAAGCAAAAAACTTGTTAGAGATAAAGTAAAGCTTCTTCAAGAAAAGGGGGAGTACAATATAGAATATTATTTAAAACATCAGATAATTCCTGCAGTTGAGAACATTCTTCAAGTTTTCAATATCAATGCTGAAGAATTGATCGATGGCAAAAAACAAAAAACTTTAGGTGACTTTTAAATGATAAGCGTATGGGCGTATACTTTGATCAGCGTAATAATTGTCAGTTTGGTTTCCTTAATTGGGATAATAACGCTATCAATAAAAACAGAGAGACTTCAAAAGTTTCTGATATATCTCATAAGTTTTGCAGCAGGAGCTCTTTTTGCAGACGCTTTTTTGCATCTATTGCCTGGACTTGCAAAAAACGGATTAGGGATAAAAATTCCTGTTTTTATTCTTACAGGAATAGTGATATTCTTTGTTATAGAAAAAATCGTTCACTGGCAACACTGCCATATGCCAATAACAAAAAATCACGTCCATAGTTTAGCGACAATGAATCTTATAGGGGATGGATTTCACAATTTCTTGGATGGATTGATAATAGCAACAAGTTACATAATAAGTGTTCCAGCAGGAATTGCAACAACACTAGCGGTTTTAATCCACGAAATCCCTCAAGAGATAGGAGATTTCGGAGTATTGATTTATGGGGGTTACTCAAAGAAAAAAGCCCTATTGGTAAACTTCCTGTCTGCAATACTTGCAGTAGTTGGTGCAGTAGCTGCTCTGTTGCTAAGTAAATATATATCAGGAGTGGAAGAACTGATAACTGCAATTGCTATTGGGGGTTTTATATACATAGCCGGCTCTGATTTGATTCCAGAATTACACAAAGAATATTCAACGAAAAAAGCACTTCTTCAATTGCTCTTCTTTTTGATAGGAATAGCTTTAATAGGCTCTCTGTTATTTTTGGAATAATAAAATGAGAACAAATCCAAACCCAAAACCAGAATTTGTGGAAAGAATGAAGAAACTTCTTTCTCCATCTGACTACGAAAAATATGGGGAAATTCTAAAAATTGCTCCAGTAAAATCTCTAAGAGTTAACACTTTAAAAATTACTCCAGAAGTTTTGAAAAAAAGATTGGAAGAAAAAAGTTGGAAAATAACTCAACCTTGGAAGGGCCATCCTGAAGTTATGGTTGTTGAAGGAAAGATTTCCAATAAAACAATCATAGACCTAGAGCCTGGAGAACTTGGAAGAGCATTAGAACATCTTTTAGGTTATTATTATATCCAGGAACTAGCGAGCATGTTACCAGTAATTGCATTAGAACCAAAAAAAGGAGAGATGATACTTGACCTTTGTGCCTCTCCGGGAAGCAAAACAACTCAGATAGCATCTTGCATGGAAAACACAGGAAATATATTTGCAAACGAGATAAGTTACGGAAGAATAAAAATCCTGGCCTCGAACCTAGAAAGGTGTGGAGTAACAAACACAGTAATAACAAAAAAAGAAGGAGTAGCGTTATGTAACAGGCTAAAAAAAGCCGGATTTTTGTTTGACAAAATATTAGTTGATGCTCCATGCTCTGGAGAAGGGACTTTAAGATCAACACCAAAAACATATTTGATGTGGAATCCGAACACAATAAAATCTCTTTCAAAGCTACAAAAAACTTTGGTGGCTTCAGCTTTAGACATACTAAAACCAAACGGAACTTTAGTCTACAGCACCTGCACTCATGCCCCAGAGGAAAATGAAGCAATTGTAGACTATATTATAAAAAATTTTTCAAACGTAAACATAGAAAAAATTTCTTTACCGATAAAATGTAGGCCCGGAATAGATGAGTGGGAAAATGAAAAATTTTCAAAAGAAGTAAATCTCGCATGCAGAATATACCCCCAAGATAATAACACTGAGGGATTCTTCGTTTGCAAAATTAAAAAAATAAAATGACGCTCCACATCTTCTCAAACCAAGAAAGAAAAGACATACTTGAAATGTTGAATCAACAATTCGGAATAAAAGAAATTAAAGGAATCCTGATAAAAATAGGTCAAGAAAGAATTTTCCTTTATCAAGGTTCTCTAAACGAGAATCAATTGAAAAAACTGGAAGATGAAAGGATTTTTATAGAGAGAGTCGGAGTTTACTTCGGAAAAATACAAGATGACGGAATAAGACTAAGCATTGATGGTGCAGATTTAATGAAAGACCAAATAACAAAAAACGTCTTCGAAATTTCTGAAGAAGAAGTAGATACTTGGATGCATGGTTCAGAATTGAACATCTCAACAGGATTGCACGGATTTATAATAATAAAACACAAAAAAGATTTCTTGGGCACAGGAAAAGCCTCTCAAAGCAAGATAACAAATTTTATTCCTAAAGCAAGAAGACTAAAATTCAAAGCCTAAGCAAAGCGATTAAGTTGGCTACAAGGAAAATTATTGAAAAGGTATAGAAAGAAATCAAAAATCTTTCGTCAATGTTTCTCTCATAATAATAGTCTATGGCAAATCCAAGCTGCACTATAAGAAAAACTAAAAGGAACCCAAAAGAGCTGAATGTGAAAAGTTTTGAAATATAAAGAGAAACACTTATCAATCCAACTGCTGCAAAAAGTCCCATACTGAAATGTGAAGTCGAAAAAAAGTCAGAAAATTTCAATTTGTGAGGTACAGCCTTCTCTGAAGCAACCTTCTTTTTCACCACTTTTTTTCTAGACATTATTCTAGCAGGTAATTGTTATTTTTAAGTTTAACTAAGTGGGCCAAACCAAATCATATTTAAAGATTCTTACATTGAAAAAATAAACCAAAATGAACACAGAAAAAATAGTCAAGGCAGGAAAAATTGCATCACAGGTTAAGAAATTTGCAAGATCTTTCATAAAACCCAAGATGCCTTTATTAGACATAGCTGAAAAAATTGAGGCCAAAATTATAGAATTGGGAGGAGAATCTGCTTTTCCAGTCAATTTGTCAATAAATAATATAGCTGCACACTATACCCCTTCTCACGATGACAAAAGTCTTGCTCACGGATTGTTAAAAATAGACCTAGGAGTTCACGTTGATGGATGGATAGCTGACACAGCATTTTCAATGGACTTGGAAAATTCACAAGAAAACAAAAAATTAATCCAGGCTTCTGAAGAAGCTTTGAAATCCGCTGAAAAAATATTGAAGGCAGGAATTCATATGAATAAGATAGGTGGGATAATTGAAAAGACAATAAAGTCAAAAGGTTTTTCCCCGATAATAAATCTTTCAGGCCATGAAATAAGCCAATACGAACTTCACGCAGGAGTAAGTGTTCCGAATATAGACGACTCAAGAGCTTCAATTCTTACGCCCGGACTTTATGCAATTGAGCCTTTTGCAACTAATGGCTCTGGAAAAGTTCACGACGGAAAACCCTCCGGAATATACATGTTACGGGCTTCTCAAGCTCCAAGAAATCCAGGAGCAAGAAAACTTTTAGATTTTATTGTTAAAAAATATAACACACTTCCATTTTGCTCAAGATGGATTGTAAAAAAATTTGGGGCAAAGTCACTCTTTGATTTAAAAATTCTTGAAAACAATGGAAACTTACATCACTTCGCACAGCTTACAGAATCAGAAAATGCAATCGTAAGCCAAGCAGAAAACACAGTGTTAATAGGAAAAGAAATTATTGTTACTAGTGCGGATTAGAACCGTTTTGAAGAATCTCTCTTGCTTTATCCATAAAAAAGACCTCGTCATTTGCATTTCTTTTTCCAAAATAAGCCACGGCCCCGTATCTAACTGCTTTAATTCCTCTAGATTGAAAGTTAAAACCCTCATCATAAAAAATGGGTGAAGACTGAACTACTTTGGCGAGTCTTACAACTTTTACCTGGTCAGTTATGGTCAAGCTATTTACATAACCTCCATTTCCAGACCTAAGCGACCCTTTAAAATCTTCAGAATCATTCAAATGAACAAAATCAAATTCCCCATTTACTCCAGCAATATCAATTACTGTTCTTAGTAATGACTCCACAGAACTCCTAAATTCTGAGTCTTTATCCACTAAAAAAATCTTTCTCATTAAAAAACTCTGAGAAAACTGTATTTAAATGTTTTTATCCTAGATAACTCACATTCTCTAAAGGCACGGCTGCCTTAGCTGATTTCAAGAAATTCTCTTCTATTTTTCTGTATATTTCAATCATAGACTTTGTAACACTAGGCCTTACTTTCGTCAAAGCTTCTTCAAAATGATCCGGCCTGACTTGTTTAGCATCTTTTGATTCTCTCAATGCCAACATTGCCGCTTCCCTTACTAGAGCTTCAAGATCAGCCCCAGTGTAACCATCCGTTTTTTTAGCCAAATCATTAAGATCAACACCTTTTGCCAAGGGCATTTTTTTAGTGTGAATTTCAAGAACTTTTAACCTTCCTTCTTCATTAGCTGAGTTGACTAAAAGGATTTTGTCGAATCTTCCAGGTCTTAACAAAGCAGGATCTAAAATATCCGGCCTATTCGTAGCAGCAATAACTAAAACCTCTTTTAGATCTTCAAGACCATCCATTTCCGCAAGCATCTGATTCAAAACTCTTTCAGTAACTTTTGTTCCATTGTCAATTCCTCTTTTTCCAGCTAATGCGTCAATCTCATCGAAGAAAATTATACATGGAGCTACTTGTCTTGCCCTCTCGAAAACTTTTCTCATTCCTTCTTCACTTTTTCCGACCCACATACTTAACAATGAAGGCCCCTTAACTTGAATGAAATTTGCTTCTGATTCTTTTGCAACCGCTTTTGCAATCAAAGTCTTACCAGTTCCTGGAGGACCATAAAGAAGAATTCCTCTTGAAGGTCTTATTCCCATTCTTTGGAAAGTTTCAGGATATTTCAAAGGCCACTCAACAGCTTCTTGAAGTTCTCTCTTGACATTATCCAATCCTCCAACCTGATCCCAGGTAACGTTAGGAGTTTCAACCAAAACCTCCCTCATAGCAGAAGGCCTCACAACTTTAAGCGCTTCCATAAAGTCAACATGATAAACAATTAATTTTTCCAGAATTTCCTGAGGAATTTGTTCTTCTCCATCAAGTTTCATTTTTGGAAGATATTTTCTAAGAACATTCATTGCAGCCTCTTTAGTCAAAGATTCGAGATCAGCCCCGACAAATCCATGAGTCACAGATGCAATTTCGTCAAGATTAACGTCCTTATCCAAAGGCATTCCTCTTGTGTGGATACTTAAAATCGTTTTTCTTCCTTTTTTTCCCGGGACACCCAATTCAATTTCTCTGTCAAATCTTCCAGGTCTTCTTAAAGCAGGATCAAGAGCATTGATTCTATTTGTTGCTCCAATGACTATGACCTTTCCTCTGGCTTTTAATCCATCCATCATAGTCAAAAGCTGTGAGACAACTCTTCTCTCAACTTCTCCTTGCACATCTTCCCTTTTTGGTGCAATAGCATCGATTTCATCGATAAATATGATAGTGGGAGCAGTCTTTTCAGCTTCGTCGAAAATATCTCTTATCTTTTTTTCACTTTCCCCGTAATACTTGCTCATAATCTCTGGCCCGTTCAACAAAATAAAATTCGCATCAGTTTCATTGGCAACAGCTTTTGCTAAAAGTGTTTTACCTGTTCCAGGAGGCCCATGAAGTAGAACTCCTTTTGGAGGATCAATGTTTAATTTTTCAAAAATTTCTGGATGTTTCATAGGAATTTCTACCATCTCCCTAATTTTTTTCACTTCTTCTTCCAAACCTCCAATGTCTTCATAAGTGATTTCGGGGATTTTTTCATCTGTAATTTCAACAGCTTTTGAGTTAAGCACAACTTCAGTTGTTTCAGTTATGACACAAGGTTGGTTTGGATTAGTATTTACTACCATAAATCTTATTTGAGTCACACCTCCTAAGGTTCCAAAGAAATTTCCAAAATCCTCTCCAAAAATATCTTCAAAACCTCCGCCAAGTCCCATTTCACTGAAAAGATCTTTTCTTCTTTGAACTCCGCCCAAAACAACAACATCTCCTTTGATTACAACTCTTCCAAGAAGTCCTCTTCTTAGACTTTCAGAATCAGCTTGTACAGTGATACCTTTTTGAGCAGGAGCGATTATGACTTTCTTTGCTTTCTTTATTTCAGCTTTGTAGATTTCAACAACATCACCAATTCCGGTTTTTGCGTTTCTTCTCATTATTCCATCAACCCTTATTATTCCCTCACCGACATCAGCAGGATAAGCCCTGTCAGCGATTGCAACGGTTTCCCTATTTCCTTTGATGACTACAACATCTCCTCTCTTTATTTCCAGTTCTCTCATTATTTCAGAGTCTATTCTAGCTATTCCTTTGTAAGCATCATCTTGCAATGCCTCTACAACTTTTAACCTAACTTTTTTATTTGTCATTTCTGTTTTCAAAAAAATTCCCGAAGTTTAATGATAATCTTCCCATTTCCTGGAAGCATAATTGGACCATATCATCCATTCTTTTTTCCTGTTCTCTCATGAAAGAGACTATTTCTTTAGGTATCGATACAGTATAACTATTGCCGACCATTCTCATTTTTACACGAAATTCTCTGTTCCTCAAATTTATAAATTTATTGTACTCCTGTTCGTCTACAGGATGTATGATTTTATGGCTACAATCAGGGCATATGACTGCCCTAAGCAAAAAGCCATTCTTAGAAACATTTGTTTTTTGCATTTTCTTGTTGCATTCTCTGCAAAGTATCTGGTTGTCGAAAATGTCTGTCATTTGAGTATGAAGGCTGCATTTTACTGCAGCCAGTGGGTTGAAAAGAGGTGTAAGGTATACACAAACTCATCTTGCGAATCATTCATGTATACTCTACGTATACACTTAGATAGATACACTATTTAAATCTTTCGAATTTTAAATCCATCACAGAAAAAATCCCAAAACTTAAATACCTCGAAGGATATTTCACTTGATGGAGTATTCAAAAGAGATTTATGATAATAAATTTAAACGTTTCTGGAAAAAATTTTGGTTTATTGTCTGGAAAGATAACAGTGTCAAAGGCTGGATAATATCCATAATATTTCTTTTTATAGTTGTAAAATTTATTTTCTTCCCAATTCTTAATCTCGCCACAGGAACAACTCTTCCATTGGCAATAGTGGAATCCTGTTCAATGTATCATGATGGAAATCTCTTTTCAAATTTTGATAATTGGTGGGAAAGACATGATACAAAATATTCCAGCTTTAATATAAATCAGTCTGGATTTGAAGAATACAAACTCAAAAATGGATTCAACAAAGGAGATATTTTGTTTATAATTGGAGTTAAACCTGAAAGTATAAAAGTTGGGGATGTAATAATCTTTCAGACAACTAGACAAAATCCAATAATTCACAGAATAGTTGATATAAAAATTAATTCTGAAACAGGAGATTATGCTTTTTCAACAGAAGGAGATAATAATAACGGGCAGCTCGAAGAAGAAAAGCTGATAAAAGAAAATCAAATAATAGGAAAAGCTGTTTTCAAGCTAGCGCCTTACTTAGGCTGGGTAAAGCTAGTCTTCTTTGAACCCTCAAAATCCTCGGCAGAGAGGGGATTCTGCCACGAGAATTAATTCTATAAGAAACATTTTTAAACTTACCCCTTTTAAACACTGAATGGAGTTTTGTCCAAGATGCGGCGCTGTTCTCATACAAAAGAGGAAAAATGACGGCTGCCCAAGATGCAACTATTCTTCTAAAGGGAAGGTAAAGCTGAAAACATCAGAAAAAATCGGCAGTAAAAAAGAAATCCCAGTCATAACAGAAAAAGAGCAGAATGCTTATCCAATAATAACAGAGACATGCAAAAAATGTGGTAATGACAAAGTGTACTTCTGGACTGTCCAAACAAGAGCTGGCGATGAAGCCGAGACAAAATTCTTCAAATGTGTAAAGTGTGAGCATACCTGGCGAGACTATAGATAAGGCAAACTATTAAAGTTACTAACGAAGCTATGGTCGAGAAGAGATTATAGGTAAATTAAGCGATTCTAAATATTTTTAAACAGAATTCTTTTGTTAAATTAAACTAAAGGCCTCGTAGCTCAGCTTGGTAGAGCACTGGACTCTTAATCCAGGTGTCGTGGGTTCAAATCCCATCGGGGCCATAAAATCTTAAAATAGTTTCTAAAAACAAGAATTACAAAACCTTAACGTCTTCTAGGTAGTTGATAGCTAATCTGTCTAATTGAGCATCAAGAATGACCCCTTGTTGAAAACCAGCATTTGTGTCTTTTAATGGTTCAATAACTAAACTTTTATCGCGTAGTCCATAATAATCAACCAAATTAACTTGTTTACCTTCTCTTATAGTTGATACATCATTGATAATTCCTTCCAAAAATCTTTGCTTTAAATCACAATACTTGATTGTTCCTTTTTGATTTAATCTCCATTCTCTTTCGTAGATACCTTGAACAACAACACTAGAAACCCAGTATAAACAAACTATATTCATATGCTGTGCAAGTACTCTCCTTCTCGCACTATCAGACTTATCACCGAGCCTTTCATGAGCATTATCAAAATCATGAAAACCCACAACATACAAAACAGGTTCTCCCAAACTTTTAAAATTTTTAACTTGATATTCTTTTAACTGAGCATTAAACCTTTTATTACCAACTTTAGCTTCAGCCCAAAAACCATATTCACTATTAAAAAAATCAGGAGTAGCACCATTACTTCCTTTATCTGTCCTTTCAAAATCTGTAAAAGCAGAACTAAAAATATTTTCAAATCTTTCTCCAATAAGAGTCTGGATTGTTGGCATAAAACCGAATAGATTGTTGTTTTAAATTAATTTCTGTTCTTTCATATCATCAAGCATTAGCACTGCTTCAATTAATCCTTTGAACAAAGGAGCAGGCTTCAACAAACTGCTTTTTAATTCAGGATGCGCTTGAGTTGCAACAAAAAAGGGATGGTTCTTTAATTCTATAAACTCCACTAAATTTCCGTCGGGAGACATTCCTGAAAAAACTAGCCCATTTTCCTCTAAGATTTTATGATATTTGGGGTTAACTTCATATCTATGTCTGTGCCTTTCATCAACCTTTGTATTGTTATAAAGCAAGTGAACTATTGTTCCTTCTTTGATGATTGCGGGATAGCTTCCTAGCCTCATTGTCCCGCCTTTGTTTTCTACAAATTTTTGTTCCTCAAGAATATCGATTACAGGATCAACACAGGCCGAATCAATTTCAGCGCTGTGTGCCTTAAGGTTGCAAACATTTCTTGCAAATTCTACAACAGCCATTTGCAACCCCAAACATATTCCTAAAAAAGGAATTTTCTTTTCTCTGCACAATTTTATTGCTTTTATCATGCCTTCTATTCCTCTAGAACCAAATCCTCCAGGAATGATCACTCCTGAAATCTCATCAAGATTGATTTCTCCTTTTTCAGTGTCAATAAACTTAAGATTTATTCTAACTCCAAAATAAGATTCACAATGATGCAAAGATTCAATGATGCTGGCATATGAATCTTCCAAAGAAGTATATTTTCCTGCAATCGCAATTGTTATTTCTTTTTTTGCGTTCTCTCTTCTGTTTATTAATTCTTCCCACTTCTTTAAATCAGGCATAACTTGAATGTTAAGCTTTCTGGCCAAAAGTTGACTCATTCCTTGCTGTTCCAAAAGAAGAGGAATTTTGTAGATATTATCAACATCTCTTCCAGAAATAACTTCCTCAAATCCAAGATTGCACATTTCACTTATTTTCTGCACTATAGCGTTGTTAAGTGGTTTTCTAGATCTTGTAATAATAATCTGCGGCTCAATGCCTCTTTGTCTGAGTAAAGCAACACTCTGCTGTGTTGGTTTTGATTTTGGTTCTTTTATTACTGCAGGAATAGGAACATAGGTGACATGCGTAAAAAGAACGTTTTCTCTGCCAACTTTTCTTGAAAGGGATCTGACAGCCTCTATAAACAATTCACTTTCAATATCTCCAACGGTCCCACCAATTTCTATTAATACAATATCTGCATTATTCTCATCTCCAGTTTGGATAAAATAGTTCATTATATAATTAGAAACATGGGGAATGAGCTGGACATTCCTTCCCAAATAGTCCCCTTTTCTTTCTTTTTTTCTTATCTCTTCAAAAACTCTTCCCATGGTCAGACTAAATTCTCTCTTGCATGAAATTCCAAGAAACCTTTCATAATGTCCAAAGTCCATGTCAACTTCTGTTCCATCATCAAGGACAAAAACCTCACCATGTTCGGTAGGATTCATCGTGCCAGCATCCACATTAAGATAACCATCACATTTTATTGGAGTGAGTTTATATTTTGAAGCAAGCAGGTTGCCAATGCTTGCAAGAACAATTCCTTTCCCTAATCCGGAAAGAACACCCCCTGTGACAACAATATACTTTCTCATCAAGCTGGAAATAAACTCGATTTTTTAAATTATATTGTGATGGAATACCTAGTGTAATAAATTAAAAAATAAAGAAATAAAAAATTCTCTTTTCATCCCTGATTAGATAAGCTAGCAATAATTATCGTATTAAGCCCTGAATGTTTTCAATCGCGTCTGCAACATCTCTGCCTTTCTTGGTCAACTTGATAAGCTTTATTCTTCCTTGCTTCTCAAAATCAACCAGTTTCAAGATCTTAAGAGTCTGCAGGATCTTAACCGCATGGCTGTAAGTACAATCCACCTCTTTTGCAAGTATGCTACCGTATCTCATTCTGATATTCTTCTTCAAAGAAACCAGCATCAAAGCCGGCTTTCTCCTGAAAAAAATGTCAAAATTGTCTTTCATTTGATTTGTTGTTCCGTTCAAACGAAAATCAGAGAATCCTAAACCTAACTGGATTGTCTCTTCTTTCATCTTGCGTGGATTTATACAATTTAAACTATATATCCTGATAGTATTGTATTTTTAAATGTTTTGTAATATCTATATTCGTCACCCCGTTTCAGTAAAAAAATATATGTCGGAAAAACTTATTAACCAAAAAAAGAATTTTTATTCATGAAAAACAAAGAAAATTTTCAAAAAGAGAGAAAAACAAAAATACTTGCAGTTGGAGATGTACATGGAGACCTGACTATGATAAATAGGCTAGCAGATAGAGCAAAAAAGGAAAATGTTGACATTGTTATTCTTTCTGGGGACCTGACTTTCGCTGAAAGGTCAATCAAAGGGATTATTGGACCATTTGCAAAACAAAAAATGCCTGTTTTGATAATTCCAGGGAACCATGAGTCCGTTGCAACAAACGCCTTGCTTGCAGAATTATACTCTCCATACTCAAAAAACCTTCATGGATATTATCTAGCCAAAAATGGAATTGGTTTTTTCGGAGCAGGAACAGCAAACATGGGTCCGCATCAGATTAAAGATTCAGAAATTTATGATTTATTGAAAAGAAGTCACGAAAAAATAAAAAATCTGGGCAAAAAAATAATGGTAACACATATTCATCCAGAAAATTCAAAAATGGAATTCTCGGGATTTGAAGGAAGCAAGGCAGTAAAAAAAGCTATAGAATCTTTTCAGCCAGACATAGCAATCTGCTCACACATTCATGAAGCTGCAGGCTTGGAAGAAAAAATAGGCAAGACCAGAGTCATCAATGTTGCAAGAAAAGAAAAAATATTTGAGATTTAATCCCCAAAATCTTCAATCTCTTCTTTTATCTTCTTTTTTCTGAAGAAATAATAGACGACTCCAAAAATAAGGAACAAAATTCCCAAAGCAATCAGGACAAAACCTATGACGAGCATTGTGTAATTTCTAAAAAGTCCGACAGCCGCAATTCCAGCCACAATTATTGAAAAGGCCGTCCTGACGTACGACAACAATGTCCTTTCATTAGACAACAAAGTCCTTTCCTCGGACAATTCTTCCTCAATTTTTGCTTCAGTTTTCCTTCTTTTCATTAATAACAAACTAAGATTAAAGTTATAAATTTAACGAATAAATAGAAAAATCTTAAAAAGGCGTATTCTTCCTCATTCAATGGCTAAGAAGCTAAAAAAAACGACTGGAGAGTTGGCAAGTGAAAGGTTTTTCCCTGTAGACGAAAGCTCCGTAAGAAAATCATTTGAAAAACAAGAAAGAGGTTTGCAGGAAACCCACAAACAAACAATTGAGAAAATTTACAGAAGCCCAGTAGAAAATCCAGTGGAATTGATAAAAACAACAAAGATTAGAAAATCACAGCCCGGAAAAAAATTTAAGGCAAGTAAGTTGGGTAAGAAAGCGAGATTTACAAATGACAAAGGGAAGAGGACAAAATTCAAGGCAGCTGATTTATACAAACCACAAAAGATTTCTTTGAATCCAGAAGGTTATGAATTAATAATAACTGAAAAACCTCAGGCAGCTTCAAAAATTGCAGACGCGTTAGGAAGTGTCGATAAAAAAAATTTCAAAGGGGTTCCTTATTATGATGTCAACAGAGATGGAGAAAAAATAATTGTTGCCTGCGCTGTGGGTCATTTGTTTACATTGACTCAAAATACGCCAGGATCAAACTTTCCAGTGTTTGACATAAAGTGGGTTCCGAATTTTTATGTAAGAAAACAGGATTTTAGCAAAAAATATTATGACGCAATGGCAAATCTCGTAAGGGGTGCGAGCTCTCTGACAGTAGCCACAGATTATGACATAGAAGGAGAGGTCATCGGATTGAACATAGTCAAATACATTTGTGGACAAAAAGATGCAAGCAGAATGAAATTCTCAACATTGACTCCAGTAGAACTGAATAAAGCATATGAGGAAAAATCACCAACACTAAATTGGGGTCAGGCAATCGCTGGAGAGACAAGGCATTATCTGGACTGGTTTTATGGAATAAATCTCTCAAGAGCGTTGATGAGTGCATTGAAATCTATAGGAAAATTCAAAATAATGTCGATAGGAAGGGTTCAAGGCCCAACACTAAACTTTATTGTACAAAAGGAAAGAGAAATCCAGGCATTCAAATCAAGACCATACTGGGAAGTTTTCATAACTGTAAAAAATAAGCACGTTCTAGAATTAAAATATAACAAAGAAATATTTAACAAAAAAGAGCTATCAAAATTTGATGGACTTAAAGGAAGAACCGCTATAGCCTCGACACAAAAATCTTCTCAGAGCATAGAGCCAAATCCCCCATTTAACTTAACCGCTTTACAGACAGAAGCATACAAATTTTATGGAATAACTCCTTCAAAAACTCTGCAAATCGCTCAGTCCCTTTATTTAGACAGTTTAATTTCATATCCCAGAACCTCATCTCAAAAACTTCCGCCAGCAATAGGATATAAAGAGATACTGGACAAAATGGCAAAGACCTTTGAAGTCGAACATTTGATAAAAAGAAAAATTCCAATCGAAGGGAAAAAATCTGACCCAGCACACCCTTCAATATACCCCACAGGCAACATGCAAATTTTAACAGGAGAACAAGAAAAAATCTATAATTTGATTGCAAAAAGATTCTTGTCCTTATTCTGTGAAGATGCAATAATAGACAGCAAAAAAATAAGTGTGAGTATTGATGGATTAGACTTTTCAGTAAGGGGTTCAACAATAAGGAAAAAAGGATGGATGGAAGTTTATCCGACTAAATTAAAAACGGAAGAAATCCCAGACATGGAAGGAGAAGTTAAGATAATAGATTTGAGAGTTGAAGAAAAAGAGACGCAACCTCCAAAAAGATATTCTCCCGCTTCTATAGTTTCTGAACTTGAAAAAAGAAACATAGGGACAAAAGCGACTCGTTCCTCTATACTTGAAACACTTTATGACAGAGATTACATAAAAGACCAAAGCATAAAAGCAACTCCATTAGGGATGTCTTTGATTGAGACCCTTGAAAAATATTCTCCAATAATAATAGACGAAAAGTTGACAAGAAGTTTTGAAGATCAGATGGATTCCATAATTGAGGCGAAAAAAGACATTTATGAAAAAGAATCAAGCCTTATAGAAAAAGCAAAAGAGACAATAACCTCTATTTCAAAAGATTTTGGAAAACACGAAAAAGACATAGGAAATGATTTGCTAAAGGCAAATACTGAATTGAGAGAAGTAAAAAGAGAAGAAAGCAAAGTGGTCTTGTGTCCAAAATGCAAAAAAGGGTTTTTGAGTATAATTTATTCTAAAAAAAATAGAAGGCAGTTTATCGCTTGCAATGCATATCCAGAATGCAAAAACACTTATTCTCTGCCTCCAAACGGCTTTATAAAAAAAGCTGAAAAAGATTGTGAAGAATGTGGGTTCCCAATGCTGATGAGGATACAAAAAGGAAAATCTCCATGGATTTTCTGTTTCAATCCAGAATGTGTAAAGAATAAAGAAAGGGTTGAGAAATATAACAGAGAAAGGCAGAAAGAAAATCCTTCTCAATAAAGCTTAAAAACCAACAAACCAAGTCTTCTTATGAGAGACTTACATGTGCATACTTTAGATAATGGATTTGAAATCAGACATCTAAAAAGAGATTTAAGGTCCGGTCTTTTTTATGCAAAACTCAACGCTGATGTTGGAACAGCATATGAAGCGCCAAACGAACACGGATTGGCACATTTCCTGGAACACATGCTCTTCGAAGGAGATGGTGTAGGCTACGGACCAATAAAATATAAATTCTCAATGAATGGAAGATTTAATGCCACAACTGCAATAGATGAAATTTCAGTTGAAGGAGTTGTGACTGCCCAGGATTCAAAAAAATTTCTAGAAGAATTGTCTCAAAGCACATATGCTCCAAACTTTAGCGATGTTGATATCGAATCTGAAAGAAAAGTCATAGAGGTTGAAAGACTTGAAAGTTCAGGTAACCCCCAAGAAGTATTTGACGATAGATTTTTTCGTTATTTTTATAAAAAAAGTCCTGTGAGAAGAAATGGGGTTCTTAACATACTCGGGCCAAGACAAAACATCAAAAGCTTTACAAGAAAAAACATGATGGATTTCCATGAAAGATGGATTACTCCTGAAAGGTTGACTCTCTACATCGTTTCAAAAGATCTTGATATGGATTTGATTCAAGAATATTTTGGGCAGATTAATAAGTCAAGAACCGATTTTCATTTTGAGAGAGAAAATAGATTAGATAGGATAGAGAAAAGAGTGGCCAACAATCGAGGGGATTTAGGCATGATGATGATTGGGTGGCAAATCCAAGACTTAACTTATGAACAGTACATAAAGTTAAAAGGATTACATTTGCTAATGGAAACAGACATAGAAATTCCAGGACTATCACGAACTCTAAGAAAAAAAGGGCTCATATATTCTTTGGGAGTCAATTTTGAGACTGATTTTTCTGAAAGAAGATTTACTTTTGGAACTCAGTTTGAAAGAGGGAGCGCACCAAAAATAATCAAGATTGTAATGGATGAATTTGAAAAATTTAGAGATGGAAAAATAGACCCGGCAATTCTAGATATTGTAATCCAAAGATATATAGTAAAACAAAGAAGCGATTTTGACAATCCGGAAGAGGCAATTAATACTATGGATTGGGAAAAAAGCAGCAACATAACTGTAGAAAAATACCTCAAATCATTATCAGAATTATCTGGAAGCGATATCCAAGAGGCAGCACAATTTATTAGCCCAGATAAATATTTCTTGCTTTCCACAGAAAACAGCTTGGATTAAATGAAAAACGCCCAACAAAATTAAAACCCTTCCATGCTTTTCGCCAAAGCAACGAAAAGATAAATCCAATAGAGATATAGAATAATTATAAATATAATTCCTAAAATAGACAAAATAACTTCCTTTTTGGTGGAATTCTTAAAAAAAGAAATACCTCCGGAAACAATTCCCAATAAAGGCAAATAAAAAATAATAGTTCCAAATAATCCTAAAAATGACATATTAACTTTTAGAAATAATAAAAAAAGGTTTAATAGAGCCAACAACCCAAATGCGAAGGATAGAATAGAATATTTGTTCATAACAAAAAGTAATTCCAGTAACTTAAAAACCTTACGAATATTCTTTCTATAGTCAGAATATAAAATAAAACACAAAAACAGAACTAAAAATATTAAAAAGTATAAAATAAAAATAAAAAATTATCTTTTCTTTTTAGCCGGCATGGTTTTTTCAGTCATTCCATGTCCATGATTTCCTGCCCAGCAAGCATTGCAATTTTTACACCAAAATGCGTGTATAAGCAATGCCAAAGCTGCTATAACCACAACCCATGTCGAAACACTGCTCTTGACAAACAAAGCAAACACGATTATAGCCAAAAGCAAGATTACATGTATCCATTTACAACTCATCTCAACACCCCCTTTTAATTCCCATATCATAGCAAGAGGGGTTAATAAAGTTAATTGAGTGCAGTAATGCTTAAAAACACTAAAATTAAAGAAAACTAATGAGATATAGAAAAAGTGAAACAAAGGCGCTTTGGAACTTGACAGTTGAAGGAGTTGAAAGATTTGGTGGAACGCTAGAAATCACCGTAAAAAATTCTGATCCTAGAAACCCTGTAAAAAGATTAACATTAGACGGAAACTCCATAGTAAAAGCAGGAGATAGAATAACTGCATATATGCCAAGATTAATTCAACCAGGAAAAGGGACTGGTGATTTAGATGATCCTCAAGCTGGAGAAATGAACCTGGGAAAAGAAAATTCTGCAGAAAAAAGTTCATCTAATGAAGCAGCAGTTTATATTGAAGTCCTAGATGTAAGGGGAAAAGTATTAAGCACAGATTATAGCACTACTCTTTATAGACTGAGTTAAATCTTTCTCTTAAGTTATACAAAAGTACAATAATGCTTAAAAAACAAGAAAAACAAAATATAAGATGGATATTCCAAATGTTTTGGCAGAAAGATACGCTACCGATTCTGTTGCCGAACCATACTCACCTGTTGGAAAAGTAAAAAGAATGAGAAATTTCTGGATTTCTGTAATGCAATACCAAAAAGATTTAGGTGTTAATATCCCTTTAGCAGATATAGATAAATTTAGAGATTCAAAAGACAATATTAATCTAAAAAGAATAAAAGAACTGGAGTTAAGTAGCCAGCATGATGTGGATGCAAACATAAAAGCATTCATTGAAATTGCTGATGCAGGAGAATATTTGCATCTTGGGATGACATCAAGAGATTTAACAGATAATGTTGAACAAAAACAAATCTTAGACATCTCAAAAATAATTTATGGAAAAAATATTTCTATCCTAAGACATTTCACGGAAAAATCACAAGCTTACAGAGATATAGTGCTAACAGCAAGAACACATCACCAAGCAGCACAACCAACACTTCTAGGAAGAAGATTTTCAATGTGGGCAGAAGAGCTTATGGAGCATTTAGATAGTTTTGAACAATTCATATTAGACTATCCACTAAGAGGTATAAAAGGCCCAGTTGGAACACAAGCAGACATGAAAACTTTATTAGGGTCCTCTGAAAAAGTTAAACAATTAGAAAATATGATAGCAACAGAGTTTGGATTTAACAGAGTTTTAGATTCGCCAGGGCAAGTTTATCCAAGATCATTGGATTATAAGTTGTTAAGTAATCTAGCACTGCTTTCCTCAGCTTCAGAAAATTTTGCAGATGGAATGAGATTGATGGCTGGTTATGAATTAGTCACAGAAGGGTTCAAAGAAGGTCAGGTTGGTAGCAGTGCAATGCCACACAAAATGAACACGAGAAGCTCTGAAAGAATATGGAGTGCAGCAGAGTTGACTAAAACTTATGCTAATGGGGGCTCAAGACTCTCTGGCCAGCAATGGGAAGAAGGAGATGTTTCATGTTCACTAATGAGAAGAGTAATCATTCCAGACTCATTTTTTGCCTCTGACGCTGTGTGTGAAACAACCCTAACTATATTGAACAAAATGGGAATTTATCCAATTATCATAAGTAAAGAACTAGATAGGTATCTCCCATTTTTAGCAACAACTCAAATACTTGCTGAGGCTGTAAAAAAAGGTATTGGGAGAGAAGGAGCACACTCAACAATAAAAAAACATGCAAAGGCTGTTGCACTGCAAATGAGAGTTGAAGGATTAGAAAAAAATACTCTTGCTGAAAGGCTTAGCAATGAACCTTTGTTTAAAAATAATGGAATTGGAGAAAATGAAATAACCAAAATACTAAAAGATAACAACAGGTTTATAGGAGAATCATATTCTCAAATAGACAGAGTCAATGAAAGAGCTCAAAAAATTATTTCCAAATATTCAAAGCAAGCAGCTTATGAACCGCAGCCAATTCTTTAAACCCACCCTCTCAGCGTCGTCTGTGTTTTCAAATTTTCAAGCAATTTGCTTTTTTTCATAATATCTGTAGGATCAAAATTGTATTTTATTTTGCTGATTTGTTTTGCACTTTCGACAATTTCTTTCTTAGTGGAAAATTTCATTCCTTGAGAAAACATTGCTTTCCTAACGCTTTCTCTCACAACCCAAACTCCAAGAGCGGCCCAGTAACTAGGAGTTTCAAGCCTTATTGCTAACACTGAAGCCTGTTTTCTAATTCCAGAAAGATATTCCAGAATAGGAAGTCGCGCGGCATAATAACCTCCGACAGTTGAAGAAGCATAATTTTTCCTTCCATAAAAATTTTCATAATCAGTTGAAGCCTTCAGTTCTTTTGACTGGTTCCATGAACTTCCTGGAAAATACAGCTCAAAAAGTTCATAACTCCAGACACTAGGAAAAAGCATAATGGCATATTGATTTCCCAAAAACTCTCCAAAAAATAATTCGTAATTTTCTATTATTTTGTAATCCCTAATCTCATCAATTAAATATTTTCCAAGTGTGTCATCAGTTGCAGTTATACTCCATCTTGTTGGAACAAGTCTCTTGTTCTTTTTTAATCCTAAAACCCCGACGCTGAGAATTTTATTTAAAGAATATTCATTAAAATCTGATTTGTAGAGAATTTTCAATGCTTCTGAAGCTTTAACCTCATCATTCATCAATTTGTCAAGTTTTCTCTCAACTTTTACATTTCCAGTAATCTTAGCGTCCTTCAATGGAGCTTTCATTCCGTGAGGGGTCTCAATTCTGTCAAGATTATTTCTAACACTCACTCCGCTTTTCAATTCAATCTCAACATCAACAGGTCGAGAAGCAACTGCAATCTCCTGCGCAATCTGAACAAACTTTTTGTTCAGCCTGGAATCCTGGACTTGAGACTGAAACCTGGAATTCAACAAGCTCCCCCTCAGTCTTATAACATCACTTATTGCAAAATTGTTATCTGCCCAATATCTAGAATTGTCATAAATCCATGCCTCATCATCTCTTTCCAAGGGACTCAATATTCCAACGTTTACTAGAGGATATCTCAATTTAGAACCTATAAAAACACTTGGAGGAGAACTGCTGTCCAATTTAGAAATCTTTCCAATATCTTTGTATCTAAATCTGGCCTCGGCTATTTTCTTTATTACTTCAAACTTTATATCCATACAAAACAATAGATGTTGAAGTTTTTATTAGTTATTTGTTACTGGAGAATAAATCAATTTTGAGCAGAAAGACTATCGGCAAAGGAATTAAATTTATCCCTTACAAAAGTACGATAATTTTCTTTGAAGGATAAGTTATTATGAGCAAAAAAGTGACTCGCCTCAAAAAGCTGGCTATTGCTAGTGATTAAGCAAACTTTTCCCCGATTTAAAGCCAAAAGACCCGAGCTCATTAAAAGATTAAAGCTAGTGTCATCTAAATTAAATCTTTCTCTTAAAAAAGAATTTTGTGACTCCAAATCATTATAAATAGCCTGTTCCTCTCCAACAAAATTTAAAACTCTTCCTCGGAGAACCAACTCGTTAGTAAAAGCCCTCAACAGCTTGGATAAGTCATATCTCTCGCTTTGCAACTCTCCGAAAATGCTACTGCTATCGCGCGCAATAAGTTCTTGAGTGCTTTGATGAAGTTTTCTTTTTTCTCGATAAGTTTTCAGTCTATTCTGCTTTCTTATGTCCTTCTTCCTAGACCCTCTAACTCTATAGGCAGTCAGTTCATCAATCACTTCTGAAGTAGTATATAAGTTTCCATAACCGTTTAAAAATTTGTTAAAGAATTGTATGGAAGAGATTTCATGCCCTATGTGTTTTATCTTTTGATTAACACCAGCATGGTCTCTACTTATTGGATGACCATATTCGGATATAAAAGCGCACGTATCAACAACTAAATAATTGTATTCTTTCGAAAGCTCTTCAATTGTCTTATTTGTCATGAAAAGAATTCTTAAGTTTTGTTTTTAAACTTTTATATCCAGCTCTTCTTGAATATCCCTTTGTTCTTTATTTCAAAAGTAAGCTCTTTTTCAGGTAGGCTTCTATGTTTTAGAAGTATCGCCTTTCTTTTTCCACTATCGTGCTTCAACTCAATAATACACTTGCACCAATATTTGAATAAATCTCCCCCGACAATATGTGTTCCAGCTTCTTTCTTATTTCTAAAATCCTCTTCATTCTGAAACTCTTTGTAAACTTGATTGGTTATTATGACCGGAATCTTCTGAGTTCTTGCAATCAAAGAAAGAAGTTTCATCTGCTCTGCAAGCGTCCTGTTGACTGCTCTAACAAACTCCCCATCATCATCTTTCTTTTTTATGGCGTCTCCTAACTCAAGCCTGTAAAGCATAGCCATACTGTCAACAACTATCAGCCCAACTTGTTCTTTTTTAACTTTTTCAGACAATTTCTCAAAAATCTTTTTTTGTTCATCAAATGACTTAGGCTCTAAAAGCAAAATGTTGGATATTATATCTTCGTAATTATCTCCCACAATTTGTTTCACTCTCTCAGAAGAAAAACCCCCCTCAGTGTCTATGAAAATGACCTTGTTGTTTTTCTTTGCCTGGCTACATGCAGCAAGCATAGCAAAATTAGTCTTACCACTTCCAGGAGACCCAGCAATCATTGTTATGACCTCAGATTCGTATCCACCATAAAGCCAAGTGTTTAAATCATAACTTCCAGCAGAAATTTTCTCGGATTTTTCAGCAACCATAAACAAAAACAACATTAACAATTAATAAGGATTATTGTGGTTTACTTCATCTTCTTAAATTCTTCAAGAGTCTTGTCAAGATCTTTTATTACGGAAGCAACAGCATCGTTAATCGCTTTCTTTGCCGACTTTCCTTTTGTCTTGACCTTTAGAATTGGCTTTTCAGTTGGATGATCTCTTTTCCATGCAGCAAGTGTAATATCCTCATCTTTGTTAAGATAAACCCTAAGTAATTCTGCAAGAGTTAAATTTGGGAGCTCAACTTCAATCTCATCCTTTTCATTCTTCAAAAACTTAAGTTCCATATTAAGAAATCTTGAAAGTAGTTTAAAAAGGCTTCGGTTATCACAAATGACAGTTAAATTTTTAAACAAGAAAATAAGAACTATCTCATGACAGATATAGCCTCCCCAAAAGTAAAGTTTATTGCTGTTGATCCAGTAACTCAAAGAAGTATTATTGAACACGAAACAAAACAATACACACTTGAGAAAAGAGATCAATTTTTGTATTTAATAAACAGGGAAACAGGAAGAGAACATGAGAGTTTAGGACGTATTCTACATGGCGCACGCCATGAATCTCCTAACTCCGGTTCAATCTGGAGAATCATTCCCAAAAAACCAACACCTGAAGCATTAGGAGAGTTCACACTCAATCCTAAAGATGGTACCTACCAAGTTACTCCATACGAAAATGGACAAAGAAACGACGCTAAAAAAGAAAACATCCACCCATTAGACTATCTTTTGAGAAATCTATAATTTTTCACTTCCAGAATTTCCAGCCTTTACTCTCTTTGCCCTTGTTTTCAGAACTCCCCTCAACTTCTGTATCATCACTGACATCTATTTCATCAACTACATCTTCCCCAGGATTCGTTTCTCCATTTGCTTGATTATTTGCCATCTTTTTAATATCATCGACCTTCAAACTTCTCACATCTTTGTCGTCAAAATCAAGTTCTTTGGGAAGCCCTCTACGCTCTTCCTGTTTTTTTAAGTTAGAAGTATTTGGGAAATATTGGGCATTTCCGCCGCCCTTCGTGATCTTTATTTTGTAAAAGGTCTCTAGTTTGTTCACAATCCTGAAATCATCTTGAGGAAGAACACCCCTCTCAGCCATTTCTATCACGGCCTCAGATTCGCCAATCTCTTTAGCAACTTGAGCAACCGAAAGTTTTTTGGCTCTTCTTGCCATCTTCAAAGCCCAATGGAAATTTGGAACAAGATTCAAAGGAACATCTTTTTTGTCTACCTGTGTTTGTTTTGTTTTGTATTGTTTATCAACAATTTCTCTGAGTGAAGTCTCTTTCGTACTTGCAGGAGAGGAAAACGTCCTAGCTTTTGGTTCAGGAATATTAAGCTTCCTTCTATGCTCAGTAGGATTAAGCTTAGCCATGTTTGAAAGTCTGGCATAAACACTTGATGGTCTCTCTGCCTCTTTAAGCTGATATGTTGTTGGCCTTCTTATAACAGGCAATTCTTCATGTGCATTGCAACCTTCACAAATAGGGATTAATCCTTCATTTGAAGAAATAGCGATTAAAAGCCTCACTTTGGTTCCATCCAGCCCGCATCTAGCGCATTGTGCCATAGAAGAATATAGTGCATTCCTTTTTTAATATTTCTATTCTGAAAAAGTCATGTTAAATACTTGTCAAGTTCTTCAACAGAGCTAAGCTGACTTATGACCTGGTCATTGATAATGACTGTTGGGAATCTTTCTACATGGTATTTATCGATTAATGGCCGCAAAGAAATCAAATTACTATCAGTAGAAATTGGTATCAAGACTATTTTTCCCCCATTTTTCTGTTTGAAATCAAAAAGAACTTTAGACCAAACATTTTGTGTTGCTTTTTGAGCCAAGTCAGGGGTATTCTGTTGGTAAAGATAAACCACACTGTTTAGTTCATTCCCACAGTGTTCTCTGACCTTTATCGAATTTACCCATAGAATTGTTCTTAAAAGATCGTATTTCTTATGTGCCAGTTCTAAATCAGTACTGATCTTTCCAGCTTGTTCGTAACTATCTAAAATTTGTGCTTCTTTGTATATCCTGTCTGCAAAATCAAGATTAGTCTGTACTAAAACATCACAGCTTGAATTTTGATCTATTGTAAAACTGTTAAGAGTAAAAATATCCATCAAAGAAATTTCGGACTGAGCATAATACCGGTCAACCGTTGTAAACCTGCTCTCCTCCACAGCATATCCAATCAGTAAACCAAAAAAGAATACAACCACAGTTAAAAGAAGTGCTTCCCAGAAAACATTTTTAGGATCCCCGAGTTTCATTTTATATTTTTTTGAACTTTGTTTTGTTTAAATTGTTTTCTATACTACCAAGTGTACTTCCCTCTGAAAAATTTGTATATCGAAGTAAACAAGATAATGGGGTAGAAAAGTATGTACACAAAAAAGTAGAACAGTATGCTTGGTATTCCCGGCCCCATGTATTTGTCCTCCCTTTTTGCACGTGTAAGGGCTATACTGACGATCACAAAATTCATTGCTATTGAAGCAACTCCAAAAAAGAATAATATACTTGGAGTAAGATTTATGTCTCTGAATGTAACTAAAGCAGTTTGAGTTTGAAGTGAATATGTAGTTGCCAGATATTTTATAAAAACAGTCCTTGCAAGTCTGTATAACAAAATTAAAAACCCGCAAACCCCCAAGACCCAATTGAATATAAAATAAGGCAGGATAAACTTTCCAAGCATTCCAACTCTGTTGCTTCCAAAATATTGTTTATATTTGCTTATGGTCTGTATTCCTCCAATATTCCATCTTATTCTCTGTTTTAGCCAAGGTTTTATTTTGTCTGGCGCAACACTGTACACGATTGATTCATAGGACATTTCAGCCTTATACCCTGCTTTAACAAACGCCCAGGTTATCTCAATGTCTTCAGTCATATTCTTTTCATCAAACCCTCCAATTTTGTCGAAAGCGTCTTTTCTGTAGACGGCTAGAGGCCCAGGAGTTACATAGATTGCATCAACATATCCCAACAATTTCCTGGCAAAAGCAATCATTTTATATTCTATAGACTGAATTTTTTCCAAGAAAGTATTTCTCCTTTTAACAAAAACAGAACTAGCTACTGCACCGACTTTTGGATTATTAAAAAATCCAATCATATTGCTAATTGCATTTTGCTCTGGATAAGAATCACCATCAGTAAAACCTATGAGCTCTGTATGGGCATATTTGGCACCGTAATTTTTGGCACCGCTTGCCTTTCCAGAATTTTTTGGAGTCTGAACACCCATGACCTTTTCGTATTTTTTAGCATAATCTTGGATTATTTTCCAGGAATTGTCTTTTGAACAGTCATCAACTATGATTATTTTTTTTAGCCCTTTGTAATCTGATTTCAAAAGCGCTTCAATAGTGCCACCAATATCATCCTCTTCGTTGTAACAAGGAACCACAATGCTCAAACTATAAACTCTTTCAGGCTTTGGGATAGAATGAAACTCCTTTCTATGAGGAATGTATATTAACAAATAAAAAAACAAAAAATAGAAAGAAACAAAAGAATATGTCAAATATACTATTGTAAGAACGTCCATTTATTCTCCTAAACCTTTTCTTGTAAGTTATTTACTGTTTCCTCTTTCCCCAACGGATTGTCTGCTCCAGAAACGCTGAAATAGTCATAGAACTCATCGCTCAAACTCAAATCATTCGTGTGCCCAGTTTTCTTTTTTTTCAGCAATCCGAGGTCAACAAATTTCTTGACATGGTCGTAAGCTTTGTTTCCTCTTATTTTTATTATGACTGACTGTTTTATTGGTTGTTTGTACGCAATAATTGCTAAAGTCTCCTGCTCAGCTTTAGAAAACTCTGCACTGCCTGTTGCAAGTTTATTTATGACTCCAGAATATTCTGGCTTCACATCCATTTTCCACATCTCTCCCTTTTCTATTATCCTTAGAGCACTATGTTCGGTCTCATACCTTTCCTTAAGTCTCTCTATTAAATCACGAATTATTATAGGATTTAAATCACTCAAGCTCACAAGGTCCACCATTGTCAAGAACCTTCCAGACACAAAAAATATTGCCTCAAGTTTTTTCAAATCTTCTTTTTCCCGATCTTGATCCAATTTGGCCAAAGCAGAGTGAGCATGCGAAAGTCTGGCTTCATCCATTTCATCAATTGTTTTACTTTCTATATCCATGGTAAATTAAAAAAAATGATGTTTAAATATCTATATAGAGACCATTATATATTTAACGGCAATCCTATTAGATACTCTATGAAAGAAAGACACAAAACGAATAAGCAATCAAAAATATTTCTTGTTATCTTAATGGCGGTGTTCGTATTTTTTTTAATAAGACTTTTGAATACTAGGGAATTAGATGATGTTTCTCCAGGAATAGAGTGCGAGCAAAAGCTCTATAATAAAGCGCATGTGCTGTGGGTTATCCCTAAATTTAACAGTATAAGTATTTCAGAGAACAAAACATGGTGTAAAGATATTTTAAGTTTAAATAAAACACTTGGCATGCACGGCGTAACTCATGAGTATGAAGAATTTGGTAGCGACAAAAGCCAGGAATACTTTGATGAAGGAGTGAAAGTATTTGAAAAATGCTTTGGAGAAAAACCCACAATGTTTAAACCCCCACAATTAAAGATATCTGAGAATAATAAAAAGCTGATTAAAAATAATAATTTAAGTCTTTTAGGTAACATAAATCAAATCACGCATAAGGTTTACCACTGCAATGATTCTGACATAATTAAAAATTGGATGGTTGATATTATTTGAGTCAATGCACCTTAAATCTCAAAATAGCTCCGATTCCACCCATATTCTTGAACTGCTGACCCTCTTCCGTCTCTGTAGAGATCATTTCAACGCTCGCCCCGATATTCTCAGCAAGTTTTGTTAACTCCTTGGCTAAAAATTTGTTTATTTCTTTAGAGATAACTAACGTGTCAACAGCACCATATTCTAAAGCTTTCCTGGTTTCAGGTTCTTTCAATGCAGCAATGTCCGGCCTTTCTCCCAAAATTCTAAAAAATTTCTCAAGGACTTTTTTTTCATAAACAAGTTCTTGTCCCTGAAGTATATCTCTGGCTTTCTCAACTAATTCCTTAAGCCCCGATTCAGATGTATCTCCCAAATCTAAAACTCCAATTATTTTTCCCTGTAATTTTGAAGGCAAATATTCTCCATCTAAAAATTCGTCTTTTGTTGGAATAGGTCCGCCAACTAAAATCCCCTTTAATTTTTGCATATCATAAAATATTTTTTTCATTTCTTCTGAAATCCTATTGTAAAAATCTTTTGTCAAACCCTCAGTAATTCTATGAAACCTTTGGGAACTCTGCCCACCGGCCCTTACCTTTGAAGGAATTCCCGAAGTCATTTTCTGCAAGACTTCTATGTGTTTTCCTTCTAACATCCCTATTGTTGCCTCTTTTCTGTCCATGACTAAAAGCCCAAAAACTTCTGTAACAGCGAGCATTTCTTTCAATGGATCCAAAATAAATTCTTTATCGCATCTGTACATTCTTACCTTAAGAGGTGTTGAAGGTTCAAAATTCCAAATCCTTAAATCTTCCTGTCCTTCAATTTCTGATATGTTCCCTGCAAAAAGAGCGAGGCCATTTTCAGGAGTTTTTTTATAATCTTTCAAACATCTTGTTATTTTGTCTAAGGCGTTCCCGACATTTTTTCTTGTTGTAGTGGATTTTATGTTTTTTGCAGTGGATTTTTCAGCTTCAAGTTGGTCAGCAACAGTGTATATGTTTTGCCCAGCAGGAATATAAACAGTGATAAGTTCTGTGGCTCTTGCTTTGTAAGTATCAAGTTCCTTCACAAGTTCGTCAAGTTCATCTTTTGTTATTGGCATAAGAATCACTTCTTTTTCCTTTGGGCTTCCTCATTCCCATTTCCACAACTGCAATTATGGCAGCTGCAAAAGCCTTGATCTTCACACTTACAATCTTCCTTTCCACAGAATCTGCATTTATTTTTTGTTTGTGTTTTCACTTTTATTTATCTCCACAAATTTAACATCAAAATCCCCGGTTTTTATATCCTTTGCATTTGTAACCGCTTTTATATCTTCCAAAACATAAGATAAAACCTTATTATATTGTTCAGGCAGAGTCAAGATTATCTCCGCATTCATTGGTTTCTTAGCCAAAGTTTTCTCCTGCCTGACTTTGGAAATGACTTCAATAATCCCATTCCACAAAACTTTTTCATACTTAGCACTGTGCAATTCATCAACAAAAACCTCAGGCCATTTAGAGATATGTATGCTTTTGTCTTTTTCCAGTTTCTTGAAATGGGCCTGATAAATTTCTTCAGCAATGAAAGGAGTTATTGGAGAGATTAGTTTTAAGAGAGTCAACAAAGAGGCATAAAGAGTATACTGGGCCGAAACTTTCTCATCTCCGCTTCCTTGATAAACTCTTTTTTTGACTATTTCCAGATAATTATCACAAAACATTTTCCAGAAGAAAGTTTCAATTTCAGACTTAGCTTTTGCATATTCATATTCAGAAAATGCTTCTGTTGCTTTATTCACCATCTCAAAAAGCTTGTCTAAAAATATTTTATCAACAGCCTGCAATTGTTTTGGCTTTTCTTTCTTGTATCCTTTTAAGTTCATGAAAACAAAATTAGACGCATTCAACAATTTTGTGACGAATCTTTTTCCAGAGACCAATTCATTTTCCTGATAGTCAACATCCTCGCCAAGATTAGAGCCTGCAGCCCAAAATCTCAAGGCATCGGCACCATATTGGGACAAAACTTGACTAGGGTCAACAACATTGCCTTTGCTTTTTGACATCTTCTCGCCTTTTAATGTCACAAATCCAGAAATCATTACGTCATTCCAGGGAACTTCTTTGGAATGAAGATAAGACTTTACAATAGTGTAAAACGCCCAGGTCCTTATTATGTCATGAGCCTGCGGCCTTAATGAAAGTGGAATATTAACACCTTTTGTCAGCGAAGAAACAATTTGCGGAGTTAAAGACGAAGTTGCCCAGGTGTCTAAAACTTTTTCCTCCCCCTTAGCATCTTTTTTGCATTTAGGACATTTTTTCTTGTCCTGCAAAGGATCGACAGGCAATTCTTTTTCCTCAGCTAAAATAATTTCATTGCAGTTCCCGCATCTCCAGACCGGAATAGGGACTCCAAAATGCCTGTTCCTTGAAATATTCCAATCCCACTCCAAACCATTAACCCAATTTTCATATCTTTTGAACATATATTCCGGGTGCCAATTGATTTTTTTCCCTTGCCCAACAAGTTCCTTTTTTTTGTCTAAAATTTTTATGAACCACTGTTCAGTTGGAAGAAACTCGATCTCTGTTCCGCATTTATCATGAACATTGACAACATGGGAAATTTGTTTCTGCTCTTTAATTAAATTTTTAGCGCTTAAGTCCTCAAGAATCTTTTTTCTTGCCTCTTTTATTTTCATTCCTTTATACAAGTCCAAAATCAAAGTCCCATCTTTATTAAAGATAATCCTAGGATTTAATTTATATCTGTTAATTGCCTCAACATCATACTTATCCCCATAACTGCATATCATCATAGCCCCGGTTCCTTTCTTCATTTCAGCAGATTCATCTCCGATAATGGGAATCTCATAATTAAATATAGGAACAGCAGCATTTTTTCCAATTATTTTTTTGTATCTTTTGTCTTTAGGATTGACAAAGATTGCAACACACGCCCCAATCAGTTCTGGCCTTGTTGTGGCAATAAAAAGATCTTTTTCCTCACATCCAAACTTGATTGCAGAAAACAAACTAGGTAGTTCTTTGTCTTCAAGTTCTGCCTGTGCAATAGAGGTTTGACACTCTGGACACCACAAGGTCGGAAACTCTTTTACATAAACATGTCCGTTTTTATACAAATCAATAAACGATTTTTGTGAAATCTTCCTAGAATTATCATCTATAGTAGAATAGCAAGTTCCATAATCTGCAGAAACCCCAAGATTTTTCCAATCCTGTATAAAAGAAGGAGTTATTTCTTTTATCGTTTTAATGCAAAGTTCGATGAACTTTGATCGTTGCATCTCCTTGCTTTTGACATTTTTGAGCTTTTCAACAAGCCTTTCTGTTGGTAATCCATTGTCATCTGTTCCAAAAGGATAAAAAACACTGCCTTCAAACATTCTCCTGAACCTTATGACAAAATCCTGTTGTGAATAAGAGAAAGCATGCCCTATGTGCATTGCTCCAGAAACAGTTGGTGGGGGTATGTCAACTGAAAAAAACTTTTTGCTTTTAACATCAAACTTGTAAACTTTTTCTTTTTCCCAAAACTTGAGCCATTTTGCTTCAACTTCCTTGAAATTGTACTCTACCATGTAATCTAAAACCACAATAACTTTTAAAAACTATCTGTATATTATTAACCTATGGCAGATTCAAGCATACAGATGCCCTCCGGAATGGGCGGATTGATGAGATACAGCGAAGAGTATGAAACAAAATTTGCTCTAAAACCCGCACATGTAATAGGTTTCATAATACTTGTAATCGTGTTTAGAATAGGATTGTCTTTGTTCTTGAAGTAAACAGAAAACCATAAAAACCTCTTTTTCTTCTCAAAAAAATGTTCGGACTCGGTGGAGGTTTAGACCCAAAAAAAATGCAGGCTATGATGAAGCAGATGGGAATTGCCCAAAAAGAGATAGATGCTTCTAAAGTTATCATAGAAAAAAACGATGGAGATAAAATAATAATTGAAAACCCTTCTGTCACAAAAATAACAATGCAGGGCCAGGATTCTTTTCAGATTTCAGGCAACACAAGGGAAGAAGCAGGAAGTTTGATTTCAGAGTCGGATATTAAAACAGTCATGGAAAAAACAGGCTGCACAAAAAAGCAGGCAGTTGAAACTCTTGAAAAAACAGGTGATTTGGCAGAGGCTATTCTAGAGTTGAGTTGAAAATAAACCTTATTAAAAATCACCAAAATCCATATTAATTCTAAAAACATTTAATTTTCGGTTGAAAAGAAAAATGGCAGAAAAATTCGTAGAATACTTGGAAGAAGCCGAAAGGATAATCAAAGCTTCAGACCACATGGTGTATGTGACCTTCCCGATAATAAAAGATAACAAGCTCTTAGTGGGCATTCTGCTTGAAATAAGAAAAGCTCTTGTAAACTGTATAAACTCAATATTACAATACGAGCACATAAACAAAAGAATAACTCTCACAAAAGATTCTTTGACAAATTTCAAGCTATTTTCAGAAGAATGTTCAAAAAGATTTGGGATAACAGAAAATGAAATAAAAGTAATGATGGAATTGTTTGATCTTTTGGAAAAGCACAAGCAAAGTCCGTTTGAATTCACAAGAGGTGACAAAATGATAATTCTTTCTGACAATCTTAAGCATGATACAATCTCGATTGACAGGACAAAACAGTTTTTGCTGCTTTCAAAAAGTATTTTGATGAAGATAAAAAGCAGGATAGTTGAAAAATAGTGAAGAAAAGTATAAAAAGCCCGAATTCTTTAGTGATTATACTTCTAATCGTTTGGAAAAACAAATGAAAAAGAGCAGCAAGTATGGAAGAAATAATTCAAGAGAAAATAAGCGCGGACCATCTTTTATATGTAAGTTTGAAATACACAAAAACCTGTGATGTCATAATGAATCTTCTTATAAGATGGAAAGCGATGCTTGATCTGGTTATTGATCGTGTTCTACAACATGCCAAGGCTAAGAAAAAAATCCCTTCTGTACCGACAAATCCTGTAAGCAAATTAGAGACAATAAAAAAGCTCTTTAAGAAAGATCAAAATTTCCTTGACGTTTTAGAGATGTACGAAATGTTCAAAAAGATAAAGGAGCTGAAAACAGAAAGGATAGGCGAATTCAGAAAAAACGTGACACTGAAGGTCTTTTATAAAGGAAAAGAGACAGATATCAATCTTGAAAAACTCAAAGAATATGCCGAAAAGGTAGAAAAATTTATAAGTACAACAAAGCAATTTCTTCTATCAAAGGGTTAAATAACACCCTATTTTAAAACAAAATGTCTAGACTAATCGTTATAACATCTGGAAAAGGAGGAGTTGGAAAAACAACCACTGCCATAAACTTGGGAGCAGCCTTAAACTATTTTGGCGAGGATGTTCTTGTCATTGATGCAAATCTCTCAACCCCAAATATCGGAGTACACTTAAATTCTCCAGAAGTTCCTGTTGACCTAAACAAAGTCTTGCAGGATAAAGCAAGACCGATAGAAGCTGTTTACAGGCATGAGTCTGGAATGAAAATTATGCCTTCTTCACTCTCAATGAAAGAGCTGAGAAAAATAAAGCCTGAAAAATTAAAAACATTGAAAGGTGAGTTCAAAAGACTTTCTGATTACATAATAGTCGATTGTGCTGCCGGACTTGGACACGAAGCCACAGGAGTTATAGAGATGGCAGATGAAATCATAATTGTAACAAACCCCGAACTTCCAGCAATAACGGATGCGTTAAAGGCAGTCAAGCTTGCTGAAGAACTAAAAAAACCAGTGATAGGAGTCATAGTCACAAGAGTTAGAAAAGACGACCTAGAGATGCAGCCAGACAATGTCAAAGAAATGCTAGAGGTTCCTATTCTTGGGATGGTCCCAGAACATAAGGATATCAAGAGAGCGTTAAATTTGAGAGACGCCGTAGTTCACACTCACCCAAAAAGCATTCCAGCAAGAGCATATAAGGAAATTGCAGCAAGAATTTTAAATATAGACTATGACTCTGATGCAGACAAGGAAAAAGTCTACGAATTTATTCTGAGAAAGTTGGGTTTGAAAAAATGAGATTAATCTACCTTCCCAAAAACGAAGAAGAAAAAATAGGGAACATACTCAAAACTTCTGACAAAGTCCGCACAATAATAATTGCTTCTGAGTATGGGAAGTACAAGAAAGGGGATTATGTCAAGACTCTTGGTGGAGAAAGATTAGTTGTTTCTGACGCAAAAATAATGAAAAATCTCCAGGAATTTAAAAACGATTTTGTTCGTTATCCTGAATTAAAAGACACAAATTTAGATGAAATAAAACAGGCCTTCACCCATAAAAAAGTTGAGATAATTGAGTTGAGGAAATATAGATAATCAACCAACCTTGCTTCCCGTTTCAATATCCTTCTCAACAGTCAAAAGAATTACTTTCCCATGGTTTGATGTTGAAGCAGCCAACAACATTCCTTGGCTCTCAATGCCTTTTATCTTTCTCGGCTCAAGGTTTGCAAAGACAATTATCTTTTTATTTTTTAATTCATCCTTTGAATAATAAGGTTTTATTCCAGCGCAGATAGTTCTCTTTCCAATTTCTTTTCCGACATCCAAACTTAATCTGTAAAGCTTATCAGCCCCCTCGATATCTTCAGCCTTCAGGATTTTTGCAACTCTCAAATCAAGTTTTTCCCATTCTGAAAACGAAACGTTTGTCATTACACCCTCAATCTTTTCTTCTTTAATAACTTTTTCTTCAACTTCTATTTTCCTGAATAATATCTCGCTCTTGATTATTTTAGGCTTTGAAAAACATTCCTTTATTTTTTCGCTAGAAGAAGGAATAAACGGCCAAAGCAAATCAGCAATTTTTAGAATAGACTCCTTCAATTCAAAAAGAATTTTTTTATCGTTGGTTTCCCAAGGCTTTTTGTCCTGCACATACTGATTGCATACGTCAACAAATGAAAAAATCTCGTTCAAGGCTTTATCAAATTCAAATCTCTCCATTAACCCATTTATTTTTTTCTCATTAAGTTTTTTTATCAAAGAGTTTTGAGTTTTTACAACACCATTTTTTTCTATCAAGCCAGAAACCCTTGAGACTAAATTCCCAAGTTTGTTTGCCAGCTCGTTATTGTTTCTCTCTATCAAAATCTCTTCAGAATAATCAGAATCTTCAAAAACAGAACACCTGAAAAGGGAGTATCTAACAGAATCCACCCCGTATTTCTCAATCAGTTCCAAAGGATCGATGACATTCCCTAGGCTTTTACTTATCTTTTGTCCCTTAAGATTGAGATACCCATGAACGAGCAGAGTTTTAGGCAATTTATATCCTGCAGAAATTAATATCGCTGGCCATATGACAGAATGAAACCAGTTTATCCCTTTCCCCACAATGTGGACATCGGCTGGCCAGTTACCATTAGCGCCGGAAATATAATTTATAAGAGCATCAAACCAAACATAAATCTTGTATTTTTTGTCAATCGGAGAATCAATTCCCCAATCCAAATTCTTTCTTGACACACAAAGGTCTCTAAGCTCTTCATTCTTTAATCTTGACAGAATCTCATTCCTTTTTGATTCTGGAACAATGTAATTTTTAACAAATTCAACCAGTTTATTCTTGTATTTGCTCAACTTAAAAAAATAAGCTTCTTCAGAAATCCATTCCGGTTTTGTATGATGTTCAGGGCATGATCCATTGACAAGATTTTTTTCAGTTTTGAATTCTTCGCATCCAACACAATACCATCCTTCGTAAGCCCCTTTGTAGATTTCTCCCTTTTCATAAACTTTTTTGAAAATTTCTTTTGCAGTCCTCGTGTGTCTTTCTTCCGTTGTTCTGATAAAATCATCGTTAGAAATATTTAATTTTTCACAGAGTTCAATAAAGATTTTAGAGTTTGCATCAACAAATTTTTTTACAGGTATCCCTTTTTCCTTCGCAACTTGCGCATTTTTCTGAGCATTTTCATCCGTTCCCGTCAAAAACCAAGTCTTGACATTTTTTTGTCTTTTCCATCTTGCTAAGGCATCAGCTATAACTTTCTCGAATGCATGCCCTATATGGGGCCTAGCATTTACATAATCAATAGCTGTTGTAATGTAAAATTTCTTAACCATAAAGAACCAACAAAATAAGAATATAAAAACTTAATCCTTAATTTTTTTCCATTCCCAAAGCATAACAAAACAAAATATAATGTCAAGCGCTAGAATGAATGTTTCTAAGGGAACTGATCCTATTTTAAGTCCTAACAAGTATCTAGAAGTGTAAACCCAGAATTGCCTGTATAGTGAAATTGTATCAAATAAAAAAGTTAAGATAAATCCTACAAAACACGTGAAGGTTAAGGATTTCCATTTTTTTAAAAATCCAGTCTTGAAAATTAGCAATTCGGTAATTAACAATATCGCCAATAATCCAACTGAAATAATAAAATATTCACGCATTTTTAAACACCTTTTTTGCCCATTCCCAAATTATAATCGGTCCCAGTGTAATTATAAAGATTACAAAGATAATTTCTTCAGCAGGAAAAATCCCTAAATATGCAAGCATAACATTTTTGTTAAATATCCAATGGTGATTTAATATTGCATACAAATCCCAAATTCCAAAAACAATTATACTAACAGCAAATAAAAGAAGCAAAGAAGATTTTCTTTTGAAAACCTTTAAATTAAATTTTTTATTTATTAGGTAAAACAATAAAAAAAACAGTATTAACAAGATTAGATATTCGCCATTCATAATTATTCAAAAATATATTTGTTTATTAAATTTACTAAAAAGAGATGCGCCATGCGGGAATCGAACCCGCATCAGAGCCTTGGGAAGGCTCCATTCTACCACTAAACTAATGACGCTTTACCCTGGTGTATAAAGGAAACTAAAATCTTTTTTTCCAAAATGCGTCCAGCAATTTTCATACCCCCTCAGAATAGTTCTGGCACCAATAATCCGATCCATGTGGGACTTGTTTAAAACATCTAACACAGGTTTGCCGCTTTCGTCTTTCCTTAAAATTAAACTTCTGAGTCTTAAATCGTCTATAAACTTTACCATCATTTTATCCCTAGGAATCGGAAATGGATTTACTCTAAGCTGGGCCTTTCCTCCAAATTCCCGAACAGAACTCATCGCTTCGTAAAAACCAAAAATCGCTGGAGCAGACCAGATGAAAGGTTTAAACTTTCTCTTGTCGTGTTCCAAACCCCTGTAATTTGAGTCTGGATCATTTGAAGTATGACCAATGTTTATCCAGTCAGAATATTGCCTTGGATCTTCTTTTTCGAAAATTGGTAGGTTGAATAAAGTAAACTCATATTCTTTTCCTTCTTCTGATCTTGAGCTGACACTAACTCTAAGATTTCTTCCATAAGTTTTTTTGTCCAAAGCCCGGCCTCCAAAATCACCAACATCTTTCATTTGTTTCATCTCCACACCTGCAACAGACCTTATCCAACTGATAACTCTTGGATGATTATCGCTGCCAATCCAATATAAACCGATAGGAGGATTTTCCACATCAGCATCAGGATGATTCAAAGCCTTTTGAGCCAGCAAATATGGCCAGATTTTATGGCTTTCCAAAAACTCTTTTGTGAGCTTATTTGGGGGATATCCACTATAAACAAAACTCCTAAGAACTTTCAGTGAGTCCACTTTAAAAAAATCGTCCAAAGATTTTAATCCTTGTTCCGCATCTTTTCTCGAAATATCAAAATCATTTTGAAAAAGATTAATTTGTCCCGGCTGAACACTTTCAACAGTTTTAATCGCAGATTTGTAAGTAGACCCTGTGGAGGAAAAGATTCCATCATACTCCAGCATTTCCACAATTTCTTCAACAGAATAAGATCTAAATCTAGAAGTATCAACACCATGAGCATCAAAAACTTCTTTAACACTAGGTCTCCTGAACGTCCGTTCTCTCATAAAAATCCAAAATGTCAGAGATTTAAATTATTTTGTATTCTCTGAAATAGTTCACTAGTCAATACTCCAAAAACCTTTTAAAATAGTAAAACGTGTTTTGAGAATGTTCAATAGAAAGGAATGTAAAAATTGTAAGAACAAGTACAAAGGTAGTTACGCATTCTGCCCGCATTGCGGTTTTTCGACCGGTAAGCCGCTTAAAGAGGAAGACTTTGGAATGTTAGGAAAAGATGACGAAATCAACGAAGTTATGAACCCTTTGTTTGGTGGGATTAGCGGAAAAATGCTGAACAAAATGCTGGGAAGTGCCATGAAAATGCTTGAAAAAGAACTTCAAAAATCAATGGTTCAAGAAGCGCCCTCAAAAGCTAATTTTGAGCTTTACATAAACGGGAAAAAGATTGACCCAAGAAACATTAAGGTGACAAAAACTCCTGTTTATGAAAAACCTGCAAAGATAAAGAATGTTCAGACTTATTTTGATGAAAACTCTCAGCAGAAATTCCTTAAACTGCCGAAAAAAGAGCCAACAACAAGCATAAGAAGATTGGCAAATAAAGTTGTTTACGAGATTGACGTTCCAGGAGTTGAGTCAACAAAAGATATCTCTATAGTAAAACTTGAAAATAGCATTGAAATAAAAGCTATCGCAAAAGACAGGGCATACTCAAAATTGATTCCAATAGATCTTCCAATAAAAAATTTCAAGCTTGACAAAAGCAAATTAGTTCTTGAGTTAAGTATCAAAGGATAAAAACCTTTAAATAACTAAATCTTAGTTTCTATATTAATGAGGCTGTAGCTCAGCCTGGCTAGAGCACTGCTCTGATACGGCAGGGGTCCACGGTTCAAATCCGTGCAGCCTCATTTAATAATAAGAACCTTTAAAAACCAATTTTATCTAAAATTAAAATGACGAAAGGAATGTATCACCACATCAGAGAAGCCTGGAAAAAACCAGATTCTAAAACTCTGAGAGAAAGAATGATACAATGGAGAAGCTCTGAAGTTTTTACAAGAGTTGAAAAACCATTAAGGCTGGACAGAGCCAGGGCTCTTGGATACAAAGCCAAAAAAGGATTTGTCGTCATAAGAGTAAGGCTAAAGAGAGGGGGCCATACAAGATCAAGACCGAACAAAGGTAGAAGATCCAAAAGAATGCATACAAGAAAAAATCTTATAATGAGCTATCAATGGATAGCTGAACAGAGAGTCTCAAACAACTACAAAAACTTAGAAGTCCTGAATTCTTATGAAATAGGAAAAGATGGAGTATATTATTTTTTCGAAGTGATCTGCGTCGATCCTCAAAGACCGGAAATAAAAAATGATCCTGTTCTTAAATGGATTGCAAAAAGAGAAAACAGAAAAAGAGCACTCAGAGGGTTGACGGGGGCTGCGCAGAAATCAAGAGGCTTAAGAGCCCATATGGCCAAAGGGAAGTAAGTCGTAATATCTATCTTAACATATTCTTTCAATTCTATAAATGTTTATAAGACGTCATTGACTTAAGGGACAATGGCAAGAGGAAAAAAAGAAACTAGCTTACAACCTCTCTCAGAGATTATTGGAGAAAGGGCGCAACATTATAGTGGATTGTCTGTCGAAACATTAAGTTTAGTGTATAACAGCCAAAATTTAAACTTAATCGATGATTATGAAAAGTTTATCTCTAGAGTGAATGATGCAGCAAAAGAGGGTAAGTTGGAAGCTTTTTTAAACAAAGAATCAAAAAAGCCAACAAAATCAGCAAAACCAACTGCAACTGAAGACAAAGGACGAGGAGGAAGAAAACCAAACCTCACTCCAGAGCTGTATAGTGAGGCTGTAAAAAATGGATGGAAAAGAGAGGAATTAGACAAAAATTATTCATTTAAACCGAAACAACTCGGTGGATTTTCTAGAAAGTATGGTCCTTTAAAGAAAGATTAGAGTCACTAAGAGAAAGTGAGTAAAAAAGTTTAAAAGTAAAAAAGATATTAACATGTGATGGACACAAACAGACTTCTTGTGCAATCAAAAAAAAAGATAAGTCAAGGCGTGCCTTCTGTACAAATAATAAAGACAAAGGGAAAAATATCCTATCAAATAAGTCTACAACCTTCTAAGCCTAATGGGAAAGATAAATATCACTCGCAAAATCAAAATACGCCTAGAGCATATCATTCTAAATCTAACGGCAATGGTTCATCAGAAGAAGATCACGGCCAGTATTACCAACCAGCCCAGACTAAAGAGGGGGGTCTTGAAATAGGGGCTCAACAAAACCAACCTTTAACATCTGAACCTCAAACAACTTCTGATCAAACATATAGAAGAGGACCAAGACCTAGAACAGATCCTCATCATCTTTTCACACCAGAAGAATTAGCAACAATGCCCTTTGACCGGTACACAAAAGAGCGAGCAAAAAGACTTAGAGTATATGTTAGTGAGCAAAAAACTAAAGAAGTTGAGGAAATGCTAAGAGCGCAAGATAACGCCAATGGAAATGGTAGAGATCTCGAGACAACAGTTCAGACAAGTGAACCTCCAGCAGAACCAAAAAAAATAGTAGGAAGGCCAAGAACCGTATATCCTAAAGAGGGCAACCAAGAAGAAATTTCTCCAGAAAGTAAATCACGATTATCAACAGCTGAAGCAAGAAGAGAATATCAAAGACAATACTACCAGATGCACAAAGACAAAGCGAAAGAATATCAAAGACAATATAACTTAACACACAAAAAGAAGCTAAGAGGTGGACGTGGAAAAGGAAAAAACGCCGAAAGAGAAGTTGTAAGATCAACGTTCAACACTGCCGATATAATGCATTCGCCGGTTGAAAAAACATTAAAGATGTTAGAAAAAATTATTAGTGGAGAAAGACTCTTCACGATGTAATGCTTAAGACAAATCTTTAAACCTTAATCTTAAATACTTATATTTCTTGAACATTTAATGCACTATAAAAAGCTGGCTGAGTTGTACGAAAGTTTAAGTTCGACAACAAAAAGACTTGAAAAGATATCTATACTATCAAAATTTCTGGAATATCTACACGAAGATGATAAAGATGTTTTGTATCTTTTGCTCGGAGATATTTATCCAGAATATGACGAAAGAAAAATAGGGATAAGCACACAGCTTGCGATGAAAGCAATTTCAAAAGCAACCGGAACCCAGCTAGACAAAGTTGCCCATGAATGGAAAAAAATTGGGGATTTGGGAGAGGTCTCAAAAAAACTTACTGAAAATAAAAAACAATCAACTTTAGCTTCACATCTTTTGACAACTGAAAAAGTCCTTGAAAATCTAAGAAAACTTCCAGAACTTATCGGAAAGGGAACAGTAGACAAAAAACTTTCACTTATAACAGAACTACTCACTTCAGCAACACCTATAGAAGCACTTTATCTCGTGAGAACGTTGCTCGCAGATTTAAGAATAGGAATAAAAGAGAGCACAATAAGAGAAGCGATGGCCGAGGCATTTTTCAAAAGAGACAAAGAGACTTCAGAAAAAATCCAGACAGCAGTGGATAATTCTAATGACGTGGCAAAAGTTTTTGAGGCGGCAAAAAAAGGGAATTTCAAGACTTTGGAAAAGATAGAGATAGAAGTAGGCAAGCCGATAAAAGTCATGCTGGCTCAAAAAGCAGAAAGCATAAAAGATGGTTTTGAAAAAGTCGGAAAACCCTGCGCAGTTGAATACAAATATGACGGCTTTAGGATGTTAATACACAAAAAAGAAAATCAAGTATTATTATTCACAAGAAGACTCGAAAATGTGACAAAACAATTCCCAGAAGTTGTGGATTACATAAAAAAATATGTTGAAGGAAAATCTTTTATTTTAGACTCGGAGGCCGTAGGATTTAACTCCAAGACTAAAGAGTACACATCCTTTCAGCACATAAGCCAGAGAATAAGAAGAAAATATGACATAGAAAAATTGCAAGAAAGCCTTCCTGTTGAGGTGAATGTTTTTGATATTTTGTACTACAATGGAAAATCTTACATAAACGAACCTTTCAAAAAAAGGACAGAATTAATAAGAAAAATAATAAAGAATCAGCCGTACAAGATCATCCATTCAAAACAGATTATAACTGACAACGAAAAAGAAGCAGAAAGTTTTTACAAAAAAGCCTTGAAAGACAAACAGGAAGGAATTATGTTCAAAAACCTTGATACATTTTACCAGCCAGGAAGCAGAGTTGGCCACATGCTGAAACTCAAACCTTCTGAAAAAGACCTTGACCTTGTAATAACTTCAGCAGAATACGGAACAGGAAAAAGATCTGGCTGGCTCTCATCATTCATTCTTTCATGTAGGGGGGAAAAAGAATTTTTAGAGATTGGAAGGGTTGCGACAGGATTAAAGGAAAAAGCACAAGATGGAATATCTCTTGAAAATGTTTCATTTGATGAACTGACACAAAAATTAAAGCCGTTAATAACAAAAGAAAAAGGAAAAATTGTTGAGGTAAAACCAAAAGTTGTTGTCTCTGTAACTTATCAGGAAATCCAAAGATCTCCTAATTACAAATCAGGATTTGCATTGAGGTTTCCAAGATTCACAGCTTTGAGGCCAGACAGGCATGGGGAAGACGTTGCAACTTTAAAAGAAGTTGAAGAAGCCTTTGAGGCCCAAAAAAGAAATTATAAGTATGGGTAAAGTTTTATTACTCCAGATTAATGCTATATCTTTTTATACCCCTTTTTTCTTGACAGAATATGGAAGAGTATAAAGCAAAATTTATTGACTTCTTATTAAAAACAGGTGCATTAAAAGTTTTTGAAAATCCTTCTGATGACAGAACATTAAAAAGTAAAAGAATTTCTCCTTGGTTTGTGAATATAGGAGATTTTAATGAAGGAGAATCTTCTAATGCATTGGCTGGATTTTATGCTGACGCAGTGATTAATTCTGGTGTTGAAGGTGATATTTTATACGGGATTCCTGATAAAGGAGTAGGATTAGCTGCTCCAGTTGCAATGGCCATGGCTTCAAAAGGCCATAATGTTGGATGGTGTTTTTCAAGAAAAGATGAAAAAACTCATGGAGAAGCTACCAATTTAGGGCCAGAAGATAGAATTAAAAAATTACTTGTAGGAAGAGCTCCAAAAAAAGATGATGTAATTATTCAACTAGATGATGTTTTTACTGCAGGCGATGCAAAATATGAAGCAAATACTTTCTTGAAAAGCTTAGATAGAACAAATCTTCCATTACTTGCAATTGCCGTAGACAGGCAAGAGGTTGCAATTGATAGTAGAGAAGCTATTGCAGAATATTCTGAAAAAACTGGAACAAGAGTTGTTTCTATTGTAAATGCAGTTGATGTTTACAATTTTTTAAATTCTAATAGAATGGCTTCATTTTCAAATAGGACAATGGAAAGACTAGCGAATTATATTAGAGTTTACGGAACAAAAGATGCTCGTACTGCAATGGGCAAAGGATTAGAACAAAAAATAATTGAAAGAGACAGAAGTGTTATCCCTGCATGTGATGTTGAGACATTGGAGCAATTTGAAGAATTAGTAAAACAAACTGCTGATGTTGATGGAATTGGTGGATATAAAATTGGATTTGAGTTAGGATTAGGATTTGGACTCCCAAATGTCGTTGCTACAGCTAGAAAACATACAGACAAACCGATAATTTATGATCATCAAAAAGCAGGAACAGATATTCCAGATACTGGTAAGAATTATGCAAGATTAATGAAAAAATCTGGAGTTGATGCAGTTATATTTTTCCCACAGGCAGGTCCTGAAACAGAAAGAGCTTGGATTTATCATGCTTTAGATAATGGATTGAATGTTATTGTTGGAGGAAGAATGACTCATCCAGCTTATTCTGTCAGCGAAGGTGGATTTATCACAGATGAAGGAGCCCTGGACATGTACAGAATTGCGGCAAGAGCGGGGGTAAATAATTTTGTTGTTCCTGGAAATAAACCTGAAGTTATCAAACAGGTTAGGGAATTAGTTGAAGGAGAAGGAGTTTCTCCTGTTTTTTATGCTCCTGGATTTATTGCTCAAGGAGGGAATATTTCTGACGCAGCAAAAGTTGCTGGAGATAGATTCCAAGGAATTGTTGGAAGAGGAATTTATGCAGCATCAAACATAAGGGAAGCAGCAATAGAACACACTTCAAAATTATGATTCTAAAACTTTTTTGTAAAGTTTATGCCCATACCTTGCAAAATTCTCAAAGTATCCAGTAAACCATTGATTCAAAGAAATTCCTGCTCTTTCTGAATCTTCAAGATCTTGTTTACTCTCTATTCCACCCGTCCTTATAACATGAAACTCTTGAGAAGGGGGACCTTGCTTTAGGTATTCTACAGCACGGCTAGCGAGTTCAAGTGAGCTCTCCTTAAGTGGTCTGCCACTAATGCCTCCTCCAACTCCAAATTCTTTAGATGTTGTAAAAAAATCATAAAGTCTCCTTTCACTCGAATGTATTAATTCTCTTCTTCTTGCGTAATCAGTAGAAGTATTACCAAAATTTACACCATCATAACCTAATTCAAAAAGCAAATCCAATAAAAAAGGAATTTGTTGAACTGGCGTATCATTAGAAAACTTAACTATGGCTGGTATCATTCTCGATGTAGATTTGTTCAAAGCTCTTTTATCCAAAAAATGTTCCTGAACGTATTTTAATCTATTTGCTAAATCATCATCTTGCGGCCTAGAATTGCTTGTATTTGGACATGACTCATTAAGTTCTAAAAAGTCGACACCAAAATGTTCATATCTTTTCATCCCTTCAACAAGGTTTTGTAATCTTTCTTGACCTTTAAAATCGGGTGAGCCCATTACACTCCAGCCTACTGGGCATTCATTTACCCTTATTGTAGAAACTCTCCTGTAATTTGTGGCATCTCCATCATTGGGTAATCCAAGCCAATTAGAAGAAGCGTGAGATCTAGGATATGGCAGAAAAGGTAAGTGAATTCCATTCTTTTCGTTTCCCACTCTTTGGTTCCAGGTTCCCGTCCCAGCAAGATAAGCACCGGCGCCTTGATTTGCAACCATTAAGTAACATTCACCATTCTTGAACATTCCAGCAGCATTCATAATAGGGGACTTAAATTTAATTCCCCACAATACTTTTGACAAATTTTTAGGAGGAGAATAACTTTCATTAGGAATTTCCTCTTTTAACTTTTTTAAGAAATATGGCCTTACTCTTGAATAACTTGACACAGCAAGCCTCGAAGGTAGTAATGTGATGAATTTCCTAAAGTGCCTTTCCAGGCTTAATAGAGTTGTTGCTTTCATCTAAATCAGTTGCTCCTCAAGTGGTTTGTACGGATTGAATGGATAATCATTTCTTCTATCCACTATTATTTTTTTAGACCTTTTAACATCTAGGTCAAATCTTTTAGAAATGTTTGAAAAAGTTATTTCCTCTATTCTTGAATCAGAAAATCCATTTAGCCTCAAGTATTCTTCAAACAAGTTCCACCAAGGAAGTCCAGGAATTCCAGACATAAAAGGAGCATTAACTTTTTCATCTAAAGTGTGGGGTGCATGATCTGTCTCTATCCAGTCTATCTCTCCAGAAAGAAGATGTAACATCATTTTTTGCTTTGATTCAGCAGACCTAAGAGGAGGATTCATCTTCCACAAAACTCCATTCTTACAATTCATTTGTTGCCAATCATAAATAAAATGGTGTGGACAAATCCCGCAAGAAATGTCTACTCCCAAATTCTTGGCTTCTTGAACCAATTTTACGGCCAAGGGAGAAGATATATGGGCAATATGCATTTTACCTTTAAAACCATAATCTAAAGCCAACTTAATTTGGTCCCTTACAGACTCAAGTTCTGCCTTCTCTGGACGAGCATGGCAATGAGTAATTGGGTTATGATAATTCCAAAGGCCGGAATTTAACTCGTCTTCCTTTTCTGCATGAACCGCCAGAACTCCATCAAAACCTTGTTGAGATAATGTTGAATAAATTCTAGCTTGATCCTCAAATCTGGCTACACCAAGATTACCTACGGAATGTCCAGCATATAATTTCATTCCAACCACTTGTGAAAACTCATAATAAGTCTCAACAGCTCGCTTAATTTGTTCTGAATTGCTGGTTAACCCTATATACAACCCATAAAAAACTTCTGGAACATTGGCCTCTTTTGCCAATCTAAGCCTGTCTTTGACTAACTCTTTTGTTACAATAGGGGGATCTGTATTGGGCATGTCAAAAACAGCGTCAACACCAGAATCTCTTGCTACTTCTAAACCGTGTCGAACAGTTTCTTTATGTTTTTGATTAAAATCTCTTAAATGAACATGTGCATCAATATACATAAAATGTTAAAATTTATTTGGTTTAAAAGTATTCTTGCACTCCACTAGAAAGTTTTTATCGATTTTCAAAAACATAAAACGCCTCCACCAGGAGTCGAACCTGGATGCCCAGAGGGCCCTGCTTTCGAGGCAGGTGCACAACCGCTATGCGATGGAGGCTTACTTCTCCAATTATATCTTTATTTATAAAAACTTCTACCAAAAAGTATTTAAACATATGAAAAATCATTCATATATCTAAAATGACACACGAATTACCTAAGTTGCAATATAATTACGATTCTCTGGAACCTTTCATAGATGCAAAAACTATGGAAATCCACTATAGCAAGCATCATAAAACCTATGTGGACAAATTAAATGCTGCTTTAGAAAAACATCCTGAACTTCAAAAAAAGAAAGTTGAAGAACTTTTGATGGATTTAAGTAAAGTCCCTGAAGATATAAGAACTCCAGTCAAAAATCACGGCGGCGGACATTTCAACCACAGTTTTTTCTGGCAAATATTAAAAAAAGGAACTAAATGCAAAGGGGAAATTGAAAAAGCAATAATAAAAAAATTCGGAAGTTTTGAAGAATTCAAAAAACAATTCTCAGATAAAGCAACAGCCTTATTTGGCAGCGGCTGGACTTGGTTAGTCATGAACAACAAAAAAGAGCTTGAAATAATGCAGACTTCAAATCAAGACTCGCCAATAAGCCAGGGAAAAAAACCGTTAATCGCTTTAGATGTTTGGGAACACGCGTACTACCTAAAATATCAAAACAGAAGAGCAGAATACATTGAGGCTTTCTTTAGTGTGATTAATTGGGACAAGGTTAATGAGTTTTTTAAAAAATAATTCTTCAAATGAAACAACAAAAGGCAGTAGAAATAAACAGAGAAAGATACGATCATTATAATAAAGAAAATCTTAAATTTAGATCATCTCCAGGAATATCTGAAACTTTAGTAAAACAAATTTCCAAAGACAAAAATGAACCAAATTGGATGCTTCAAAAAAGACTTGAAGGGCTGAAACTTTTTAATGAAATGAAAATGCCTGATTTTGGCCCAAATCTTTCTGATTTGAATATAGACGAGATTTCTTTGTATGTAAGACCAAACGCAAAAAGAAATTCAACTTCCTGGAAAGAAGTTCCAGAAGAAATAAAAAACACTTTTGAAAAATTAGGAATTCCACAAGCAGAAAGAGAAGTCTTGGCAGGAGTTGGAGCGCAATATGAAAGCGAAGTTGTTTATCATAATTTAAAAAAAGAGCTGAAAGATAAAGGAGTTATTTTCATAGATTGCGATGAAGCATTGAAAGAACATGAAGAACTTTTCAAAAAATATTTCATGACAACATGTGTGGCACCAAGTTTACACAAGTTCACAGCATTGCACGCAGCTGTCTGGAGTGGAGGGACATTTATTTATGTTCCAAAAGGAGTTAAGTTAAAAGAGCCTTTGCACGCATATTTCAGGATGAACGCAAAAAAGGCAGGCCAGTTCGAACACACATTAATTATTGCGGATGAAGACTCTGATCTTCATTATATTGAAGGATGCTCTGCCCCAGTCTACTCAAAAAATTCTCTCCATGCAGGCTGCGTTGAGATTCATGTTCTGAAAAATGCTAGAGTTAGGTATACATCAATAGAAAACTGGAGTAAAAACACATACAATCTTAACACAAAAAGAGCAGTTGTCCAAGAAAATGGAATAATAGAATGGGTAAACGGAAATTTAGGAAGCAAAGTTACAATGTTATATCCTTGCAGTGTTTTAGTTGGAGAAAACTCAAAATCAGATTACATTGGAATAGCTTATGCAGGACAGGACCAATATCAGGATACGGGCTGTAGAGTTTTACATCTCGCTCCAAACACATCTTCAACAATTTTAAGCAAAGGAATAAGCAAAAATGGAGGAACAAGTTCTTACAGAGGCCTTATTAAAATCCCAAAAGGATCAACAAACTCAAAATCAAGTGTTACATGTGATGGATTGATGTTAGATAATTTAAGCAAGGCTTTAACCTTCCCGAGTATGGATGTAGGAGAAAACGAAGTTGAAGTCGCACACGAAGCAGCTATTGGGAAAATAGGAGACGAACAATTGTTTTACCTGATGTCGAGGGGCGTTTCAGAACAGGATGCAATAAAGATGATCGTTTCCGGTTTTATAGAACCTGTAATAAAACTCTTGCCATTAGAATATGCTGTAGAATTAAATAAATTAATTGAGTTAGAAATAGAAAATTCTGTTAGTTAAAATAAAAATGGAAAAATCACTTTACAAAGAAGAGCTCCTTGAAATTTATTCCGAAAAGCCAAATTACGGAAAATTAAAAGGCAAAACTCATGAATTAAAACTGAGAAATCCAATTTGTGACGACGAGATAACACTTGAATTAAAAATAAAAAATGGTAAAATAATTGACGCAAAATTCCATGGCGTAAATTGTTTCGTTACAACTGTTTCTTCATCTGTTTTAACTGAAAAAATAAAAGGGATGAAAGTTGAACAGGCTTTGAAGCTGACAAAAGAAGATATTGACAAATGGCTTGGAACAAAAATAACTCCTGGAAGGATAAGATGCGAGCTTTTAGCTTTGGATGCTTTGAAAAAATTAAAAGATATAAAATAAAAATGGGTCTGGAAATAAAAAATCTTAAAGTTGAAATAGAAGGAAAAGAAATCCTTAAAGGGATTAATTTAAAGCTTGAGGATGGAAAAATCCATGCATTAATGGGGCCAAATGGCTCAGGAAAAAGCACGCTTGCATTAGCATTAATGAATCATCCCAAATACAAAATAACTTCAGGAAAAATTATTCTGAATGGAAAAGACATAACAAATCTTTCTCCAGATGAAAAAGCAAAGAAGGGTTTATTTTTATCTTTCCAAAATCCACAAGAAATTCAAGGAGTGACAATTTACAATTTTTTGAAACAGGCTTTAAATTCCATAAGCAAAGAAAAAGTTTCATTTTTTGATTTCAAAAGACTCATAGAAAAGAAAGCGGAAGAACTTGGATTAGAAAAGGAATTTTTAACACGATATGTAAATGCTGGATTTTCTGGTGGAGAAAAAAAGAAATCGGAAATACTCCAAATGTTTGTCCTTAATCCAAGCATAGCCATTCTAGATGAAACAGATTCTGGATTAGATATTGACTCCTTAAAAACAATATCTGAAGGAATAAAAAAATTCACAAAAAAAGGCAAAATATCTCTAATCATAACGCACTACAAAAGAATGCTGGAATATCTTAAACCAGATAAAATATTCATAATGAGCGACGGAAAAATTGCCCTAGAAGGAGACAAAACCCTTGCAGATGAATTGGAAAAGAAAGGATATAAGGGTGTGTTATCCCAAAAACCCATTTAAAAACCTTTATAAAGCCTCTTCGTATAATTTTATCATCTCATAATAACAAAATGTCACCTGAAAAATCAAAAAGCAACTATAAAATACAGAACATTGTTGCCACGACTTCTTTAGAAAAACCAATTCCTTTGACTAAATTAGCAAGAACCCAGCCTAACACAGAATATAATCCAGAGACTTTCCCAGGCCTTGTTTTAAGGGTCAAAGAGCCAAAATCAGCCGTTTTAGTCTTCTCTTCAGGCAATTTAGTATGCACTGGAACAAAGTCAATAGCACAAGTAAAGGAAGTAATACAGGCAGTTATAAAACAATTAAGAAAAATAAATGTTAATATCACAACAAAACCAAAAATAACAGTCCAAAATATAGTCGCTTCAGGCTCGATTGACCTAAAACTAAACTTAAACTTCCTAGGTTTGGAAATGGAAAACACAGAATACGAACCAGAACAATTTCCAGGATTAGTTTACAAATTGGCAGAGCCAAATGCAACATTCTTGTTGTTCAGTAATGGAAAACTTGTATGCACAGGAACAAAAAACAAGCAGCAGCTTGAAGATTCTATGGAACAGCTTCTAAGAAACATAAAAGCTGCCTTGAAGAATTACGAGAAATAATTTCTACCACACATAATTTTATAAATAATTTCTTATAATAATTAACATGAAAACACTACCAAAAATTATTCTGGCAACGGGGTTAACTTTGCTTTCTACAGAAGTGGGAAAAAGCGGAGTTAGATTTGATGGAAATGACTTTACTCTTACTGGACAAAGCTATGATTCTAAAGGTGGGATGAAATTTGACGGAGCTAAGTTCACACTTGATAAACACAATGATGGAGAGAACCCCCACATCATAACAACAGAATACAAAGGAGTAACATTATACGAAAACACAACTCCTAGAAAAGGAGATTCTACTAAAATAACACATCTCTACCATATAGTTGTCCAAAAAGGAGACAATTTGTCTGTTATAGCTGACAGGATAAACAATTTGAACAGAATGAGATCAGAACATCCTTTCCCAAATAAAATTTCATGGGTAGATATTTATAATGGAAATTATAGTAATCCTCTTCAAGGAGGAGAACACATATCCAATCCAGATATAATTTATCCTGGACAAGAAATAAGATTTTCTTTAACCCACCAAATCCCTAATCCGGCTTCACATTCCAGCCCCAATGTTATTGGAGATTGACCCAACATTCACCCCTCAAAAATAGCTCTTATCCGCCAAAACACTCCAAAATTCTACAATAATAATTAAAAACTCCATTTATATTGAAAAAATATGGAACAAGAGCAGCAGAAGCTGAAAAAGGAAGATTTGATACTTGAGGCAAAAAATTTCTTTGACGCCCATAAGAGGGAGTTTGGAGAATCATTGAGAAAAGGTTCAAACGTCATTTATCTTGATTTCATGAAATTGACAGAATTTTCAAACGTCCTTTCAGACCAGATTATAATAAACCCTGAAGAAACATTGAGCATCATAGAACTGGCCATAGAAGAGTCAGGCCTCGTAAGTAATGTAAGAGTCAGACTGACTGACCTCCCAAAAAGTCAAGAAATGAAAGTGAGGAATATTCGTTCAAAAAATCTTGACCAGACAATAATTGTGGAAGGAATTGTCAGGCAAACTTCAGACGTCAGGCCGCAAGTTGTAAATGCGAAATTCGAGTGTCCTAGCTGTGGAACAATTCTCGGAGTTCTCCAGATAGAGAAAAAATTCAGGGAACCCTCAAGATGTTCGTGCGGAAGAAGGGGTGGTTTTAAATTGATAAGCAAAGATTTGGTAGACACTCAAAGATTAGTAATTGAAGAAACACCTGAATCCTTGACAGGAGGAGAACAGCCGAAAAGGATTAATGTATTCTTGAAAGAAGACCTCGTCGAGCCAAAAATGGAGGAGAAAACAACTCCTGGAAGCAGAGTAAAAATAATTGGTGTATTAAAAGAAGTTCCAGTGCCGCTACAGTCAGGAGGATTGTCAACAAGATTCGATTTGGCGGTAGAAGCAAATAATATAATTCCCTTAGAAGAAACATTTGAAGAGCTCGACATTTCTGAAGAAGATGAAAAACAAATTTTAGAGTTGAGCCAAGATCCGAGAGTATTTGAAAAGCTTGCAAGAAGTATAACACCAAGCGTCTGGGGTTATGAAGAAATAAAGAGATCATTAGTCTTGCAGTTATTTGGTGGTGTCCAGAAAGTTCATGCAGACGGCCAGAAAAGTAGAGGCGACATTCATATCCTTCTTATCGGGGATCCAGGAGTTGCAAAATCCGTAACATTGGATTTCATGGCAAAAATTTCTCCAAAGGGAAGATATGTTGTAGGAAAATCTGCATCAGGTGCTGGTTTAACAGCAACAGTCGTAAGAGACGAATATCTAAGAGGTTGGAGTCTTGAAGCAGGAGCAATGGTTTTAGCCAATAAAGGATTAGTCTGCATTGATGAATTAGAAAAAATGGATCCTAACGACAGAAGTGCAATGCATGAGGCAATGGAGCAGCAGACAATAACAATTTCAAAAGCGAATGTCCAGGCAACATTAAGGGCGGAAACTTCAGTATTGGCTGCAGCAAACCCAAAATTCGGAAGGTTCGACCCATATCAGTCAATCGCACAACAAATTGATTTGCCTCCAACTTTGATAAACAGGTTTGATGTTATTTTCACACTAAGAGATTTGCCAAACAGGGACAAAGATGAAAAAATAGCCTCGCATGTTTTGAGAGAGCACATAAAACAAGGGGAAGAAATGACAATTCCAAGAGATTTGTTCAGGAAATATATTGCATATTCAAAGCAAAGAGTAAGGCCTGTTCTTGGGGAAGAAGCAATAAATGAAATAAAAAAATTCTATGTTGAATTGAGAAACAAGCCTGTTTCTTCAGACAGCGCATTAAGACCAATCCCAATTTCTGCAAGACAGCTTCAAGCTTTAATAAGAATGGCAGAAGCATCGGCAAAACTAAGGTTGAGTGAAGTCGTGGCTTTGGAAGATGCCAAGGGTGCAATAGAGATTATGAAATATTACCTGATGCAGGTAGGTTATGATTATGAGTCAAAGACTTTTGATATAGATAAAATAACTACGGGAATATCAACTTCAAAAAGGTCAAAGATACTCGGAGTCCTTCATTCAATAGCTGAATTGGAAGATAAATTAGGGAAAATGATTCCTTTGGAAGAACTTGAAAAGGAACTTGAAGGAAAAATGGAAGTGTTTGAGATTGAAGAAGCAATAACAGAATTAAAAAAGCGTGGAGATTTATACGAACCAAGGAAAGGTTATATTAGCAAAACTAGCTAAATTTATCATAAATCTTTAAAAAGAAATAAAATTTTTAATTAAAATGGCAGATCAAGAATTCAAAAGACACACAGCATACAAATTAAAAGTTGGAAACATCCTTTCAGGCAAGCCAGTTATGGATGGAGAGAGATTCTCGTTTTTGGAGCTTGGCAGCAAAAAGATAGTAAGGGTGAATATTATAGGAAATATTGTTGACAAATACGAAGGAGCAGGAGAATCAAAATATCTTACATTTACTTTAGATGATGGTTCTGGGCAAACAAGACTGAAAACTTTCGGAGATGATACTTCAAGATTTGCAAATTTCATGCAAGGACAAACAGTAGTCGTGATTGGGACTTTGAGGTTCTGGAACAACGAACTTTATATCTCTCCAGAGATAATAAAAGAACAGGACCCAAAATACCTCCTTATAAGAAAACTTGAATTGGAAAAAGAAAATTCAAAAAATGTCAAGGATGTCTTGGGAAGAGAAGAGATAATTGCCGTAAAAGACAGAATATTAAGGGAGATAAAAAACTTTGAAGAAGAAGGTGGAATCGAGAAAGACAAATTGATTATGAATCTAAAAGACATAACTCCTGTGATAATTGAAGACGAAGTTCAGAAATTCTTGGAAGAAGGAATAATATTTGAACCAAGGCCGGGGAAAGTCAGGTATTTGGGATAAAGATTAAAAAAATTAATTCTTCTAAAAACTATTTGCTTTCGTTGATACATATGCTAGATTCATAACCCCCGTGACCGCAAGTTAAACCAGCACAACACTTAATATAATTGCTCTCTCCGTTTGGACCTTGAACTCCACCCCCACAAGTTTCATTTATTTTAGAACAACTAACAACATTGTTTTTTAGTTCTTTTGGATTAGGATAAACTAAAATGCCAACAACAATAGCAATTAGAATAATAATTACGATTCCAATAACTAACCCCTTTTTCATAATTCCACTAATAAAACATTGAATAAAAACCTTTCCAACTAACTACTTCCTCTTCTTCCCACTTCTCTTGCTCAAGAAATAGGCAAACCAGATTAAAATCACTAAGCCAATTAAAGATAATAAAAATCTCACCCAATTTTCTGTGAAAGGCCAATAAGCCCCGCTACCATAAATTAAGGTTCCGACTCCTCCACCCATTAATCCAGCGCCGACACTTTCCAATCCGAAAAAGAAAGCTCCGCCAGCAATCAATAAAATTCCAAGAGGCAAGGCAATGAAGAAAACATTTCTTGATCTGAGTCTCATTGCATCATCCCAATCTTTTTGGCAGTAATAGTTGAGATCGCAATATCCTTGAGAAGACCCTTTGATTGGAACAGCTTCAACAGGAGCATTTCCATAAGCAGGATTCCATTTCCCTTGGGCAGCTTCGCACTGGACGGAAGTATTTATTTCTTGATAATAAGGCCTGTCCTTGCAGAAAGAATTGTATTCGGGGCTTGGAAAAAACATGTTTATTCCGTAATAAGTGACAAAAATCGTGAGAATTATGATTGCAATCCCCATCAGGATATTTTTAAGATTCATCAATACACCAAGGATAAAACATTTATAAATGTTCTTTTCACTTCTACTAGAATGGAAAGCTACGAAAATCTTTTGGGAGAAATATACAAAAAAGTCAAGAAAGTTGAAGGGTCTAGCGATAGGTTTGAAATTCCAAAAGTTGAAGGTCACTTCGAAGGTAAAAAAACAATATTGACTAACTTTATACAAATCGCATCATACATAAGAAGATCTCCAGTCCATTTTCAGAAATATCTTCTCAAAGAGTTGGCAGTCTCCGGACAAACTGAAGGTGAAAGACTCGTTTTGAACATGAAAGTGCCAAGCGCAAAAATAACCCAAAAGATTGAAGATTATGTAAAAGAATTCGTGATATGCAAAGAATGTGGAAAACCGGACACAGAATTGACAAAAGAGGAAAGATTTATGTTTATTAAGTGTCTTGCATGCGGAGCAAAACATGCAGTGAGAAGCAAAATTTAGAGTATTTCCAATAGCCTGACCGGTTAAAAAACCATATACTGAAATCTTTTTTGTAAAAACCTAGATACAAATCTTTATAAAACGAATTTTCTTAGGATTTTAAAATAAACGGAGGAAAAAATGGTTGAAGCATATTGTGTAAAGTGTAAGAAGAAAGGAACGAAGATGCAGAACGCTGTAATAGGCCAGACTGCTAGAGGCGGCTTCATGGCAAAGGGAAAGTGTGGAAACTGCGGAACAGTCATGTGTGCTATGATGTCGAAAGACAAAGCAGATGCTGCTATAAAAACAGGCGAAGCTAAAAAGGACTTTTAATTATTTTTATGTATATCAATATAATAAGAAGTTATAGAGATATAGTTGCAATTTGTGATGCAGAGCTACTTGGAAAAATTTTCGAGGAAGATAATTTTCAGCTTGATGTCAAGGAAAATTTCTATAAAGGCGAGAAAAAGACAGAAAAAGAGGTCATACCTATCATGAGAGATATGGCGATTGAAGATGCAACATTTAACATTGTTGGAGAAAAGGCTGTGAATGCTGCGATTAAGGCCGGAATAATAAACAAGCACGGAATAAAGAGAATTGGTGGAATCCCTTTCGCAATGATTTTGATGTAAGGATTATTCCATCACCTTTATAAAACCGATAATTCTAATTTTAAAATGGTTGAAGAATTCAAAGACATAAATGAAGAGCAAAACCCTGGCGAAAATGGAGAGCAGCAAATTGCAAGAGCCAGACTCCCAAGAGGAAAAGAAGTAATAGGAGTCATAGAACAAAGACTTGGAGGGAATAAGATGAACGTTGAGTGCCTTGACGGGAAGACAAGAAACTGCAGGGTTCCTGGAAGATTGAAAAGGGCTTTATGGTTACGTCCTGGCGATGTTGTTATTATCGAGCCCTGGGAATTCGACCCAAACAAAGGAGATGTAATATTCAAATACAGATCAAACCAAATTGAATGGCTTAAAAGAAACGGTTTCTTAAAGACAGAAAAGAGCGAGTTTTAATTTTAAATCCAAAAACTTATAATCCATAATTACTTCTGACAAAAATGAAAAGATTAATGATCGACAAGACTTCAAGAATAACGAAAAACAAAAAAAAACTTGAAGAAACCCTGAATGCTGCTATAAGTACCAAAGATAAGGAAGTGTTCATAGAAGCCACTCCTGAAGATGAATATGTCGCAGAAAAAGTTGTTGAAGCTTTAAATTTCGGATTTCCTTTTGCAGTTGCACTGACATTAAGGGAAGATGCTTTGTTTGAAACAATGAGCATAAAAGACCACACTACAAAAAAAGACTTTGCAAGAATAAGGGCAAGAATAATAGGAAAAAATGGAAAAACTTTAAGGGCCCTTTCAGAATTGACAAAATGCCATTTCGAGCTTAAAGGGAATGTAGTGGGAATTATTGGAGAACCCGAGTATATAAAAAATGCCCAGACTTCTGTCATCTCTTTGATAAAAGGTTCAAAGCAGGCAAATGTTTATGCTTATCTTGAAAAGCATCAAGTTCAGCCCATTATTGATTTAGGTTTGAAAGAAATGGGGAAGAAAAAATGATAGATATAAAAATCGTTTTTACGATCGTTGCTACATTTCTAACTATAATTGCTTTTTTTCCATACATTAGAAATATATTTCGAAATAATACAAAGCCTCATCCGTATACTTGGCTTATTTGGACACTGACTCAGGGAACTGCAATATTTGCGATTTTATATGGGGGTGGAAATCTGGGGGCATTAAGCCTAACGGTAGGAACTATCTTAGTTTTTGTGATTTTTCTTTTTTCCATAAAAAAAGGGACTAAAAATATAAAAAAAATTGATACAATCATCTTAATCTTAGCTATTTGTGCTATATTGGTCTGGTGGCAATTAGATCAACCGCTAATTTCAGTAATTATGGTTTCAGCAATAGATTTTTTTGGATATATCCCAACAATTAGAAAATCATGGAGTGAACCACGGAGTGAAACATTATCAAGTTGGATGTTATTTGTGATAGCTAACACCTTTGCAATATTGGCCTTAGAAAGCTATAATTCACTAACTTTAACATACCTTATTACAATAACTCTTGCAAATCTGATCATCTTCTTTGTATGCCTTCTCAGAAGACATTATATAAATCCTCCAAACAAAAACCTTTAAATAACAATTTCTGTTAAAAATTTCATGCCCGGGTAGCTCAGTCGGTTAGAGCACACGGCTGTTAACCGTGGGGTCGTAGGTTCGAATCCTACCCTGGGCGTTTTACGAAGTAAAAAGAACTATACGAAAAGCGTTGCTTTTCAGTTTGGGCGTTTAAACTTTAGTTTAACGAACTTAGCCAAATGAGAAACATTTGAGCCTGGGCGTTTTATTTTTAAACCCTCTCCTCTTAGTTCTGTCGTGGATCAAAAACTGAAAAAAATAATAATTGTAGTATTGATATTCATTTGTATTCTAGCAATTGTCCTTGTGATAAAAAGATCGATATACGAAAAAGGAACTTTGACAGATCCATCAAAAAGTTGTATAATATACTCAAAACAATGCGTATGCTTTGGGTTTCTTATAGAAGAAATCTCCACCCCTTCAACCTACACTTGCGACGGAATTGAATTGTGCAGAAATATAAACAAAGAAGTTTGTTAATTTTTCCCCTTCTTCTTAAAATCCAAAGAACAAGAATTAACACAATATCTTTTTCCAGTTGGCTTTGGCCCATCATTGAAAAGATGTCCTAAGTGTCCGCCGCATTTTGCACAAAGGATTTCAGTTACAGGCATCATAAAGAAAGACTCTTTTTTTAACTTCACAGCCCCTTTTTCAGCATCATAAAAACTTGGCCAACCAGTCCCAGAATCAAATTTTGTCTTTGAATTAAAAATTGCATTTCCGCAAGCAGCACACCAATACATGCCGTCTTTTTTATTATGTAAAAGCTTTCCAGTAAAAGGAATCTCTGTCCATTTTTCAAACAAAACATGATACTGCTCTGGCGTAAGTTTCTTATTAATTTTTGGGAATTTCATCAAAGGAAAAGCTTTTATTTGTTAATAAGATTTATGAATTATAAAACATAAGATGAAACCACAAAAAATCCTTTTGGCAATGTCTGGCGGAGTTGATTCTAGTGTAGCTGCTTATTTGTTAAAAAAACAAGGCTATGAAATCATTGGGGCATTCATGAAAAACTGGAGCAACACTAAAAATGACTTCGGAGAATGCGCTTGGAGAGGCGAAAGAAGGGTTGCTCTAAAAATTGCAGGAATTCTTGATATCCCATTGATAACTTTAGACTTTGAAAAAGAATACAAAAAATATGTTGTAGGAAAAATGTTTAGATTGTACAAACAAGGAATAACTCCCAATCCAGATATTGACTGCAATGAAAAAATAAAATTCCCATTATTGATAAAAGCCGCAAAAAAACTTGGCTGTGATTATATTGCAACAGGCCATTATTCTAGAATAAAAAAAATAAAAAACCATTTTGAGCTCCATAGGGCAAAGGATGAAGCTAAGGATCAGTCATATTTTCTCTACAGATTAAAACAGAACGAACTTGCTAAAACACTTTTTCCAATTGGTAACTTAACAAAATCGCAAGTTCGTGAAATAGCAAAAAAGCAAGGATTTCCAAACCATGACAAAAAAGGCACAGTAGGAATTTGCTTCATTGGAAAAATTAACTTGAAAAAATTCCTACAGAAAAAAATTAAGGCAAAAAAAGGCATAATCCTTGACCCAGAAGGAAATAAAATAGGAGAGCATGATGGAATTTATTATTACACGATCGGCCAAAGAACAGGACCGAGATTCGGAATAGAAGTTGAAAAACAAGAATTAAGGCAAAAAAGATGGTATGTGGCAAGAAAAATCAAAAATAAAAATATAATTATCGCAGCTCCAGAAGGCCATAAATTAAATTTCAGAAAAGAAATTTTTGTAAAAGATGCACACTGGATTAATAATAACTCTAACCTTTCTTTAATTAAAACTAAATCTATTTCGAGCGAAGCGAGACTATCTTTGGATTGGGTGGGTGGGAAAGAAATTAAAGTCCTCACCAGAATCAGACAAGTTGGTGAACTTCTACCAAGCAAAATAAAGAAAGAAAACGGAAAAATAAAAGTGACGTTAGACAAAGCAATAACAGGAGTTTCAGAAGGCCAGGCGATTGTTCTATATCAAGGAACAAAATGCCTTGGCGGTGGAGTTATAACTTTTCAATAACCTTTTTATAATGTTAATTCTTCAATAAATAATGGATTTAGATGACGCGATTCGTGCAAGAAGAAGTATAAGAGAGTTCTCAACAAAAAAACCAGATTGGAGATTGATCATTGAAGCCATCGACGCCGCAAGATTTGCTCCGACAGCCGGAGACAATTTCACGACAAAATTCCTTATGGTATCAGACATTGAAAAAATTTCAATTTTGGCAAAAGCAACACAGCAGCATTTTATCGGTAAAGTACAATATGTCGTAATTGTTTGTTCCGCTCCATCCAGAACGATAAACGCGTATGGAGAAGCTGGAAAAGCTTATGTGAGACAGCAGGCCGGAGCAGCAATTCAGAACTTTCTTTTGAAATTAACAGAGTTGGGATTAGGAACATGTTGGGTTGGCTATTTTTCAGAAGAAATGATAAAAGAGGCACTGAAAATCCCAAGCGACGTCCAAGTGGAAGCATTATTCCCAATAGGCCTTGTTTTAGACAAAAAGAAAAGAATAAAAAACAGCATAGACTTAGATAACATATTATACTTCGAAGAGTACGGAAACAAAAGGATGAAGAAAATCAATAAACTCGAAGTATAAAAGAAAAATGGGTGAAGAAAATTTAGCGGCTCAGTCGGTTTCAACATATCCTCCAAGTCAGAACATGGACGATGTGCCACAGAAGAAAAACGTATTTCTAGCACTGCTGTTAACAATAATAACCCTTTGTATCTACACGCCATTATGGTATATGAAAAGAACAAGACAATTTTACAATCTTGGCACGACAAAAAAACTTGTCAGGATTCTCCCATCTTTGCTTTTGTTTTTCCATATAGTGTTCATTGTTTGTGTCGCAGTTCTTATAACCACTATATCTTCAGATATGGGAACATTCTTCCAGAACGTCACAACTTTGCAGGCCGCTTTATTATTCTTGATATTTGTTTCAGCAATAATAACATTCTTATTGACAATAATCACCGCATTCTACTGCAGGACAATAATAAACCAAGCGCTAGAAAACAAGAATGTTGACAAAAAAATCTCAATATTATACACTCTATTCTTCGGACACTTGTACCTACAGTATGAAATCAACAGAGTAGCGAATGACAAAGAAGAACATCCAAGAATTGCACCATTAGTTGTCTTATTGATAATCATAATCGCAGTAGGGGTTGGAACTTATTTATTGTTTAGGTAAAAAAGAACTCTTAGAAAAAATATTAATAAAAAAAAGAAAAAACCTCGGGAAACCCCGAGGCGTATAAAATAAGATTACGATTTAACCGTATATTTCTATTCCAAGATCAGACATTCCTCTCTGTGCTGGCTTGCTATCTTCATAGCCCTTTCCCAGTACATAAGGAGACTTAACACCAGTCATTATGGTGATAACTCTAACCTTTCCAACAAAGTCTTTGCTGATTCTTGCTCCAATAATAACCTGTGCATCTGGGCTCAAGTTCTCAGAAACAATTCTACCGATAAGGTCGAACTCTTCTAACTTCAAGTCAGGTCCGCATGTTATATGGATCAAAGCACCAGTAGCGCCTTGGTAGTCAACATCCAATAAAGGATGTGTGAGAGCCTGCTTTACAGCTTCATTAACTCTGTCTTGCGTATCTGCTTCTCCAATTCCAATAACAGCAACTCCGCCGTCTTTCATTATTGCTGAAACGTCTGCATAGTCTAGATTAATCAAGCTAGGCAATGTTATAGTCTCAACAATACCCTTTATCATTGTACTAACTAGTTCGTTAGCGACAGCAAAGGCTTGTTCAATTGGCAACTGGCCGGCAATGTCTACTAGTCTGTTATTATCCAAAACAATACATGTGTTGGACATTTCTCTAAGCTCCTGAAGTCCGAATTCAGCTTTGTCAACTCTTGCTCTTTCAGCTTCAAAAGGCATAGTTACAACACCAATAACAACAGCACCAGTTTCTTTAGCAAGTTGAGCAATGACAGGAGCAGCACCAGTTCCGGTTCCACCACCCATTCCAGCAATTACAAACACCATGTCTGCGTTAGCAACAGCTTTCTTCAAGTCAACAATTGCTTCTTTAGCAGCTTCTCTTCCTCTTTGAGGCATTCCACCGCATCCAAGTCCTCTTGTTAATTCCTTACCAATAAGGATCTTGTCGTCAGATTTGGAAACACTCAAATGCAAGGCGTCAGTGTTTGCAGCAAAAACAGTAGCACCATTAATTCCTTTGTTGTAAAGCCAGGTTATAGCATTACAGCCCATTCCACCAACACCAATAACTTTGATGTTAGCCTTTCCAGCCTTCAACTCATCGAAATTAATACTGTGAGTCTCTGTCTTCTCTATGGCTTCTTTTGCAAAATCTAATACCATTTTTTTCCTCTTTGATTTATTTATGTGCTTTCGTCTATGACGAAATGTTTATATAGTTGATACACTGTCAACTAATAGAGAATGAGGAATCGCCTCTGCATGCAAAGGTATTAATTGACGGCAATCAATTAATATAATAGAAAAAACAGAGGATTGTTCTATTTAAACTTTTTTATTTTCCAACACATGCTTTTAGAAGTGCGTTTTTGAAATAATTTTGAGAAATATTTAATTTTTGACCAAATTCTTTTTAAACTTTTCTAAATCTTTTTTCAAAAAACTTCCACCGGCCGCCTTTTTATGCCCGCCGGCCATGGCCCCTTCAAGACCATTCACTGATTTTTTCAATAAAAGGTTAACATCAACTTCCCCAGATTGACTTCTTGCAGAAACCTTGCATTTTCCTGGCTCTCTTTGAGAGTCAGAAACAAAAACAATTAGATTACCCGGATTCTCTATTGACAAAGTCGTGCATATTGCCGAAGTGATCCCGAACTTTGGAGCCCCATAAAAAAAATACATTTTCTTATCCCCATAAAACTCCGCATTTTTCTTAAATTTATCTGTCCATTTTTTAAATTCCTTGTCAATTTCTTTTCTTGCTTTTTCCATGGAAGCTATATTTTTTTCTTTTAAAAGAGCGTAAACTTTTTTCAAATCATCAGAATAATAAATTATTGCAGCTCCAATTGTCTGCATCAACTCTCCAGGAATTGAATTTATTATATTTTCTTCAGTTATTGAAGGATGTTTTTTCTGAAGAAATTTTAAAATCTCCTTTGCAAAATAAGACCTATCTGCAACTAATGCAGCTTCTAAAAGCCAGTCAGATTCTGAAGGATCAAAATAATGCTTAGCAAGATTATAGATTATAAAAGACGCGCAAAACGGCGTTTCTGTTTTTATTACATTTTTAATATCCTTTATTTTGGGGTTTATTGGATGATGATCAATCATAAACATGTCAAAATCCTTGAACGCCTTAATCAGAAAATCAATGTTATCTCTCCCATCAGCATATATATCACTAAGCAAAATCTTGTTTACTCCCCCCTTCTTACATTTATCAAAACAATTCTCTAAATCCCCATAATCGATAATTTCAATAATTCTTGGTTTTATTTTTTTAAAATAAAGTATTTTTTCCATAAAAAAAGCACTTGCAAGCCCATCCAAATCATTATGGCTTACTATTGCAACATTATCTTCCTTCTTGATAGAATCAACAAAACTCCAGAAATCTTTTTCATGCCCCATTAAAAATTTCATATCACTCCTTTTCCAAGACTAAAACATTTATTCCCGCCTCATGACAAAGCCCTGAAAACTCTTTTACATCATCCTCGCCGCCAATAATGCTTCCCCAGTGCATTGGAATAACAATTGAAGGTTTTATTATTTTAGCCGCTTCCGCAGCTTCTTCAGCACTCATTGTAAATCTGCCCCCTATAGGCAGCAAAGCCACAAAAGTTTTTCCAGGCTGTTTAAATCCAGTAAGCCTTGCCATTTCTGGAATGATATCACAATCGCCGCTATGATAAACAATTACATCATTCATCTTTACTATATAGCCGACCCAGCCCTCATCTTTTGGATGAAAATGTTTTCCAATGTTATAGGCCGGAATTGTAGCAATCTTTACATCTCCTAATTCCAACTCTTGTCCTGCTTCCACAATTTCCATTTTTATGGGAATATCAAACTTTGTAACGCTGCTTTGACAATCCGCAGTCATTATAATTTTTGTCCCTTCTTTTGCGACTTTTTTCAGGTCAGCAAAACTGCAATGATCATAATGGCTATGAGTTATCAGGATAATGTCTGCTTTCGGCAACCCATCCTTTATGTTGTAAGGATCAATATAAATTGTTTTGGAATTCTGAATAAGAAACCCAGAATGCCCAAGCCATTTTATTTCAATGTCTTCTATTTTAACCATGATTATAAAAAATCATTTTAGTTTTTAAGAGTTTTGATTAAATTTTCTTTAAAAGATTATTTACATAATCCATTTTTCCATCATTCAAAACTAAAATATCAAAAGCCTTTTTGTAAAAATCAAGATTTTTATCAATTTCATCATTCAAAAACCCAATTTTTATTAAATTATCATAATCGAACCCTTTAATCATCTCAACATCCCCTAAACTATCTCCTAAAAGCAAAACATTTTTTCTGTCTCTTACTCTATGAAAATTTCTATAATGGCGCAATGATGCTTCATCTTTGTTAAAAACATGGATTATTGGCTCCCTTATTCCAATCGCTTTTCCGTCTTCACCCCAAACAAAAGAATTTGATACTATAGTTATATTTCCGTAAAGTTTTCCTTGCTTCTCCAGAAACATCTCAATCGAGTCTCCACCAAGCCCTGCAGATGAAAGGATTACTAAAGGAATGCCTTTCTCATCCAAAAAATCCAAAAATTCTCCAGCCCCCTCTCTGAACTGTATTCTTCCACTCTCAATGATTTTCTCTAAATGGCTTTTATTCAGCCCAGATTCGATAAGCAACTGAAAATGTTTGCTCCACCACTCATGCATGACCTTTCTTTTTTCTTCAAATGGAATATTAGGATCAATTTCAGTAGGATGATATTTATCTGAAAGAGCATTGGCTTTTGCAGAATAGTCTTCACTGATATAACCTCTTGTCCTCAGCTCAGAGATTAAAGAGGGAGTTTTCTCCCCGTCAACAAACGCTTTTGTCAAAGTCCTGTCAAAATCAGCAACAACATGAATTTTGTTAATTCCATTACTAACAAAAGCTTTTCTCTTTTCAGCCAAATCCTGAGGATTAACAATAACTACATTTTCCATGATCATGATATCAAAAACTAGCGGTTTTTAAGTGTTTTTCTTGGGTTTTTTTGGTTTTTTGTGCTTGTTACTTGGTTTCTTTGGTTCTTTCACGTAAATCAAAAATAATTTAGCCTCCTCCTTAACTTTTTGCCCATTTCTAACCTTAGTTCTTAAAATATATCCATCACAAGGGGCGAAAACTTCAGTCATTAAATTTCCGTATAATCCTTCAAAATGGTCTAAATACCCCAGAACATCCCCTTTCTTAATCTCTTGTTTCCATTTTAGTTTTGAGCTGGGTAAAGATTTATCTTCACTCCAATAAAAAGTTCCAGGATAATTAGATTTAATATAATCATACTCATGCCCAATGAAAAGATGTTTTTCCACAGATGTTGACAATTCGAATTTTTTCTCCACAGACTGAACAATCTTTTCAATTGTTTTTGGTAATCTATTTACTACCTTCAATCGAGAAAACCAAGAAGATAATTCCAAACTATCAATACTAGACTCTTCAACAAGTTTTACTAATCTCTTGATATAGCTGAGACGCATAAAAAAGCCACAAATTGCAAGATTAAAAGATTAACTATGGTGGAGTTTTAGATGTCAACTACAACATAATCTCCGTTAAAACCGACATTGTAAACTTCAGATTTTCCAACCATTGTTTTTCCCTTTCCTTCATGAATATGTCCGCAAAAAACATATTTTGGCTGATATTTTTTTATGTAATCCAGAATAACTTTGCTTCCAGCATGTTTTCCATGCCAGTGTTTAGGAGCTCCAAATTTTCCAGAAACCTTATCAAGATAACCATAAGGTGGCTGATGGCAAACCAAAATGTTTAAGCGCCCAAATCTATTTAAAATTTCTCTCGCTTTGTCCGTTTCTTTTTTAGCTTTCTGCAATCTCTTTTTATAATCTGAAGGTTTAAAATCTTGCACCCAATTTGTATCGACAAAATATTCCAAAAAACCTATTCTTAACCCCTCAATAGTTTTTACACTATTCTTAACAAGATAAAAATCTTTCATTGAATTAATCTTTTCACGAGTAGAAGGAAGATTCAATCCATATTTTTTCTTTTCTTTTTTTATTTGAGGAGTGGAAGGAATTCCAACATTCCCTTGCAAAGAATAAACAGGAGCAATTTTACTGAGATATTTTAGCACTTCAATTGTTGAGTTATGGATTTCCATGTGAACATCTTTTTGATGTTTCGCAGTTTCTTCCAATTCTGGCAAACCTTCTTTTTTTCGGTTAATATTTTCAAAATGTCTTTTTCTAGCCAAATCAGCCTTACCAATATCTCCAGTTAAAAGAATTAAATCAATACCTTTTGAAGGAACTTTTCTAACTTGGTCGATTGCACCATGTGGATCACCTACAACTAGAATCTTCATTTTCTTACGGCTTCCATCTAGTCATTGTCCTAGGGAAAGCAATTGCATCTTTTATTGTTTCTAGGCCGCATATCCAAGAAATAACTCTTTCTGTTCCCATTCCAAAACCGCCATGCGGAACGCTTCCATATCTTCTGGTATCAAGATAAAATTCATAGTTTGCAGGGTCTTCATTCATCTCAACAAGATTCTCTTTTATTTTCTTAATATCAGATTCCCTTTCACTTCCTCCAATAATTTCACCATAACCTTCTGGAGCGATAAAATCCACACCATGAACAACTTTCTTGTCTTCGGGAGCTTCTTTCATATAAAAAGCTTTAACAATTTTTGGATAATGTGTAATCATTATCGGAACATCAAACATGGCACTAAGCTTGTCTTCTTCAATTGTTCTCAAATCTTTTCCCCACTCAACATTCATTTTAGCTTTTTCTTTAAGAAGTTTCAATGCTTCTGTATAAGTTATTCTAACAAACTTTTTCTTAAGAACAGGTTCAAGCTTTTTAACGTCTCTTTCAAGTATTTTTAATTCCTCTTTATTTTCATCCAAAACTTTTTTCACAATATGTTTTATCAGTCCTTCCCCATAACTCAAGATATCATCGAAACTGGCCCATGCAACTTCCATCTCTGCATGCCAGTATTCTGTCAAATGTCTTGAAGTTTTTGACTTCTCGGCCCTGAAAGAAGGGGCTAGAGTGTAAATTTTTTCCAAAGAAAAAATTGCGGGCTCAGCATAAAGCTGCCAGGATTGAGATAAAAAAACTCCTTTCTGTCCAAAGTAAGGAACAGAAAATAATGTTGACCCTCCCTCTGACTGCACACTCTGGAAAATAGGACTTTGATATTCGTAAAATCCTTCTTTCCTGAAATATTCATGAATCGCTCCAAAAACAGTGCTTCTTATTTTCATTATTGAAGCCATTTTCCTGCTTCTCAACCATAAATGTCTCCTATCTCCTAACAACTCTTCATTCAAATCTTTGTTTATTGGAAAATCCTCTGCAATCTGTATAATGTTTATTTTATCGGCAGAAATTTCATAACCTGTTGGCGCTCTTTTGTCCTCTTTTATTGTTCCTTCAATCTCAACGCTGCTTTCAATTTTTATTTTGTCTATGTCATCCCATTGTTTCTCAAATTTACCTCTGTCCAGCACACATTGAATAATATCACTAGAATCTCTTAAAACAAGAAATTTCATTTTGTTGCTTCCTCTTTCCCTATAAATCCAACCACGCACAGCTACTTTCCCGCTGCCTTTTTTCATGGCCTCTTTTATTGATAGGAATTTTGTTTGAGTCATGGTGTCAACCTCATTCTGTCCCTTGGAAACAAAGTTGCTTCACGAATATTATTCAATCCAAGCATCGTCTGCGTTAATCTTTCTAATCCGATGCTCCATCCTGCATGCATTGGAGCTCCATACCTGAAAGAATCAACATACCATTTAAAACTCTCAGGCTTCAAACCTTTTGCTTTCAGATTTTTTATCAGGATTTCTGGAACATGAATTCTCTGCCCACCAGAAGAAATTTCAATCCCCCCATAAAGGGCATCAAATCCCCCACTAATTCCTTTTTTCTCGTCTTTAGGCCAGATGTAAAAAGGCTTTATCTTTGAAGGCCACTCATATGTAAAAACAATACAATTAGGAAATAACTCGCAAAGTTTTCTCTCAGCCTCAGGCTCAAAATCGTCTCCATCTTTCATCTTTATTCCGTGTTTGTTCATTAAATCAAAAGCCTCTTTATATTTCAGAGATTTCACATCAGGAACCTTTAATTTAACATTTAACAATTCAAGTTCAGGTTTGCATGTGTCGATAACTTTCTTAAAAATATATTTCACAACTTCTTCAAGATATTTCATTATCCCCATATCATCCTCAAAAGCCATCTCAATGTCCATCTGTCTTATCTCGTTAATGTGTTTAGAAGTGTCATGTTTTTCGGCTCTCCACACAGGAGTTATAAGAAAAACTCTCTCCATTGAAATTGCCATCAGCTGTTTGTATAATTGTGGAGATTGAGCGAGATAAGCAGGCTTATCAAAATAATTTATTTTAAACAAATCAGTTCCGCCCTCCGTTGAAGTCCCTATGATTGCAGGGGTTTGTATTTCTATGAAATTCTTGTTTGCAAAAAATTCCCTGAAAGAATTTGCAATCACAGACTGAATCTTAAAAATTGCCATTATCTTAGGTTTTCTGACATCCAAACTTCTATAATCGAGCCTTGAAGACAATTCAGTACTAACTGCTTTTTCATTAACCTGTATTGGAAGTTTTTCAGCCTTGGCCAAAACAATCAGATTTTCAACCTCAACTTCAGCGTCTTTCCTTGCCAACTCATTCTTGACATCGGCTTTATTCACCTTGCCTTTTATTTCAATAACACTTTCCAAAGTCAATGAAGGAATTTCTTTCAGAATTTTTTGATCTTTTACAATGCACTGCACAATTCCAGAATTGTCTCTTAAAAGAATAAAGGCCATTTTTGACATAACTCTAAGTTCATGACACCATCCCTTAAGTGTGACTTCCTGCCCAGTTTTTATTTCCTTTATAAAAGAGCGTTGCATAAAAAGACTACAAAAAAGGTATTTATTAAATTGTTGGTTCAAAACTAAGTAAATCTCTTGAACCCGTTAGTATGTTTTTTTATTATTTCCATGGCCTCGCTGCCAGAAATCTTTCCTTTGTACTTCTGCATCACTAACCCCATGTAAGCATTTTCATTTAATCCAGGATTAGATTTTATTATTTTCAATATTCCCTCTTCAATTTCATTATAATCAGTTTTTGCAGTTGCCTCATCAAAGCTCATTCCCTCAACAAGTCTATCAAGAACTCCCTTGACATCTCCCTCATTTATTTTTCCCTTTTTTACCAGCTCCAAAACGCTAGGGATCTGATCTTCAAGTTTTTCCAAGACATTTTCAAAACTAAGCTTCTTTTTTGAGGCAATTTCTTTTGTAAAAACTAAAAGTGTTTTCGCGACAAATTGTGGCCTATTTAAAATGACCAAAAGCTCCTTAAATTCCTCAAGTTTTCTTTCCTTGAACAAAATAGAAATCATCTCTTCAGAAAGCCCTTGTTTTCTTAATTCATTTTCAGTCTCCTCTCTTAATTTAGGCAGATTTTTCTTTGATTCATTTATCATGTCTCTGGATATTTTCAGCAGAGGCAAATCAGTTTCAGGGTACATCCTCGCCGCACCAGACATCGGCCTTAAAACCACAGAGCTTCCATCATCAAGAACATTCCTAACTTCCTTGTCATTTTTCAAACCTCTGTTAACAAAATTCAATTGTCTCTCAACTTCTTTCTCAATTGTTCTTATCATAATTTTTGGATCTTGAAATCCTTTGAGCTCAACTCTGTTGCTCCCCTTAACAGAAATATTGATATCCTGCCTTATCGTCCCGATTCCTCTCTTGACTTGGCAAGCTCTTAATACCTCTCCAATCTTCAAAGCTGTCTCTTTCGCCTGCTCCGCATTTTTTATGTCAGGCATTGTAGCAATCTCAACAAGCGGAATTCCTAATCTGTCTAGTCTATAAATTGCCTCGCTGTCTCTCCGGCTAACAAGTCTTGCAGAATCCTCTTCCAAAAAAATTCCGCTAATTCCAACTCTTCCAAAACTTGTGTCAATGAATCCATCTCTAGCTATCATGACTGTTCTCTGAAATCCAGAAGTGTTGCTTCCATCAATAACTGTCTTTCTCATAATCTGTGTTATTGGAATCACGGTTGCACCAAGCAAAGCGGAAATTTGCAGAGCTATTCCCAAGGCATCCTTATTGATTTCATGGGGAGGCTCTTCATCCAATTCAACAAGGCAGTTAGTATTGTAAACTTGATAGACAAACTCTTTTCCCAAGGCTGCCTCATGAGCAGCAGCTTCATCAATCTCTCCGGCTTCTCCTGCAACAACATGAAGTTTTCTCCTGACAATCAGCTCAGGATCATCACTCCTGAAGATGCTTGGACAATTGCAAAAAAGTTTCCTAGTATCAAGCTGTTGATGAATTTCCAATCCTGCTTTGAAACCTATCTTAGTGTAATCTATTTCCATACTATATGGAAAGAAAAATAGTTTATTAATTTACTGATATTAAAATAGATATACCATCACTTTTTTTCATCACAGTCCGTGCATATAACCCCCGGGACATTGTGTGAAATATAAGTAATTGCTTTTTTCGTTGAATCTGGAGAAAAAGGCAAATGTGCTACTCTTGAACCAGTTTCATAAGGGCGTTCAACAGAATAACCTTTATTTAAGCGCAGAACAGATGGATCAACTATTCCTTGAGAACGCATTATAGAATGTTCATCCGCATATGCCAAAAATTTTTCTCTTTCCTCTCTAAATTTATCCAATTCTTTTCCTTCTTCCTTACCTTCATAATCTCTTGCAAAAATATGATCTATTCCTGAAAAAAGAAAATTCTTAAATCTGCCAAATGATTCTTTATAGAATTCTCCTTGTTTGCCTAAGTCAGATCCAAGTCTCCAACTACCAGCACCTACAAAAAACTCTCTTCCATTATTCAAGACAAGTCTTCTGCCGGATTCTTTCATTATAGAAGGATAAACAACTGAGGCGACACCTAAAAGAGAAGCACCCTGGTCTTCAGAAACAATTCTTGGGACCTTATGCAATTCAAGCTGACCTTGACGTTCTTTCGTTTTCAAAAACAGCCTATATTCACGCTTCAATTTTCTATCATTATCATCTACAACAAGAAAAGCATAATATGGAGCCACATCTTGACCTCCTTCTTGGAATATCTGATCAAAAGCCCCAAGTATTTGATTTGAAGCTCTTCCTGAAATAACCGTGTCCATTATTCCAAATCTGTCAATCTTAGGAAAAGTTTCATAAGCTTTGGCCAAATCATCTCTTCCTTCAAGATTTCTCAAAACAAAATCATTAAATGTTACAAAATAAGGATCCTTTGCTCTTCCTCTAGGGCTCTCACAAAAAGCTCTTGTGACTCTCGCCCAAAAATTTCTTGTTTTTTCTACATAACCATCCTGATCATTTTCAGATAAATTGGGATCGTAATTATGAACATTAAGATCAGCAGTAAAAGGTATTAACAAAACATTATGTTTTCTTCCAAAAAGAGTTGGAGAAAAATTATTTTGATCATGCAAAAGAGGCTTAATCATATCCTGAACCTGAAGAGATTTATAAAACTCTTCATGATCTCCCCCAAACGCATCTTTTAATTTGCCCATGCCATAAAGTGTGCCTGCAAAAATAGGTACAGCTCCTCTGCTAGGTAAAACCAGAGTGTCTAAATGATTGTTTTTAAATTGATCAGGCATAGACAAAGCTAATTTTAAACATACTTCCGAATAAGCCCTCATATGTCCTTCTGAGAATATTTCCTCTATTGATGTCATGAAAAACCCACCTTTTTTCTATATTTAAACCTTTCGATTTGTAACCTCTTAGGAGTTACAACTGATACATCAAAAATCGAAGTAGAAAGCTTAACTTGGAGTTCACTCCTCCAGCCTATCATTAAACTCATGGCTTATATTCTCAAGCATTTTTTTTCTCAGTGTTTCCCTGTCCTTTGCCCAATCTTCATGGCCCAAAACCCAGCCCAGTTTCACAAACGCTGTTTCAGATAACATATCCTCAAGAAAAACAGCTCCAGTATCATTTAATGCTCTAAGATTAGAATAAACATAAGGGTTAACTCTTCCAAATATACACTGAGTAGTAATTCCCACAAAAATTCCTTTTGCAACAATTCTTTTCAACGTTGGAATCCAGGAATTTTTGGAAGTAAGAGCGGGAACATGTCCCAAACCCATCGCCTCAATTATTATTCCCTTGTAACCCTGTTTAACATAATAATCCAATATTTCTGGATCCTGACCAGGATAAAGTTTCAGCAAAGCAACTTGGCCTTCAAACTTTGCATCAATATTGACCTTTTCTTTTCCAGGAATATTATAAGGAGATAAAATTTCAAGAACATCTGAAGATATTTTCGCGATTGGTTTTGAATTCACAACCTTGAATGTATCTCTTCGTGTAGAGTGCAATTTTCTGACTTTGGTTCCAGGCATTGCATAGCAAAAATCATCATTTGTAGAAGCATGACCAACAATCATGACTTCAGCAATTTCTGAAATTGCAGCAAGAGCCGCGCATTTTAAGTTCAAAGCAGCGTCGCTGGAAGCTCGGTCAGAACTTCTCTGACTGTAAGTCAAAACAACTGGCTTGTTCAGATTCTTTATAAAAAAAGACAGGGCAGCAGAGGTATAGTGTAAAGTATCTGTTCCATGGGTTATGACAATTCCTTTTATGTTTGTATCATTCAAAAAAGGTTCAAGAGTCTTTGCAATTTTCTGCCAGTCTTTGTAGTCCATATCCTCGCTGGCTTTCATAAAAGGCATTTCAACTTTGACAACGTTCGCAATGTCAAAAATATCGGGATAAAACTTAAACAGCTCTTCAGGAGAACTTAAAGGCGCCACAGCACCAGTCTTGGGGTCATATCTGTTTGCAATCGTTCCACCAGTAATTATCATAGCGATGTTCGGTTTCTTAGAATCTTTTTTAATCTCTATTTTTTCTGTCTTACCCTCAGCTTTTTCCAAAACTTTTATTTCAAGAATCTCTTTTTTATTAAGTCCAATATTATACCCAGAATCAAGCTTCAGAAGCATAATCCCTTTCTCATCTTCAGGCGTCGCAAGAAAAATTCCTTCATAAACAACTTTGCCAAAATGCACTTCGACATAATCTCCCGGTTCTGGAGAGGATTTGGATGTTTTCTGAGATTTCATAAAGTAAGGAAATTACTTATGTATAAAAATCTTCTCAAAAATGAGCCTACTAGGATTCGAACCTAGATCAACGGGGCCGAAACCCGGTATTCTATCCATTAAACTATAGGCCCATAGATAAAGAGGATTTTAAGGTTTATTTAATATTTGCTATAGAACAAAAATTCCTTAATTTTAAAAAGTCTACTTACCAACATCTAATCATGGCAGCATACAAACGAACGAATAATATTCAAACAAATCCTGTTCAGCACCTAGTCCTAAAGAAACATCATAAAATTGTCATAGGAAGTTTCACCACAATAGTTATTGTCTACATGATTGTGACTGCAATACTCCTTAACGGATTAATTGTAAAACAAAGTGTTAATAACAAGGATTTGACAAACAAGATAAACAGTTTGCAGGCAGACACACAAAGCAAATTGAATGACCTGACCTCTGGACTAATGAAAACAAGCGAACAAGTTAATTCTCTTGGCTCTCAAGTTGGGTCAATAGACAAAGAATTCTCCTCGTTAAAAGCATCTGTAAGTGAAGATTTTTCTGGAGTGATTGAACAAGTAATTCCTTCTGTTGTAACAATAAGAACAGATATAGGTCAGGGAACGGGTTTTGTTCTAGCAAATGGAGGATATGTAGTAACGAATGCACATGTCTTGTCTGGGAAAAATTCTGTCCAAGCAATAAACTACAAGCAGGAAATCATCAACGCAAATCTTATAGGAGAAGATGAAAACTATGATATTGCGCTTTTGAAGATTAATGGAAGCTACATCCCTTTACAACTGGCAGATTCAAATAACGTCCAGATAGGTGAGAAAGTCATTGCAATCGGAAATCCCTTAGGACTACAATTTTCAGTCTCTCAGGGAATTGTTTCTGGAGTTCACAGAGCAGGCCCAAACAATCTTTTGGCATACATACAAACAGACGCTGCACTAAACCCCGGAAACTCTGGCGGCCCGTTGATAGACAAGAATGGAGACGTTGTTGGGATAAACAATTTCAAGATAGGCTCTGGAGAAAGTTTAGGATTTGCCCTTGAAAGTAATTTTATAAAAGATGCTGTGAACAGGATATCCCTAGAAAAGTTGAATCAAACTCTCATACAATAGTTCTAAAACCTTAATTTAATAAACCCTTGTAAATTTATCTTATAATGCAGGAAAAACAGAACAAAGAAGGCATATCGGCAAATAAAGACAAAGACTTTTCAGAGTGGTTCACACAGATTGTGCAGAAATGCGAGCTCGCAGATTTAAGATATAATGTCAAAGGTTTTTTAGTTTTCCAACCTTGGTCTGTTCTTTCCATGGAAAAAATGTATCATTACTTAGAAAGAGCATTGCAAAGAAAAAAACACAAACCATATTTTTATCCAACAGTTATTCCAGAAAGCAATTTCAAAAAAGAAGCCTCGCACGTTAAAGGTTTTACACCAGAAGTTTTCTGGGTCACTCATGGAGGAGATAAAAAATTAGAAGAACCTTTAGCCTTAAGACCAACATCAGAAACAGCATTTTATCAGATGTTTGCATTATGGATAAGAAGTTACAAAGATCTCCCTTTCAAGACATATCAAAGAGCACAGGTTTTCAGGTACGAAACGAAAGCTACGCGTCCTTTCTTAAGAAGCAGAGAATTTCATTGGATAGAAACTCATTGTGTCCATGCAACAGAAAAAGATGCTTTAGCCCAAGTCCATGAGGATATGGAAACAACTGAAGAAGTTTTACATAAAATTTTCGGGCTGCCATTCATATTTTTTGAAAGACCTTCATGGGATAAATTTGCAGGTGCGTCTAGAACATTCGCAGCAGATGTGTTAAATCCAGACGGAAAGGTGGTACAACAACCATCAACACATATACTTTCTCCAAGCTTCGCAAAAGCATTTGGAGTAAAATACAAGGACAAAGATGGAAAGGACAAGGATGTTTATACAACATGCTATGGCCCAGCAGTATCAAGAATATTGGCAAGTGTCGCAATCGTCCATGGAGATGACAAAGGATTAAAATTCCCTTGGGAAATTGCACCAATACAGGTTGTTATTGTTCCTATAGGCGAAGAAAAACAGGTTTTGGACAGAGCAAAAGCCCTTGAAGAAAAAATAAATGAAACTGCGTCTGTTGAAATAGATATGACAGACAAAAGACCTGGAGAGAAATTCAATTACTGGGAAATGAAGGGAGTTCCTCTTAGAATTGATATTGGAATGAATGACATAAAGAAAAAACAATTAACAATCTTCAGAAGGGATTTGGACAAAAAAGAAACAATCCCAGAAAAAAACATTTTAAGCTACATAGAAAAAACTTCAAAAGAAATAACAAAAAACCTCCGAGAAAAAGCCGACAAAGTTTTCAACAACAGAATAAAACCTGCAAAGTCTAAAGAGGAAATAAAAAAGATAATAGAACAGAACGGAATAGCCCAATGTAATTTCTGTTCTGTAGAAAAAGAAGGAATAAAATGTGCAGAGATAATTGAAAAAGAAATTGGTGCTGATGTTAGAGGGACTAAGCTGGATGAAACAAAAAAACCTTCAGGTAACTGTGCAATATGCAATAAGAAAGCGAATCATGTTGTTTATATTGCTAGGAGCTACTGAACCAATTCTTTAATTCTGTCAATAAATTTATCCAAACTGTCTGCACTCATCTGTCCACCAACAGCGTCTTTGTGGCCGCCGCCGGTTGCTCCATCAAGTCCATCAATAGCTTCCAAGAATTTTTCACGAATATTGCCGCCTCTAAGAGAAAGATTAACTTTATTTCCCTTGACATACGCAACAACAACTATCTTATCTGGAAAGAGATATTTTACATTGTTTGCTAACTCTCCGCTAACACTTAAATCTCCGCCGTATCTGAAAAACAAGATCCGTTCATTTTTTTTATAAACTTTCTTTGCCTTCTCCAAAAGCTGAATATATTTTTTACGAATTTCAGAGGATTTTTTATGCATACTGTGGTTTTTTCCATTCTCTTCCAAAATATCGTAAGGAGACTTCGCTTTTGCCAAATATCTCAGCATGTTGACTACGTTAGTTGTCGAATCCTTAAGCCCATTGCTCATCATAAATGCAACTTCTCCAATCTTAGAATCATAAAGAACCTTAAACGGATCCTTAGTCTCAACTGTAAGCTCTGGAAACTTCTCCTTAAATTCATTATAAAAATCTGGAAGATAGCTGTCCGATATTGCCCCAACCAAAGCTATCCAAGAATCATCCTTCTTTTTGGTGACATTATAGCATAAAACGGTTGTCGGTTCACTCGACTTTGGGTTATTGAAAATAGGGTTATAATAAGAAACAGATTCTGGAACTTCTTCTTCGTCAACATCATGATGGTCTATCCAAACAATTGGGACATTGACTTCTTTAGCCCTTTCAAAAAATCCCTTTGACACAACAGGCTTATCCAAAATAAAAATATAGTCTGCATTGAATTCCTGCACTTTCCTGAAATAATTCTCATCTAAAGCCGGAAAAGACTTGATCACTACCCCTTTTCCTCTGCCAATATATCTTTGAAGAATCAAAAAAGCACATAGCCCGTCAGGATCATTGTCAAAAAAGAAAACGGGATTTTGGGCTTTTTCAAGATGTTCCTTGATTTCACTAACTTGAGTGTTGGTAAGCATGATAAAAAAACGCTAGAGGCCTTTAAGAGGTTTTTCCTCCTAGATTCTCTTCCCTTCAAGGATCTTCTCTTTAAGGGATTCAAGATTTCTCCTCAAAGACTCCGCAACAGCCTGCTTTCCAAGAACTGTTACCAAGACCTGATCATTTGCTCCAAACAGCTTTCCCAAAGTCTTAAAGTGATTCATCAAAATCCTTAAATCCTTGTCTAAAAACCCGGTTTTCCTTAAAATTCTGAACCCTCTTGGAAAGACTGGCTTGTCATGTAATTCTTCGAATATAAGCCTAAGCAGATTTGATGTTTCTAGAAGAAAATCGTAGTTCATTGACCTTAGGATAATATCAATCTTTGAGTGAGACGAACCAAAGTAGTCCTTTAGTATAAGTTCTCTTTCATTATCGAGGTTCCTTGTCAACTCTTTAAGCCTCATACTGACTATTAACCCTTCTTTTCCAAGTTCTATAAGATATCTCTTCATGGTGTCTGTGATTCTTCTTATCATCTCTTTCCTCTGAAGAACATTACAAACGTCATTTGTTGAAACTAAGTCAGTAATCTCAAGGACATTTAGATGCACAAGAATATCATCCAGAACCTCCTTCTGCTTCTCAAGAATCTGCAGGCTTTCCGTGGCCCTCCTTAATATTTCTGAACTGTTCTCCAAAACCTGCCTATGTTCCCCCCAGTATAGAGATATTTTATTCCTTCTTTCAGAGACGGCAACAACAACTGTTCCAAGTTGTTTGGCAGTTCTCTCGGCTGCCTTGTGCCTTGTTCCGGTTTCGCTTGTCTTAAATGAATCCTTTGGAACAAGCAAGGTATTTGCATAAAGAATCTTTTTCAAATCTTTTGAAAGTATTATGGCTCCATCCATTTTCGCGAGCTCCACAAGCTTTTGAGCACTGAACTTGCAGTTAATCCTAAACCCCCCATCAATAATCTTAGACATTCCCTCTTTCTCAACAACAATCAACGCACCCATTCTTGCCCGCATTATGTCATCCAATGCAGTTCTCATCGCAGTTCCTGGAGAAAAGGTCTTCATTATCTCCAAAAAATTAGAATCGTTTTTTTCCTGATTTTTTTGTATAAATTTATTCTTCGACTGCTCAACAACTGGAAGATTAGCTAAAGGCTTCGTCTCCTGAATTTTTTCAGGGATCTTCTCTTTTTTTTCCAAGATTACAGAATCCATACCCATTTTAATCACTTCATATATATAAAACTTTACAGAAATTTTTTAAATCTTTGTTTTTTGTTTTTATTATTTTAAAGAGACACAATGGAAAACTTCTTAAATGAAAAATACCCACTTCAATGATGGAAAACATAAAAAAAGCACTCGAAAAAGCAAGAAAAGAGGTTTTCAAAAAATCGAAGGAAGTAAAAGGAGCAGAAATAAAAGGCCCAGACTTCAACAAGAATATATCTTTGAGTGAATTGATAAATTCTTACAAAAATATTGGATTCCAAGCATCAAATTTGCATAAAGCAATAGAAATAATAAAAAAAATGCGTGAAGAAAAAGCAACAATTTTTCTTGCATACACTTCGGGAATTGTCAGCTCAGGATTGAGGGATATTGTAAAATATCTGGCTGAAAAAAAATTAGTGGATGTTTTAATAACAACAACAGGGGGAATTGAAGAGGATGTGATAAAAACACTGAAACCTTTTGTGTTGGGAAAGTTTGATGCAGACGGAAAGGAACTAAGAGAGCAGGGGATAAATAGAATTGGAAATATTTTTGTTCCGAACGACAGATACATTCTCTTCGAAGATTGGATAAATCCTCAATTAAAAAGTTTATTGGAAATACAGAGAAAAGGGACTAATCTCACTCCTTCAAAGATCATAGAATTCCTTGGGAACAAAATAGAAAACAAAGGATCAATCTATCACTGGGCTTCCAGAAATAAGATCCCGGTTTTTACACCAGCACCATTAGACGGTTCCTTGGGAGATATGGTTTATTTTTTCAAACAATCAAATCCGGAATTTAGAATCGATGTAACTGAAGATCTGAAAAAATTGATTGACCTCTCAATAAATTCTGAAAAAGTAGGGATAATAATTTTAGGCGCAGGAATTGTAAAGCATGTCGCCTGTAATGCAAACTTGTTCAGAGGTGGGGCCGATTATGCAGTTTACATAAACGCAGCCCAAGAATTTGATGGAAGCGATGCAGGAGCAACTCCAAACGAAGCGGTTTCATGGGGAAAAATCAAGGGAGAAGAGTCAAACTCAGTGAAGGTCTTTTCAGACGCAACATTAGTCTTCCCGCTAATAGTGGCCGAAGCCTTCAAGTAAAGCATATTTTCAAAAACGAAAATCTTTTTAAATGAAATATTCATTGAAAATCTACAATGAACAAATGGAGCGAACTTTTAATCGGACTTATTCTCTTTTTGGGAATTATTCTTGTAGCTTGGTTTTCATCTGCAAATGACTGGACAATTTTTGGAAAGAATTTTAATCTTCTTGGCTCTGCCTGGATTATCTTCAAAGGATTCTTGTTCTGGATAATTTTCTTTGCGGGCTTGCTTTTGATAATTCTTGGAATAAACGACTTGAGAAATTAAGTTTTTAAATTTATTAAAACTAACCGACAAAAATTATTAATGTCGTTTCAATTATTGCAGCGATTACTAGAAGAGGGAACACTATCAGCAAAAATACCCTTAGGGAATCAATCAGCCATTCTCTGAAAGAACTTTTATTTTTGTGTATGAAAAGATATGACCCTAGCTTTATTCCCAATCCCAAAGAGATAAAAACCGCAGGAAGTTCAAAAATTCCATGGGGCAAAATCTTCCATAAGACCCCTACGCCACCCACCTTCACACTTATTGCCGCAACAAATCCTAAAATATATCCATTGAAAAGCAGCGATATGAGGGGAAAAATTCCTAAAAAAATTCCAAGGGCCAATCCAAGAAAACTACTCTGGATGTTATTCAAAAAAATGAACCCCATAAGCTGAGGATAATCCATTCCCTGTGTTTGTAAAATTAAATTTTTGAGATATTCCAAAAGTTGTCCGTTTAGGTCTATTTTAAAAAATGATTTAAAAACTAATTGAAGAATATCTTGGAAGAAGAAACCGATTACTCCAAAAATAAAAAAAAGCAATACTGTGGCGTAAATAAAATCTCTAGACTCTTTTAAAAATGCAAAACATCTTTCATATTCTGAAACTATGGAAAAATGTTTTTTCCTTTGAAGAACCTTCACCCTCTTCCTTTTCATTCTTAAAAAAAGCAAGGAGATTATAAAAACTTAACTAAAAGCCTGACTGATGTAAAGGGTCTTCTTTTTGTATTTCTTCTTGAGATAAAGGCCATAGAGAATACCAAGAATAAATCCTCCAAGATGTGCAGTGTTGCCAATAGAAACATTTCCAGCGATAGAAATCAGCCATAATACAATTAACATTCCTGGCGCAGCATATTTCATTTTTATAGGAATTGGAATGAACATCAGGTAAACTGGAAGGTTTGGCGTTAACAGCATTAACAGCCCCAAAAGCCCAAATATTGCTCCAGATGCTCCGACAGCATATGCATTAAGTTCTCCAGGCAATATAAAAGTTGAAACTACGAATAATAAACCGGCAAAAAGTCCTGCAGCCAAATAAAAGTAAAGATATCTTTTTCTTCCCAGTATTCTCTCAGTTAAGCCGCCTATAAAAAATAAGGAAAGCATGTTAGCGAATATATGGAAAAAATTTGCATGCATAAACATGCTTGTAATAAAAGTCCAAAGGTATTGTCCATGAAGGACGTTGTCAGGTTTTAAGGCTATAAAATCTATAAATTTAGGATCTGCCGAAATAAGAATAGAAAATAAAATAAAAGCAGCAACATTTATTAGAACTATTATCAGCGTCACACTCAAACTCGAAAAAAAACTTCTTCTTCTCGGAACAGCATAAACTTGGGCCATTATCTCTTTTTCTTAGGTTTTACTTTTTTCACTTTTTTTACAGGCACTTTTTTTTGTGACTTCTGCTTAGATTTAACTTTAGGCGACTTTGCTTTTTTAGCCTTGATATTTTTGTTTTCGGCATGTTTCTTTTTCTTAACCTCTTTCTTCTTTGGTTTTTTAACATTAGACAATTTTTCTGATTCAATTTTTATTTCCTGATCAACATCATTAAGCTCCAACTGCAGTTTGCCAAGACCTTTTCTTAAATCATTTAAAATTGGAGCATTGTCCAGTAAAACAAAAATGTTCCCGCATTCAGGGCAGGTAAAATCCTTGAGTAAGGCGTTTTCCTCGTTGATTTCCATGTGACACAACGGACAATAGTAAAATTGTCGTGTCTCTCTATTTTTTACTTGATTATTCATTTGAGAAATTTTATTCAACAATTCATTTCGGTAAAACTCCATTGCCTTAATAGGTTCTATCTTCCAAAAATAAGTGTACCATCCTTTTTTCTTGTCTTTCTTTCTTACAAAACTTACCAGACCTTGATCAGAAATTTTGTACAAGATATTTCTAGTTTGATTTATAGTTATATTTAACTTTTTAGCAATCAAAAATTCATTGACATGTTGATTGCTGTCCAAAAGGTCAACAATGCCTTCAGCCTGTTTTCCGGCAATTATAACGACGACTTCCCTAAGAATTTTTTTGAGCATTCATTCAATAAAAAAAATCAGAATAAATACCTTTCGGTTATGTGAGTATTTTATATTTCCCAAAACCCTCAAAAAAATAAAGATTTTTAAACCTATATTATCTCTTATATATATTAAAATAAGCATATTCGACTATAATCAAAATGGGTTGGTTTAATAAAAAAGAGGAGATAAAAAAAGATTCTACTAAGATGAGTCTCCCTGATTTCCCGAAACTTCCAGAACTTCCAGAGTTACCACCATTAACTTCCCAAAAACAAAAAGAGTCGTTGCCACAGCTTCCAAGTTTTCCAACAAGTTCACTAGGTGAAAAGTTTTCTCAAAACACAATTAAGGACGCCGTCTCTGGAAAATCTGATTTCAAATTCAATACCTATCCTGAGGTGAAAAAGAGTGGGAGGACATTCGAAGCAAATGACTTTGCAGCATCAAGACAAGAAATGCAGACGATGCAGAGACCTCTAAAACAACCAAGCAGAGAGTTTGAGATGTCAAAGGTGAAAGAGGTAGAACCAGAAGAAGAAAGCTTTGAAGATTTTGAAGTTGAAGATACTGGAGACGAAGAAGAATCAGAACCAGAAGAGTTTCACGAAACGTATGAAGAAGAGCCTGAGGAACCTAAATTCAATTACAAGCCTGACGCTAGAAATTTCAAATCAAAGAAAAAAGAACCAGTATTTATTAGGATAGACAAATTTGAGGAAAGCATGAAGGCATTTGAAAAGGCTAAAAAAGAAGTTTTGGAAATAGAAAGAATGCTGAAAGACATTATGAAGATGAAAGAGGAAGAGGAGAAACAATTGGACTCCTGGAGCAAGGATATTTTGAAGATTAAAGAACAAATAGACAACGTTGACAGAGATATTTTTTCTAAATTAGAATGAAAACAAAAAACGATAGTTTAATTCACGTCAAACTGGATTACGAGGAAGCTGTGCAGTCTAAGAAAGACATCCTTCTTACAGAAAGCGAGCTGATAAAATCTGTCCAGGCAATAAGAAAGTACAAAGAATTTAGAATGAAGGAAATTGCCCTGAAACTAGAACTCATAAAAAGACTAAGAGATTTTAAAACACATTGGAGAAATACAAGAAACCTTCTTCCACCTATGGAGCTTCCAAAGATAGTTGAAGAATATGAGGAAGGCAAACACAAAAAATCTCCACATAAGGAAAGTAAAAAATCAGAGCATGAAAAGAAAGCGAAAGTCAAGGAAGAGAGACACCATGACAATCTTGAATTACAACTAAAAGAAATCCAAGAAAAATTGAACAGACTTGGGTAACAAATAACTTTTAAACTTAGAGTTCTTCTTGTTCTTATGAACCGCCAACAGCTCCTAAAATCCTATATTGATTTTTTTAAATCAAAAGGACACAAGGAAATAGAGAATTCCTCATTAATTCCAAAAGAAGACCCGACTGTCCTGTTTACTACAGCAGGCATGCACCCTTTAGTCCCATATCTTTTAGGTCAACCACACCCGCAAGGGAAAAAACTTTGTAATGTCCAAAAATGCCTGAGGACAGACGACATAGATGAGGTTGGAGATGAGTTTCATCACACTTTTTTTGAGATGTTGGGAAACTGGAGTTTAGGAGATTACTGGAAAAAAGAAGCCATAGAAATGAGCTTTGAATTCTTGACAAAGGTTTTGAAGATCCCAAAAGAAAAGTTAGAAGTAACTTGTTTTGAAGGAGACAAAAATGCTGAAAAGGATAATGAAGCCGCAGAAATATGGAAAAAGCTAGGAATAAAAAAAATAAAATTCTTAGGAAAAAAAGACAATTGGTGGGGACCAGCAGGAAAAACAGGTCCTTGTGGACCAGACACGGAGATGTTTATAAACAACTGTGAAATATGGAACGACGTTTTCATGCAGTATAATAAAGATGATAAAGAAAATTTTCTTCCAGCGAAACAGAAAAACGTCGACACGGGAATGGGTGTTGAAAGAACTCTCGCAATAATAAACGGATTGGATGACAATTACCTAACAGATGCCTGGAAACCAATTATAAGTGAAATAGAACACGAGTCTGGAAAAAAGTATGATGGAAAAAACAAAAAAACAATGAGGATAATTGCGGATCACGTCAAAGCTTCAGTCTTTATAATTGCGGAAGGAATAACTCCGAGCAATAAGGAGCAAGGATATGTTTTGAGAAGATTATTAAGAAGGACAATAATAAATCTAAGAAAACTAGGATTTGTTGGAACTGACTTAATAAATTCTATTGCAGACAAAGTTTTTGAAATTTATCCAGATTACAGAATTTTACAAGAGAAAAGAAAATTCATTTACGAAATAATAAATAAAGAAGAAGAAAAATTTGAAGAAACACTTGAAAAAGGATTGAATCTTCTCGATAGACTAACAAAAGATAAAAAAAACATATCTGGAAAAGATTCTTTCTTACTTTTCCAGTCATACGGCTTCCCCATTGAAATGACTCTTGAGCTAGCGAAAGAAAAAAAGATTAAAGTCAGCTTGGAGGATTTTAAAGAGGAACTAAAAAAACATCAAGAGCTTTCAAGAACAGCAGCAGAAGGAAAATTCAGATCAGGACTAGCAGATCATTCTGAAGCAACAACCAAACTTCATACAGCAACCCATCTTCTGCTTTCGGCATTAAGGAAAGTACTCAAGGACGAAAAAATAATTCAGAAAGGTTCAAACATAACTTCAGAAAGATTAAGGCTAGATTTCTCATTTGACAGAAAACTTACAGACGAAGAAATAAAAAAGGCTGAAGCACTAGTCAATGAGCAGATAAAGAAAAAAATAAATGTAGTCAGGGAAGAAATGTCTCTGGTCAAGGCAAGAAAATCTGGAGCTCTCGGCTCATTTGGAGAAAAATACGGTGAAAAGGTTTCTATTTACACCATAGGAGATTTCTCAAAAGAAATCTGCACTGGTCCACACGTCAAGAACACTTCTGAAATTGGGAATTTCAAAATCGTAAAAGAAGAATCGTCTTCATCAGGCGTTAGAAGAATTAAGGCAGTTGTTGATTAACAGCGCCAAGATTTCTCGTCGGCAAAAACATCCTTTCTAAACTTAGAAATATACAATGGATTGTATATAATCAAAAAAAAATAAAGTTTTATAAACCAAAAGAGCGTCTGAATGGAACATCTAGGTGAATTAAGTGAGATGAAAATTGAAGAGGCTGATTTAAGTTCTATTCCTAAAGATCCTAAAATATGTTTTCTTAGTAATTACCCCCCAAAAGAATGCGGAATAGCAACGTTCACAAAAGATTTAGTAACGTCGATGAACAGGAGATTTAACCCAAAGTTAAGATCCAGAGTCATTGCCTTAAATGATCCAGCTACCCATTATAATTATGACAAAAAGGTAATTCTAGAAATAAATAAAGAAAATCCTGAGAACTATAAACAGATGGCTCAGGTCGTGAACAACTCTCCAGACTTAAGGCTTGTCTGTGTCCAGCATGAATTTGGGATATTTGGAGGAGAATATGGAGAAAACCTTCTCCCTTTCCTGGAAGAGATTCAAAAGCCGGTTGTGGTAACGTTCCACAGTGTTTTGCCAAACCCCGACGAGAAGAGAAAAATGATCGTAAGAGAAATCGCGGCAAAATCTGCAGGGATAGTAGTCATGGCAAAAATAGCTGCTGATATACTCAATGAAGATTATGGGATTGAAAAAAGTAAAATATTTCTGATACATCATGGGATTCCGAACGCCAAATCAGCATCTTCAGATCAATTCAAAAAAAAGCTCAGCCTGGAAAACAAAACAGTAATACTAACTTTTGGGTTGTTAAGCAGAGGAAAAGGAATAGAGTATATGATAAAGGCTTTACCTCCTCTTGTAAAAAAATATCCCAATCTTCTTTATCTGGTTCTCGGAGAAACACATCCAAATGTAAGAAAAGAAGAGGGAGAAAGTTACAGGAATGAGCTCATGGAACTTGTAAAAGATCTTAGATTAGAGAACAATGTAAAATTTCAAAACAAATATGTAACCTTAAAGGAGCTTGTTGAATATATCTTGGCCTGCGATATATACTCATTTACAAACCTTGAAAAGGCACAAATAACATCAGGAACTCTTGCATACGCAATGGGCTGCGGAAAGCCAGTTATAGCGACCCCAGTAATCTACGCAGAAGAACTTCTAGAACAAGATAGAGGAATAGTGTTGAAAGAGTTCAAGAGTTCTGAATTATTCACCGAGGCCTTAAACAGATTATTGTCAGATCCAGAAATGATGAAAAATATGTCTGAAGCAGCATATGCGTTTGGAAGAAAAATGACCTGGACAAACGTAGCCGCAGAATATTTGAGAGTGTTTAACAAAGTAGTAAGATTAAGGGAAGAAATAACAAAGAAATATCCAAGCATAAAATTAGAACATCTGAAAAAACTCTCAGACAAATTTGGATGTATTCAGTTCGCAAAGGGTTCTACTCCAGACAAGGGTTCAGGTTACACAGTAGACGACAACTCAAGAGCGCTTATAACAGCAGTATTGCACAATCTACTGACAAATTCTAGAATGTCTCATAATCTTGCAAAAACTTACTTAAATTTCTTGGAGCAGGCACAAAACAAAGACGGCACTTTCAGAAACAATTTCAAAAATGCAAATGTGATAAAAGAAGCGTACAGTGATGACGCGATGGGAAGAACAATCTGGGCTTTAGGATACACTATAAGAAAAAGCAAAAACAAAAAGATAGGTGAGATGGCAGAAATATTGTTCAACAGGTCAAAAAAAACTATAGACGGCTTGAGCAGTCTAAGAGCAAAAGCGTACATCCTTATTGGGTTGTATCATCACTACAAGAAATTCGGTGAAGGGGTAGATGAAGCAAAGATAACCAAGCTGGCCAATTCAATAGTAAAACACTATAAAGACAACGCAACGGATGGCTGGCATTGGTTTGAGGACAAATTAACATACGACAACGCAAGGATTCCAGAGTCATTATTTTTGGCTTATGAAGTGACTGGAAAAGAAGAATATCTTGATGTAGCAGAAAAAACAATAAACTTCCTTTCAGATATTGTGTTTGAAAATGACGAGCTAATGCCGATAGGGCAGAATGGATGGTTCGACAAAGAAGGTAAAAGGGCCATGTTCGACCAACAGCCGATAGATGCATGCTCAATGGTGTTGGCTTATTTGACTGCATACAGAACGACAAAAAACAGAAGATATTATGAAAAAGCGGTCCTGGCATTTAACTGGTTTTTAGGAAGAAATCATTTGAAACAAATGTTATATGATGAGGCCACAGGAGGTTGTTTTGATGGTTTAGGAAAACACGCAGTCAATCTCAATCAGGGAGCAGAATCAACGATTTCATATCTAATGCCAAGACTTATGTTGGAGGAAATGAAAAGAGATTATCCTAGTATCTGAAATTAATTCTAAATAACTATAGCCACTTCAATCCTTCAAAATCAAATTTAAAGTCTATAACACTTTTGCCAAACTTTTTCCTTAACTTGTTTTTGTCTCCAAAGAACAATATGCTTCCTCCTCCCCCACTACCGCAAACCTTTGCTCCAACGGCTCCATTCTGCATTCCAGCATTAATTATGTCTTGAAGTTTCTTTGGAACGATTGAAGAATCTAATTTAGATCTTTCAGCAGTTTCATCATTTAAAAGCTCTCCAAACATCTCAAAATTTTTTTTCACTAAAGCATCTCTCATCCTGTAGGCAATATCTCTTATTCTTATAAGATTCTCAGTGTTTTTCCCCTTAAGAAGATTGTTTATCATTGACTTATTTGAATTCCCGGACAAATGGGGCTTCCCAGTATAAACAAGAACAAGACTATTCTCAAGCTGCTTAATTTCTCCATTAGATAATTTAACAAGATTTATCTTAACCTCATCTTTTTTGAACTCCATTAAATTTATCCCTCCGTAAGAAGCGGCATGCATATCCTGTTTTCCATTTATCTTTGAAGTGCTTATCGACTGTTCTATCTTAAAAACACTTTTAGCAATTTCTCCCTTCTCTTTAAGCTTGCTTATCAAAGCAACCCACACAACGTTCATTGCACTCGAAGTTCCCAAACCGCTTGAAGTGGGAATGTCTGCATGATACTCTAGTTTTGTGGTTTTATCTGTTGCAATCAACTCCCCATAAACATAATGGTTTATGGCAGCATTTAACACAGCTCCCCCATATTTGTGAGTGAATGGAAAAATGTCTGTAGTCCCTCCTGCAAAATCAATTCTTACAGGTGCCCTGACTTTTTTTACAAATGTCATCTTACAAGTAAACTCGCACCAAGTATTCCAGGATGTTTAATTCTGCTCCACCTTATGTCTGGATGATCTTTTATTATTGCCATCCCTTTAATATCTTTTTTCACTAAATCTATAAATTTTTTTCCTGCTTCCCTAGCCCCACCCATTAACACTATGACCTCAGGGTCAAAACCATCAATTAAGTTAGTTATTCCCTCAGCCAGATGGGTTGTCACATACTTTAAAATATTCTTTGCTTTTTTATTTCTGCTAGTGCAAAGTTCATTTATAGTCAAAACCCTTCCAAAATTTTTCTCAGATAATTTCTTATAGTTCTTCCAATAAAATTCAAGGTCTTTTTTGTTGTCTATTATCATATGCCCTAGCTCTCCTGCATTCCCTTTCCCCCTGTACAATTTCCCATCTATTATAATTCCCCCACCAACGCCAGTTCCAAGAGTCAAAATAACAAAGTTCTTTTTTCTTACCCCATAAACTAACTCAGATAGGGCCACACAGGCAGCATCATTTTCAATGACAACTTTTTTCTTAAATTTATTCTCAAGAAATTTTTTCAAATTGAAATTTTTTAGGGGCAAATTTGGAGGATTTAATATTATTCCATTTTTCAAAGGCCCTGGAGATCCAACACCGATGGCTTTTACATTTTTTGTTATTACTCTGCTTATTGTTTCTTCAAGAGCTCTTAAAAAATCTTCCTTCACTTTTGGAGTGGCAGTTTTTATGTAGGTAATGACCTTTTTCCCTGAAACAAGCCCTGCTCTTAGATTAGTTCCCCCTATATCAACGGCAACAACTTTACCGCTCATTTTACTCTCCCATATTTGTCTTCCAGTCTAACAATATCACTTTCATCAAAATCACCATAAGAAACTTCCAAAAATCTAACTCTTTTTTTGCCTGCAATTACCCTATGTTTTGTCTTCCTTGGAACTTTAACAACATCTCCCTCTTTGACTTTAAACTTTCTGTTTCCAACAATTGCGGTCCCACTATCTAAAAAATACCAATTCTCCTCCCGATTTTTATGATATTGTAAGCTAAATTCCTGTCCAGGTTTTAATTCAATAATCTTCACCGTACATTTTTTATTCTTTGCAAACTCTTTGAAATTGCCCCAGGGCTTCACCACTTTTTTCATAATGAGATTAGACAAATTTAACTTAAATACTTTACCCAATCAGCTCTCTTAATTTTTTCTCTGGATTCTTTGCAGTTGTTATCGCAGAAGAAACAGCAATTCCCGATGCACCAAGCTTCATTGCCAGTTTAACATCTTCATTAGTATGAATCCCGGCACCAACCAAAAATTTATACTTCAATTTTTTTGCAATGTCCTTTATCAAGCCGGGCCTAGCTTGAGAAACAGAAACCTTTCCAGCAACAAGCTCTGGAGGTTCTATTATGATATAATCTGGTTTCAATCTTTTAATCTTAATGGCCGCTTTAAGACTAGAAGCAAAAACTGCAGCTTTTATTCCAGCTTCTCTGCATCTCTTAACATCTTTTTTCAAAGTTTCAAAAGAGAGTTTGTGCTCAGAATGATTCAAAAAAGTTCCAGAGGCCCCGACTTTCTTCACTGCCTCAGGAGTCACATACCCAGTATTTCTTCCCGGCCTGTAAGGATCAATACTCTCAGAATAAACAGTAATATCAACCGATTTTTTTATAGCAAATAGGTCACTTGTCTGAACTCCAATTATTATTTTTTTGTCAATCTTTCTTATTTCTTTTGCCAGATTAACTGCATCTGCCCCAGATTTGTACGTCTTGAAATTGATGATTACTACTGGTTTCATTCCCAAATCACCTTTTTTATCTTCTTTGTCAACTCTAAAGGTTTTTTGCTCTGCCAAACATTTCTTCCAATAGCCATTCCAAAAAATCCGGCTTTTATGTAATTTTTTATTTCGCCCAGTAATTCTTTTTCAGAAGTTTTATGGCCTCCTGCGCTGACAACCTTTGCCTTCCCTGCAGATTTCACAGCCCATTTCAAATCATTTAAGTTTCCAACAGGATGAATCTTGATTATGTCTGCTCCAAGCTCTAATCCAACACGAGTCGCATAAGCCATCAACTCGCTCTCTTTTTTTCCTTCAATGCTTTTTCCCCTAGGATAAATCCAAGCAATCACAGGAATTCCTTTAGAATGCGCCTCTCGCTCTATTTGTTCAAACTGGGAGAGCATCTCAGATTCATGAATACTTCCTATGTAAATTGTATAACCAACAGCTTTAGCA
>ERZ1292625.81-Hain-H41-01um-R1-81-length-170327-cov-10_pt1 | contig 170327 bp, 260 predicted proteins | sample MGYA00564400_ERZ1292625 | MGnify/ENA primary metagenome ERZ1292625 (study PRJEB36523, sample SAMEA6512639) | groundwater metagenome | collected 2019-01-08 | study: AquaDiva: Metagenomics assemblies of 32 groundwater samples | reverse complement strand
TACAGACAGACAATATATAGTTATGCCTTTTGGCGGTAGAGCTTTAAAGGTGGGACTAGATCCACAAGGACAACCATATATTTGGGCATTAGTAGATACCACACAATCAGAAGCAAAATATCATTTAGCTATGTATGGTACAGGACATGAGTGTTTAGCTCCTGCGGATGATTATTTTGATTCATTTAATCAGGGCTCGTTTGTTTGGCATGTATTTATGCGTTAGGTAATACGAACGTAAGTTCGTAGGGATATGCGTCATGGGACAACCATGAGGGCGAACAGGGTCACTACTACACTGATTATGTAGCAATACTGTGTTAATCGTTTTCTACCCATACCGGTGAAAGACCGGTAATATCCTTTACTTTAGGAAAGTAACAAAATAATGGATGAACCATATACATTACAAGAAATTCAAGATATGATGAACTTTGTAGATAAGTTCCCAAAAACTGCTGACGATGTACGGGTTTATCCCGGTATGACCGTATGGTTGGAAGGGGATGATTCTCAACATTTTGTACACGCGATATATGAAGATCGCTTTAGTATTTTAGTTTTTAATAGGGGTAGAATTGAATTAGATAGTAATATAGATAAATTTTATTCTACTCACGAGGCCGCTTTGGAGGCATTAAAATGAAACCACGTATTGTGACAATTGTTAGAAACAGTATTGGAGATTGGGAAGGATTATATATAAATAGGAAGTTAGTGATTGAATCACATGTTCTTGATTCAGAAGAAATTTTAGAAAAATTGGGAATTAAATGTAAATTCGTATATGATTACGATATGGGCGATGAATGCGGATTACCAAAGAACGCATCTGAATTACATAGTAAATAGTGTATATAATATTATGAAAAAATACTTAATTACAATAATGTTTTCGTTGATATTCGTCATGTCTTGTTGGGGACAATCTGCTGGCGACTTACAAAGATTAGGTAGTCAGCTTGCTACTGGAAATACTAGATATATACAATTAGGTGATAGCCACGATGTGGTTGAAGCCGATAATAAATTCATGGAATCAATAGCCAGAAATTGGCCGGTTCCAATGATCGCTAGATTAAGCGGATTTACTGCTGGACATAATACTACTGGTTTTATAATTCAATATCCAAATCAATCATACTATACAAAAAATGATATCTGGTGGGGAGATCTGATATATGGTGGCTATTGGCATGGTCCAACCCGTACACAAAATATATTATGGAATATCAATCAACCGGATAGTGGATTTGTAGCTAGATTTAAATTATCCACTCTCGCGGGTGATACATATGCAAATGGAGATTGGTACGAATCGCAACCCATTGCTTGTAAAATTATATATCATTGGGAACCTAATTATGGTAATATCATAAGAAAATGGTCTATAAGAACTCAGCGTGGTGTAATTGTAGGACCGCAAATTCAGATAGATTATACGGGAATTATGCCACTAGGCGGAATTTATGCAACGTCTGCCATAAATTGTCCTTATAATGCTACGGAGTCAGATCCAGAAATATCGTGGAGAACAGATAATACATCATACGATGAAACGAATAAAGAAGCATTAATATTTGGAGCATTATTCTTTAGACATAATGGAGATTTTAATAATTTAGGACAGCCATTATCCGGTTTCTATTTGCAAAGCATCGCAATTCCGGGGGCTCAAACATATGATCATGCAGCATTAACCGGTCCAAATAATGGACATTGGTATTCCAATGAGGCACTAGCAGAACATGAGTTTGCTACTAGATTATCAATTACACAACAAAATGTTGTAAGTATCATGTTAGGTCATGATGATGGTGGAACACCGGTTCCATCTTGGAAAGAATATCATAGACAAATACGTGATCGCTATCGTACAATATTTGGTCCAAATACATGGATATTATATATCCATCCTTGGTATTCACCTACAACAACGCTACAAAAACAACAAGAACAATGGATTGCTCTACAAGAATTAGTTGCAGAAGATCTTACTGGAAATAGCTTTGCTATTAGTATAGCTGAATATACAAATTATATTCTGTATGACGGTACTAATGGTCATCCTGATTATTTGGATGTTTATGGACTTCATATTGAGGGTCAGGCTGGATGTGATTTCATAGGATTAGTTACCCGCGATATGATATTCGGATATTAATAAAATATGTCAGCAAAAATTAAATATGATCGCGTATTCGTATCGGATACGCATTTAGGTTCTAAATATTGTCGTGCTAAAGAATTACGACAATTTCTTAGTTCAATAGAATGTCAAGAATTACATCTAGTGGGCGATGTTATAGATGGTTGGGTAGTTAAGCGAAAAGGTTTTCGTTATTGGAACGATGATCATACTGGTGTGTTACATCAAATTCTTAAATTGGCCGCTAAAAAAGATACTAAGGTATTTTGGTATGCGGGCAACCACGATGAATTCTTATTCCGATTTTTAGGTTCGTTTGGTCATGTGAATTTATTGGAACAACAAGTCGTTTTAATAAATGACAAAAAATATCTAGTCTTGCACGGACAACAATTTGACGGATTAATTAAATATTCCAAGCTGATTTATTCTTTGGGCTCCCATCTCTATAATTTTATGATGTGGCTGAATCGCAGATTTAATTGGTTCCGGCGTCGTGTTGGATTGCCGTATTGGTCACTAAGTCAGAAATTAAAGAGATCTGTTAAGCAAGCCATCAAGGTAGTAAATAACTTTGAATATGCGGTTGAACAATACTGTAAAGATCATGCGGTGGATGGTGTGATATGTGGACATATACATCATGCTAAACAATCTACACTTGGGAGTATACAATATATTAACTGCGGGGATTGGATAGAAGGGGCGGACGCCCTCGTAGAAAAAGATAATAAATTAGAACTTATTAAATTTCGTTAATAAAGAAAAAGGATATAAGTAATTATGGGTAAAGAAGTTACAACTGAAACAAAATGGACTTGTGATAGATGTAAAAAGGTGTATATTGGTATTAATATGCCCTCCCAATATGGAAATAATTGGGGAACCCTAATGATTGATCAAAACAGCGGCTTTGATATGCAGGGATGTGCGTGGGCACCGAGAATGAGAAATCCATTAATCCTATGCGAAGCATGTATTGAGGAAATTGTAAAGGTAGTTAATAATGTCAAAACATAAGTCTTTGTGGCAACAGCTAGATAATTTATCAATGAATTATTGGTCTAACGATTTACATTACTATAATCAGAAATGGTATTGGGATCGGCCAGATCCCAAAAGTATTATACCAGAGTTGTTTGTGAAACAGTATTTTTTCGGTTGGCTCTGCCAAGAACTAATTGGACTAGGATATCACTCATTCAAGTGGGAACATAATTCTGATACCGATAAAATTAGCCTAGATCTATATGATAACACGTTTGAGGCAGATACCGATATAGAGTGTTTAGTTGATGCTTTTATAACCCTGCGGGAGCAATCATGAGTATTCATGAAGGAAAAAGAGTTTATGTATGTGATGCCTGTGGTATAAGTAGAGCAGAGCCAGAATTGATTAATGGTAATTATAATTATGTGCCATTCTTTAGTGTTGCTGTAGAAAGATCTACCTCGCATGAGGTTAGTAAAGACTTATGTGCTAAATGCTATGCACCCATATTAAAATTAGCAAGAGAAATTATAGGATATCAGGAATTTGAGTGGGTATATGGAAAAAGATCATGATAAAATGGTTTACAATAAGTTGGTGGGCTTACTTGTTAAGTAAGACAAATAGGAATTGGTGTTCGTTTCGATGTCGCATCAAAGGTCATACGGGACCGATTTGGTATAATCCCAACGGTTGGGAGCCCGATATGCGTTGCAGAAATTGTCATGATGATTTAGGATAGCGTAGCTATGAAATAATGAAATAATTAGGAAATTAATTGGAATCAAGATAAAATGAATAAAGAAGACGCAATCCAAAGCATAAAAGATCATATTTTATTAGTAAGAGATAATATGGGTCAAATTACGTCTGACTTGACGCAAAGATCATTACATCATGACCAATGTAAATTAGAGACGCCAGAAGTGGAAGCTTTCACCGAGTATTTACCAAGAATGATGGCGGTAAAATTTGGTACACCGGAATATGAAGAATGTCGCCGGTCACTAGGACCGGCATTAATACATCATTATTCCATATCCGATCATCATCCAGAGTATAAAGAATTTAATGGTAAAATAGAAAATATGAATTTATGCCAACTCTGCGAATTATTATCGGACTGGAAAGCAGCAAATATTAGTCATGCTTCTCGTACCTTTGAAGAAAGTTTGCAGTATTGTTTCGTCAAATATGAAGTAAGCGAAAATTTCCAAAATCTTTTGCGAAGTACCGCTAGGTACTTGGGATGGCTTTGAAATAGGAGTGGTTTCCACATGAGTAAACAAAAACAAATTCTCGAACAAGAAATAGCGTCACTTTCTAAACGATTAAGAGCTTTAAATAAGAATGATGAAAAACATAATCAAAAGATTATTGAGAATATAGAATCATTTCTAAAAACTAGTGTATTAAAGAGAAAATTAACAATTGAAGTTAAAATAGATTTCATTCCAAGATTAGAAAACCAGCCGTCTTTATGGGTAGATTACTCGTATAGAGTGTGTGACTCAAAGAGTCTAGATTTTGATAATCATGTCCTTTCTGAAGAAGTTGCAAGTATGGTCGGTTTGTGTAACCCATTGCTGGTAAAGCAAGAACGAGACAAAGTAAATAAATTTGTTGAACAAATTAAGAAAGAAAATCCCAATCTTGCAGACGATGAATTATATGAATTATGGGAAGAAGCTGCGGAGAATATAATATGAGCAAGGCTCATTACATATTATATGTTCCACAAAGTGGAGAATATTATGTTGGCGGTAAATATGGGTGGGAATATAAACACGATGAATATTTTATAAATCCTGTAAAATTTACCAATAAAGCTACTGCTGCACGCGAATTATTGCGTTTAACTAAAAACGATGTCGGTGAAGATATAATAGTAAAGAAAGTTAAACATTATGGAGTAGTATTTAAATGAAATTGACAAAGAAACAGATGATTGTCGTAAGAAAATATAGAGACTCATTGGTTAAAGTTTTAATAGGGGCTTCTAAGGGTAGAAGTCCGAAGAATGAGGATTTATCCACCACTTGGATAGGGGATATTGCGGATCATATTCATTTATGTAATGATTTATTAAGTAATAGGATAAAGCCTGACAAATTGCAGGACACGCTATGGGAATTAGATACTCAAAGTAGAGATTGCTTTCCGCAGGAAATATGGGATATTATTCCTAACGATGAGTCGGAGGATTGTGAATAATGTCTACCGACATATTTGAAAAATTTAAAGAATGGGAAATGCCAGATATATCTGGCATGAGTGGAGAATCAGATAATGACTATAATACTAGATATAATGCTCTAAGAGATGTCTGTTTTAAATTAAATCGGTGGCTGTCGCAGGATCAGGAGAGTTTATATAACTGGTTAAATTATAATGATTTAGCAAACAAATATATCCAAAACCATCATGCATTTATTAATAAACCAGAAGTTTTTATGGGTAGAACAGTAGATGTGGTTAGTAATTTAGGTACCTTAAATGGATTACTTTCTTACTACGATCCTCGTTCCGGAGAAATTTATAGGATTGTTAAAATTCTGGACGATAATCGTCAAGCTGCTCTTGGCTTTGAAATAAGAGGATTTAAAGAATGAAAGAATTTCCTTGGTGGGGTTATATTGTAATAGTTCTAGGAATATTATTATTTCCCCTAACAATCGCGTTAGTAACCATATTAACATTCTTGCTGATAGCACTTGTGCTATTTTGTATGGTATTTAATTTTGAAGTACCGGACTGGATTTGTAATTTTATGAATAGATAATAATATGAAACCTTCATTCTTGATTGAGGATTCTGTTTTTGATGAAGACATAAACCCAATTATTGACGCTGTGCGTCAACAGGGCTTTGATTACAAAGTAGTCAAGTACCAACCGTTTGAGTCAGGATCTTATAAAGAATTATTCCCTGCGGACGCATGCGTAGTATTTTATGGAAGTATCAATCTAGCACGTCAATTACAACGAGAAACAAATTGGATTCCCGGACCTATATGTAATTTCGAAATGTTACGCAGAAGCATTTATAGTCAATACTACCACCCTTATCTGCTCGATTCCGAACCTATATTTATGACATGGGGCTTATTCAAATCACTCCTGCGGAGTAGGGCTAAGATTATTCAGGATAAAGCCACCATCGGTAAAGTGTTTATTGCTCCTGATACGGGTCTTAAAACATTTACTGGACAAACAATTGATATTCTAGATTATAAGTTTGATTTAGCATATATTGATTCTAGGTGCAGGGATGAAAATCTTATCATGGTGACTACAGCTGCCAAGATGTATCATGAATATCGTTTACTCGTGGTAGATGGAAAAATTATTACCGGAACAAGATATCGATGGGATGGTAAACTTGATCCCGATAGTTTTGTACCTCAACCCGTTTTAGACTATGCTAATTCAATGTTGACAGATACGAAAGGAACATTTGTACCAGATATTGGGTTTACTTTAGATTTTCATATGGATAATTCGAATCAAGTTCGACTCATAGAGTGCAACGCGATTTCGGTTAGCGGCTGGTACCAATCTGATGCAAATCAGGCGATAGAAGCAATTTCTGCCGTCGCAATACGAGAATGGAGAGAATATTATAATGAGAATTACAACTGATATTAATCGCGGTTTCTCCGAAACCTTAAGAATAAAAGAAATAATATCCAATCACGGATTTATTTGCGGCGGCTATGCTAGATGGATGATATCTCCTAGAATCAATCCGGTCCCACCAGCAGATATAGATATCTATGCTTACAGCATAAACGGATACGATACAATTAGGAGAAATATAGAACAATTCTATGGAATTCCAATTAAATTTGAATCCGCCCGTGCTATTACATATGATAATCAAAATCTTAAAATTAATATCGATCCAAAACTTCGAGTATTACCACCAATTCAATTAATAAAACCGCTTGAGGGAATGGTTTCAACCGATCCCAACGAGGTTGTGGATAAATTTGATTTTACTGTAATAAGATGCTGGTATGACGCCAATGATGGCGTAGTTAATCACGATACGGAGTTTATGAAAGACGAAGCTTCGCTACGCTTAAGGATTAAGAATATCCATTGCCCATTTACATCCTTACGGCGTTGTATTAAGTATACCAAACGCGGTTATAAGTTACTGTTTGAAGAAATGATTAAAATCTTTGAAGATTACGCGGGACGCCCGGAAAGCTATAAGAATGAATGTAAGGAATTAATTAGTAGAATATCAAATGTTGGCGAAGATGTCAGTCCTGCTGATTTATCAGTATTGCAAAGATTATTTTACGTAGATTAAAGGGAATTAATATGAAAATAAATCAATATCCTATCGGCATAGCTGTAGAATTTTATTATTATACCATGTTTGATTCTAATGTTAAAACCTTTGCTGCGGGTACTATTATCGACGCGGAAGATGGGATCTATACTATTAGAGATTTGGATAATTCGATTCATATAATCGATCAAATCGATATAATTGGTGCGTGTATATAATAATAACTACGTTATTCATAAGGAAATTGTAAATGATAGTACCGCAAGTATATTTCGAATTTGACTTTCATTCAAACGTGTTTGAAACTCCCATTAAATCAAATTGCGATGGGGCATGGATAAAACCTAAAGAATTTTCTAAAATGCTAGATTCATCAGCCGAGAATCGCGGATGGACACCGTTTAATTGTGTTCCAGATAAAGACATGATTAAAAATTATGTATTAAATCATCCAAACACACCGTTTTTTATTGGTGACATAGAATACTGGCCCGCGACAGCCGATGAAGCTATGACACCCAAATTTAAATTATTATGGCCTGATGTTGAACCGGTAGAATACCAGATAGCGTCTGATAAATGGTATACTGAATTTATGGTATATTTAAAAAATTATGCTAGCGATAAACTATATTCTTTTTGGGCGAAACCTCCACTACCTAGATCTAAAGGAAATATAACTACTGATCAATTAGCACGACATAATTTAATGAAGCCAATATATAGACTATCTAATTTTGCGTGTGCTGAATTAAATCTATATTTTGAAATAAATACGCTTGAAATTATGAATAGAAATCAAAGATTTCAATCATATTTTAGATCATTCTATAGTAACGAACTACCATTAATGGTTCATATAGAACCCATATTTCCTTTTGGAAGTAAAACCTCTGTTTTGCGTTTATGGACACCGGAAGAAATGGAAGCCACAATACAATCACTAGATTGCGATATGCTGTATATAAGATTACCTATACCACAGCAAAATGAGTCAAAAGCACGAGTGGAAATAGACAAAATGACCGAATGGTATCAAAATTTTATGGAAATATTTAATCGAGTGTGGGGAGTTTAAGTGTATATATTATTAAGGGAGACTATATGCTTTTAGGAATTATATTAATTGTTGTTTTAGTTGCTGTCGTAGGCTTGGTTTATTTTAAATTTAAAGATAAAATTCGAGATTTTTTCAGAATTAATTGAGTTTGTCCGATCAAACTCCTATAATCTAATTAGGATAAAATGCGATTATCTTTAATAATTTGTTTGGTTTTATTTATAATGGGATGTGGATATGTCCCTGACCGTGGTGGTGCCGGAAATATAACAACTACAACTAATGAAATTGTCCATCCAGATGGATCAAGTGAAAAATCTGTCATAACAGAAACCTCTATCGAGCAGCCTGATAACCCTCAAAATGGTGCGGGAGTAGAATATTCAGCAGACGCTGAGGGCAATGTGAAAATTCGTTCTAATACTAGTGGCAGCTTTAATACAACTAAAGATAAAGAAGAAATAAGAGGTAAATATCTCTTATTAGGTAAAGTAATATTCGCTGGATTACTATTTGTAATTGCCGGTGCTGCTGCGTTTATAATTCGTAAGAAATGGCAGGATCTAGCAATCCTTGGAGGAATTGGTGTATTCTTAATTATATTGGGAATAGTATTAGCGTCCTACGCATGGGTTTTTGCTGTTATAATAGGATTATCTGTACTAGGATTACTTGGGTATGGTGCTTATATATTAATTAATCTTAAGAAAAATGAACAATCGGTTCCAGAATTAGTAGATACCGTTCAAGGATTAAAATCTAAATATATGACAGAAGAAGAACGGCTTGCCGAGTTTCGAGGCAAGGGTGGAATTGTAGATTTAACCCAATCCCCAACCACCAAAAAACTTGTCAACAAAATTAAAGCTAATCAAAAGAAAAAGGAAGTAGTATAATGGGTAATTGGTGTATTACCATACAAGGAATTGGATGTCATCACAATAAAGATAGTCCAAAAGACGCAAATCAAATGACAAAGGATTTTGTAAAACAATTACAACAAGCTGGTCATGCAATAGAATCTGCGGTTTTCACCTATGGTGGTAGAGACGTGATTTTAGGCATTAAACATATTTATCCAAGCGGTAATAATTAATTATTATGAAAACAAGATTTTTAGTCTTTTCAATGGGTGATTTTAGTCAAGGTATGCAACCTAAAGAATTATTGTTAGGTCGGGCTGTTATGGAAGACGGCACAGTGTGTGAATTACCAATATTTGGTATTCTCGGATCTAAAGATAAAATTCGTCAAAACCTCCTAGATCGGTTTGAAACGTTTTGGAACGAATTAGAAAAGGAAGATAGCGATTCCAATCTATGAATACAGACACGTTAATTCAGATGGAAAACTTGAAGGTGAAGTCTTTGAGATTTATCAGAGCATCAAAGATGATGCTTTTACTACTCATCCTCAGACCGGTAAATCCATTAGAAGGATCATCTCTAGACCGGGAATCATAATAGATAATAAGAAACCCAAAAATTTGGGAGAGCTTGCAGAAAAGAATACGCGGGATTTGGTTAAGCGTGGTGATCCTAGAGTAACTAAAGCTAAAGATAAGCGTAATCCGTGGTGGCGACCAAATAAAAAGAAACCTATTGCTACCGATAAAATGAGTAAAGGTCAGATTATCAAATATATTGAAAGTGGAAAGGAACTATAAAGATGGAAAGTGGATTTGGAATTGATCTACCGGATCGGTTTTTAAGTTGTAAAAGTTGTAATAAAAAATTACTTAAATATATAGAACTGCCCGATGTAGAAAGCAAATTTCCTGATATTGAAATTAAATGTCCGTTTTGTACTGTAACTAGTCATTTTAAAGTAAATAATAAAATTAGAACTAAAGCTATTGAGCTTGATGACAGTTTATATACTAGTACTATTAGAGATATAGTATGCGATGCTGTTTCGCAAAAATTAGAAGTTATTTTGGAAAAAACATGAACTTTAAAGTAACCAAACATGACTTAGAAACAAGTCTGCATAATCGTAAGTCTATTAAAGACGATCCCTCATTACCCATATCAATATTTTATAATATTGATGGTAGAGAGGATATTAAGATAGGTGCCAGCGAAGCCTTAGCGTATTCAAGAATCTCTAATAAGAAACGAGAATTCTTTATTAAAGTTGATACTTATAATCGTCCCTTTAATCCATTTGATAATACGCCCGGTAGTTCTGCTAGGCGTATCGCAAAAATGATGGGTCGTACTACCTTACGAACATATCAGTGTAGCGAAAAGGCTTTTCGTTCATATGTTAAATTTTTACAAACACACGATATTAAATCTTATAATATGGCTGAAAGGAATTTATATGGCTCTTAATCAAACTGAATTTGACTCATTAGTAGAATCTACTAAATCTCTTAAAACTAAGGGACAGGTTTTAGAATTTATTTCTAATAATTTAGTTAAAAAAAGTAAAAAAAATACTCTAATTAATGCATTTGAAGGATCTCCGGGTCGAGACTTAGCCGCATCAATTCATGTTATTGATCCTAAAAAGAAAGAAAAGAAATACCAAATTGTTCGTAGCGAACAAGATTCTAAACAAGCGGATGATTCCGTAAAAAAGAATCGTGGTAAGAAATATGGATAAAAAATATCCTTCTCTGTTCTTAGGAACAGAATTGATTGATTTACCCAATTATTTAACAGAAATCTTGATTAAAAACTTTGCAGAATGGCAACGGAAGTCACTTCCGAAATCTCCGTTTTGGAGAGAAAAAATATCTAGTCAAGACGTATGGCTTAAATCATTAACAAAAAAATATGTAGCAGAATTATGTGAAGTTAATAATTTACTATGGTGTTTTGACGGTGACATAATTGCTCAATACTTTATTGAGAAAAGATGTATTGGTGTCAAATTAGTGAAAAAAGAAACTAGAGATAGGATTATATCAGATTTGTATTCTTTACAAATAGTAAAGAAAAAGAAAAATAGTTATGCACAGCTTGATGAAGTAATTAAACGTAAAAATCTTAGCGAAAAATTACAATCTGAGGCGATTAAAATTGCAGCCTCAACGCCTCAAAAAACAATGATTAATATATGAGTACTATAAAATTATCAAAAGAATATGGGGATATTCTTATTAGTGGTGACGTTCTTCAAGAACATAAGGGTCGAATAATTCCTATTACATTGGGAATCGATCTTGCCTTATGTGGTGGTCTTCTAGAAGGTACTACTACTGTAATTGCGGGTAAATCTGGATTTGGTAAAACTACACTATGTTTAACAATAGCGACAAACGCCCAAAAAATGGATAAGACCGTTTATTATATGGATGTAGAAAATAGATTACAATTATCTTTGATGAAAACCATTCCCGGATTAAATATTGAAAAATTACAAATAATACGTCCGACAAAAGATAAATTTCTTGTGGCGGAAGATTATCTAAATATCATGCTAGATATTTTAAAGGCTGACGAGGGATGTGTAATAATAGTTGATTCTATTGCTAACTTTTGTACTAACAATGCTTTAGGTAAAAAAATAGGTGAAGGTAAGAAATTAGCAGAAATTCCCAGCCTAATGTATGAATTTTTCAGACAAGCCTCTCAAATCATTCAGGTAATGAAATCTAATGTAATCTTCATTACTCATACACAAGCTAATCCATCACCATATGGTGGTCCTGTAGAAATGGGTGGAAATGCTCAACAATTTCTCTCGTCAAATAGATTGCTGTGTTTATCTTCAAAAGAAATTCCGGATGAAATGCCAAAGACTGGTAGAAATTCTATTTTTAAAATTAATAAATCTGCATTAGGGCCTTCTGGTGGTGAAGCGATTGTTCCCATTCGATATGGTTTTGGAGTAGATAAATACGAAGATATTTATTCGTGTGCTGAAGAAATGGGACTTATAATCCATAAGGGTGCATGGTATACAATTAACTTACCTGAATATTCAGAACTCAAATTACAAGGCAAAAATAGTGTATTAGATAATATGAAGAGTGATCCGAAAATGTCTGATATGCTGGAAAGGAATATAAGGGAACTAATTTTAGGTAAGGAATAATATATGAAAATCAGTATTTTGTGTGATCGTGATTTTGATAATTATCAACTAGTATATGATACTCTAAATAAAAGACTTAATAATGAAGAAGATATTTTGATTATTAATAGACGAGAAAAAAAGAGGTTAGTAGCAGAAGTTTATGCTTTGGAACTATGCCCATCATTAAGTATTAAATATGAATTACATGAGTTTCCAACTCAAAACGATAAATCAGATGCTACATTTATGTTTGATGTTAAGGGATGTGAATTACATCATCATTTAGTAAAATAATTTTATGAAAACGCTAATCGTTGGCAGTAGATCTATAGTAGACTATGAAATATTGTTATATGCAATTTCTAAATGGCCTCAACCAATTACTCATATAGTTTCTGGTGGGGCTAAAGGTATAGATAGTCTAGCTGCGTTTTATGCTAAACAAAATAATATTCCACTAACAGTAGTTTATCCAGATTGGGATAGATATGGAAAATCGGCGGGTTATTTAAGAAATAAAGATATGGTAGAAAACTATGATGTTGAAGCATTAATAGCAATTACAAATGGAAGTAAGGGAACTGGACATACAATTAATCTTGCTAAAGCCGCAGGCTTACAATACAAAATTTTTAATTATCCTAACGATTTTGTGGATGCAATAAATGAAATTAATCGGCCTTGATAATAAAGTTTATCAACTGGATCTTAGAGCTACACAATATCCTATGAGATCAGAAATCGCGTGTCGTTCTAATTTACAATATAAATGCGGTCGAATTCTAAAGCAATTCTTTCCATTTGATCTTATATTAGAAGATTTTGCTGTTCCGGGACACGGATTCTATTTTGATTTCTTTTTACCAAAACAAAAACTCGTGGTTGAAATACAGGGCGAACAACATAGTCAATATGTACCATTTTTTCACAAATCAGAAAAGAACTTTAAAAGTTCCCTCATAAGAGATATGAAAAAAATTAAATTATGTGAGAGAAATGATATAATTATCATTACCGCTGAAACACCAAAAGAACTAGAACAAAAGGTAAATCAAATATGGAAGAACTAAAAAATAGATTTGATTCTAGTGAAATGAAAGAAAAACTAGAATTATTTAAAGCTGAAACATTTCTTCCTCAATTATCGCCCAATAAAGACATTCCTGAAATCATTCAAAAACTATTAATACTAGCAAATATTAAAAATCTAGACCCCGTAACTATTGCAGAATATTCAGTTATATTAGAAACATATTCGTTGTATTTAATAATGGAAGAAAATAGGTGTAATTCATATTTGAATTGGTGCGAATCAAATCTTAAACATATTGTGGGTAAAAAATGTCAAGAGGTTCCACCCGCATATTTCTCAGAAAAAGATATATATATACGAGCGAATGATGATAACGCCGTATTTTTAGAAGAACAAAAATTAATAGCACAAACTAAATTAGATACAATTAAAGGTGTATCTAGCAAGCTTAAGTTTATTGGGGATAATTTAAGAGGCTTAGCATACGCTAAGAAACAAATGTTTAGGAATTAATATGACACCGTTAGAAAAAATTAAGCACGGTATTTTAGAAAAAAATATTGATCTGATAGCTGAAGGTTATCAAGAAATGACTGGCGATCAAATAACTTCCCAAAAGAAGCGTGGTCGTCCAAAGGGGACTTCTACTAAACCATCAACTACAACTGACATTAATACAATTAAAAAAATAGCATTAGAAGCTGAATCTGCCATAGCACAAATACAATCTAAACTTAAAAAACCGCCGCGTAGAGATGGATCAGTAATTAAACATAAACCCGTTTTTGTGTCGGGAAAAATTGATAAAACAGAACAGTCTATTAACGAAGAATTAATGAATGAAATAGCCGTTGTAAAAACCGGTATCAAACGTAATCCTAAACCAACAAAATTTAAACTTAGTAAAAAAGAAGAAAAGGAATTATTGAAAGATGTTGAATCAGATACCGAATAAAGCATTTGATCCAGTTGCAGAACGCACTCTAATTAATTCCATATTTCATTTTGGATCAGACGCTTTTTATGATATTTCGGCATGGGTCAATGAAAATGATTTCTTTAATAATGAAAATAAATTAATCTTTTCCATACTCAAAAAACTGATAACACAAGATAATATAGAAAAACCCGATATAGCAACAGTATTTGCTAGTGCTGGACCAAATCTCGGTTATGATGTTAAAGATTATATTTTAAATATTACTACAGACGTAGTACAAAAAGACTCTCAAGAAGTATTCGCTAAAAAAGTTAAAAAATTATCTCTCATAAGAAACCTACAACACAAATTATACAATACAGCATTAAATTTAAATAACTTTACTGGTGAAGAATCTCTTCTAGAGATAGTATCTAAAGCCGAACAACCATTTAATGAATTTACTACTACTTTAGTAACCACAGAAGATACAGTAGAATTAAATAATTTCGTAGAAAATTATCTAACCTTTTTAAATAAAGAAAAACCTACCCATCAAGGTATTCCAACCGGTTTCCCATTATTAGATTTGTCTTTAGGCGGCGGCTTACGTAAGCCGGGTGTCCATTTATTGGGCGGTCGAACCGGAGTAGGAAAATCATGGATGCTTCTCAAGATAGGTCAAAATGTATGTAGTCAAGAAATTCCTGTTCTTTATATAGATACTGAATTAACCAAAGAAATTGTTACAACAAGATTAGTATCTATGTTTACTAACGAGGAAATGAGAAATATAGAAACTGGTCAATTTGATCTAACGAATGAAAATTTCAAGAATAAATTAGAAAACTTTAAAAACAGTAAATTTAGTTATGAAAATATATCAGGAAAACATCATACTGAGTGGCTAAGTACTATTCGTAGATGGTTAATGAAAAAGGTGGGTTTCGGCTCTGATGGTAAGGTAAAAGACTGTCTAATTATATTAGACTATATTAAATTAATGGATATTACACAAATTGGTAATAACCAAGAGTATCAATACTTGGGTCAAGTTATTATTGATCTTCATAATTTTGCTATTAAATATAATTTAGCGATATTATCTGGTGTACAATTAAATCGAGACGGTATTACTAAGGAAGATCAATCAATTATGGCTGGTTCGGATAGATTATTAACTAATTGTTCTAGTTTCTTTATTTTGAAAAATAAAGAACCGCAGGATTTTGCTGCTGATCCCCCGGAAAATGGTAATAAAAAATGGATTAATATTAAAACTAGATTTGGTACCGGTCTAGAAACTGGCGAATATATTAATATTAAAACAGAGTTGTCTAGGGGTGTTTTTGATGAAGGCTGTAGTAATTTACTAAATCAAAGTAACGGCGTAATGGCAGTAGCCAGAAGAAGAACGAATAAGCATGATGACAGCATACCAATTTAATAGCGACAAAATTAAATCTATCGCTATAGAACACGAAAAAGAAATTCTAGAGGACTTAGGATTTGATATTCCGGCATATGGAAATATACAATGTCCATGTCCTATTCATGGTGGAGACAATCCAACAGGTTTTTCATATAATTTTGATATTAATATATGGAAATGTTGGACACATCATTGCGATGAAAAGTATGGTACAGACATAATAGGCTTAATTCGAGGAATAAAGAATTGGTCTAAAAAATATGCAGAAATATATGTATCTAAATTCGCTAAAGATGGATATAAATATGTGCTTCGGACAAAAGAACCAATCGATTTAACTCAAAATTTTTATGATAAATCTATTTTACCTACCAATCATAAAGTACAATATTTTCTGGATAAAGGATTTAAGCAAGAAACTTTAAATCAATTTGGTGCATTTTATTGTGATACACATTTTAAGAAATTATATGGTAGGGCATGTATACCAATATTTACTATGAATAATGAATTAGTGGGTTTTGCTGGTAGGAAAACAGAGATAATTCAACACTCACCAAGAAAATGGTTATATCAACCGAAGGGTATAAAATTAAGTCTTAATTTATTTGGTATACAGTTTGCTAAACAAGCTATCGCTGATACGGGCATAGTTTATTTGGTAGAGGGTCCGTTAGATGTCATAAGAATGCACGAAGCTGGATTTATTAATACAGTATCTACGTTTAGTAATAAAATAAATAAGAATCAAATTAATTTATTATTGAAATTAAATATTAAAAAAGTTATAATTGTTTTTGATCCAGACGAAGCTGGAAAAGAGGGTGCTATTAAAACCTATGATAAGCTATCTAAATATTTCCAAACTTCAATAGTAAATAACTTACCAAAAGATCCAGCAAAACTGGAAATTAAAGAATTACAGGAATTATTAAAATGAATAATCTTCATATAAGTGCAGCGGAACAAGACGCTAAAAGAATGAGTAATGAAGTATATATACCAAAAGATTCTGGTCATAGACGCGAATTTGCTAGTGGAGCAAAGAGAGATCGTCCGGTCGGTAAGGGACGATATGATCTGCTACCTCCTGTAGCAATAAAAAGATTAGCTAAAGTTCTAGAAGGAGGGGCTATAAAATATGAAGCCCGTAACTACGAAAAGGGTATGCCGCTATGTCAATTTATAGACTCGGCCCTACGTCACATATTTCAATATTTAGAAGGTATGCGTGATGAGGATCATATGGGGCAAGCATTCTGGAATATAATGGCATTTATTCATACTGAAGAAATGATCAATAGGGGATTATTACCAATAGAATTAAACGATTTACCTAATTATTTACCGAAATTACCAGATAAGACGGTAGATATATCTGTAAAAGATATAAGTAAGGAACTTTCAGAACAATTACGACAGAAGCAATACTGTAATTGCAAGTTGCCACAAAATGATTTTGGTATGTGTATTTATTGTAATTTGGAGATTCATCATGCGTAATCTTAAAGGATATATTTATATCGAAGGCGAAGGATTAAAAAAGTTTTCTTTTTTAGAAACTGTTTCCGGTAAATGTCAAATTTACATTAACGATATTCTTACTAAAATGACATGGAATGAGCTTGTAGAACAAGCTGGCGACAAATATTATTTCAATGCTATAGAATTTAAGTTTAATCAATCTCAGTCATTAACTAAATGGGATCAAATTACCACCAATAATAGAAAGGAACAGAATGTCGGTTCGGTTTAAATTTATCAACGCAAATGGAATAGGTTATGAACCAGAGCGTTTTTTATCTACTGATGACGTTTTATTATATCCCAAGCACTCCGTGCTAAAGTCACGAAATGATCCTCAGATTTCTTTAGCCACAAAAGCTACAGAAACTATTAAGATGAAAATTCCATTAATAAGTGCTAATATGGATACTGTCACCGAGGCAGATATGGCGATTGCTATGGGTAGATTAGGCGGATTAGGTATATTACATAGATTTTATAAGACAAAAGAACAATGGTTAACGGATGTAAAAAAAGTACACGATAATCAATTAACGGTTGCGTTTAGTATAGGTCTAAACCCTAAAGATGTAGATTTAATAGGAGAGGTTTTAAATATAACTAAAGTAGCTATTGTGTGTGTTGATGTAGCACATGGTGATCAGGAACAGGTATTTCATCAGATTAGAAAAATAAGTTTAAGCTATCCTAATCAAGTACAAATTATAGGTGGTAATGTAGCTACGCCGGGCGGTGTAAATATGTTAATAGACGCCGGGGTTCACTGTTGCAAAATTAATGTAGGAACGGGTTCAATGTGTTCTACTAGATTGGTTACGGGTGCTGGAATTCCGGGATTAACTGCCGTATTTAATGCCGCGAAAGTAATACAAGCACGCCAAAAGAACGTAGCTCTTATTGCTGATGGTGGAATACGTAATTCCGGAGATATTATTAAATATTTGGCCGCTGGTGCGGATGCCGTAATGATAGGTAGATTGTTCGCTGGAACGAATGAGTCTCCGGGAGAAATGATATATAAAGGCGATCATTTTACTAATCCACACAAACTATATCGCGGGCAATCTTCACAACATTTCTTAGATGATTTAGGTAAAAATGATGTAGCCGCTGAGGGTGAACATACTTATGTTCCACATCAAGGATCAGTAATACCAATTGTTAATGATTTATTAGGTGGTATTAGATCTGGTATGACATATTGTGGCGTGAAAAACTTAAGGGAATTAGCTAATAATTCAACATTTCTTGAAATCACAACTCATGGTTGGATTGAGGGTACGCCACACGGTTTAAAGGGGAACGATAATAGAATCGCTATATAACGTTATTAAGGTTGGTATTATTGGTCCTAAAACCGCGATACTAGGCGGCCATACTGAAAGTACGCAAAGATCAAAACTTAGAAAACAAATAGAAGAAATTATTGATAGTTATAACCAAGACTATGTAATTGAAGCTTTAACAGGACTTAATATAGGTACAGAACGAGAATTTATAAATATATGTCAAGAAAAAGATATACCTTATACAGTATATTGTAGTTATTCAGAAGATCAATTACAAGAAATATGGCAAAATATTTCTTTCGCATATGACGAGTATATAACTCTACTCGAATCGGCAGCCAACATAATTACGCTAGCCGAAGGTAGTTTTTCACCTAGAAAATTTCTTTTTCAACAAAAACGAATTTTACAAGATTGTGATGTGTTAATACTAGTACAAAATCCATTACGTTTTGGAGAATGTCGTTATATAAAACTAGCAGAAAAACTTAATAAAATTCTATATAGAATTACGGTATAAAGATATGTTTAAATTATATTGTGACGGTGCAAAAAGAAATAATAAATTATATTACGGATTTGTTATTAAGGATGATAATAACCAAATTATTAAACAAGATGGCGGAACAATTCCTTGTAATAATTTTAGCAATAATTTTGCTGAATATCTTGGTATTATTTTTGGTTTAATAGAAGTAATCAAATTAGGTATTAAAAAAATAATAGTATATTGTGATGCCGATACAATGATTAAACAAATCAATGGATCGGCTAAAGTTAAATCAGAATATATGAAATTCGGATATCATTTTGTAATGTTTTTATCCAAAAATTTTGACTATATTGAATTCATGTGGATTTCAAGAAAAGAAAATAAAGCAGCCGATAGAGAAACCAGATGAAATATCCAAAACCAGATTTAAGAGAAAGATTTATAGATGCATTACCTAATAAACGTATAGCTAATATATTACGATATATATTATATCCGACGCTATATTTTAAAATAAGACGATTAAATAAGTATTTTGATAAAAATTGGGATTTAGTTAAAGAATACGAAAAATGAGTAATTTAGAAAAATTTCTCATTGAAAATCCATACTATTTTATGCATTGTAATGAATGGGACCATAAAATATTACAGATGTTACATGAACGCGGATCATGTAGAGTACATATTAGTACAAGATTAACCAGAGAAACTCGGCGTCGTCTAGAAAAAACTTGTGGCTTAATATGTCGTAAAATAGATGATGAAGTAATAGAGTATGAGGTTATTAATGATTGAATCATCTGGTAGCTTTCCATCGCAACTAATTAACTGGAATATTGTAGGTAAACTGTGGGAATATGAAATGGACTCTTATTATCCTGAAGAAACCTATAAGGTATTTACTTGTAAGGGTCAAAATACGATATATTCGGGATTATCGCGGGATGAAGCTGTACAATTAGTCGAACAACATAATAAAGAAGTTTACGATAATGAAAATTGAGTCTATAAGTCTTTCAAGAATCAACACTTACAAAGATTGTGAATGGAAACATTTCTTACAATATATATTACGTTTTAGCGAACCACCTAAAAAGAAAACAGAATGCGGTACTATTGTCCATCACGTTCTAGAAATATTGGGTATGTCTAAAAAAACCGGTCATTACAAGTTAAAGGATAAATATAGTGATCCTAAATATCTACTCGATATTGTTTTTAAAAGATTTCAAAAAAACATGCCGAATCTTGGTTTAGAACAGTCGGATTATAAATTTTGTGAAAATAGTATAGAAAAAGTATTGAATAGTCAATTCAATCCTCTTAAGCTTAATATTATAGATGTCGAAGCGGAGTTTGAATATTCTCTTGGTATGAAGGGATTTTCTACAGAGGGTGGGGAACAGTGTAAGATTAAGGGAGTTATTGACGTAATAAGTCGGGTAGATAAAGATACCATAGAAATTATAGATTATAAAACCGGCCAACGTAAGGATTGGGTAACAGGTAAACTAAAAACGCTAGAAGATTTTGAAAAGGATCTTCAGTTACGTATTTATAATCTGGCTTCTATTAACATGTTTCCTAAATATACAAATAGACTTTATACTGTTATATTTATTAACGACGGCGGACCATTTACTGTTACTTTTGATATAGAAGATGTCGATATTACCATAGATGTTTTGCGGCGTCATTTTAATGAAATTAAAGATAATAATAATCCGGTCAGATTAAAGGATGATTCTAGTAGACAAAGCCAACACTGGAAATGTAGAAAAATTTGTGCGTTTGGTGGAAAACTAGCATCTTTTATAAATGAAACCACCGGCGACATTGTTAAACAAAAATTTGGGTCGAGCGAAAAGATTCCGGACGAGATCCTAATTGATTCCGAAAAATATTTACTCTATAATGACTATAACGGCTTGTCCCTTTGCGACTTATCTTATTCTTTATATAGGAAAAATCAACACGAATCATTACAGCAGCTTTCAATAGATCAAAAAATATTAAATGGAAAATCAAGATCATCAACGTTTACTTCTAATGCACATAAAGGAACAATATGTTAGTCGCCTTGCATAATAGAACACAATTTTCTATTCAATCTGCGTTTTCACATATTGATGATCTAGTAGATAGAGCATTAGAACTAGGAATAGAAGCTCTAGCAATTACTGATAAGCATACTTTATCGGGATGCGTGGAATTCTATAAAACAGTAAAGGAAAAGAGCAAGGGTAAGATTAAACCAATTCTTGGTTGCGATCTTTATATTTCTGAAACAGAATACATCACGGTTTTATGTCAAAATCGTACTGGATGGGATAATCTAATTAAGTTAGTTAATAAAACTGATTGGACACAAAAACAACCCTACATTAATGCTTCTGAAATAAAAGATGAAATGCTTAAAGATTTGATCATTATTACACAAATAGGTGGAGATAAAGTAGGTAATCATAATAGTGTAGGCGGATATAATCTTAATGATATGAAATATTCATTATATCCTAATCCAGATGATCGACTATATTTACAGATTATTCTTGCGTCTAAACATAAGTGTACTTCAAATGAACTACTCGAAAAATTTCCGGAATATAAAGAAATATTTGATGGAGATTCTCAACATCATTTAATTGGAAATAGTGGGCAGGATTATGATCAAATAGTCGCTTCAATAAGCGACTATGATATTTCTAATAAACCCAAAATTCCTACGTCTGGAATAGATAAGCCAGACGAGTATTTAATGCAATTATGTAGAGATGGATGGAAGGATAAACTTTTAAATAAACTCAAGGATGATAGTAAACTTAAAGAAGTTTATACTAATAGAATCAAAACTGAATTAGAAGTTATTAAACAAGCTAAATTAGCCAACTACTTTTTAGTTATCAGAGAAATTATGCATCATTCTAGATCAAGTGGATATCCATGTGGTTTACGTGGCTCAGCGTCGGGTTGTTTAATATCATATTTAATCGATATTAGCGATATTGATCCTATATTACCCGACCCAACTCTTCCATATGATCCCAATAAGGAATTATCATTCCAAAGATTCTATTCTGATGCTCGTAATACCGATAATAATATATCTCTCCCTGATATCGATGGTGATTTTCCTATATCATTCAGAGAAGAATTAATAGAATTTATCAAAGATAAGTATGGTCATGATTGTGTTAGCAATATTATAACGTTTGGTAGAATGGATGGTCGGGGAGCTATCAAAGAAGTATTTAGGGTTCTAAATCCAGTTCCTAATTCATTTGAAATGGCGAATGTAATTACAGACCACATGGTTGATACGGCAAAAGTTCAAGATGAATTAGAAGAATTAAAAGAAGATAATCCAAAATATAATGTAATTAATTATTGCATTGACACCATTCCTATAGTCAAAGAATATTATGATCAATTTAAAAATGAATTTGATATAGCTATTAGATTAGCTAATACAATTAGAAATGAAGGGAAACATGCGGCGGGTATAGTTATATCCCCCGACCCATTAGACAATTGGTTTCCTTGTAAAACAGATCCTAAAACCAATCAAAAAGTATTAGCATTAGAAATGGAAGACGCTGAATATGTTGGAGCGGTTAAATATGATATTCTTGGTGTTGCCGCATATGAAAAGATTTATAAGATTATAGATATGATTAATAATAATTTATTAGAACCGGTAGTTGGTCTAACTGAAGGAATAGTAAATGACGATACGTGAAATTAAAAGATTTATTAGAGAAGAAAACAATAAATCTCTATCTATGATAGAGGTAGCATATGATTTATCTGGAAATATAACGGGATATTATGCTCTTGTAAAAAATACTTCTATAGCTCCTATACCAACGGGCGATCCAAGTCTACCAGCATTGCCTATAGCTATAACGCAAGAAATACAATTAGAAATTGAAGGAGTTTCTTCTTTAGAAGAAGCATTTAATAAGCGAGCAAGCGTTATTGAGCAAGTAAGACAAGCTAAGGAAAATGAACAACATAAACAAAGAATATTAAAAGCATCATCTGATGATCTAAAAACAATCGACAATCATAATAAACTGGTACTACCATAATGAATATATATATAACGGGTAATAGAGTACAAGATTTAGGTGGATTTCAAGAAAATCTATTACAAGGTTCTATTAAAAAACAAATAGTTTCCACTCTTAAAAAACACAAAAAAGAAGATCCAACTACACTTATAACTACGTTATCTTTAGGAATCGAACAGTGGGCCGCAGAAGCAGCTATACAATGTAAAATACCATTTCATGTATATATACCGTGTAAGGGATTTGAAACTAAATGGATTAAATATTCTCAGTTACACTATAAAAAATTACTTAAATTATCGGAAAAGATAATTAAAATTAGCGATGCTCCGTGGAGTATACAGGGTATGAAATTAAAAGATGAAAGAATAATAAAAGATGTAGATATAATTTATACTTTTGCGAATCAATATTTGCCAATAAATACTTTAGCTAGAAAAGCTAAAAAAGAAAAAATCAATCTTTTAGAAAAAATTCCGGCAGAACAAGATGACTACTTTATTATCATATAATAGGCAGCCTGTATCGTGTGGACAAATGGTTTACATGATAGAAAGAGATCATAATTTATATCCTCATTTATTATCATTTGAAATAGTAGAATTATTATATGAAGAAAAAAAGATTAAGCTGAAGTTAATTCACAACCAAGTTCAAACTAATGTAGAAGAAATAACATATTTAACAATTCAACCAAATTTAGTTCATACTAATGCAGAAGAACTATTAAAAATATGGATTTTTCAACAAGATCAGTTAAATAAACTTGGACCTAAAATATTAGATAGATTATTTCAATTATTAGAAGAAACTACCGGTATTAAAAAAGATTCATTTATTATTCAAGATATAAATAAAGAAACAGAAAATACAGAAATATGATTAAGAGAAATATTGTTATTACAGACGTAGAAACCACTGGATTTTATCCAGAACAAGGCCATGTTACAGTACAAATAGCTGCAACCGCTATTAATTGTGTTACATTAAAACCGCATCATGCCGGAAGTATTAATTTATTTATTAAACCTACTGCCGAAGAACTTGCTTTAGCAAGTCCAAAGGCATTAGAAGTAGCTAAGCACTCTGTAGAAAAAGCTAAAATAGAAGGGGTTGATCGTAAAGTAGCATATATAAAATATTTCGAATGGCTTGAAAGTATTAATGCGGACGGAAAGGCTTATACTAAGCCTATTATGGCCGGGCATAATTCTCCATTTGATATGAAATTCCAACTACACGAAGCAATTAAATTGGGGTTAGTAACTAATGAAAAAGAACCCCCGTGGGATTATCATATTATTGATACTTGGTCATTTGCGTTTTGTTTGTTTGAAAGCGATCCAGAAATGGAAAATCTCACTCTAGACACCCTACTAAAGAAACTTAAATTAACACGTAAAAGTGATACGCATGATGCTATGGAAGACGTAGAACTAACCGCAGAAGTTTATTGTCGTTATATTAAATTTATGCGTGAATGTCGTAAACGGCTACGAGTCACAGAAATGGCAGAATAAATGAAATTTCGTAAGGATATTCGTACTGATAAACAGTTTGAAAAAGATATAGCTGAATGCACCGCTATTGAACAGGTTTTAATGCAAAAATATGTTGATTGGTTAAATTCTAAATTAAAAGACAATAATTTATATTTTTTTGAAGATAATGGAGTAGATAATAGCGGTAATTTAATTAGAGATGATAAGAAAGTTTCTACTAAAGCAGATTTCTTACTGAAACGAGAAGGTAAACCTAATAGAAAGATTGAAATTAAATTTGCTAGAAAAGATATCGATAGTTTTCATTTAAAAACATATCAATTAGAAAAATATATCCTTACAGACACCTGTATAGTAAATTTTACTAATTCAGATTCAGATACTCCAAAATTTTGTATATTAACTCCTAAAACCATGTCTGATTATTTAAAGAGTGGTGAACGTGTTGTATTCTGGCAAAAACCATGCGTAAGATTTAGTGTCAAGGATGAGAAATTAAATTGGGTTCAGTTATGATTGATATTAATACTATTCCCTTTGATGATCAAAAAACTTGGGAATTAATTCAGGGCGGTATGACTTGCGGCGTTTTTCAATGCGAATCTAAATTAGTACAAGGATGGTTACGTAAACTCAAACCTAAAAATATATGGGAATTAAGTGCAGTTATAAGCTTAGTTAGGCCGGGCTGTTTACAGAGTTCGATGACTGATCAATACTATAGAAATTTACAAAATGAATCTATTGAAAGTTTCAATCATCCTATTATAGATGATGTATTCAAAACCACTAATGGTATAATGATCTATCAGGAAACTTTAATGTCTCTCGGTGCAAAATTAGCGTGGCCTCATTATGAAGAAAAGAAACGTAAAATTACTGTAGATATTTTAAGAAAGGCTGTTGGTAAAAAGAATCAACAAAAAATAATGGAAATAGGTAAGGAATTTGTCGAAGGATGTCTCCATAATAAAGTTGATAAAGAAATCGCCGAACGATTATTTGAAATAATTAAAAATAGTGGACGCTACTTATTTAATCTATCTCATTCAATTAAATACGCTCGTATAGCCTATCATACCGCTTATTTAAAAACACATTATCCTCTACCATTTTATACTACTTATATGAGTTATAGTAAATTAAAAATGAAGAAATGGCAAGAATTAGCAAGACTAATTGATGAGGCTAGAATATTTGGAGTTCCTGTTTTACCGCCAAATATAAATTGTAAGAATCCAGAGTTCAGAATAGAAAATGATTCTATACGATATGGTCTAAATCATATCAAATACTTCGGCGGACAAACACAAGAATATTTAAAAAGCTACCCGATTATCAATGATTGGCGTTTAGCAATGTTAGTTTGTTTTACAGATACATACGCTCCAAGATTAAGAGAGCCTACCGCCGAAGCCTTAATATTAAGTGGTTGTTTTAGAGATTGTAATATTCCTAGAAAAACACTTTATAATATCTTTCAATTATTTACTAAATTAACCAATAGAGAATTAGATTATTGTTTAGAACAATTATCAGAAAATCAAGATTTTATTGATGTTAAAAAAATACCAGAATTAATACAAGGTTGTATCAATAACGTATGTCGTGGTAAACGTAAATTAATATTAACAGATACTATCAAATTACTAAACTTAAATGAATTTGATCATCCAAGCTGGTTAGAAGAAAATGAACAACAATATATGGGAATAGCGTTATCCGCTACAAGTGTTGATATGTCACCACAAGATCACACCGGTCAGTGTATAAATTTACACGGAGAACATTATAAGGGAGAATATATAAGTATTAATTCAGTAATAGAAGAAATTCGTTTTACGGAAACTAAAAAAGGTAAAAATCCCGGACAAAAAATGGCTATCATTAAAGTATATGATCAATCAGGATCATCTCCAAATCTACCCGTATTTCCAGATTTATTTCAACTAAGTTCACATCTCTTAATAGAAAAAAATACTGTTCATCTTAAATTATCCCACAGTAATACTGGATGGATAATAGAAGATATTTGTGCAATATGAATTTAACAGAAATACAAAATATTTTAAAAAAAACCAATTATCATATAGATTATAATTTTATTAATGGAACAGGTTATATTGACATTTCGTGGGATAACAATCAAAAATATCAAATAGAATATAATAAGGAAAATAAAATTATTAAAAGTAATTGGAAAAATCTATGTTTGCCATGTCCCGAATATGCTGTTCCGTGTATGGCGTATATGATTTTGGCTGATGTTTGTAAAACAAATAATCAATATCCGGACTCTTGGGTATTTTTCAAAAATAAAAACAATAAATGCGGAATATTTTATTTTGACATCTTATCAGATAATGAAGAGATATTAAATAAGGCAGATTCTTTACAGAATATTCTCATTATGATGTCTGAAGAGGGAATTTGTTCTGATATTATTTCTATGGCAAAAGAAAATAATATTTGGGAAGGAATAAAACCAATTATAGAATTTCAACTAGGAATATCAATTCATGATAACCCTAACTGAATTTTTTAACAAATATGACCGTTTAGCACGACAATTAGCACAAAAATTTGCTACACATTATAATAAAACAGAATATGATGATCTATATCAAGAAGCATGTATAGCCATTATAAATACTTATTCTAAATTTGATCATACTAAAAAAAGCACCTATATTTATAAATCTATTATTAATCATTTACATAGGGTAGTTTTAGGCAAAGATTATGAATTTAATAAAATTAATAATCAAATTAAAAAACTAGTAGAATCTGGTCTTAGTTTGTCAGAGAGTTTAAAAAAAATTAATATATCTAACGATCGTTACTTGAAATTTTTGTCAAAACCCCATATATTTAATATAATGGAAGACATTGTACAAAATGATGAAAATTTGGTTAGAATCGATATTCTTGATCAACTATCAAAAGATGAGCAAGATATATTTAAATATTTAGAAGAGGGCAAAACCATAAATGAATTAGCGTTGATATATAATATCTCATATAGTTATATGAGACTCAAAGTGACCCAAATAATAGAAAAAATTAAGGATTACAATCATGAATAATAATCAGTTGATAGCATTAATAATGGAAGCTGTGGAAAAAATTACCGGGCGTACTATACAGCCCGGACAACAGGGACAAATTATGGACTATGTTACTCAAAGAGTAACCGATAGTCGTGCCCAATCAACATCAGCTAAATCATTTGCACAACCATTAAAACAAAATAAAGAACGAGATGATGCCATAACAGAAGATTTACACGACTAATACTACGTATGTCAAATCAAAATAAAAAACGAATCTTATTTGTGGGTGAATATTCTCAATTATGTACTGGATTTAGTACTATTGGATACTATTTATTACCTAGACTATATAAAAACAAAAATTATGAAATAGCTGAATTAGCTACATATACTCATCAACTTCATCCTAGAATTAATGATACTGATTGGAAAGTATATCCTAACGAACCACATCCATTTGATCAAGAATCGCGTAAACGATACGATAGTGATCCCATGAACCAATTTGGTAAATGGAAGTTAGATGAAGTTTGTTTGGATTTTCAACCAGATATTATAGTTACATGGCGTGATAATTGGATGGATAACTTCATTAACAAGAGTCCATATAGAAAGTATTTCAAATATATTACAATGCCAACGTGTGATGGCAGCCCTCAAAAAATAGAATGGCTAGAGGACTATGCTGAATGCGATAAAGTATTAGCTTATAGCTATTATGGAAAATCTGTATTAGAACAAGAAAGTAATGGAAAAATAAAGATTTGTGCCGTTCCAACCCCCGGTAGCGATTTAGATATATTTAAACCCATTGCTAATAAAGCTGAACATAGAAAAAGTATAGGTTTATCACCCAATCTTTTTGTGCTTGGTACAGTAATGCGTAATCAACCGCGTAAATTATATACTGATCTTCTAAAAGCATTTAATAAATATTTACAATTATGTAAAGAAAATAGTCAAGACGATTTGGCTAAAAGCAGTTTTATGTATTGGCATACTACTAATCCCGATGTGGGTTGGGATATTCCAACCGAAATCCAAAAACACGGATTATCACACAAAATATTATTTACTTATAAGTGTGAAGCCTGTGGCTTTGTATTACCTATGTTATTTAATGGAGAAGTAACGACCTGTAGAAAATGTATGAATCATTCTATGCGTTTTCCAAATACCGCTATTGGTGTTAGTAGAGAACAATTAGCGGCTATTATGGCTGGTTTTGATTTATATATACAATATAGCTGCTCCGAGGGTCTTGGTATGCCTATTAATGACGCAAAATCATGCGGCGTACCAACAATGACCGTACAACATTCAGCTATGATTGAACAAGCTTATAATGGTGGCGGAATTCCGATAGAAGTAATAAGACATTATCAAGAACCAATAAATGCAACAAGTCAGCTTAGAGCATTACCAGATAATGACGACGCAGCACAAAAAATATATAACTTCGCAACGGCTTCGCCAGAATATAAGGAAAAATTAAGCAAAGAAGCACGGGCCTGCGTGGAGCAGTATTATAATTGGGATAATATAGCAAAAGTTTGGGAAGAAGTAATTGACTCAATCGAGATAGAACCGATAGAAAAAAGATGGTTATCTAAACCTAATTATATTCATATGAAAACCCAAATACCCGGAAATCTTTCAAATGAGGGATTTGTTAAGTGGTGCTATGAAAATATTTTATGCCAACCTGAAAAATTTAATGGTTCATTAGCACAAAGAACAATTAGTATATTAAATGCTGGATATGAGGCGGGTATGGATGGAATGGGTCGCCCTATTCGTCAGGGTGTAGACAGAAACAAAATTATTCAGAATATGGCGAATTATGTACATAATAATAATATGATGGAAGATTTGCGTTATAATAAGTTAGTATTAAAAGATCAGAATAAGCCAGAAATTAATTTTGGTACCATATATAATCAACAGGATATATAATGAAGGTCATTTATGTTGCCCCATTTTATGACGGAACCGGTTTTGCTAATGCCGCTATCAATACCGTATTAGGTATGGATGCTGCGGGTATCAACATTATTCCTTATACGGTTAAGCTTACGGCACAAGTAATTGAACCTCCCGACAGAATTAAAGAATTAGAAAAACTTCCCAAAGATAGTCCAGACGTAGTAATACACCATATGCTTCCAATGATGATGAGTTATTGGGGCGGTGCTAAAAATATTGCCTATTGTCACTTAGAAACCACAAACTTTGAATCATCTAACTGGCAATATTATTTAAACTGTATGGATGAAATTTGGGTATGTTGTGAAGAAAATCGACTATCAGCCGAACGGTCTGGAATTACAAAACCCATTAAAGTAATTCCAATACCTTTTGATCTAGAAATCTACAAAAAACACTACGCTGAATTACCACTTAATATAGATAATAGTTTTGGTTTTTATAGTATCTCTGATTGGTCATCACGAAAAAACATTTCTAATTTAGTTAAATGTTATTTAGAAGAATTTACTCGATATGATAATGTAAAATTAATTTTAAAAACCTATAAAGAAAGCACATCGGCACAACAATCTTCGCAAGAAATTGCTAATGATATAGCAATAATGAAAAATAATCTACGAAAATATGGCAAGGATTTATATCCTCCGATTACTTTACTTTGTGATTATATGCCCGATTTAACTATTAAAAGATTACATAAAACCTGCAATTGTTATGTTTCCGCAGAACAGGGTGCAGCATGGAATATTCCAGCATTTGAAGCAATGGCTTTTGGAAATCAATGTATTACTAATGGTTGGGGTGGTCAGAACCAGTTTTCCGATAATATGACCGATTATAAAATGGTTAATGTCTATGGTATGGGTCATTGTCCATATGGTAATTTATATACTTGTTATGAACAATGGGGTGAACCGGATTATGATCAACTAAAACAAAAAATGCGTGAGGCTTATAATAAAGGAAAGATTAAAGTAGATAATTTTGCTAAGCTAGAACAATTTAATTTAGTCAATGCTGGAAATAGAATCAAGCAAATTTTAAAGTAGAAGTATTTTTATGATCAACGCAATTACCTCAACTCTCAATCGAATTAATACTAAGAAAACTTATAAAATCTTATGTATGCCAACCCACGAAGGATATCAAACCTTAATGGGTAAAACGGGTCATGAATTTTATATGATAGGTGGTATTAATCCTCAAAATCGTCAACCCTTTAAGGGATGGGATTTTCATACTAGACCACTACCAGAAAATCATTATTTATATCTAAGAGATTTTACACAAATATATAGTGATGTTACTTTTGATTTAATCTTATCGCAAAATAGATTAGATCAATTTCCTATTCTACAAGACGTATCTCGAAAGCTTAATATACCACTAATACAACTTGAACACACGCAGCCACCGCCCGGAATGAATGATAAGTCTCTACGACAGTTAGTTAAAGAGCGTAGAGCGGATATACATGTTTATATCACAGATTTTAATAAACAGGCTTGGTATGCAGAACCAAAGGATTTTGTTATTAGGCACGGTATCGATACTGAAACTTTTAAAGGATGGAACGGAAACAATCCGTCCGGATTGTCTATTGTTAATTATTTTCCGCAACGTGATGCATTCTGCGGTTGGAAACTGTGGTCGGAAATTACTAAAGATATTCCTATAGAATTAGTCGGAGAAAATCCCAATCTGTCAAAATCAATCAATTCTGTACCGGAATTAGTTAGTAAGATAGCATCATCAAGATTCTATCTAAATACATCACAATGGTCGCCCGTACCACTATCAATGTTAGAAGCAATGGCGGTAGGCTGTCCTGTAGTAACTACAGCTAAACAAGAAATTCCTTCAATCATAACTAATGGAGTTAATGGCCTAATGTCTGATGACCCGGAAGAATTAAAGAAATATTGCAAACAATTGATCGAAGATAAGGAAATGGCCAAACAAATTGGTGAAGCAGGACGACAAACAATATTGACAGCATTTTCTATAGGGCGTTTTTCTCAACAATGGCAAAGCGTCTTTGACGCTGCATTTAATAAGGGGCGTTTTGGATATGGCAGTTAAACTTAATTTAGGGTGTGGCACGGATGTTATTATGGGATACCGTAATATTGATATTAAACCACAACACCAACTAGTCGAAAAGGGAGATTGTCGAAATTTGGATAATCTATCGGTAGCGAGTGATAGTGTAGATGAAATAAGAGCAATATTACTTCTTGAACATATATCTTATTATGAAATCTCAAATGTTTTACAACACTGGTGGTCTAAATTGAAAAAAGGCGGTCGAATTTATATATATGATACAGACTCGGCCCTTTTTGGAAATATGATGGCTAAATTTCAAATAAACACACAAGAATTAAATAGCGTATTATTTGGTAATCAAAACGAAGCTATTAAATTAGGTATTTATAATTTGCCATATATTGAAAATATATTTCAACAATTCAAAGCTAGAACAATTTCTAAGGGTATAAACGGAACTAATTTTTTCATTGAGATAGAAAAACCAATATGAAGCCTGTAACCGCAATAATTACTAACTATAATCAGGGCAAGTTTTTTCAAACTGCTTTAGATAGTATAATCAAACAGACATATTCTCCTGAACAATTAATTGTGGTAGATGATTGTAGTACGGATGATTCTCGTAAAATTATCTCCCGATCTCTGGAAGATACTAAGGGTTTGCCTCCCATTATCAATACAGTATTTCGTGATACTAACGGTAAACCAGCCGGTGCTAGAAATTCTGGTATTAAAGAAGCTATTGGCGATATTATAGCCTTTCTTGATGTAGACGATTTCTATTATCCTACTAAAATTGAGGAAAGTGTTAAACTTTTAGAAGAAGACCCAATTATTGGGCTGGTTTATAGTGATTACGATGTCTATGATACTATTAAAAATAAACATTTGAGAGAATTTAAACATCCATATAATTATCAATTATTATGGCAAACTTGTATAGTCAGCACTAATAGTATAATAAAAAAAGAAGTATTTGATAAAGTTGGATTATTTGACGAAAGATTCTTTGGAACAGAAGATTATAATCTCTGGTTACGTATTGCCAGACACTATATGATACGCCATATTCCTAAACCATTATTTTGTTATCGCTTACACGGTCAAAATATTACTATGACTAGGGCACAAGAAATGGCACAAGAAATACAAGTTTGGAAACGAGAATTATTAAATGCCAAACATCCCTGAAATAGCCAAACAAAAAGCCTCTGCGGGTATACAATATCTTTACAAAAATTTCTTAAGAACAGGATTTGCGGCACATAGTTTAGGCAATAATGAACTGGCATTTATGTTAATTAAAAACCTCAATAAATATTATGAAGATAATCCCTACAATGATTATTGTATTTATAATATGGGTAAGGATTTGTCATTAAATATGACTAATTTTGCCGTATATGAAGCACTATCCATCATTAATCATACAGGAAATCTTATAGCTACTGATCCATTAACTCTTAATTTAATCTGTCCAGTATTAGGGGCTAAAAAATATTACTATATATATGATTTACCTATATTAAATTTTATTGATAAGAGTTTTTCCGATTTGATTAAAAAAAATAACGTAATATGTTTTACACGATCAAAAGATTATCAAAAAGAACTTAAAAATCGATATAATTTATCTACTCATAATATTTTAGTAGAATGTTTTGATATAAATTTAATAGAGGAAATAGTTAATGAAAAAGTCTGAATTAATTTCGGCCATAACCGAAATAGATACCTCCGTAATTACAAATGGATTAAGTAAATCCGAATTGGAATCTATTTTATCAGAATTACAGATAAAAAGTAGTGTAATGACAACTACAGTGGAAACAGAAACAGCGGTAACACCCATTATTGATGGTAATGACGTTACAATTAATAAAACTTCTATTTCAACTGAAATTGTTATACCAGACAGACATTCACCAGAATGGTCTGATTATGTAATGTCACTATTTACAGAACAAGAAAAAATCGATGGTTATCCTACGGCAGATGGTCTTCGTAGATTAACGAATTTAATAGTCGGACGGTGTTTTAATGTTAATATGGAGATTATGCAATGTCCTAATCCCGATAATGAGAATCGGGCAGTTGTTAAGTGTACTTTACAAGTTCTTAAAGAACACGACAGATCAATTGATTCTATATCTGATGTAGCAGATTGTTATATTGGCAATACTAAAGAACCATATTCTAGACATCCAACAGCAACAGCGGCTACAATGGCAGAATCTCGTGCCTTACGTAAACTATTAGGATTGAGAACAATTTCTAAGGAAGAAGCAAGTATAACAAATGATAGTGAAGCTGCACCAGCAACCTCGGTTGCTGCGATTAAACCAACACAAAAAACAGTAATTACTCATTTATGTTCAAAATTTAAGATAGATCAAACAAAACTACTACAAAGCCTCAATAAAAACATAAATCTTGAAGCACTTAATATTACCGAAGCTTATGAAGTAATTAATGAATTACAGATATATAGTCGTGGTCCCGATATTAAGGGAGGTAAAATTATTCCAAAGGAAATTTTACAATGAAAACGGTATTAGTGGCTGGGGCTGGTGGTTTTATAGGTGGTCACTTAGTGAAACATCTACTAAATAAGTGTTACAACGTAATAGCTGTGGATATTAAACCTATAAGCAAATGGTATCAAGATCATGATTCAGCTATTACTATGGGTTGTCAAAAAGAACAATTTTGTAGTAGTTATGCGGGCTGGGATTTAAAAGCTAAACAAGGATGTCAACAAATATTTGAATACTATCCACAAATAGATGAAGTTTATAATTTAGCTTGTAATATGGGTGGAATGGGTTTCATAGAAAATAACCGATTTTTATGTATGGAATCAGTACTAATCAATACTCATTTAATGCAAGTGTCATTAAATCATCATGTAAAAAAATATCTATTTACCGGATCAGCATGTCAATATCCTATATTCCTACAAAATGACCCATCTAAAATTATAAACCTTAAAGAATCAGATATGTATCCATCCCAACCAGAATGGGGATACGGCAATGAAAAATTATTTAGCGAACAATTATGTTTAATTGCCGCCGAAGATCATCCTATTCAAACTAGAGTAGTACGTATGTATAATATTTTCGGTCCTAATGGAACATGGCAAGGCGGAAGAGAAAAGGCTCCCGCAGCAGTATGCCGTAAAATATTAGAATGCAAATATTTACAAAAACCAGAAATAGAAATTTGGGGTGATGGAAATCAAGTTCGTAATTTTACATATATAGATGATTGTATATATGGCTTAGATTTAATTATGAATGGACAATATACGCAACCCATTAATTTAGGTCGTGAGGAAAGCGTAACCATAAACCAACTAGTTGATATTGCTCAAGAAATCGCTGGTATTAATCCTATACGAACATATAAATTAGATGCCCCAAAGGGAGTTGGTACTCGTAATACAGATAATACTCTAATTAAGGAAATATTTAATTGGGAACCGTCTATTTCAATTAAAGACGGTATGTATAAAACTTATGAATGGATAGAACAAGAGTTCAAAAAAGTACATGGAATTCACTGATGAAATACCTAGTATTAGGTTCGGCAGGATTAATTGGCACATACCTGTGCCAACATTTAAGAGATCATAAACAGGAAGTGATAGAATTTGATCTTGAATATAATGATGATTTGCGAATATATGGACACTCTTTATTAAGAAAATATATGTCGGAATGTGATTTTGTATACTTTCTAGCCTTTGATGTGGGCGGTAGTAGATATTTAAAAGAATATCAAAATAGTTATAATTTTATCTCTAATAATGTAAAAATTATGAATACTACATTTGATATGCTTCATTTATTAAATAAGCCTTTCTTATTTACTTCAAGTCAAATGTCTAATATGACTCATTCTAATTATGGAGTACTAAAACTTCTTGGAGAGAAATATACGAATCAACTTGGCGGAATAGTAACTAAATTCTGGAACGTATATGGAATTGAAAAAGATGTAGAAAAATTCCATGTTATTCCTGATCTAATTCTTAAAGGATTACGTGAAAAACATATTGATATTCTTACTACAGGACAAGAAAAACGTCAATTCTTATCTGGATTTGAAGCCGCTGACGCACTCTATAAATTATCTCAATTCTATAAAAATATTCCGCGTAATAGAGAATTACATATAACAAGTTTCAAATGGACTTCTATTTTTGATTTAGCAAGGATGATATCTGCCTATTTGGGAGACATTCCAGTTAATCGCGGTGAAGGATGGGATTCTATTCAAGGAATTATAAATGAGCCAGATGATTTTGTGCTGAACTACTGGAAACCCACTCTAGATTTGGAATATGGATTAAAACATATTATTGATCATTATAAGGCTAGTTATGAAACAAAGAATTAAAATATTTGATAATGCCTTTGCACATCTACAATGTTCTGCACATGGAAATGAATCTAAATATATTGAATGGATTCGTGATGAACCGGTTTCACCACATGAGACATGTTGGTTTACTGATTTAAATCTAGGTCGTGTGGATACAGTTAATTGCTATCGTAAAATAGCGTGGCTTGTAGAACCGCCGTGTATATTAAGTAATACTTATCATTACATAATGGATAATCTGAAAAAATTTGACTATGTGCTGACACACTTAAAAGATCTCTGTAAAATCGCACCAGACAAAGTGCTGTGGTATCCTATGGGAGCAGTTTGGACTCCAAAAGAAGAATGTAAAATCTATCCAAAAACTAAAGATCTTTCCATTATAGCATCAGACAAGAATTACGCTCCGGGCCATAAAATTCGTCATCAAATAATTAAGAATTTCCCCGATGGTTCCTTACATCCTAATTTTAAGATTGATAAATATGGACGCGGCTATAAAGCAATAGATTCAAAGGGAGAAGCCTTTCGGGATTATAGATACTCTATTTGTGTTATGAATTCACAAGTTGATGACTACTTTACTGATGTAATTTTAGATGCTTGTGCTTATGGATGTATACCAATCTTTTGGGGCACTAAAAATATAGGTAGTTATCTCAACGAAATGGGAATATTGCAATTCGAAGATATCGGTGAATTTGGAGATTTATCACAAATTCTTAATCAAGCAAGTGACATTCAATATGAATCAATGATACCGTATATAGAAACCAATCTTCAAAAAATTGAAGAGTATAGAGTAGCGGAAGATTGGATGTTTAGAAATTATCCTTTCCTGTTTGGAGTATAAATGAAAATATCAGACTTTAAACGCGGCTGGTTAGTAGGATCATTTCCAGACGCCCTATTAAATAGGAAAGACATAGAAGTTGGAGTACAAGAATATAAAAGAGGCGATAGAACAGAAATACATTTTCATAAAGAATGTAATGAAATTAATATAGTATTAAGAGGAAGGATAGAAGTAACTACAAATTATTATATAAAACAGACAACACAATTCTATACGGGTGACATTTTTATAATTCCTAAGAATACTATATCAAATTGTTATTTCCCAATAGATGCACAAATTCTCTGTATTAAAGATAATTCCAATCCAAAGGATAAGTATTTTCTATGAAACTGAAAGTTTATATAGTAACATATAAAAGCAAGTGGTTAGAAACAACACTTAATTCTATTATAGAAAGCGATATTAAGAAAGTCTTTCCAGATTATGAATTAACTGTTATAGCTAACCATCCAGACTTATTTGTGAAAGACAGTTTATTGTGTTATGCGGGTGCAAGAGTTCTTTATAATTCTACACGCCCCGCGTGGTCTACTGGCCATTTAGCAAGAAGTTGGAATGAATGTCTATTAGACGGATTTAGAGATCCAGACAATCCTGATACAGATATTGTAGTAACAATGCAAGACGACACCGTGCTTAATAAGCACGCTTTCGGAGTTTTATACGATATGCATACCGTTGGTGATAGTAATTTTATACAATCTGGTTTGGGCGACAATCTGTGTTCCTATACAATCGACGCCTTACATGTCATAGGCATGTGGGATGAAAGATTTAATGGTATTGGGTGTCAAGAAGGCGATTATTTACTAAGACAATTAAAATATAATATAAATAATTCAATGATAAATGATTATGGTCATGGTAGGCTGTGGAGGCCATTATTATCTTCTCAAATAGCCGATAAGTCCAATCATCATGAGTTAAATACGCAAAATGCGGCATCTAGAGCCTTATTTCCACAAAATCAAAAAACATTTAAGCATAAATGGGGTAATATGGATTGGGAAGCACATTGGGATTTGAATAAATTAGATCAGATTCCCAATGAACGAGTTCCTAATTATATCTATTATCCTTATTTTGAACTTAAATTAAAATGCGTTAAAGAAAACCCGGAGAAATGGATATAATGTTATCATTAATTACAACTGGTAGAAACGATGATTATGGTGGTGGATTCGTTGACAGATTTAGACTTTCGTTAATGAATAATTGTTCTTTACTAGAAGACCTTGGTATTGAATACGAATATCTAGTGGTAGAGTGGAATCCTATAAAAGAATTCTTTTCTGTATCTGATAAAACCAAGTTTTTATTTAAGAACTTTAAAGTAAAAGACGTTATTATAGATAAGTCCCTCATTCGTGCCGAAGGCTTAAATGAGGCAGCTTACTATGAATACTTTAGTAAAAATGCCGGATTACGCCGTGCTAAGTATGATAATATTCTTATTATTAACTCTGATTTATTAATCAATGAAGAACTAGGTAATGAAATTAAAGAACTAATTACTAAGGGTCTGGATAAAACAAAATTTTATCGTGCTAGATATCGTCATAATGCTAATATTAAATATGATGGTAAAGAACCAATAGGAATGAGTGTAGTAGATAAGAAAGATTTACACGAACCTCATTTAGCAGATGCTTGTATTTGTGGTGCATATTCTGGCGATATATTGCTTTGTAATAAAGAAACTCTCTTTGAGAATGGGAGAGGATATAATGAATTAGATCCCGATCATCGAGTAACCTTCCAAACCGGAATGGACGGTGAAATTCTTTGGAATATGTATCATCGTGGTATACGTCTAGAATTTTTACAAAACCCCTATATTCATATAGCACATGGTAAACCCAACGTCTATGACGGAGTTTATAGAGATTGTAAATATGAAAATAAACCTAATTGGGGATTTGTTGATTATAATGAAACGGAAATTCCTCATGGAGTAATTTTACATGTCTAATAAATATATCTGTACAACTACAATTTATCCGGTGGACATTGGTTCATTAGAACAATTTGATAATATGTCGGGATGGACACTTATTGTTGCGGGCGATTTAAAAACTCCAAAGGATTTTAAACTTAAAAACGGTATATATCTTTCACCAGAAGACCAAGTTAAGATTGACCCAATTCTATCTGATGTAATAGGATGGAATTGTATACAGCGTAGAAATTTTGCGTTTTTGATGGCTGGTAAAATGAATTGTGATATTGGTGCGTCTATTGATCAAGATAATTTACCTCTAGAAAATTGGGGTAAGGATATTTTTGTAGGCAATGAAGTAGAGGGATCAGAAATTAAATGTAGTTCAGAAGTATTTGATCCTTTGGGAGCTACAATCAATTATAGTCATTTATGGCATCGCGGATTTCCATTAGAACTAGTTAGTAGTAGACACACCAATCAATTAAGAGGATTTGGTAAATCAAAAACAAAAATAGATATTCAATCAAACTTTTGGGATGGTTCACCAGACATTGACGCATTTCAAAGAATAACCCTCAATCCAGAATGTAGGTTCGATCCGCGTGACTTTCCATTTTGGTCGGATAAAATTTCTCCATTTAATTCACAAAACACAATCTTTACTAAAGAAGTTCTAAGTAAGTATTTTATGTTTCCATTCGTATCTAGAATGGACGATATATGGAATTCTTATTATATACAAGCAAAATATGGTTTTAAAGTAGGATATTTCGAACCAACAGTATATCAAGAGCGTAATCCACAAAACCTTATTAAAAATCTAGAAGGCGAATACGTAGGTTATTCTCATGTATATAATCTTATTAAAGATATTTTAATTGATCCAGAACGAATTTGGAAATATATGCCAGAACGAACAAAATTTGCTTATGATCTTTATAGAAAGCATTTCGAATGAATATTTCCGACCATATTTGGAACGATAATTATAAACATTGCTTATTTAATTTAGCTTCTATAATGAAAGCTAAAAGAATACTTGAAACCGGGGTCCGAGAAGGATATAGCACGCATTCGTTTTTAGAATTAGTCCGTATTACTAGCGGTCATGTAACATCAATTGACTATTCAGATAAATGCGAATTTATGGGTAGATGTCCAGAAGATTTAAAACCATATTGGACTACAATAATTAAAGACGCTAGAGAAGGTTTAAAAGATCTAAATAAAGATCGCCAGATCTTTGATATCATCTTTTTAGATGATTGTCATGATTACTTGCATGTTAAAGAAGAAGTTGAGCTTTGTGAAAATCTTATGACATATGATAGTTTACTACTAATTCATGACGCTATGTATTATGATTATGAGCCTCGATATAGAAAAAATCAAGATTATGGTAAATATGGATTTGCTGACGGTGGTGTGTATAGAGTATTACAGGAATTAGATCGTACACGATGGGAATTTGTTACCATTCCCGTTCCTCATGGAGTAAGTGTTTTAAGAAAGATACTTGTATGAAGATTATTTCTGGTTTTGGATCAAACTATCCCGAAGATCCTGTCAAATATTTTGATTTTGATAAATTAAACAACATTAATTTCTATTATGGATTACAACATCACGAACCAGAACCCGGTAGATATAATATTATACTTGATTTAGAAATGCCACAATTTCACGATGGTCGTATTGATCATTATAATAAATTTGATAAGGTGCTTTGTCTATGTCCCTATAATTGTGAGTTGATTAATAGAAAAAATAATTTTAATAAATGGATACCAGTATTTTTTCCAACAAATACTCAATATTCATTTCCAAATGAAATCAAAACACATAACGTGTGTTATTTTGGATTAACACGTAATCCGATTATAACCGATATGACGAAAATTGCCGATCCTCATGGTTTAGTTACTGGACGATATGGTGGAATACCTCATGAAAAAATAACACATCAAAACCTTAATTATTATGATAAAATGAAACTAATTGCTTCTAGTAAAATAAACCTAATTCATAATACATTATATTTGCCTACAACGTGCTTTCCTGATGTAATAATATCTAAATATTATGATTGTGAAGCCTATAAATATCTAGAAACCGATAATTATTATCCTCAATTAAAATCAAGAGGATTTGAAGCAGCATTTAATAAATCATTAATGTTAGTATTGAAAGATCGTTTTAATGTTTTTGAAAAATGGTTTGAGCCCGAAAAAGAATTTATTTATTTTACGATAGAAACATTAGACGAACAACTAAAAGAAATTTTATCTAATTATAATAATTATCAACATGTAATAGATAGAGCTTATGATAAAGCTATAAACAATTATACCACACAACATTTTATAGAAAAATATGTCAATACACGATAAGATCAAAGATCTATTAAATAATGTCGAAAAGCCTGTAATATTTGAAATCGGGTGTCGCTTATGTGAAGATACTAAAATATTAGCACAAATACCTAATTCTAAAGTATATTGCTTCGAAGGTGATCCTGACGTTATTAAACAATTACTTGATCAAGAAAAAGAATGGTTAAAAACCAATCATAATAAGGTTTTTCTTAATACTTTTGCAATAGGCGAAAAAACAGGTTTTGTAGAATGGTATAGTGCAGATAATGGTCACTCATCTTCATTACGCGAACCAAAAGATCATTTAAAACATTTCGGACATGTTAAATTCGAAAAGAAACGTTTAGTAACTGTAGTATCTCTTGATCTAGTTTTTAGAAAATTATGGAAACAAAATCATATTGATTTCTTATGGATAGACGTTCAAGGTGCTGAAAGTGATGTATTTAATGGTGGACAAGACGCTTTAAAACATACAAAGTATATATATTTTGAATGTTATGATGTAGAAATGTATGCCGGTCAATTAATGTTGCCCGATCTATTGAAATTATTACCGTTTAACTATAAACTAATTGAGAAATGGCCTACTGAGGTTTTGGTGGAGAATTTAGATTATGACAAGAATCAAAGCGATACTATTTGATTTAGATGGTGTCTTAGTGGATATGTGCGAAGCTCATTATGAGAGTTTGAATAAGGCACTTGAATATCATAGTTTCCCTATAATTGATCGAGAACACCATATCAAAGACATGAATGGATTACCCACTAAAATAAAACTTGAAAAACTGAGGTATTCGTCTGAACAAATTAATATAATTAATAAAACAAAACAGCGTTATACTCTAGAAGCTATTAATAAATATGTACGTCCAGACGATGAAAAGATAGAATTACTTAAAATATTACAAAAACTAGGATATAAACTAGCATGCGTAACTAATAGTATAACTGAAACCACTGAAGCTATGTTGCGTACCGCAGGCATTATAAATTTCTTTGATATCATTATCACTAATGAAGATGTTACCAATGCAAAACCAGATCCAGAAGGTTATAGATTAGCAATATCTAAATTAAATTTACTTCCAGAAGAAGTAATTATAGTAGAAGATTCTCCTAAAGGAATAGAAGCGGCGTGTGCGACTGTCCCGGAAAAACTTGTTATAGAGACATTAAGAGTAGATTTTAAATGGACAAATATGGTTTCATTAATATTAAGTATAGACATTCAATATCATACAGGATATAATATCCATATTATGAATTTAGAACATGTGGACTGTGCTAATTCATTTTATGGAAATATTATTATTGATTATCCGAATAAGAAAGTTATAAAATGAATATAATAATACCAATGGCCGGTGAAGGTAGACGTTTTAAGGAAGCTGGTTATGCTAATTTAAAACCATTTATTGAAATTAATCATAAACCAATGATACGATGGGTTCTAGAAAATATTAATTTATATGGTGATAATTATAAATATATTTTTATTTGTAATATAGGATATTGTCAAAAATTAGATGAGATATTATCAAATTATTTTTATCACTACCCTAATTCCTATAAAATTATACCAATCCATAATATTACGGAAGGTGCGGCGTGTACGGTATTATTATCAGAATTATATATAGATAATGAAGAAGAATTATTAATTGTTAATTCAGACCAATTAGTTCTAGAAAAACATAACATTATAGCAAAAGAAGAGTGGTGTTACTCCGGATTAAATCATTTTAGAAAAATGAATGCTGATGGGGGAATATTTTGTTTTTGGAACGATAATCCGAAATGGAGTTATTGTAGAATTAGTAATGGTAAAATCAATCAAACAATAGAAAAAGAAGTTGTATCTAATTTTGCCACAACGGGTAGTGGATATTGGTTTAAACGGGGTAAGGATTTTGTGTCTGCCGCAAAACGAATGATCAACAAAAATGATAGAAGTAAGGGCGAATTTTATGTCGTGCCCGCTTATAATTATTTAATTAGCGATGATAAAGTAATAATACCATATTTTATCAATAACTTAGTTGGTTTGGGCACTCCCGAAGATTTAGAAATATTTTGTAAAAAAGAAGGATTTAAGGTAATTAAATGAATATAGAAGATAAATATGATGGAACAATACAAACTTTTACTGGAAAAATGTTTAATCCTATTAATCCAGTAATAGAAGATATCGATATAATGGATATCGCTCATGCTCTATCATTATCAAATAGATATGTTGGTCACACTACAAGACCGTATAGTGTAGCAGAACACTCTTTAAATTTAGTTAACTATGCCGAACAACAAAACGCTCATGAAGATTTAAAGAAGTGGTGTTTAATGCATGATGCTAGCGAAGCTTATCTTTGTGATATCCCTCGACCAATAAAGAAATTTCTACCACAATATAAAGAAATTGAAAATCAACTACAAAAAATCATAGCAGAACGATTCGATTTATGCTGGCCTATTCCAGATAAGGTACTTGAATGGGATACTAGAATTCTCTTAAACGAGAGCGTGGCTCTTATGGATGATGTCACCAAATACTTAGTCTATAAAACACATCAGCCACTAGAAAATATAACAGTTAGAAATAAATATATAGGCCATAATCTAATTGAGATGGCGTTTCTTGGAAAATGTAAGGAATTAAATATAGGAAATATAATCGAGTTAGATGATACAATGACAGAATATATGAAATGGGCAAAGACACAGATAAATCCACAAATATTTAAACAAGAATATATAGGAGAATTTTAATGCCTTTAGTCAAACCTAAAGAAAAAGAATCTGAATATGTTAGTAGGTGTGTTAATAGTCCAGAAATGAAAAAAGAATTTCCGAATATAAAACAAAGAGTAGCGGTATGTCATTCGAAATATAAAGAATCAAAATCTGGATTATGGAACACTATAATGGGAATCTTTTTTAGAAAATGAATACTAATGTTAGTTTTGTAGTACAAGGTCCAGAGGTTCCTATGATAACTAGGAACCTTTTTTCTTCTATAAACATATTTTATCCATATGCCGAAACTATTTTCTCTACTTGGGCATCTTCTGAAATTCCTTGTAATCGCATTATTATTAATGATGATCCCGGAGATAGTCAAGGAACAAATCAGAAAAACCTTAACAGATTCTTATATAGTTCCCAAAAAGGGTGTGAAGCCGCTAGTCATCCCCTGATAATACGACTACGAAGTGATCTTAATCTTTTCTCCAATGGCCTTCAGATTTTCTTAGATCAATTCCATGAATTAGATGGGGCCGTGGGGACGCCGAAGGATCGGAAGGGCTATAGGACTGTCTCTAATAGAATTATCATGGGTAGCGTTTATACAGTAGATCCAGCGGGCTCATTTAAACTCCCCTTCCATATTTCAGACTGGTGGCATTTAGGAAATCGTAATGATTTATTAAATCTTTATAATATTCCCTTTGCCAGCCTTGAAACGTGCGGTAATACTAAATATAGAAACGAACAATATATATGGATCAAGTTTCTACAAAAACACGGTTTTAATGTAAATATTAAATTTGATGAAGATAATTCTAAGGAAAATATTCAAGCTACATATGAAAGTATTATTGATAATTGTTTTATAATTGATAATTATAAGGCCGGTATTATCAATTCAAAATATCCGGAAATAAATAATTATCATCCAGCACTCTTAAGTTCCCAAAAATTTTTACAACTTTGTACGATTTTTACTTGAAATTTTCTGAAAAATCGTGCATACTATGTGAGTAGCTTGTAGAACGAACGTCACCTAGAACGGTGACTTGATATAGAGAATATAAGATCATTCAGAAATATTATTCGTTAATTCAATATACTTAAGAAAGATCCAAGTTAATTGTCAAGTTAAAGTAAAAGTGGGTGGGTTGAATGAGTATAATTTAAACCCATAAAATTTTATTCCACAAATTAGATTGGCTCATTTTCAAAGAAAGGAAAAACATGAGCGTAAGAGTTAGAAATAGTGTCTCTCGTGAGACTGAACAAGGTAGGGTTAGAGTTAGTAGAATGACTAATGGTAATTTAGAAGTACGTAGAATTAGAGATAGCGGAAGATTTGTTGGTAGAGAACAACATTCGGTTGTAACTATTCCTCAAGAATTAGTATCTAGTGTTCGTACCTTATTAAGATAATCATATGTATGATAATCCATTAAATAATTTATTAAATGCTGATGAGCTAAGACATTATTCTGATTCTGCCCGTAGAGGATTAGATATATTAATATATTCAATATATAATGCCGTCTTTAATAAACAAACATGTGCAAATTTATCAGTAATATCTCCAATTAGTAAAATACTGTTTCATCATAATTATTTACAGGACATATTATTTGATTTAGGATATTCGACAACTGTAGAACATAATAATAAGTATAGTACAATTTATGTAGATTGGTCAAATAAATTAATAGAAAGTAAGGAAATAAATAATGTCAACAGTAATTGAAAATTTAAGATATAAACTATCATTCTGGAAACCTAATAAATCAAATAAGGGTTTTGCAGCATTTTTAGAATACAATCCTGATCAGGAAAATGCCGGTGTAATGTTAACCTTTATGCCACAAGCTCCTACCGGGGAACGTAAATTTGAAAATGAAAAGAAATTTATAGCTAAACTCGGTCCCAATGATTTAGGGGATATGTTAGCAGTTATAGAAGGATGGCAAGAAGGTATTGGTGCTTTAGACGATAAGACCGGATACTATAAGGGGCTTTATCATCAAAGCGATAGTGGAAATTCTAGTATCAAATTAGAAAAATCTAAAAACCATGCCGGTTTAACATTATCTTTATATGTTAAGCGTGGTGATACAAGTACGAACGGTTTTATTAATTTAACATTAAGTGAGGCGGCACAACTGAAAAGTTATATTAATTTTATACTACCACGTTTCTTTGAAGAAACATACGCTCCAAAAGCTTAATATTTAAGGTTAAGTGACTATATCAGGGACCGGAAACGGTCCCTTATATTTTTTCTATAGCACCTATGTATCCAACAACATTATTCTCATTACAAAATATAGGAATAATTTTACTACATAATTTAGTTTCAATCCCCGTATATACATGAATAATACTAAAAGTAATTTGTGTTTCTATATGTCGTTCTAATACTTCGCTCCATTCCTTCCATACTTTATCCTTATCGCTTTCTTTAACGCATTTCATCCATCCGTGATGTTTATTATCAGAAATAGTTAATCCAGTCATTTTAGTCCACTTGTCTGATACCCAAGTATAATCGCCTTTAGCGTCTGTTTCAAATATTATTGGATCTATATTATTAGATAATAATTGTGTTAACTTAGTTAATTTAATAAGAGACTCTTCTATTCTAGTCAAATGATCTAGAACACTAGTTCCACCATTAGGATAAATTATTTTATGTAATTCTTCACTAATTTCAGCTATACGATTTAATCTTCTAATTAATTTATATATTGGCATAAACACATACCTATATAAAATACTAATAATACCCACTAAAGCAGCAAGTACACTACTAATAGTTATAATTAATTCAACCATACATACTTATATACACAATTATAGTTCGGGATTTTGTTCTTGATTAAATGGGCTTTTAATGGGTTCTTTTCTTTCTAACGTTAAATGTACCCATTTATTTAATGGACAATCACCCGATTGTGTTTTACACACAATGATACATCCACATGGTGCGTTATTGTTCTGAGGATCTGGTGCCATACATTGTGATTTTAATACTAATTTACCATCGATTTTGGTTGAATATGCACAATTACGACAAACCTCTCTATTTTTCTGAATATCTGGATCTGAATATTTAGTTATTCCGGTCAAACATTTAATTATACCGCTTAAACCATCTCTGATCCAACTAATCTTATCAGATTGTTTGGACCCAGCTTTAATCATATTTTTAATTGGAGCTACGTTGTTTTCTTTCACTTGCTGTTCAAACATAGCTTTCGGTTGATTTTTATTACAGCCACCGCATCCCATAAAATACTCCTTAACATCCCGTAGTACTGCAACCGCAAATATTACCCGTAATTCTCGGATCACTCAATCCAGTCGCAACTCCCACATTACTATACCCACAAACCCACGATTCACCCTTACCCCAATTTCTAATTGTATTCCAACTTACTCCTACAGGAGATAAATCAGGACAGTTAGTACAAGTATAATCGGGAATTACTTTAGTACCTACCCTACTAATAAGATTGGTGAAGTTAATAATATTAATAGATTCAAATCTTCTACTAGAACTGCAATGCGTAAGTGTACTGGTACCAGCACCTAAAATAGATGATTGATAATTCCAACTATAAGTACCAAACCCACAGACATTAAGATTATTAGAAGCACAATGATTGGTTGTAAAATCTGTGATATTGTATACGTCCTTTACGCCATCACCGCAATCTTCACCCACGCAATCATCTTGGCTAACTCCTGAACATGTAGCACCACAACATATATTAGTAGTAAACGGTAATGGAAAAGTATCTTGGCATGAATATCCCACATCGGATGGATCAGAACAGAAAGGTGCTGGTAATGGCGAAAGACAAGGATTATAATGACAAGCAATTACATCACCCGTACAATCAGGGCCGGGGTCCGGACAACTATTAGTATTTATAGTATAATCAAAAGTTATTTGGCCATTTACACTTTCACAACCGCAACAATATTCTAGTGTTTGTGTTAGATCCCACGTTTCATTATAACCATAAGTGCCTGCCCAATATTTTCCACTATTGGTCTTTCCATTAGGATGCTGACAACCAGCGGCACATTGGAAATTAAAGTTTTTAAGTTCACACGCACACTGGAATGGAATTTCGGTTTCTGTATAAACATCATCAAAACTTACCGTCTGTCTACACGGACATTGATATGGTCCCTTACTTTGACATGCATCAATACCTACAACCTCACAAAAGAAATTACATTCGCAACATTTAGTTCCGCAATTTACATCATATCTATCACATCCTCCGTTACCGCAAATATCATTTTCTGTTAGTGGTTCTACGGCTGGTCTAAATAAAGCTCTTAATGTATTAAGATCATCAACACCACTAGTGTTAACTGGTGTAACACCTTCTATCCTATCCCATTCTTCACAATCAGCCGCGTCTGGTATCCCACTACATAATACATTAATAATATCGTAATTAAAAGTATTAATAGAACAAAATAAACTAGATGTTCTCTGTGCTATATATGCTCTAGGAGGATATTCTCTAGGAATATCCGATTCCTTAAACTTAGGTGCTGAAATATCAACATATTGACACCATCCGTCTTCATCGCCACAAAACTCATCAGCTAAAAACGTACCATTAGTACCATCTTCATAACTTACTAATGTTTGACCTCCACTAGTTTGAATAAACTGATATGGTACTTTAATTAACATTGGATGAGTACAAGCTGGATGAAAATTATATTCACAAATATAAAGCGTTGGTTGATTTACTGCAAAGGTTCCATTAGCATCACTGTATCCGTGATATCCACCATTGTTAGTTTCATTACCTTCAAAATTATATGGATGAGGAACAAAAGATCCTAGCCCGTCTGGACCAGTACTACAACGCCAAACCTCGTCACAGCCGCATCTATAAGCTTTAAAATACCACTCATCTTTGCAATACCAACTACCACATCCATAAGTTAACCATCTATCTCCAATGAGAGTTACATCACTGTGACAATCAAGAGTTTGTTCACCATCTAGAGTAGTAGAATTAGGCGGTACACAATAAGGTAATAAATTTTCTATATATCCTCCACCACTCGGACGGATACATCTTCTTCTTACCCAAGAATTAAGTTCTGCAACTGCACCTGTTAATAATTCAAATCCAGACATTACTAATAATGGTTCTTTATAAGACCAATTAGTTGGAGTAGCTGAAGCACCAGCAACGCCTGAATTAGCTACAGGTTGTCCACTAGACGCAATCCACCACGTATTATCATCTAACCATATATTATATTGTAATCCGGTTGTCGCTATAATTGGATTATATGTACCACCGCCCTGTGCTGTAAAAGTAATATTATTTAAATCAACTACGCCCGATGTAGCTTTATACTCTGCACCATTTTTATTTGTATTTAAAATACCGCTAGTTACAAATCCATTTCCACTACCTACTACAGTAATAAAACCACTAGTACCCACAGATATTGTAAGTGAAGTTAATGGATCAGTAATTGTGCTACTTTTTTGTACTAATATCACAGGTATTTCTGCACCCGGAATTGCCAACCACCACATATTACGACGGTATTTTAAATTATCTATAGGAGATGTCCCACCAACTTCAATATTCGTGGTTGCTGATCCGTCTTTAGGCATACTTCTAGTACGAAATCTACATACTGGTGGCAAAGCAGCAACATTGGGTACACTATAAAAAGCAGCACTAACATCATCATTATAAGTGTTTACATCTCCACCACTATCACTTCCCGATTCATTTTCAGGATTGTATATGAATATATCCTGATATCTTTTAGGACCAGTTAAAATCTCAGACCCACTATATTTTCTAGTATCTGCTAAAGGTCCATTACTAGCTAAACTATTTTCACTACCCCCACCATAAGTATATAACCAATTTTCAAATAATTCCGATGATTGATTATTAACTTTCGTTAAAGAAATTCCGCTTGCATCATCACTAGCTAAACAAAAATTAAAAACAGGACAAGTACTACTAGAATAATCTTTGATAGTAATACTATTAATATCGGAAATAAATTGTCCTATTGTTCTGCCAGTAGCAGCATAAGTTAAAATAACTCCACTACTACATCCAGTATTACCGCTAACACTAAAGGTAGCAGGGATATTTGTTAATTCAACAAAATAATCAAAATCTGCAAAAAGACCACCAGATGATATGCATCGTGAACATTTGTCTGAATTAGCTAAAGTACCTACCCAAAAAGGCATAGGCTTTAAAAGACTAACAAAAATTTCGACCGTATCTGTTTCGGTCCATTTACCTTTAGTTTTTATATATCCTTGTGGTCTATATTTCCATGCTGTACTAGTAAAAGAACCAGCAGGCCCATATGCTCCGTTTAAATAACTGCTAAGATAAGGAACTTCATAAGCTTTATGAAAATCGTCTTCAATATTAGAATAGTATGAACCGAATGGTCCCCAAGGAGCATTCTTATGAAATTGTGGTATAAATAATTGTACCGCACAATCACCGGGTATAGAATGTTCGCAATCACCGGGAAAATCACATTCTGGTTGAATAAACAAATCCTGTTTATTATGATAATCATATTCAAGACGACCAGCCTTACCAAATGTAAAAAAGTGTGGTGATAATCTATAACAATCTCCATCTATTACTACAGTTCTTTCCATATTAACCCAAGGAATAGTATATCCACCACAACCTTCCTTGCAATATCCTGTAGTACTAAAACCTATATCTTGATTTGGACCTAGTTTAGCCCCTCTTTGCGGACAACACTGTATTTCACTATCAAAAAATGCTGGACCATTATTTGTAATTTGCTCATACCGACAAGCAGTAGAAGTACCTTTTTCAAAATATACAGAAGAATTTAAATAAAAATCCGTACCATCATAATTACCGTATTCAAACAATATTCCTGAAGTTGGAATACTACCCCATTGTAAATGATTTTTTTCAACTTGAATATCTGGTTGTTCTACACCGCATTGACCAAATTCTATTTCGAACAAAGCATCTTCGGTACTTGGAATTAAATCCGATCTTGGCGTATTAAGAGATACAGTAACGCCAGAACTTATTATTGCATTCAATCCGGATGCTACTAATACAGCAAAAGCATTTCTATTAGAATTAAAAGGAATAAAATCCGTAATTGATCCATTCCATCTAAAAGATATACTGGAAACTTTTGTATCCCATGTTTTAGATAATGGGCTATCATAAGTATTAGTTTTAGGTTCTATAATAGATGCTGGATAAGTACCATCTATATTTATTGTAGAATTCCAATCAGATAATGGATCTATCAAAACCTCTAAATCATTAAGTGTTTTACCGGATAAACTAATTCCTGTAGATGCTGTAGGACTTTGTAAGGTAAGAGAATCATTAGTCCAAATACCGCTAGAAGCACCAATACCAACATATTGAATACTAACAGCATTTAATTGTGCCCCCGGTATAATATCGGTCCAATCAAAAATTCTAAAATTCTGACATTCGCAAACTAAGTTTTGAGTTCCATCACATATACCGAGTGGAGATATATATAATCTATTTCTATATTGACACTGATCCCATTCAGCACATGTAGTATCTCGATATGTTAAAAACATATCACATGGAGTTGCTTCCCAAAACATATTTGCCGTAGTACAACAGCATTCAGATAATTTATCATTAATTGATAGTAACATATGATTAAAAAATTTGAGTAAATTATCAGACATTATGGTATCGGTTGATTTTCTGCGACTTGCGTAATTATTCCTCTATTAAAAGTAAGAGTATGCATTTTACCAGCACCGGTTGCCGCAAAATTAATAGTACCAGTAAATCCACTCACCATAGTTAAAACAAAACCGGTAGTTGCTAATAAACCATCTCCACTAGGTAATGTTAAAGTATGATTATTACTATGTGATTGTTTTGTCATAGTAATTCTATTACCAGACGGACCAAGTTGTAAATATGATGTATTACTAGATGTATCTAACGAACCGCCACCATTAGACATATTAATGCTTCCACCACCAAGACCAACGGAAGCTCCACCATTGAGAATAAGATTACCACCCGGAGTATTAGCTGCCGTACCAGCTTGAGTATTGATATATCCGCCAGCACCCCCTCCTTGTGATGCGGTATTTATATATCCACCATTACCTGATGCAGTAGCACTAATATCGATATATCCTGCTGACATACCAGAAACAGTAGTTATTTTAACGTAACCAGCCGTACCACCAATTTTATTTCTATCAAAAGTAATTCTATCACCAGCCGCATTAACTTCAAAAATAGGTTGTCCAGTTACTTGAATTTGTATAGGAATACCAATAAATGAAGCGGGTAAATTAATAGCGATAGCTACGCCAGTTGTAGGAGTACCACTAGTATGAAAGAATCTAGAATAAATATGTCCAGTGGTGCTTACTTTACCTAATTCTACTCCACCAGCAGTTAACCATTGCATTAATGGGCCGCCTGAAGCATTACTACTATGATCATAAACTCTTAACGCTGGAATATCACTACTATAACTACTATTTTTTATAGTTACTGCATGAGTAAACACATTTCCAGTTGGAGTAGTTCTATGTATAACTATACCGGACGATACATTATTTAATATACCAGAATCAGATAGATAAAAACCAGTATTAATATTAGTATCAAATCCAAGAGCTAAATTATTTAATGTTCCAGAAGAAATACGTATGCGACCGTCAAAAGTTTTAAGACCTAAAATAGATTGGTTGGTGGTTAAATCAACCCAAGATTTATAATTAGTTCCTGTACCACCACCACTAATACTTAAAGGTGTTGTTAAACCGCTCAATGCTGTAATAGTAAAATTAACACCAGCGGTATTAAAATCTACACCCGACGCGAATCTAACAGTAACTGTACCAGTAGGATTAGCATAGTTATTAATAAGTAATTCTATACCCGATCCTGCTATCATGGTATATCGACCGACCTGATTACCGGACATACCAATTAATATAGCACCAGAAGCAATAGAAGTAAAACCTAATCCACCATACGGAACAGACATAGGATAATGAGTTAAACCTTGAGCAAAACCAGAGCCAACAAGTAAACCACTACTAGTTACCCAATCTCCATTACCAGATCCGCCATACAATGCTCCATTAGCAGTTTCACCAGCCCCACCAGCAATATTATTACATTCATCCGATCCCGGAGACTCTATTAAATAGATACCATATTTGGGTTTATTAGTAGCCGAATCTACAGTATGTACAATAAAACAAAAATCGCCAGACGCTAGTGGATTTACCTTATAACTACCTATCTCGGGCTTTGCACCCAAATGTGCTACGCCCGTAACTAACATTGTATTAGCTACACCATCATATATTTGTGCAGTATATCGGAAATTTTCTGCAAAATCGTATCCAGTAGAAGCTATTCCACTCGTATTTGTAACTTCTGAAACTCGTGCAGGAAATACTCCTTGAGAAGTAGTCCACACCTTTCTATGTATATCAAATCTTAAGTCTAGTGGGCCAGCTTGCCAAAATGGATAGGGAACATTGCGTCCTGCTGCTGTAAAAGTAAACCCTGATGCTAAAAAATTTCCACTAGGTACGTCGGTACCAAATGCTCCACTTATTGACCAATTTCTATTATGGTTAGGAATAGGATAGCCAAATTGATCATATCCCCACCCTACAATCTGCATAGGATTTCTTAAACCAAACGTTCTAACACCAGTAGCATTAATACTACCTTGTATGTCAGTTGGCATTACATTACCGTGTACAATACCTTCATATAGGGTATGATCACCGTAAGGATTTAATCCAGAACTATTTGCGATAGAACTACCATAACCTGATCCATAAAAGGGAATACTATATCTAGGAACTCCACTAGCATTTGTAGCGGTTGTAAAAGGCTTTATAATAGTTTTTATATTACCACCATAAGTCAAAGAATAGTTAATCTTTTGACCAACTATATTCTCATATCCCGGACGATCAGTTAATGTTGTTTTATCCCAAGACATTATTGTGTATCCCAAGGAGTTGAATCTGGATCATAAATACCACTAACGCCCGGAGGCACTACACTGGTTAAATATCCATTATTATCTACTACTCCAAGATCTTCTTGACCCTTACTATTACTTCTTGTAATTTCGCTAGGTTTAGTCAATAGATCATTTTGTACTCTATCCTGTAAAATTACTAATTGCTTTTTAGCATAATCAATATCATTATATGCGTTTGTAATTTTTTCTGTTAATAATTTAGTTACACGTCCTTGAGGATATATAAAACTTCTTATACTATAGGTAGTATTAAAACCGTCTGGACCTAATTGAAATGAAATACCATTAACAATTGAATTAGATCCTAAAGGATCACCAATATTAAATAGTGGTAAACCGGCAACAGTAATTTCAGCTAAATCAACAACGGTTTCTGTAGTTAAAGATTTATTAGATAAGTCTTGTCCGGCTTGATTAAATTTAGAATAACTACCGTATGTCCACGGACCTAAACTAGTTTCTACAATAGACTGAACCCCACCATTACGAGTACCTGAAGCCAAGAATGGTCCAAATCCATATTTATTACTTTGTAATGGTATATGAATACCATAATTACCGGGAGCCGAAACCGGCCTATATGCTCTTGGCGGTGCCAATCCAAATTTATTATCATCTGGATTTTTAATTAAATTATATTCTCGTATATTATTTGAAGTATATCCCATAGCAATTAAAAATTCATATATGGCGGTATGTTCATTATATCCAGAAACACCAACTAATCCTTCAATTGGATAATCCATAGTTACAATACCACGATCAGGATCTTTTTCATATGCTTCGGCAGTAATTCCAACAACTAATTTATCGCCTTGTTCAATAAAACTACTGTCTCTTCCAAACCCAGCAGTATTAATAGAATATGGAAAGGTAGCATCATAACTGGTTTTATAATTAGGTAAACTAATAAACGCTTTCAATTTTCCAATAGTATCTTTAAATTTAGGCTTATTAGTATCATTTAATAACTCATGATTAGTAACGCCACTAGGCATAGCTAAACTAGCTTCTGACCAACCGGCATCCGCTATACTAAATTCAATTCGTGGTATAAGTTCACTAGAATCAAATGTTCCACTAACTAACCATAATGAAGTATCTAAATCAATTATCCAACTCTTACCATAGAATTCTTCACATGTAGATCGAGTAGCATCGTATACTGCCTTAATTAATTCTTCTTGAATTGGAGTACGATCTATGGTACCACTACCAATATTTTTTAAAGTAATATCTTGCCATAATCCACTAATTTCGGAAATCTTATTTATAAACTCTGTACCAGTTTTAAATACTGAACTCTTAATTCCGAGAGTTTCAGCAAATGTTTGCTGTTCCTTAAATAACATTGCTTCCCAAGATTCTTGGTTATAAAGAGCCGCACGCATAATATTTGGGCTGGGTCTATAACCAGATACATTTTGAGTAGTAAAGGTTCTAGTTACTCTAGGAGGATAAATATCTCCCACCGTTAATTTTTGTAAAGTAATTTTTTCTACACTGACGGTATTAACTATATTAGTAGCACCAGATCCTACAATATGGTCTAATAGAACAACACCAGATTCTGGACTACTAGAAACCCATATTGCAGACCCATCATCTGCCCGTCCCCAATAAGGATATATCTGTGCAGTATTGGCACCTATCCAATAAGTTTTTTCCGGACCATGTAATACTACTGTTGTCGGTTCGGTACGAAGTTCTTGGCCACGACGATATGATATTCGTGTGCCGCTTGCAAGAGTATTAGTAATAAAATTATCAATATCTGCTGCGACACCAGTATTTTCTCTAAAAATATGTTTTATTTGTAATGTACTAATAGAACCAGAAGTAAAAGTAGCAACAGGCATTATACAATAACAATCCATATTCATATCGGTAGTAACTTGTGATATTAATTGATTTAATGATATTTGATTAACATTAATTCTATACCAACTAGGAATTCCTGACGGATTAGCAGAACCACTACCATCTAAAAAACCACTAGTAAAACTAAAGTTAAATTTTTGTTCATAAGCATTAATATATCCGGTTGTAGTTAAATAATTACGTATTTTAGAAAACGTCATTCCTTGCTCATTACTATCAGCAGAAACTGGATTTCCATAATATTTAAAAGCATCGAGATAATTATCTACATTAGTATCAAGAGTATTTTTACCATCTAAGGAAATAATTACATTATCAAAGATAACTCTAGGATCAGCCATTCTAACAGAATAGGTTATGCCTTGAGAACTATAATTTTTAGTCCAAGACTGAATGCATCCTACAAAATTAAAGGCACCCACGGTAAGACCAGAAAAACGTCCCGGATATGCTGCACCTACTAAAAATCCTGTAGCTGCTCTACCAGTATCATAAGGTACATTAGGATTACCTTCAATTAACTCCATTTCAATTGTAGTAGGAGTAGAATTTAGTCCCAACGTAGCAGAAAAACGTTGTACATAACAACCTAGAAATACAATAGGATTTGATATATCTTGTCCTGCCATATCCTTCCTTTATCCGCCTGTTGGATATACTATATTAATTGATCTAGTATAAAATCCGTTTTTCCAATCCCAATTATCCGAATCCCCAGCAACAAACCATCCTGTACCCTTTATACCCGGCGGTAAAAGATTGTTTAGAATTCCGCTAGAAACTGTTTTTAACGTAGGCTTATCGGAATATGCCCAATGAGAAGTACCAGCTTTTGGATACATAGTAAGAGAAATATTAATATTTCTACGTAATTCATTAATGGTACCCATATTTTGAATAATTGGACCTAGCGAACGTCCGGGAATAATTTGCACAGCAAAAATATCTTGTGGATATGCATCTTCAACGCTTACATCTTCTACAGCTATTCCACTATTAGAAGGATATGGATAATTACTAAATGATGCAGAATAAGTAATAATACCAGCTTGTTTATTTAAACCAATAGTTTTAGATAATATACCGCTATTTAATGATGGAGTATTACTACCAATCTTAGAATATTCAGTATTAACTCTAGATAAAAGCTGTGTTTGTATAGTTGACCAAGCTGTAGCAGCAGCCGTATAACGATTACTAGGAGTATCACTAGAATCTAATCCCTTAATTGTACCATTTATAGTTGCATTAACTAATAAACCAGCACGAGAACCTATTGTTGTGCTATTGGGTGTATTCAAATCTATCGTGTATTCATCAGAATATTCCGCAGATGAGCCAGCATCATTGAAACTAAAAAGATAATCATATGATATAGTACCAACGGCTTTATTAAAAGATACTCTTTTATTTAATGGAATATCTGAGAAATTATTACCATAGCTCACTCCACCAAAAATATTACTATAAGCAAAAGCTAGTGATTTTAATGTAGAAGATAGTGTTGTCCATCCTGAAACCGCTCTGTTAAATTTATGACCACTTGAATTAGAATATATACCATCATTCGTAATACCTTCTATTTGTCCGGCAATTTGTACTTGTGGATATTGTTGAGAATCAAATGTAAAATTTACATCATAAGTATGACGATATGTAGAACCGCTATTATTGATAAAGGTAGCGGTGTAATTAATTACTCCGTTTGTTTCATCAGAGCCCCATGTTAATGTTAAAGGTAAACCAAAAGCACCAACCTGAGTATGTAAAGTACCGGTAATAGAATAGAAATATGTTAAAGCGTTTGCTAATTTTGTAGCAGATAAATTGGTACCAGACGCTAATCCTTGAACCGTACCATTAACACTAATACTCTCAATAACCGGACCTTCATCACCAACAGTGATTGATTCTCTAGTTTTACTAACATTTCGATTTTCAGAATAGTTGGCGGTATGATAAATATGGTGCTGTACTACAGAATAGGTACCGGCTGTTTTATCTATAGTTTCTTCTGCAAAAATATTGTAGAAAGTATTAGCACCGCTAGGAATTGCAAAACGAGTATCGCCAGAACCTAATGGATAATTATTAATTCTATAATTTACCCAACTCTTTGCATTTCGCCATGCTTCATTACCAATAATACCACTTAAGGTAGTAGTACCTGAAACAACACCACTAGTATATGCTGTAGTTGCGGTTGCCGAAATAGTACGAATAATATCCTTGAGTAAGGTACCATCTTCTCGTTCAGAGATACGAAAATCATCACTAACCCGAGTTAAATATAAGCCGGAAGTATTTAATACTAAAGAATCTTCTATTTCGGATGTTAATTGTTGATTTAAGTATATAGATTCTAAATCAATACTATAATCTGATTTTATAACCCATGTGCCCGGATCAAATGTTAAATTAATAAATTTAGGATAAGCATCGATGCATTCATAACCCTGTGGACAATATCTAAGACGAAAACCGGGTTCTGCTAAAGCATCTCTTAAAAATTCTTGCTTAGATAATAAAGAAAAGTGTTTTTGATCATCTGCATTAAAGATTTCATCTGCTGGTTCCCCATCACCAATATGCCACCCTTCTGATGTTGGCGATCCTCTTTCCGGCAATAAAGTACCTTTTAAATTAATTCTAAAAAGAGGTAATAATGGTCTACCGTCATCAGTAAATGATAACTCTTTGTTAATAGTAACTATAGGTGCTGGAATTAAAGCTTTATCACCAATTTTAAGAGTCATAATTATGTTCCGTTAAATGCCGCACTTATTTGTCCTAATCTTTCGGGATCATCATTAAATACTACCGCTAATTTATTACCTATTGCTTTCATAATACTTGTAGTAATTTGTGGTCCAATCAGTTTTAATACATCGGGAGCGGTAAGAGCTACATTAACTTGTATTGGTGCTACTTGTAAAGTAAATTGAGCCCCACCTACTAATTTACTTACACTATCCCGAATAATTATTGTATTATCTAATAATCCTTGAACTAATTGAGCAATGTTATTTAAAGTATCAATAGTATTAGTTTCGTTTTGAGTATCTAATTTTTCAACTAAAGAACCAACCATCTCTGTTTGTATATTAATGGCATCAATTTGTTTATTACTAAATTTATCAAAGTCTGAACTACTCATGGGAAGTTTAGATGGGTCAATAGTTGGAGTAATACCCGGTATTTGTATAGTTTGCGGAAATTTAGGTAATGATGGCGATATGGGAATATTGGTTCCCGGAATTTTTGGGAACGGAGTAACTTCTGGAGTTTGAATTGTTCTTGGAGTAAATGGTGAGAATGGAATAGGTCCAGTACTTTCGGTTCTTAATTTATCAATTACTTCTGTACTTACGCCCGGTATAGCTTTTAACAATTCATTAAGAGCCAAAAGTTGATTGCTAAAGAATTGTTTTTCTATATCAACTAATTCCCGCTGTAATTCAACAAGTTTTACTTGTTCATTACGTAATTGTTGTTCTAAAGCATTGGCCGCTGCTTGTTCTTGTTTAATTCTTTCTAATTCTGCTATAATTGCTTGTTCAGCTTGACCTTGACTTTCACCAGTTACCGTACTACGTATTAAGCCAAGAATAGGTAATCCAAGAGCCTGATTGATATTTCCTAGTAATTGATTACCAGTAATACCTCCACCTAAATTAATATTACCCGCAATACCTAATAAATTCTTAAGATCGGCAAATTGTTGATCAGAAGCTAAGGCTTCAAGTCCGCCACCAGCACTAGTTAAGCCTCCGGCACTCACGAAGGTTTGTAAAGAATTAATAGAACGAGCTAAATCCTTTTGTGTGAGTTGTGTAACACTTTCCCCCGCACCCTGAACATCGGCTTCAAAATTAAGAAACGTATCTCGTAAAATGTCGGCAGCACTACTAACTGATCCTATATTTCTATCAAATTCACTTAATCTTTGATTAAGATTTTGTTGTAATGATAAATATTGGTCTTGAGTAGAATTAATATCTCTTTGTAAGGCTAAATCAATCGGAGCCCCATTTCTCTGTTGTTCAGCGAATGTTCCTAATAAACCCACTCTTTGACGAGCAAGAGATACGGCATCGGAAGCATTTACGCTACTACTTCTAAATACATTAGTACCCAATAATCTTGAAGCTTCTCTGCGAGCAGATTCTACTGGCGATGTACGACCTAAAAATAGAGATTGTTGTAATTGACGCTGACTAGAAACATTAGCTAATTCATCTAGTGTCGAAGTAATATCAAATAATGATTGATTAGAAGAACGAATGGATTCTTGAAATTCTTGTACCTTACTAATTTGGGCATTAATTGCTTCGACATAAGTATTTGCGAGTTCTACAAACTTATCAACTATTTCTTGACCAAATAAGTCTTTTAACACATCTTCAATCGGGCCGGTAGTATTAGCTAACAATTCAGCAACCTGAACAGCCGTTTGTGCCCCAATATCTCCTGTTAAAGCTATAGCCTCATCTAATGAACGAAGAACGTTTTGAAGTTCTGGTGTTTGAGATAGTAATTCTGGATTAAATTTACCAAATAATCCACCTAATGTTTGAGGTAGCAATCCCTCAGTGTCCGAAGAAATAGCTTCTACAATAGATTTAAATACTAATTGTATAGGAGATCCTTCTTGACTAAATAGAGCCTCAATTTGTTTAGAAGTTGCTCTTAATAATTTATCTCTATTAATAAGAAAGTCTTGTTGTTCTGTAGTAATACCAAGTGCTGATGCTGGAACTTGTTTTAATGCTGTTTGAGCCTTAGATCCTAATCGTAATACGGGAGTAGCGTCTAAATTAGCAGAAAATGCCTCTAATACATTTCCTATATCTTTAAATTGTTCATTAGCTTTTTGCCACTTAGTATTAAGAAATAGGAATTGCTGACGCATTTCCCGACCACTAGTTTCAAATCCATTAATTCCAGCCTCTAAATCTTTAGATAAACTTGTTATAAATTCTTCTAAGGTTTTTTGAGTAGTATCGATAAAGGCCGAACCTATTTCTGTGCCAAACTCTTCTCCAATTTCAGGAATTTTTTCCAATTCTTTAATAAAACGGAAATTAATACGATGGGCTATTTCAGTAACAGCTTGAGGATCTCCAACATCTATTATCTCTAATTCTTTAGATAATTTATCTCCAATACTTTTACGCACATCATCTAATTGCTTAATTAAAACGGGATCGGCTTTACCGGCACGAATATCTGTAGAAAGACTATCGAGAGCAGAAGGCTTATTGCCTATATTAGATCCTAATTTCCTACCAAGGAAATCTCCTATACCAGCACCGCTAAATCCACCTACAATGGTTCCAGCAGGCCCTAAAAATGAGCCTAATAATCCTCCTATTAATCCACCTAATCCACCGCCTGCGGCTCCACCTATAGCTTCATTGGCCGGTGTTCCAGATAATAAACTAGCACCCAAAGATACACCAGCACCAATCAATGGAATACGACTTCCCGCCTTGCCTATAATTCTACTGGCCCGACCAAATCCTTTGCGTGTCGATCTTAAACCACTAAAATTAGAATCAGTCACTCTATTATGTAATCCACCTAATCCACGAAGAACGTCTTTACCATTAAAGATTAATGCACTTAATAATAATTGTTCAATACCACCACCAAATTGACCACGACTTACATCAAGATTGAAATTAGATGCTCCAAACGCTCCACCAGCTAATGGTAATCCCACACTAGCAAATCTACGTAATCCCGGCACATCCCTAAATCTTTCAGATCTATTAATAAAACCGGCAGCTAATGATCCACCTAAACCACCAAGTATCCCACCCTGTATTCTACCAGCAGTACTTGTTCCACCAAATAAATTAGCAAATTTACTTTGCTGTATAATATTAATTGATTGTCCAATAGTTTTTGACTGTCCAAGAGCATCTTCAAGTTCTTGACGCCGCTGTTGCTCTATAATACTAGTAAAACCAAATAAAGCAGCAGAAGCACCGAGCAGAGCAGATGTTAATCCACTTCTTCCTAATGCTCTTGCGAGGATCGCTACTACAGTACCTAATTGAATAACCGATCCAGCAGCATCTACACTAGCTTCACTTAATCCGGTGACACCAGCGACATCATCTCGAATATTTCTATCATGTAATAAATTACCAATTATAAATGGTAAAGTTGTAAGTAAAACAGTAGTAGGATCTATATTTAATCCCGGTTGTGATGCCTTAAAACTTCTTTGTCCTTCTCGTACAAACTGTTGCTGACGAGATAATTGAGCATTAAAGGCAGCACCAGCTAATCCATTAGTAGGAAATCTAGTAGATGCTTGATCTGATAATTGTCTACTAACTAACTCTGGCGTTCCACCAAAAAGAAGAGATCTAAAGCCAGAGAAAAACTTACTAGCAGCAGGTGCCAATGCTAAAGTAGTAAGACTAGTCATAAGCGGAAATAATCCACTCATACCTTTACTTATATCAATAACAGAAATGGCTAAACTAGAAAAAGTTTGTACTAATCTTTTAATAGCTTCATTTTGAGAAAATTCAATAGTTAATTGATTAAATGCGGTCTTAACTCGATTAATCGACGTTCCAATATCATCAAGTCTTGCACCTAAAGCACGATCTAATGAGCCTGCGGCTTTTTCTAAAGCAATAGCAACTCGACTACCAGAACCTAATTGCTGTTCCTTATTTAATTCTCTTAAAAGAGCAAGCAATCTATTAAATTGACGTTCGCCAGTAACTTCAACAGCAATTCTAATCTTATCAATTTCACTAAGACTTGAATTAGGACCAAACATAACTTCAGCCAATTCATTTAATTGATCAATAAGATTATCGCCATTTTCTAATGGTCCAATTAATTGTTGAATAACGGCTTGCGATTTAGGTGATAGTAATTGAGCAGTACCAGTTTTAAAGAATGTACCCAATGTTTCAGCAGATTCTCTAGATGCATCACGAAGTAACGAAAATAAAGATATAAAATCCTCAAATTGACCACCGGCAGTAGCAAATGCGGCACCACCACGCTTGACGCCTTCGAAAATATCGGCAGATTCCACAGCAAAGTCAGCAGCAAATTGATTAACAAGGTCTAATATACCGGCAGTATCTGATAAATCTTTATTAAACTGCTTTTGAACTGCTAGTAAACCTTCAGCAGACGATTTAATATCATCAAAAGTAGGAGCTAATGGAATCTTAGCCAGTTGTTCAGCCACATGACTCAATTCATCAACATTCTTAAAACCTGCCTGTGCGAATATTTCAACACCCGCAGCTATATCGGATGCTAATACGCCACTAAATCTAGAAGCAGAAATAATAGCTTCTTGAATTCCACGCACACCAACCACACTTTGTCCGATAACCTGTTGAATACGAGTAATACGTTTTTCGAACTCTAAAGCTTCACGACTAGCATTTTGAAAAGCGGTAATAACTCTATAAATACCAAAGCTACCAAGAACGAATGCACCAAAACGCTTAAAAGCTAATGCGGCTTTTTCGCCGAAATCTTCTATACTAGAGCGTTTAGAGATAAGAGAAGTTAACTCTTTATTATTATCTCTTAATGATCTAGCTTGATTCCGAAGATCGGCATCACTAAAAATAGCTCCATCAGCAGCACCCGCAGCACCCAATCTCTCTTGTGCTACTTTAGTAGGATCGGTGGCAAGAAATTTTTCAATAACAGAGTTTTTAGATAAACTACTTGCAGCTATACCCAATTTTTGCTGTAACTCAATAGATCTCTTATATCTATCGTTCAATGCCTCTTGAAGTTTAATAACCTTACTGGTTTCTGTAGAAAGCTGTTTTAAAAACTTACTACGACGTTCAATACCCGAAATATCTTCCTTATGATCTACGGTATCTAAACGAGAACTATCTTTAGCTAATTGTTCTTCTTGTCTACGCCTTTCTTTAATAAATCTTTCATTAGCTACTTTACGACGCTCAAAATCCTTTTCAGATTCAGTTTGAGCCCGATCATTAAATTTAGAAAAAGCCTGAGTTTTTTGACCGCGAATTCGATCTTGTTTTTCTAATTCTTTAGTGTTTTCTTTTTCAGCGATTAATCTTGCTTTTGTTGCGGCTATATAAGTTTTTTGACCTTTAGTAATAAAATCCTGAATTTTTACTTCTTCTAATTTTTCAGCATTTAATGCGTTTTGAGCCGAAATAGATTCTCGATCAATTCGACTACGCATTTGTCTAAATTTTTCCGTACCAGATATAATTTTCTTAAAATCTTCTGGACGCTCTGTACCTGAAATACCAGCCGCCTGCTTTCCTAATGCTTGTCTACGACGTTCAATATCACTAATAATTTGATTAGGGGTACCGGTTTTTTTAGCAAAATCTAATTGCTTATCTAAGGTTCTACCAAGCTCACTATAACTTTTAATTAACTGACGTTTAGCAAAATCAAAGTTTTTAACCATAGAGCGTGACGCTCTAGCACTTCCTGTTTCAATTTGTTTAAATAATTCTCGTTCTATAACGGGAAATACTTTTGATAAACTTTTAGTATCAACACCCAAACGATCTGCTAAAGTTTTTCTTCCACCCACCGTACCTAAATCAACACCAGCAAACAACGTCTTGTCAATTCCAACCTTACCAATCTTGCGAAGCTCGCCTACCAAACGACTATATGCTTGTACGGCTTCCTGTCCCTCTTTACCAAGAAGTTGCATTGCACCCGCCGCAGAATTAATAACAGTAGAAACATCTTTACCAGAACGGCTAATCTGTTGAATTAATCTTTGGGCTTCAGATAAAGCAGTAATAACTCTAGGATTAATATTAGTTTCATTTTGAATTACACGACCTAACGCCTTTAATTGATTAGCGTCAAAATCTATTTTTTGCAATTTTAATATTGCTGGTATTATAAATGACACTAATTAATCCTTCCTAATTACTATAATTATCCTTCGATAACTATAGTTTATACACTTAACATGAAGATAATGCGTCTGATTCATCCTTTACTACTGTATCACCAGAAACTCCCCAAGTATCTTCTTCTAATAAGTTCCCATCCCTATCTACTCTATTACCAAACTGATCTATAAATTCACCATCATCATTAATAAATCGACTATCTTTATCAATTAATCGACCGTCTTCATCAATAACTTTACCATCCGATCTAACAAACTGAAGTTTATCATTCATAAATCCCATTTTAATAAGCCACTTATTTTCATAATGATTTTTTTCATAATCTTTATCAAGACCGGTAAGTAAAGATACAAAAGCCTTACCAACTTCTGCATATACTTCATTATTTACGTCAGATTTAAATTCATCGAAATTAGGCCAAAACCTTTCGTTTTTATAATTTAAAGTACAAGCATAAATAAAATACTGCATTTGTTCTTGAGAAGCATAACTTTCAACAGTATTACTGTAATAACTAGATAATGACTGGCCGACATTACTAATCTCATTACGTATCTTACGCATTTCAATAGCTACTCGTTTACCTTCATCCTTATCCATTCTACGACCCTGAATCACTCCCTTACGTAAGGTTCTTTCAAGATTTCTAAGTTTTTCTCTTAATTTAACAATTTCGTCTTCATCTGCGTTTTCTAAAAGATTACGCTCTTTTAACATATTATCTACCTGAACACGAAGAGACATGTTGTGCTTATTTAATGCTTCATTAAAAGCGGCGGCATAATGTTTCTGACTCTCTAAACGAGTCTCCTGTGTAATCGGAACCACTTTAAGGACAATATCTTTATCATTATACTTAGTCTTAACTTCTACAAATTTCTCATTACTCATATCATATTCCTTCCTTTAAAAATTTATCCATAAAACGAATTTGATTATTACCATTATCTAATATATTTTTACGCATTACTTCAAACATTTGTTTAAATCTAACTTCACTTTCAGTAAGTTCAGAAGCATTTTTTCCATCCCCCCATATATATCCAAAAACTCTTTCAAATTCAGCAATAGGAAATATAAAGGAAGTTTTCAAACATTTATCTAATCGCAACTTTATTACTATTTTTTCTTCATCTGTCATAAAGTCCTCTTTTTCATAGCTAAATTATTAGCAGCCATATTTAACTGTCTCTGAATATCAGGCATATATCCTTCATCAATAACTCCTTTCTTTTCTACAACATTAAATCTATTAGCGAGTAGTTGTTTTCCACTATTATCATTTAAATTAAAGATTTTTTTAGCATCCTCGGGTGTTTCAGCAATTACGCCAATTTCTTTTGAATTAGCAATTTTTTGATTATTAGTAATACCAGCATTTCCAGAATTCTTAATTCTTTCATTCTTACGTTTTTCAGCCTGTTGTTCTAACCAATTATCAAATAATTCATCATTATTAATAACATCATCAGTAGGAGTATCCATACTTTCATAAGCCATATCATAAATCATAGACCATGAAGATAATGCCTTTTGAAGATCAGTAATAGCTACATTAGGCACAGACCATAATTCGCCAGTCTTATTAGATAAACACCATATACTTCGCCACGGCTCTGTACGAGCCAATTCTCTTAGTTTAGAATCATCTATTTGTTCTTTAAGGAAACATTGATTAACTAAATAATGAATTAATTTATCGTCATTCTTTTCAAAAATATTCCAATCATCCCAAACGCGATCACCAGAAATATTTCTGCTTAAAAGAAATACAAACATTTTATAACGAGCTAACATAGCCTGATATTCAACCGTATTAACTAATAATGAATTTTTAATAGTTGCTAATTCAGACAATTCCTTCTTTGAATTTTCAATATGTCGTAAAATATCGTCTCGACGGTTAGATTGAAATTGTACTAATGGTAATTGCTCACGCAACTTTTTAATTAAATCCTTTAAATATTCTATCTTTTTATTCTTTTCTTCAGACCAAATACTACGTTCTATTAAAAGAGCTTCAGCCTGATCTCTCGTCATCATGTCAGATGATAACTTATCATATAATTTTTCATAATAAAATTGTGCAATATAACGCTCTTTAACGGTAGGATCATAAATCACGTAATCAGTTTCCCCGATACGCAACATTTGATAACCCATTATTATTCGATCGCACAGCGATTGCCGTTCCTCAATTTCCATCCTTTAATCCTAATCCTATATCTATATACACGAAAAAACGGCGATAGTCGCCGTTTAATCTTATTTTATTAGCTATTAATTATGATAACCCAGCAGGATCTCTAGCTGGTTGAGTAATTTTAAGTGAGTTGAAATTACTATAATTAAATGTAGTAGTTACATTTCCACCACCAGTATCACCACCGGCACTAGTTATACTTTGAAGTTTATTTTTGATACCTAAGTCAAGTGTAATGCCTTGCTCTAAAACAATCTTAATATATTGATCAGTAAGATTATCTTGAGTTTCAAGAGCATTTACGAAATCACCATGTTCATTAGCTGTAGTTTCAATAGCACAAGTAACTTCAGTTGGAAATTCTGCATAACGGAAATATGGAGTCTTACGACCTAACTGGAATAGAGAAGTACGACCTAAGTTCACACCAACTGTCACACTTTGAATACGAGCAGCAAATCCGTCTGTAACAACAGGGTTTACACCGCTTAAACTATTACCGCTAATTCCGGGAATATCAGTTGGCCAACGAGAATCAGTCATATTGACGTTTTCTCTACGTAATACACCGCCTGATGCGGTAACAGGAGATTCTGTACCGGTAAACAAAGTTGAAGCTAACCACGGAGTTCCTGAAAGCCCGGCAGGAGTACCGGTTGCGTGTGAATACCATCTTTTATCATTACCAACAAGAGTTAAACTTTCAGTCATATTGCCTTCAATTGGCATATTCCAATTGATTGCAGATACATACATTCCTGACATAACTACAGTACTTAGAGGCATACCAGAAGCAAAATCTTGATTAATATTGTAATACGCTATTGCAACTTGGGCACGATTAGTATTATATCGACCGGCAAGAGTTGCTACGGTAGCCGCAGGAGTAGCTAAATGCTCTAAGAGAGCAAAACCATCAATAACTTTTTCACAAGTTAATTCAATATCAGGAGTATTTTCAATATACTCATAAAGTTCAATTTGACCTAGTTGATATACAGGATCAAGTGTAAAATTTGTATTAAGACCTATGGATTGTACACCCTTTGCAGCACGATAAGCACCAGTAGCATGTACTGTACCTAAAGTAGCAAAACCTATAGCCTGTATAGGATAATAAACTCGTTGATTAATTACTGCGTCAGCCATATTATTTTATCCTTATAAAATCAGACTAAAATTATATACACTTATACTGGCGAAACATTCATTTCTAAACCTACAAAGACCCTATAATAATAGATATTGGGGAGTTTTGTGTTAATTTTAGACACTTGGGCATTTTCCATAAATCTTGCGGTTTGTCCATAAGGATAACCAGAAACTAAAGCTGGCCACGTTAAAGGATTAGTACCCAAAGCTCCACTAATATTTAAAGGTTTAGGTGCTGAATTAATATCATATAAAGGTAATCCTTTTGTTTCCATAAAATAACATATATCATTCATTTTATGAGCATCAAACGCATTATTTGTCACAATATCAAATCTTAACCTAACTTCCGATACCTTACTTCTAGTACCTAATTGTAATCCCTTAATAGTTTTATAAGATTCAATTCCAACAATTGTTGCCGGTAAAAATACTTGATGTTCATCAGTATAAATTCCGGAGCCAAACCAATCAGTAGTCATTTTTCTAATTTCGGTACTATCGGCAGGATAAATTTTCATCCATCTTTGTGTATGAGGAACTTTAACAGTATAATTAGCTGGTAGGGGATTATCAAATAATATTTGTCCTCGACTATAATCAATTACATATCCGGTTCCAGATATTTTGGTACCCGTTGATACAAAAGTATCATTAACAAAAATACCAGAAATATTTATAACACCAGCACCGCCAGTATATTTAGGAGTTATTCCCGATTCCCATACCCAATCTGGACTATTTCCTCTATAAATTCTAAAATTAGGAGTGCCGCCTGATGGGGATGTATAAGGTAATAATAAACTTTCGTTGTTGCCTTGATAACTTAATTGATCTTTAGCGACATTATAATACGCACCAATTTCTAATAAACCATATTTTAGAAAATTAATAATATTATGGGCAATGATATCCTCAAGACCATACTCAGCCCAAAAATGTATTCCATCTAAATTACTCATTAACTATTATCCGTATAGGTTTTACTAGAAATTAAATCTTCTATTGTTTCTTTTATTAAAATTTGTGCATTAATAATCCATTGGGAATCTGTTAAAGCCTCTTCGATAAAATTAGAACCACGTATAGCAAAATTATTTGTTGGCATTGACCATCCAGACCCCTTATCCATAACCGCCCGCCCCGATCGGGAATTTTTAAAGAAATTAGCATCATAACTACCATCATCAAATACTATTTCATATCCATCTACATTACCGCCATCTAATAACCATTCTAACCAAGGAATAACAAATTCGCCTCTTTTAGATATGGATGTATATTCGCTATAATTAGTATTTTCCTTTACTTGTTCTGCTAAATTTTCTAAGGAAATATTAAATGATATAGCATTAGTTCCACCAAACCTACCTTTAGTAGTTCTAGTCACCACTTGTTGAGATAATAAAATATTTTCTATAGATTCCATTATATTTTGGGCAGCCGAATAAGAAGAAGATGTACTTAATCCTAAATGTGCTGGAACATCATATAATTCATCACCATCAAACTCGCCTCTTAATGCCTTAAAAACAGTTGTATTATTAATAGTTTCTAAAAATAATGGTACCAATCCGGCTTTTAATATCGGAGTAGCATCTAAAATTACTCTAGGTAAAATATTCCGAGATACTCTCTTAAGAATATCTTCTTTAACTTTGGAAATATTGATTTGAAAATTAGCCATTCATTACTTCCCAATATGTAGTTATATAATACGCGGTTATTAAGCCGTGCGGAATATCTTCAATAATAAGTTTGCATTTTTTGCCACTAATAAGAGCATATGTGGCATATTTTAATTTATCTCGATATTCAATTGATGCTATCATTTTACAAACATTTTTATTATCTTTGATATTAAATCTAGCTAACTTACCATCAATATTTTTAGGTTCCCAATATATTCTTGCCTCTAAAGATTCTGAAAGAACAGTTTCTTGGACATTAGAACCAGCTTCTTGAAAACGACCCTCCATTTCAGAAACAGGAGTTCTACCACCTAAACGATCTAAATTATTTGGTTCCTGATTAATGGTATTAGTAATAGGTGTAAGCTGTGGATTTGGATAATATAAAACAATAGATCTATTAGCATTAATATCTGTAATAAATAAATCGGCTAATTCTTTATATTTAGCGGCAATAGAAGAGAATGGAATTTGACTCATTATACTCTCCTATTATAATACAGAGAAATTTCTCCACGGAATGGACCTTCAGATGACGCATATGGACCAAAGATAGCTTCGCCAGTAAATCTTCCAGTAAGCTTATATTGTTCTATAGCATCACTATACGCTTCACAATAAGACTTAGCAACAGATTGCATATTTGCTACAACCTGTGTTCCATCTAAAGTAGATTTATCATCAGTAATTTTCCATCCATAGGTTTGACTATTTTTCTTTAATTCAGCATTAGCTATTAAACATCCAGCCTTCAAAACAATTAAGTTCCCAAGAATAGACGGCCCGGCAACTGTTGGATCAGGCGTAATACTTGGAACCGTAGTATCAATACTATAAGGTCCACCCATAGATGATTCCCACTCAGATAAATCCTGTAAAACATATACGGCAGCAATAGCAAGAAATTTTTCTAATTGGCCATCAGACCAAACATAACTGCTTGCATCAATATCCCCTATATGATATCGTAAATTTTCTACAAGACTAATATTCCACGACATTAATTATATCCTTGCTATTTGTTGCTGAATCTGAACGGTTTTTTGAAGATGTGTAATATAGCTTCCGCTAGTTTCTGCGTATAAAGCTATATAATAATTACCATAGCGTCCGCCCGAAGCATTAAAACCAGAAGCAAGAACACTTACAGAAACCGTATCACTTGCTGCCGTAATAGTAAAATCGCCCGACGTAACCACTCCATTACTAGCTTTTGTGATAAAAGGAGAATATCCTAAACCGCTTGACATAGCAAAATGCCAATATTGAATGGTAGCAAAATCTAAATCACTACCATTTTTAGTAATAGGACTAAAGGTAAAAAGCATGTCACTATGTTGGGGTAAAATTGCGTCAGCCACGGTTATCTCCTATTAATATATACACAAATTTAAAGAAATCAACATTTGGGAACTTAAATTAGTTGATAATATAGAAGTGGACATTAAATTAACGTCTAATACGATAGTTTGTATAATATTGGTATTTGAAGAATATTCAGATAAAATATTTAAATCAGTTGTAAAACCATCTAATAAATTTATATCTTCAATGATTTCTTGTAATAAATCAAGAGAAAATGCGTCTAGTTGTAATAAATTAGTTTCAAGAATTAACTGATCTAGTAGATTTAATTGTAAATTGTTTAAAGTTAATAAATTAATATCTTCAATATCTTCAGTTAAAAGATTAAGAGATAAATCTACTAATGATAATAAATCAGTAGTTAATATCGCTTCACACGGTGTAAAATATGGATCTAAAACAGATAATGTATAATCTGGCCAAAAATCATTCGGCCACATATTATCAGGCCACTGAGTATCTGGCCATTGTTTATAAGTAGTGGTAGGCATGATTATCGTCTAAATAATAAACAGTGTAATGCTTGAAGATGATTTAATCCATATCCTCCGAACGATATTCCACCATCACCGCCCACTTCTCCTTCAGCTATAATATCAAAACCGGCTATGATAAAATCATTAAGATTATCAATATCACCATTATTATCCCAAGAATTTCTTTCTCGTTCCAACATCCTAGTAATATATTCAAAATCTATATTACTGCCACCCAATTGTAATTCAAATTCACCCGGACTACGACGAATATTTCTAAAGAACTTTTGTGACCATAACGATCCAGTATCATTATTAGCAACTAATCCCATCCATCCAGTTATAGTATAACCACTAGGAGTAAAGAAAAATCCTGTAGCCGTATTAACAATATTACTATAATAAGTATTTCCCGATAAAGCAATTCCAGTCATAGAAGCTCTATCCCAATACATTAAATATGGATGAGAATCTGGATCTAAAAATTCAGGAGTACCAGAAATATGTATATTATTATTTTCGATATTAATTTCATAAATATGAGTAGTACCACCACCTAGACCAGCACCGCTTGATAATATATTAGACCTAAAAATAGGCTTATTATACCAATTAAAAATCTTATTATCTTTGATTAGTACAGATAAACCAGATGATACAAATCCAGAAGTATTAGATAATTGTCTATCTAATCCAATAGCAAATCCACTACCCATTAATGGTAATGTGTTTGCTAATACGCACGAATGAATAACCGTATTTAATGCATTAGTGACTAAAATACCCCAATTTCGTCCGCCAGATGATTGTATTGTACCTCCACCTAAAAACATATTCTTCCAAGCCAAATTAGGAGGCACAATCTGACCAGTAACTGAACTAAACGTTATACCAATAGGACAATTATAAAATACTGACTTACTAATTTCACCACCATTATAAAGCTTAGCTCCATTAGCACTTGGGTAGGAAATTAAACAACTATGAAGATTAACCGGCATATTAGTGGCATTATAAGAATATACGGCGTGAGAATTATCATTAGATTGTGGTTTTAATCCAGTAGGAAATGAATTAAAGTCAGTACCAGATGCCCATCCACATTCATTTAAAATAGTATCTTTAATATATAATTGACCATTAGGTATTTTGGCAAAAATACCATGAGTATTTAATAAGGCACCAGAAGTATCAGTACCTAAATTATATATTCTATTAATAATACATCTATTGATAAAAATATTATTTCCGCTATTACCGATTAAATTAATTCCATTAGATAAATTATTACATTTTACGTCTTCAATAAAAACACTATCTAAATAATCTGCAAATAATGATATACCCTTACCGCTTGGTACAATACCGGTTCCAGCAAAAGCAGAATGCCCCATATCTCTATAAGGCGAATTAAATTCAATACCACCAATATAAATATTACTTAAAGAACTTCCACTATAATTTGCACCTATATGATTTGTATTGTTCAGTAAAAATTTTGGTCTGGAAGTACTACTACCATAAGCACCATAAATATTGGGATAACCAGAACTAAATCCAGCTAATATCGGAATAAATCCTTGATTAATACCCGTTCCAAAAATATCTCCGGCTTTATAATATAAATGATCACCCATATTATTACGTACTATACTTCTAGCAATAGAACCGCTAGGAGTGGTTGGATTACCAGAACTAAAACCGTATTGGTCAATAGAGCCGCTAACAGAACAGTATACTTGTCTTGGAGTAATACCATGCTGTTTCATTAAATATGAACAGATATTTAAAATACGATCATTAGATAATCCCGAAGAATAAAAAACAAATTCAGCGATATAACCAATAAATCCATTATCTCCATCGGGTTGGGCACATAAATATGCTTGTCCACTTACAGATAAAGGACTAGTAATACTTCCGCTAGTTGGTACTCCTAAACTCCATACTGTCATTAAACTACCATCATATTTGGCGGCATGAACAGCCCATTCATCATTAGCATAAAATTCATGACTACTAACTACTTTATTACTTCCACTAGCATTAATATTAAAATACCATCCAGACGCACTATTATCTGTATGAGATAATAAATTATGTTTCAAAACTAATAGTGTATCATTTATACTGAAAATAGCTGCGTTACTTGATTTAAAAACCGTGGGTTTACTCACAATAAATGCTGTAAAATTACCGGTACAATTATGTTTTAAATTACCTACTTGATAAGTACTATATTGTCCCGGTGCCGGAGCAAAAACATCTGAGTTTTCTAAAACACCACCACCATTAGGTGTTAATCCAGTTCTATAAATATGAGTACCAAATACAGGCACGCCGCTATTTTGCGATATACTCTTGTCGGGAATTACTACAACATTCTCTCCATCACTTAAATTAAGATCAGTTAATCTCCACCATGCCTTCAGAAATGCATCACCAGAAGCAATACTACCTGAAGGAACACCGCAATCTGTTCTCAATGATCGTTGATCACTATGAATCCATCCATTAACATCTACTAAACTTCTATTTTCTAAAATAGATGATCCAACAGGAATAGAGTGACCGCGAGTATCTGTTGCTAAAACACCGGCCCAATTAGCAACTAATGTACCAGAACTTTTACTAATTGGAGGACTAATATCATATTTACAATACCAATTTAAACTATTAAAATAAACATTGTAATTAGCAGCCTTTTGTGTTAATGTTACACTTAAATTAGCACCGGTTAAAGAAATTGTAGGAACAACGCCCGATGTTAAAGAAGGCTGATTCCAACCAGTAGGCCAAGAGTGATTTCCTCGAATAACTAATTCATTACCCCATTGATTAATAATACCGCTAACTACTGTCAAATGACCTGAAGCAAACTCATTAAGTGAAGCATTAATTGACCATAAGATATCCGAATATTCACTATCACCCCATGTAGAACTATCGCCATTAGTAAATAATAATAATTCATATACATTATGTCTAAGAACATCTACATACTCATGTTTACTATCCCATCGCGTAATATTAGGATATGTAAATCCAACCATATTAGGAGAATTTGTAAAAACAACTTGTCTAATATTGGTATTGGCACCGCTAACAGAAATCAAATTTAAATGATTTAATCTATGAAAAACCGATTGTTCAGTTTCGCCAGCATTACCCCATTCAGCAATGTCGCCACCGTTTGTTCTCATTAGACCATAATCAATTAACATTCCTGTTTGATAATAAAATACATAACTTTCTGCACCATCATACCAAGGATTACCAGAAGTTAAATTATTGTTAATATAAACATTGCCACACTGAATACCAGAAAAATTCGCTCTTAGATCATCCCAAAGTAAATTCTTCCACGCTTGAGAACCAATCTGATGTCTAGTAGGACGAAACCACTCTCTCACAAATCTTTCATTAGTAGCATTGCCACCACCAACAAGAAAATCATCATCATAAGTAAGACCGGATGGCCGAGAAGCCCATAATCCACTTAACGTCATTCCATTATACAATACTTCTGTATTAAATCTTGTATCAGCTAATGCAGAAGTAAACCATCCTACTGGATTAACACCGTCTTTACCGCGAACAGCTTGTTGTTCTCTATTAAATTGTTCAAAGTTACCGGCATATAACTTAGGAACAAATCCAGACGGAGCCCTTGCATTAAATTCATATATCAAACCAGAAACAAATTCTCTCGCGGCAGGCTTACATGCTAAATATCCGCTAGCATAATAAAAAGCGTCTTCTGGTGCCAAAATAGTACCACTAGGATTAAGAACACTATCACCAGTATGTCTTAATAAGACATATGAACTTTCTTCCTGTCCAAATGTTTGTAAGTACATTGGTGTATCTGGCCATTGTTGAGCTTCATAATGATCTACAACTCTACGGGCAGCACCAGATGGTGTACTACCATAAGTAGTATATCCTGGCGGCTTATGTGCATTAACATTACCTTCATTCGTCCTGCAAAGAATACGAGTGTTAGGATGTGCATTTAAAGCATGCCCGGTAGGAGCCCATTGCCAAATTATAAAACCCGGACTAGTAGCCGAAATAGTAGGTTTCGAGCTATGATTAAATCCCATTTACTAATCCTTAAATAGTATTTCTATTAAAACTTACTAATCCATTACCGTAAAGAATTGCCGTTCCAATCTGAGTAAGTGCCCAAATCTTATTAATAGAATGCTCGCCATCATAGATAAATGATTCACCATTACCCAAACGCATTCCACTAGATATAGAAATTGAATCACAATTAAATCCTACATAAGCAGTACCACCAGTACAAGCTATTAATGCATTAGATAATGAACCACCAAACGTTTCACTATTAAATATATAAATACCAGTAGTTTCAATTACCTGTCCTGTTCCTAATGCCCAATTACCAAAATCTGCATCCGTCTGTTCATTCCATCCAGACGCTTCTCCATCCGTATAACCAGGATCTAAACCCCACGTATGACGATGTATAATACCGCCCGGACTTTTCGTATAAGCCCCATTACTACCATATCCAGACGCAGCAATTATTTTATGTATTGTCATAATATGTCCCCATATATAATAATATACACCCAATAATTAAAAAAGCCCGGCAGAACCGGGCTTTCAAACTAATTTACGTTAGTATTATAAACTACCGAGTAAGGTTCTACGAGAGTCAAGAACAGCAAAACCATGCTCGCCATTGCCGTATAGGGAGAAGATACCTCTACGATGTGTAGTATTATCTTCAAACACTTCTACATCTCTACGGACAGGATTTACGAAAGAATCATTTCGTTGACGATCAAGACCAATTACTATTTCGTTATCACCCGAAGCCATTGAACCCGCTAAGTTAGTACCGAAATAGTTTTGATATTCCTGAGATTCGCCTAATTCATCCATAGCAACAAGATTAACACCGAATACATTAATCAAATCTTGTGAACCATCTTGAGCATAGAATATACGAGTACGAGCATCATCAGGAATTAAATCTAATCCCCAAGTACGAATATCCATATGGGCTTCTGGCGAAACATAAAGATGCGTTAGTTTACTTCTAAATGGACTACCCGCATTACCTCCACCATTTCGACGCATAAAGGTTTGCATTAGAACAATTAACCGTGGAGTTAACTGGCCTGCGGCAGCATTAGCATCATTAACCACGATGTTACGATCAACGCCAGCAGCTAATACGGTCTGCCAACCATCATCATTGCGTTTCTTAACAAATCCCGATTCAAGAATTTCCATCATTCTACGAACAATATCCCAATTTGCATTGCGTACAATGCGAAGGGGTACATCAATTGCATTTGCAATTTCATAAGTAGGAATCATGATGTAATCACCTTCAACTCTACGCTCTGGAATAGATCCTTCACCGGGATGTACGTAGGCATAGAAGTTATCTTCATCGCCCGGAGCAATTAGATCAATAGGAATTTCAATACGATTTTCATCACTATAATCTAAACGTTCGAAAACGTTTAAAAGAGTATCACCAGATAGTAACACCTGACGAATAGGTGTTTCTAGTGCCTTAGTGAATTCAGCAGAAGCTTTACCAGAAGCATCACGGTCTTGGATATTAGCCGATGCTCTTATAATCGCAACTACTTTCTTAATCTCGTCTTTTGTTAATTCATTCCACATTTCTATTGCCCCTTTATTTTAAATCATTATAGAGTATTTGGTAAATCTATAAATACTCGTGCATAACCATCAAGATCCCGAGCGGTTTCAAAATAGCCTACTGATACCCAACCGCTGATTGTTCCTAAGTTTGCATCACTATAAAGTAATCCGCTGGTACCAGCATAAGCTTTAATAGGATAGGTAAGAGTGCCTGAAGCCTGATTTGGACCAATTGCATTGGTAGTTATAAAACCTTCAGTATATATCAATGCCTTATCGCCAAGAGGATGCTCCATCTTATATCGATTAGGAACCTGACGAGTTAAATCAATACTCGCAAAATCGTGAGCTAATATACCTACAGGTTTAGCACCAGAAGGTGTAGAAGGAGCAAATGTAATACGATGTGTATTAGAATCTAATCCCGGACCTTGAGCAACGCCGGTCATAGCAAATGCTACATAACCACGCTCTTTTGCTTCAAAACAATAGAAAGAAATGTCATCACGAACTATATTGCGATCAGGCTTGAGTGCCATAATTTAAACCCCTTTTAAATTTATACCCTTATTTGCTTTTTTTATTGGTTCTTTTTGATAAAATCTTTGCTAAAGTCATTTCATTAGCGTCTTTATCTACTATAACCTTAGTTTCGTCTTTAGTATCCGACTCAACTTTAGTCTCTTTTACTTCTTTTTCAGTTGCTGTTACAGTTTGTTCAGTTGTTTTAGGTTCAGAAGTTACTGTTTGATCCGTAGTTTTCTTAAGACTTGTAGTAACTTGATCGGTTGCTTTCTTAAAAGCTTTAGCACCATTAAATACGGTATTCCATTGAACATCGTTAAGTTCGGCTAATGCTTTCTTAGCTTTAATAGGATCTTCGTCTACCTTATCGGCATAATCAAGATCTTTTAATTCTACAAACCGAGATTCTCCTAGACGAGCAAATTCAATATCTTTTAGTTTAGATTCTGCTTCGTTCTTAGATTTAGTTAAAGATTCATTTTCCTTAGTTAATTTCTCAAGCGATGCCTTAAGAGTTTCTAATTCAGTCTTTAATTGCTCTAGTTCTTTATCCATGTCTTTAATCCCTATGTTTTCAGATAATACTTTTATTAAATCTTTAACCTTACTATTATAATCTTCAGCACTAAGAACTTCTACGGACTCTATATCTTTATTAGCTTCAATTATACATCCTGTTGGTAATTTAATATTAATTTTATCTTCACCAACTGATACAATTTGGCCTAAAAGATCATTTTCATTATATTTAAAACTAATATAAGAATTTACTGCTAAAGTTATATTTGCCATAATGATGATCCCTTACTTTTATTTAATACACGTAATTTAGGAATTTTATCTATTTTTATTTCTGAAATCTTAGCAACTAAATCTTTAAGTTCCCTTTCCTCTATTGATTTAAAGGATGATTTCGAGATAAAATCTTCAAATATAATAGATTTGGGATTAGCTGGATTTTTTACAAACCCAACACCAGAAAAAACAAATGATTTAAGCCAACGACCTATTTTATATTTCTTACCTTCTATATATACCTGACCAGAACCGCCATATGCCCTAAGAGAAGAACTTAGTTTTGAAGTAATCTCGTTTCTAGGCATTAACATTGTTTGTTTATCAGTTAATCTTTCGCCCTTATCATCGCATTCGTGTAATCCATATCCAAAGTCAGAGAACATACATTCCATAGAAACAAACTGTTCACCCTTAGAAATTTCATCCTTTAATTTAGATACGGTAGATGGAAAGTATTTTTCCCATAAATTAATACCTACTAAAATATGAAATCCTTTGGCTAATTCTTCTTCTTTATAAGAATATTCATAATTATCATTACAAGGAAAAGTATCACAAATACAGCCTATAATTTGATTTTCTGTATCCTCTGATCCTAAATGTTCCATATTGGCTGGCTTATATCTAGGTGTCCAAACAGCCTTAATGGTTTCATCAGGAGTAAAAATATCGTCATTTTTATTCCAGTCAGTAGTAACTAAAATCGCGTATACTTTCATAACATCGGGATCCATAGACTCCCTCATATGTTCTCGCATATCATTACCATTGTCAGGAAATAATTTAACGGCTTTAATAATTTTTTCATTATCTTTATCTTCACATAAAATCATGCCGCAGCGAGTTGAATTATCGTCAATTTGAGAAGCTATTGCTTTTTCAGCTTCAAAAGGTTTAATCTTCGCCATCAATAACTCCCCAAGTTAAACAATATGACTGAATTTGTGCTAATCTTTTACATTCACTAGTTATATTATCCGAACCAATTTCTATCAAGGTATCATTATATACACCTATAAAGTCTAAATATGCATCATTATTAGTTTCGCTAAATATTACAATATTTTCTTCGCTTAATATAGAATGGGGAGTTATCCTAGGAAGTAAAGCTAATTTAGCCTGTTCAATACTTAGTTTTTGCTCTGCCGTTAATTTACGAAAATCCGTGACATTACTTTCTAACATAATTAGATTAGTTAAATAATCATCAATATAATTTTCTGTCTTAAGAGCATATGCAACTAAATCAGAACCAATAGTTTTAACTCTATTGGGACTACGTTTTCTTGGTCTACTATCTTTCTTATTTACTGGTCTACCCGGTCTACTAGATTCTTTTGGTTTTTCCTTAGATTGATTATTACTATTTTCAATATCCATCTGTTTCATCTTAACTTCATGTTTACGTTGATCGTCAAGCTGTGGATTATTATAAGGACCAGCTTTCGGTGGTCTTTCCTTAGTTGTTCTTTCTTGCTCTTGCGTAAACACTCGTAATTTTTCAAATTCAGGTAATTCTTTTATAACCTCTAAAATTCTAGTATCGGAGATTATATTACGATCAACTAACTGAAGCAATAAATCAAAATAAGTTTTTTCATCTTGTAAATCTTCATAAGCATAACGTATATATGGTCGTTTCTTAAAATTCATAGCTTCCTGAATAATATCAATTTCTTGATTAAGCCATTCAGTAATAAGTCGTCTAACTGATTCAATTCGAGTCACCATATTCTTAAGACCTAAATATGTAAACTGTTGACCTTTAGAATCAGATTCACCACCTACCATTCCTTGTGGAACACCAAGACCTAGAAGAATAGAATGATAACTTTCCTCAAAATTGACTAATTTTTCAATAGGAGGATAGAATTCTTCTAACTCAATCATACTATCCCAAATAATATCAATAGCTCCACCACCAGTATTATGCTCTAAAATACGTGCTAACTTAGAGCCTAATGCCGGTGAAGGTAACATTTGCTGAGTATGATCACCTAATTTCCAAATACGAATTACATTAATAATACCATCTAATGCAGACATCTTAGCTAATTTTAATTTATCATTATAGTATACATCGCTCAAAATAGAATAAATAAATGATTTAGCCCATAAATCTGTATCATCTTTATTATAATGTCCAACGTAGATTTTATCTGCCGGTAACGGTAAAACAAAATCTTGTAAAATTTTACTAGAATTTTCACCAATAGCATTCTTAATTTCTTCAGGTAATTGAGATATAATATTGTTATATATTTCTTTATTTACATTTCTAATATTATTAAGGGTTGATAAAGAAATTTTTAACCCATATCTTTTTTCACTAATAAATACATTTAAATCTCCACCTAAAACCTTAACATAGGCGGGATTAAAAAAGAAATATTCTAATGGAATATATCCAAATTTTGCATTGGATCGTTTCATCTTATCTATTTCTTTATTTTTAAGTTGACCAAATCTACGTCTTACAACAAAGTTTCCTGCTTTTAATGACCAACTAGCAGCTTGGCTTGCACGGTCTTGAAGTTTGATTCTATCTTGCCACGCTTTATAAAAATTATTCGGTGCCTCATCTTCATGAATAATTTCCAATCCTTTAACAACAAATTCCTTCATAACATCAACAACAGATCGAATAACACCAATTCTTTCATATGCTGCCGAACAAGCACACATAATTTCGGATAATTCTCGTTGATTTTTACCGGCTGGAATTTCTTCGTCTGGTCTAAAAAATTCATAATCTTTACGGCCAAAAGGCGGTCTAACAGACACATTATCATCTACATGACGATAAAATGATCCCTTAGTTTCTCTAAGAAATGGCATATAGTTTTTTTCATCTGCCATTTCAATAAGATGTTTTTGATAAGATTGAGCAAATTGCTCGTTATTTATTTGATCCATATGTAATCCAATCGCAATTCAATCATTTATACACTTAATAAAATATTTTTCTAGATACCGGGCTAGATGTAGGATAATCAACACTTTGGGGACTTATTAGTACGTTCCCATGTAAATTAACTAATTTGGCAGCACCAGCACCAACATAAGGTAATCCTCCTACATCCTGTTTAGAAATCTGTTTAGCGATTCCACCAACGCCATCATACTGTAGATTAATATTATTTTCTTCTTCATATAATCTACAACCCCAATTTGATAGTAATAAGGAAGTAAATCTATCTTTCTTTAATCGTTTCTTCTTATTATCTGCACCTATACCGACTAACTCAGGAACGTCCCATTTTTCCTGACCAATGGGTGTTTGACTATGTTTAATCATAGTAGTTTCTACTTTACATTGTTCAATTTCCTGATAACAATCTTCTAATGTATCAATAAATCTTCCAGCTTTAATATCATTTAAACTAGATTCTACGACCTCGGGTATATTATATTCTGGAAACAATATTTTCATATCTAATAAATCCTGACGTAATCCCCAATGACTAGTTGTACGCCATTCATAACTAGAAAACTCTATCATTTGTAATATATGTCTACCTTTTAATCCACGACAATTTTCATCTTCTCTATCAAATATTAAATGATCACTTTCATCTAATAACTTATCCTTATCTCTTAATAATTCCTTCATAGATAATCCACCACCACCAGTATCCATTACCATTAACTGAATATTAAATCTACGTAATAAATGTCTCAGATGAGTAATAACAAATGTATTGTAATCATCTATACGATCTGAAATTAATCCATTACGTTTCATTTCTTCATATTGTTGTCGATTTGTAGACCACTGATAGACAATACCACGATATGTAGAATTTAATTCTATAATATTCACAGTAAATAAATCATCTTCTGAAGCTGGATCAATACCCATGATATATACTTTATTATGATCTCCTCCCATTCTAGCATTAAACGTTAAAAATTTATTACCTTCCATTTTAACAGGACAGGTAGCTTTAAATAACCAACTTGCAAGATAAAATCCTTCGGAATCAACATTCGAACAATTATGAATAGTTGCACACGGTAAAGAATAAGATTCATCTTCATCAACTTCTAAATTATAAACAAGTCCGTTATATGGAATTAATTCTTTTGATGAAATTTTATGTTGACAATAACCTTCATATGGTATAATATAATTGCTTCGCCTACCATCGAAATTAATATCATATAATTTCATAAAATTAACTAAACTTAAGCCAGAAACATTGAGATCATAAGCTGGGCTACAAACTCCCATTCTATCCTCAATATTATAAGTTGTTGCCTTTCGTTTAGATATACTTGAACCTATTTTAAAATAAGATAAAACTAATTTTATTTGACTAAGCAAATCCTTACTTGTTGAACAAGCCCTCGCAACATGTTTACCCTTATATCCATCACCATTCCAATATCCTTTAATAATCCCTTTCATAAAATCGGCATTAGAATATAAAAGATTAGGATCAATTGTTTTAGTATAACAATCACCTGGGCATATTCTCTTAAAAAATTCTGCTAATAATCTACTGTTAATAGTAACATCTATAACCCCAGATTTTTTTGCATATTTCTTAGCTTTGATACCAAAAACATTATAAATAGCTTTTTCTAGTTCTTGTACGAAATCAGATAATGGCACATCAATATGCCCATCGAGAGAAAAATTAATAGCTCGATCCTTAGCACTTAAAGAACCTTCCGATAAATAATAACCAAGAATAATACCAAAATCATAGTCTAAAGTAATATTATGAGGTATGGAAAATTTAGGAATACATTTATCGTTTTTAACTGACCATATTTTATGATACGAACAACCATATTTTTGTGCTAATGCATTTATAGTTAAAGTACTGGTTCTAATATCTTGTATTTCGATATTTGTAAAAGTGCTTGGACTAGGTTTTGCGTAAATACAATCTTCATATTCTAAATAATCACTAACATAATCTCTTAGATCTATATTATTTAGATTATTTAATTCCTTTAAATTTGATAGATATGAATAATTTTCTACATCTTTAGCTAATATAAAATCATTACTTAGATTCCAAAACGGATGATCTTGTGTACACTTAATATTTTTATAATAACCGTAATTATCAATAGATATCAAATCTTCATTTACATATCTATAAGTTTTTTTAGTTACTTTGCGAAATCTTCCTTTATGAGTTAAGACTAAATCACCTATTCGTATATCTTTAATTTTTCTTATTCCATTCGCTGTTAATATCTCGCAATCTTCATACAGGCAGCAGCCATATTCTTGTTTAAAAATTGCAGGATCCATTGTTGTTTGACCCTGAGTAAGAATAGCTTCATCCATCATACCAGCAGGAATCTTGTCATAAGGTATTCTAAGAACACAATAATCGGCTGGATTAATATTATTCATAATAGTCATATCTGGAAATTCTTTTTGAAGAATTTTTTGATCTCCACCAGATAAAATAATAGATTTATAATATCTCCAATAAGTATAGAAATGATTAAAATTAAAGGACATAGTGCCAGAAAGAATAATTTGATTACCGCTAAAGGCTTTTTCTGTAGAATCTGCAACTAATTCTATTTCTACACCGAGATCTTGAAGAATCTTTTTCTTATATGCTTCAACAACGCTATTATGCACGCCTTGAGATTTAACCGAAGCAAAACCTCTAACGACAGTTTCAAAAACTTCTCTACTCACTGAGGAAAATTCGTCTACGATTATAATTGTAGCACGCTGTCCTCTAATTTTCTCACCATTACCTAATGGCAAGAAAACAGCACTACTTTTACCAACCTTCCAATAACAAATATGCAAATCTCGTTTAGGACCATGTTTTTTACCACCACAAATATCTTGTAATACTGGTGCTGACTCAAAAATGGTTTCAATATAAGTATATATTTGCATCGATTGACGTAATGAAGCACCCACAACTGCAATCTTACATCCGGGATCTAAAATCATTCTAGTGATAATATATACCGCTAACATAAAAGTTTTAGATCCACCTCGCGTACATATTAACATAGGAAAAGGCTTATTCCAAAGTTGTTTTAATATTACAACCTGAAATGGTAACAAGTCTATTTCTAAAAAATACTTTACAAAGAAATGAATATAATTAATATCCTTACATAGTTTAGCGACTAATAATGGTATATTATTATCTTTTTTCCATTCTTTACTCGATAATGGATTAGTATATTTAAGATTACGAACATCTCCCAATTCAAGCCAAGCATAATCAAGAAGATCATCGAGATTATCGATGCTAGCTAATTCTCGTAAATCCTTAATTCTTGCGTGTTCGGGTCTTAGTTCATCCATCTAATTCAATACTCCTAGCAATTTCGACAAAACTTCTGAAAATAAAATTTTCCGAATCTTGAATAGAAGAATAAAATAGAATTGGAATACTATAATTAATCGTGATTTCCGCCAAACGTTTATAGATAAAGTTAGGATGCATTTTGGTATAACCCTTATCGAACAAATAATAAAACTTATCTGATTCCGTTACTATAATAAACTTGTGGGTATATGCCGCCATAATAACAAGTTTTTTCTTAAAGGTTTCCCATCCAGCACCAATATCTCCTAATAATTCCGAACAACTTTTCTTACGTTCAATCATAATACTATGATCATCGCCCGGCATATCATGCCCGACTAAAGTATAATCACCGCCCTTCAAAGTATCTACCTGAACTTCCACATCGTCCTGATATTCTAACCATGTAAACGGCTGCTGCTCACGAGTATCACAAATAATATTAAGTTTTTTCTTTACCATTTAATTTTTCTTTATATATCTTTTCATTATGTCTAGTTATTTTGAAGAATAACATTTCATAAAATTTTTCCTTATTATAAATCATCTTATGATGCTTTACACATAAGGAAATACCATTATAGGTAGCGGTTTTTAAATGCTTATTACTAGCAAACCGTTTTATATGATGAACTTGTAAATCATTCTTTTCACTACAATTTGGATATTGACAGGTATTATCGTCTCTATTTAAAATATAATTTCGCCATTCTTGATATTTACGACCATTAAAATCTCGTTCAAGTTGACTTAATCTTTTTCTAGTTATCGGTTTAACTCTAGGAAATATCATAATTTATATATCCTAATATCTTCATCAACCATCCAATACACTAAATCATGAAAACTCATCTGTGGTTTCCATCCTAATTCACTCTTAGCTAATCGAGAATCAATAGTCATTTCAGGAACATCGGTCGGTCTATATAATTTAGGATCAATTTCAATTAGAACATCTTTAGTTTTTCTATCAAGTCCCCGCTCATTGATACCTTTACCATACCATTCAATATCTATATTAGCTCTTTTAAAGGCAATTTCACAAAACTCTCTTACGCTTCTAGCAATGCCCGTACCAATTGCATAATCTTTAGGATTGGGTTGTTGTAACATTAAAAACATAGCTTCAGAATATGACTTAGCGTCACCCCAATCTCTTTTAGCGTCTAAATATCCTAATTTCAAGTTAGGCATAATATAACCATTTGCATATTTACCTATCCATTCAGTTATTTTACGTGTCACAAAACGATTAGATCGTCGTGGAGATTCATTATTAGACATTAATGCTGTACATCCATATATACCATATGCTTCTCTATACATTTTAACAAAATTATAAGCTAATACTTTAGCGGCTCCATATGGAGACATCGGAGAAAAACAAGTTTGTTCATTACGAAAGACATCTTTTATATTACCCCATTGATCAGAACTGCCTGCTTGTAAAAATCTAGTAGAAGGATTGTACAGGCGAATAGCTTCTAATAATCTTAACGCTCCAACACCAGTTGTTTCTACAGTATATTCGGCGTGCTGAAATGAATATCCAACATGACTATTTGCAGCCAAATTATAACATTCATTGGGTTTAATTTCTTTAATAATATCTATTAAACCATTACCATCTAAAACATCTCCTTCAATTAGTTGAACTTCTTGTAATCCACTATCAGCAATAAAATTAGAATCTATTCTATTAATAGAACGAACCATACCATATACTCTATAGTTTTTATCTAATAATAATTTACTTAAGTAACCTCCTAACTGACCAGAAAATCCGGTTACTAAAGCTATTTTATGATCCATTATTAACGTCCTTTTTTACATAATCATTTCCGTCCAACAAAATAGGTTCTTCAACCCCATCCATAAATTTGTGTGATTCCTTAAATTCCTTTTCTTTCTTTTCAGCAGCTAATTTCATTAACTCATTATATTTTCCAACCTTATCACGAGCAGATTCGTCGGTCAACATATTAATAATAGATAAAAACGTTTCTCTACCAACTGATTGTCGTTCTTCTCTTTGTTGACGCGATATAGATAAGTTCTTTTGAATTTCATCCAAGTTTTTAGACAAAATTTGAAGTTCTTTATTAATTTCCTGCCGACGACCAGATAATGAAGTAATCATTTCATATATAAAACGTTTACTTTCATCTTCTAAATCCATTTCCTGAATAGAACTATTGGTACCTAATTCATTACGTAATCTTTCTTCTTCTAACTGACAATCAGTAAAATCTTTTTGGTTTTGTTCTACACGCATGGTATAGATAATAAGAAGTTCTAACATATCTTCTTCAGCAGTTTTAAGATCGGGCATATCAATCTGATGCTTAGCCCACATTTCTGCTAGTCTATCATGGTCTTTAGGTAAAAATTTTTCTGTAATCTTCTTATATCGAGAAGTACTTAAAAAGGCTTTCTTTAAAAGAACAATTTTTTCTTCTCGTGATTTGTCACCTTTTGCAATTACGGTTTTGACTTGATCCCCTGTTCTTTCAAGATTGATAACACCTTTTGATCCCTTAATAATACTTAATTTATTTTTTCTATATTTTCTAACAACTTGAATATTACGACCAATAGTATCGGCAATCTCTTGATCGCTTTTACCGTCTTGTATAAGAGATAATATTAGTCTTTTATCGGTATCAGTCAGTTTTCTTCGCTGTTGCATTTCTACCCACTATTTTTTTAATTTCAGATGAAAGTCTATTTTTATAATAACCACTTAATTTTTCACCACTCATTAAGCTTTCTAATATGATCAAACTATCTTCACTTAATTGACTAATTACATTATGCCAAAACTCATTATAAATAATATCCTCAACACAATTACACAAATCCATTTTATCTACTAATCCAACATCCAAAGAAGTTATTGAAGCATTAGCTTTTTTTAATTGTTTTTGTTTAACTAAATATTTATCTCTATGTAAATTATTTAAACGTCTGGAAATAATAACATTTAACCAATTTTCTAAAGCAGACGCCATATTATCAACTCTGCGTCTATCTGGCCTAAACTCAGCTAATTTATTTAAGGCAATAACCCACACTTCTTGCTCAATATCTTCTGACTCATAAATATCAAAAAACTTATCTTTATGATTTTTTGCCACTTTACCTATAATAGAATAAATATTTTCAGTAGATAATTCAGGAATTTGTATCTTCATCATAATATTATAGGGGAGTTTTAGTGTATATTATTATATCAAAAGGGAATTTTTATATGTCATATCGCTCAAAACCACGTTGGACATGGACTCAGGAACAATATCTGCTCAAGAATGCTGGTACTATGCATGATATAGATATAGCCCAAGCGTTGGGCAAAACACTTAAATCTATACGTCGAAAGCGTGAAGAGTTAGGTGTAAGAAAAGTACAAGGTCGTGGTAAATGCGAGGTTATAGATTTAACTCGCCTCCGAGCGGAAATACAAGAATCAATTGACCAGACGAAGGCGAAGTAGAAAACGGCTTATGAGTAATCATTTGTTTGGTTGATCCCACATAATCAAAAGCTATTCTTGCTTGTCCGTATAATGAACCTACCGCAGCAATTCTTACAATTGCTCCATTATAAAAATCATCTACTGATGAAGGTAAATTTGTGGTAAAACCACTAGCATTTTGAACTGTTAATATAAATCCACTAGAATATGCTAATTCAGATCTTACATCTGGTATGGTAGGATTAGTTACACTTCCAGATGGTTTAATCACAAATGTATTAATAGTATTTAATGTAATACCATTTAAATAACCATTAAGTGTTATTTCATACATTTTATTATTTTCAAATATTCCAGTAGCCGAACTAAAAGTACCATAATATAATCCGGCAGATATATTACTCATAAACCCGGTAATTGCTGTAGCCGCACCTTCTTCATATACAGTATAATTAATACCGCTAGCAGCATTTTGAAGCTTACCAAAATCATTATAGACATTAACCATCCACGATATATCTTCTGATTCTATTTGACTACCTAAAAACGTATTTTCCATTTTTGGTGTCATACTATTAGAAACTTCTTGTGAACCATTCCATAATGTTTCACCTACTGCCTTTAAAATATCGGCAGATTTACTTGGACTACCACCAACTTGTTGATATATCTCTAAAAGATATTTACCTTGATTAAAGGATGCTAATCCCACACCAACAATACTTCCAGTATATAATCCCGCTCTTGATGAACTATGAGTTAGTGGAATATCGAAATTACCAATACTAGAATCATTATATGAAGCAAAAATTTCTGTTACTGTGCTATATGCTTGACCGCTTATATTAAAAATAAGTGCATAAGTTGATAAACCAGTAACACTATCTATATATTCTATATCAAAAGCCATATTATATCCTTATCTACTAATTCCATCTAAATGAATTCTAAAATAATCTAATGCTGTATCTTGTGTGCTAGTAGAATTGGGCACAATAGTTACAAACGGTAATACATTTAAACTACTTGCTGGGATATTACTATTAATAGTATTAACTAAGGAATTATTAATATAATAATTAAATGCAGATAACCCATCACCAGAAGCCTCAACACGAAGATTAATCCATCCCGTCGTATAATTTACATTAGATACGCCTGTAGTTGCAGTACCTCCCGATGCACTAATAGTATGCCAGAATGTTTCTAATGGTATACTTCTTCTTTGGAATCCAATAAAATTATTAAACGGAACAGAAGATATTGCAGAAGCTACGCCAATAAAAATATCATGGGTATTACCTGATGCTACAGGTCTGATAATAAATGTTATGGATTTAAAATGACGTAATGGCATAGATGGAGTACCAGCGGTACTTGCTAATAGTGCAGAACTAGCAGTACCAGAAGAATTGGCCGAACGATAAGTTGTAATACCGGGATGATTAGGTTCGGCTGTACCATTTTGCCACGAACCATTACTATTTATCCATCCTAATTCACCAGCCTCACCACTTTCACCTTGACCATTCATAAAATCATCAATTAAAATAATAGGAGAATTTTCATTAACTATATTTTGTCCAGAAGCTAATACAAAATTACTACCATTATATCTAAGAGTTAGACCGCTGACAGCATTAACAATACTTACATCACCTAAATCATTTAAATTAGCAGATTCCTTCATCATTACTAAAGAAGGTAAGTCTCCCGATTGTAGTAGACCACTAATATGATGGGTCATTACAAATACGCCGGTATTAGCTGGTAAATAACCAGTATAATTTTGTGCTATTCTACTAGGATCAATTCGATAAGTAAAACTACCGCTAACAACCGGTAATGCTTCACTAAAATTAGTTAATCTAGGAATTAATGTATCGACATGGATATAAGAAGAAGCACCTACGGCACTAATATTGATACCTGAACCAGCCTGTACCGATAATGACAAATATGTATTAATCCAATTCGTGCCGTCATATCTAACCATTTGGCCAGAAACGGGAGTTGTAATTACAACATCGGTTAAATCATTGAAAGCTACACTACCACCAGATAAATCATCAGACTGAACCCAAATAGAACCATTAAATTTAAGAACTTGGCCCGATGTAGCACCGGTAACGGTTATATTACCTAAATCATTTAATAATGCTATTTCTGAATACATTACAGAAGATGGTAAATCACCCGACTGAATAAGTCCACTAATATTTTGTACAACTGCAAGTGTACCACTATTATTTGGAAGATTTAAGGTTCTATCAGTAGTAGCAGTACCCACTAAGGTTGTTCTTGTACCAGCTATACCTAATTGTAAAAATCCACTACCGGTAGTATTTAATGAACCACCACCATCTAACGTTATAACATTGCCTCCGGGCAATGTTCCTCCATGAGCATCAAAGGCTCCACCAGATGCAGACGCAGAAGTACCACCATAAGAAATAAAACTTCCTCCACGAGTATTAGTGGCTGAACCACCATAAGCATTAATGGATCCACCCTTTGCATTAGAAGTACTACCACCAGCAATATTAATTGATCCACCATTAGCGGTAGTATCGGTTCCTCCTTTAGTATCAATGCTTCCACCATCTGCCGATTGACCATATGTAGTTATAGATCCGCCATTAGCTCCTATAGCACCATAAGTATAAATATTCCCGCCATTACCTTCAATAGAAGATAAATTAATAGAACCCGCAACACCAATATTAGCATTTAAATTAATTGTTCCCGGCGTACCACCGGCACCATTACATTTCCCTTGCCAAGTAGGGCCAGTAGAACCTAATGCCCCCCGTAAATCAAGTATACCACCCCCACCACCTAAACCATCTAAATTACCTTGTAAAAATATATTACCGCCATTATTTCCGCTTCCACCAGCAATATTGATAGTGCCAGCATTACCAGTTGCTGGTCCACCATACGCAAATATCTGACCACCTTTGCCAGAACCACTAGCATATATCCATAACAAACCACCACTAGCATTAGTGTTAGTACCTAACCTAAATTCTCCACCGTATTGACCGGTAACGCTATGGGCAATAATGGTAGGATAATATGATCCTGACGGAACAGTATCTAAAACACCAAACTGAAGTTGATTGCCAGCAAGTTTTAAATTACCAGTAGATGTAATAGCGGCAGTAATTTCTTTACTACCAGTTCCATTAATAAAATTATCAATTCTAAAAGAATCAACAATCCCTCCCGAATGAGTAATGTTTATTCCGTAATAACTATTACTAGATAGTACTTGATTATGTAACAATCCTGTCGGACTATTTACCAAATAAGAAGGATTGGCAACAATCCAGCCCGTTCCATTACTATATAATACTCCACCAGAAGTAGCGGGACTTATAAACGTGGGTAAAGTGCCGGAATTAAAAACCGCTATCCGATTATGTGCTATCGGCATCATTCCAACTAAGGTAGAACCAGAAGATGTAAATAATACTCCGGTAACAAAAGAAGAATTATTAGTTCCGCCCTGATTTATAGGCAAAATACCGGTAAGAGAAGTTATAGGATCGCCACTTACAGTAAATCGCTGCCGCGAACCCGCTAAACCGATATAATAAAATAGAGTACCGTCAAATTCCACTGTACCAATATCTAGTGGATTATGTGGAGATGAAAGCAGTACGCCTGAATTAATATGTAAACCGGCCCTAGAAGCACTAGCAGGAGCCAAATCTAACCATGCTCTAGGTGGTGTAGCTAGCCAATCATTTGTACCAATACCTAAATTATGTCCGCTAATATTGAAATAAAATCCGCTAGCATCGGTTGATATAGCAGAACCACTACCAAATAAAGCTCTGCCAGATAGCCATGATGTAGCTGCTGTACCACCATAAACTACTTGTACTACCGTATTACCATTAAATTGATTAGCGTTTACTATTCCAGCACCAGATGGACCAATAGCTGCTGTAGTAGAAACAACAAATTGCTGAGAAGTATTTTCACCGCCTATAATAGTAGACCAATATGCTGAAGCGTGTGGAGTAGACATTGGAATATAAATTCCAGACCCAGCATGATAATACATAGGTACATTTAATGTAGAATGATAAATTAATTGACCACCACTAGCTGGAAATACACCGGTAGCATTATGTAATACCAAGTTTAATACTTGGTTGTTATTCATATCAAGATTAACTAGATAATTAACTTCCGCCATATATCTTCCTTATGAACAAAAACCAGTTCCTGCAAAATTATTATTAAAACTAACTGTTGCTACTGAACTAGGAGTTGGATAACTTATTGTACCAACAGCTTCGCCAATACCAGATATCATAACCGTTATATTGGGGTTATAACCCAAACTATGTGTAATAGTCCATAAACCGGTAGCTGTAGCTTGAGTATGAACATAATATGATGCTGGATCAGCAACCCACTCAGTATTTCCAATTCCACCGACTAGTCGATAGGTTCTATTGTCGGCACGGACATGAATAATCATGCCTACGGCTCTGTTAGCTGGTGGAATAGCATCTCTATCTGTAGTAGTAGCAACAGACCAATAACCACCAGCTATAGTATTAGCATATCCTAATGGATATATGCCAGAATTTTTAGGAATTAAAATATCACTTACTGGAATAGACATTAGCCTGTACTCACTATAAAATTACCCGATCCTATACCGTGTTGATATGAACGCCATAATTGATATGTCTCACTATAGCCTGCTGGATTAGCAAAAGTAATACCCGTAGTAACAAGGAAAAATCCACCATTCATGCCCGAATCCAAATCCGTAAATACTGGCGTTCCAGCATCTAGTCGGAACGAATACCACCAATAAAATCCACTAGTCATTGCTCCCGAAACTTGCCAATAATGGTTAGAATTAAATTGGCTTCCTCCGGACGGTGATGAACCAAACTGTTCTATAAATGATTGAGTATAAGCACCACCATCAATACCCTTACCCCAATATTGTTTTTGCTGCCAGTTAATAACTATACCGGTTGAATCAGATCCGCTGCCTGCGGCACCACTAGCAATAATGGTAAATAATCTAGTAAAATTAGGAACGCTTCCGCTCCATAAACCAGTAGCCACAGCCGATGTATATGGTGTATTAATGTAATATCCGCTACTACCGCCAATAAGCCAAGCACCACTTACGCTCGTATTATAGGTTATAGTAAAAGTAGGATTCAACACGCCGGTACCAGTCCAAACAGTAGTAAAGTCACATGTGAGGGACGTGATATCTATAGAAGGAATTAAATTATTACTAGCAATACCACCCCAGCGTGTTTTATTAGCTTGGGTACTATCCGCGATTAATAATGCTCCATCACTACCGATAGGACGATAATCTGGACCTATGTTTTTAGGAATAGTTGTCATCTATTACTTATACACCTTTTAGTTCTTCATATAGCTCTGTACGCAATTGATCGGGACTAAACTTTCTTGATAATATAATTTTATATAACTCCTGAGATTCCATTGTCACAATTTGTGGAATATTCTGACAAACCACCGGTTTACTAAATTTTGAGCCATACCCATATTTAATATTACACGTATCTATCTCATTATTATTACAAGCAACCGATATATTATCTATAGATTTAATCATACCACTTAATTCAGTCATCGCATAACCAAACTTAAAAAGCGGCAAATCAGATTTTGATCCTAAACATAAGTTATTGTCACAAAAAGTCTTTCTACAACTGTTAATTATAAAACCATACTTGCGTGGCCATAAACAGATATTATTTGAAATATTATGATCATATCCACCAATTTCTATAGCTTTAAAATTATTAATAAAAACATTACCGTTCACAGTAAAATCACCAATACCATTTATGCCAGCATTATGATTAGAAATTATAAAATTATCCCTAATTATACTTTTAACATTATTAATATTTATTCCATGATTTTGGCCCATATTTGCCATATTATTATTGGGATAATTAATATTCCATCCATTATTATCAATGATGCAACCTTCAACTAAAATATCATTACAAGCCGCATATATTCCACACGAATATCCCTTACTATGTATGGTTTTGCAATTTCGAATATCACAGTTTCGAATCGAAACATTTTTAAATTCTGACCCAATATAAATTCCCGTACTATAACCATCCAAAACACAATTTTCGATAATTATTGTGACGCCTGAGCCCTTAAGATCTAATCCTATTTCCGATATGATTTTAGAACTATTTTTCTGATCTGATATAAATTCTATTCCATATATAACAACATCACTAATTGATTTATTGACAGGAAATCCTACCGAACCATATACTATGGGGCGTTTATTTTTTGGACCATAGAAACCGATTATCATTGGCTCAGCAGCAGAACGGCCAGAAAGATTAAAGTTCCCAATACCGTCATAGAAGATATCAGAGTTTTTTAAAAGTAACCAGTCCGGGAAGCCCGGACGTAAGAGATATTTGCCTCGCTCAATGCTTCGTACTGCTCCCGCAGGAGTTAGCCCATCATTATCATCACTTCCGCTGCTAGAACTTACAAAAATACATCTAGTGTCGGGAGACATTTTAAACTTTGTGGCGGAAACTCCCCATTTATCTATATTGCTGTCCATATTTTTCCTACGGATATTAATGCTCCGCAAGAGTAATATACACTATAATTCCCAATTACTACGTAATTCTTTCTGAAAAGTCCCCTATATTTTATTCAAGCACCAGTTATTAAAAAAACACTATAAGAACTATAGCCATATAATGGATCAGGTTTCTACGGGATTGGGTTTCCCATTCTACGAATATATTGTGGAATTATCGCCATATATAAGACGGGTTTGGGTTGCCCAAAAAGTTCCCTATTCTTCTTTCGAAGAACGGGGTGTGTCTCAACCCCGCCCCGTCCAAACACCTAACCAAACCGGATCCCGATATCCGCTATAATCCCCCCATACCCCCAGCCCTGTACGGTAGCCGTTAGTCACGAACAAACCCCGCGATGATCCGCGTTGCGTCCGGACGTTCGGATAGGGGTACGCCTACACTCGGAACGGATGCAACCTAGCCAATCGTAGTAGCGTATACGCCATTGTGAGAGTTATGCTAACGCATGTTAGGGCACCTAATATTCGCCTAAAACGGCGAAATTGTCCGAGAATCGCGTATACGAACAGAGTACGAAATTAGGTATGCTAACAGACGCCTAATGAAATCGGATAAAAATTGTGGTTGATTTTCTTTCAAGTAGACTTGACACTCGGACGATATACGTCATAATCACTTGTCGGAAAACCCCTTTCAGGAGCGAAACATGTGGATTATCGTAGAAAACAATGGGCGTCTATTCGTAGCCTTGCACAATCTTTCCTTCCCCGAATACTTCTACCTTGACGGAAAAAGGGACAGTGAACATGAAATCGGACGCGACGGGTGGATTTTCGTTCGTTCGTTGAATATCCCATATCAATCCTAATACCGGACGTTCCGGTATTGTTTCACACAATGGGTCAACTGACCCGAAATTGGAGTATGGCGTATGATTATCCAAACTGTATCAATGGTAGATCCCACAACGATGGTAGCCACCAAACGGACTCCTACCATCATGCCCCGAATGACGTTTTCACAATTGCCAATTGTGAAGAAATCCCCCGCCCGAACGATTGCCGAACAGTGGGGTTCGGACAATGCCGAACGGATCACGAACACAGTCGATCGGGCATCCCGCAAGGCAAGGTATAGTCGGATGCCAAACCTTGACCGAATCCGCAGGATCGTTAGGGATCTGGACGGGTGGGATGATGCTACGCAAGTGTGGACGGATAAACAGATTTGTACGAATCCATCCGCTCTGCGTTCGGAGCATATTTGGGAGCCGTCCGGTGAACGTATTGGGTGGTCAATCAAACGTATCGACCCCCAAACGAAAGCCGAATCGACCCATATCGGTACGGTATCCGATCTGTACCGTTCAATCGCCAAACGGCTCGGTCGGGTTCTATTTAAACATCGTGGTTGTCTCCGATTCCGTACCCGATCGGGAAAAATCGGTACGAAATTCCTGAACCACCCCGAACAATACATGAACGCATTCCCCGAAACCGTACAAGCATTGGTAGCCGATGCAATCGTGCAGATTTCCCGCAAGGGCCGATTCTCATTCCCTTACACTCTCGCGAATTATGATCGCGAACAGAATAAGGGATCGGGATATTGGGATGTTCCTGTCCGGATTGCAATGCTGCGTCCGGAATATTGGTCGGATCGGGATACCGAAAACGGTCTACGTCGGATCAGCAAGGCAACCTACGATGCCATGCGTAATGGCGTTACCCCCGAGAAAATCGAACCGAATACCCAATACGAATATCGTATTACCATCCGTAGGTGGGGTGATACGGTACGGGATGGGGATGATTCGGGCATTACGCTGGCCGATATCGCAAAGGCGATTCCGGAACCATCGTTCGATTCTCGTCCGTATTCGGACAAGAGTATCCTTGACACCCTGACAAATGACGAACAGTTGTTCGTTCGTCTTACTCTGTCGGGATGCACACAAGAGACTATCCGTAGACACTTGCAGATTGACCAGTCTACGGTATCCTACCGTTGGTTAATGATTCGGGCGAAGATTGCACGCAAGTTGCAAGAGCGTACCACCCTTGAAGAACGTACCGCAAAGTACGCCAAGCGTAACGCCGCTCGAACCACTAAGACTAAGGCAGTAGCCTAACTGAGGGGGGGGTAGGGGTAAAACCCTACCCTTCCTTTTAATCTAGAAATCGGATAATCCTATGGGAAACTCCCCATAAGGAGGGCTACCATTCTGCTTACAGTTCCCGAACTGCTCCCATCGCGGAGCGATACGGTATCTGTACGGGTAGGGGGCGAACAGATGCCGAACCAAAGATATTGTTTTAGATTGAATCAATATTCTACGAATGAGATATATCATATATATAGAGACAGTGAACAATAATGAACCATAACAATCCCGCAAGGGAATGGAGGATATTACAATGTAATGCTACGCAAGGGAAAAACGTAAATTGAATAAATAAATTAGTAACACGGCTACGCCATTCCGAAAGGGTAGTGTAGTCATTGCGGCTTGCCGCATGGAGAATGTCAAATGAAGAATTGGATCTATCACACGGAGCATGTTCGCATCGGTCGCAAGATTCATGTCGGGCGGTTCGTTTGTGGTATCCGTGTGTGGGTGGATCGGAAGTCCATTGGGTATATGGCCCGGTGTGGTGTTTCGTCGTGGACTTGGGATGGTTGATTGGGGCCATGCCCCCTTTAGGAGAAGTTCAATGCTCCGCAACGCTTGGCATTTCACCGCCCGAGGCGGCGAATTTGTGTATTTGCCAAAGTCGAATCGTCTGTTGTTCATTGGGACAACCAAGGATCTGCAAATGGCAAGGCCGTTGCGTCAGGTCTATAAGTTCGTTCCGTCGTTTAAACCTTCTAGGTCTACGTTGCGGCGGGATGCTTCTACCTACTTTGACAGAATGCCCAAGTAGGAAGTTATGCTGCGTTATCCCGAGAGGGTGGCGTAGCCATTAGGAGGGAAAAAATCCCTCCCACTCCCTAGGCTGGTTTCCGCTAGCCTACAAAGAGAACAGTATAAGGTACGGAAATACCCCTGTTCTTGGGAGTGAAATAACAATAAACCTACTCGGGCTGAATAAGCCCAGTAGGAAGTTAGGGTCTAACGACCCAATAAAAGTAAGGCCCGCGAATGCGGATAGGGTGTTTGAGCCTATAGGCGTCAGCCTAAGACCTTATATGGGTTATTATACCTCTGAAAAGGGGTAGACCCTATTGGACGGCCTTGGACGCCAGTCCAGTCGGTGCGTGTGAATACGCACAGGGTGGGATACCACCTAAATACCGGCTACGCCAGTTACGTCAAAAGATGTAATTGGTGGATTACGTCCCCACGGATTACTCGCCTCCAAAGGGGATAGGATAATTAAGTGCGAGGTGAGGTTGGGAGCGTGGTCGATTCCCCGCCAATATAATTGACCCGGCGAATTGGTACCCGCCCGTAATAAGTGTACCTAATCCGCCCCACTAACGTAGAAATACGATAGTCGGGGTTTTAGGGGCTAGGCCCCACCAAGCAATGCTCCGTATAGTCCCTGCGGAGTATAGAGTAAAAAAATATCAGGGCTAGTTATCCATAAGTTGGGCGTGTCAACTTATAGGAGACTGTTACTAAAAAATATGTCAGCGGTAGGGACAGCCCTCTACCGTGAAAAACTCGCCTACCCCGGACTGAAAGGAAAGGGGTAGGTTTTGCTCAAATGCCGCAAGGCTAGGAGATGAAATCATGTGGTACGCGGTTGCTAATTTGCGACAGGCAATTTGGGGTAAGTTTTGGTGGGCAGAGTTTTGGCACCATAATGGTCGGAATGATTTGGAGATGAAGCATTTGGTGGAGGTTGAATGGTGGAAGGATCAGTTAAACTTCGTTTATTCGCAATGCGACTATGATCCGATCTATCACGGAGCATGATATGAGACTCGATCATTCGCCAAAGGCTGATGATGCCGCTAGGTTGGCATTTGCCGAAATACAAATGTATCTGCGGGGGCGTGATCCGGGCGATATGGATGACGAAATCATTAGTCACATCGCAGATGTGATGGCGGATGCTCGTCGTCGTGACGCCGATGTTAGGCAACAAGAGAATGATAATGAAAACTACCGCTTAGCGGTAGAAAGGGATGGGTAGTCAAATGAATAATAAGTTGCTTATGCGGGGTATGTGGGTTTTGTGTTGTATCGCATATCTAGGTGATCCCGACCCGGAAACGGGGGATTTTGAGGATATCTATGATGTGGAAATGGGCCAAATTACCGATGTTGACAATACGGTAACGGGTTGGACGTTTTACCGTGTTGGGGATATCTGGTATGAGGCAGATGAGCTTCGATTGTTGGTTTGAATATGCTTCGCATAGGAGATATTCCATGACTCTTGAGGGCGTATACTTAGATGCTGTGGTTAGTAGTATACTCGATTTGGCTGATGAGCCAATGGCAGATTTTGAGATTGAACGTGATGTGGCTAGACTAGGGTACAAGGTACCGGGTAGTACCATCCGAGCGTGTCGCTTGGCTCTATTGCGAAGCAATGTTATCGCTAGATCAGACGTAAAGAAGTTGTCCCCTCATGGGGTAACGTGTAATACCTTTGTACGGTAATATTCAATCGCCATAGGGCTAGGGTCATAGATCCTATAGGAGTGCGTAGCACATGAATGCTTGGTACTTTACGGTCAAAGGTACGGATTTTCTCTACACAAACAATAGACTAATCTACCTTCCCCACCATAAGACAATCCAACACTATATCCCACAATATAAGCCTAGTCGTACTACCCTACGTCGTGATGCTAACAGATACCTAGTATCCATGAATCTGCCCATTATCGTCGAACATAATCTTCCATGACAAGGGGTTATAAAGGGGTGAAACCCCTTTGTACATAGGGTTGTTAAGGGACAAGTCCCTTAAGTTCCCATAAGAGGCGACACATGTATGGCGGATGCAACTCAAATTGATTCTGTGAAGCGTAGGCTGGCTGAAATCTTTGAATTGAAGGAAAGCCCCGATAATCCTAATCACTATTATAGTAAGTGGGATGGTCGGGCATATAGTGATATTAGGATTCATGAGACTGATAGTGAGCCTATGTCGGAGACATATCCTCGTCCACAATTACTACCCCGGTTGATAAGGAAATAATAGTGGGCCGGAAACCCACTAATCAGGAGATACGTAGTATGAGTTATGCTGATATCAATTTCCCGACCAAGAAGGCTTTTAAGGAAGCGGTTGCCGCAGGCAAGAGGGTTTCCCTCTATAATCCCGGATTGGGCGGACCAATTCAGGATGGCAAGAATTTCGTAGAGGGTCCGCATTATCCGCAACTACACAAATGGTATTCACAAGTGATGGTTAAGGATGGGTACGTCGTTTCCGTCAAATAGTAAGGGGAAACCCCTTACAAACCCCGTACTTCGTAAGTAAAAGGATATTTAATATGAAGATTGAAAAGTCTTATTCGGCTGAGGTTTCGCCCATTGTGGATGGTCCGATTGGATCATATCAATATATTGGGATTGATCCGAAGGATATTTATCCCGATTGCGAAGCAAGAATTGATGATGGTAAGATTACACTGATCTTGCCCATTAGTGGGCCAGATGTTAAGTTTGATCTTCCTATTGACGTAAAGAATAGGCTTGGTCCGGTTGTAATGGAAATGTTATATGCTGAAACGTGTCGGAAAGTAATTGGTCAGCTTATCGCAACGGCAGTACGATACTAAAAGAATTGGGATATAAAGGGTGTAACCCTTTAAAGGAGTGCGTAGCATATGGTGGCAACTCTCAACGGAAAGTTGTATCGTAGTATGATTGTGGCAAGTAACTGGATCCGCAAATCTGTTAGGCATCGTCGATGCCTAACATGTGATAATGAGGGTACGGTTCCATGTAAGGAAACTGGTATGCGGCGGAAGTGTCCCGGATGTTATGGTATGTCTACTACGTATCCATTGTAGAAAGGAAATGTAATGTCGGTGGTAAAACAATTCTTGGCCGATCTTGATAGTCGGGCAATGCAATTAGCGTTTGAAGATCGCCGTAAATTATGGCGTATTCTTACAGCATTGCGTGGTCCTGATTCTGATAATAGTACGGTGAAACGAAAGACTACTGCCGTGATTCGTGCAATGAGTTTGCCTGCATTGGCTATTGATAATTATGCGTTTGTTGCCGGACACGATGAATGTAGTAGTATTCCAGTTGATATTAATAATATTATTGCCGACGATATTAACGTACATTTTAATGTTCATATTACTTTAGCACAAAAGGCTTTACAAGAATAAGTCCCCATAGGGAGCATCACGCATGGCCGCCGTTTTGCATACAGAACATTCCATAACGGAATTGCTGCGGAATAATAATAGGGCCGTGGAACGGGGCATACTACGAATATTTCAGAACCAAACTTCGGACGAACAAGAATCTAAATCTACACGATGGGTGAATGGAAAAGGGTTTAATAGTAGTGACGCTAGGTTAGGTACTTACTATGCTGGGTGGGTTGGTGGCGGTAAGTCTTTGAGTGGTAAACACTTAGAGCGTGCTCGCCGCATGGCCATTAAATATCGTAAACAATTGTTGGAGGTTGCTAACGCAAGATGAAACTCAATCTTAAAAAGGATGGCCGATTTTCTAAAATCCCTTGGAAGGGGGTGAGAAAAAAGAGATATCTTATACTGCGTCGGCGGTATGGTCACAAGCTTGCGAAAACATTTGTGAATGAATATGATTTTAGTTTAGGAAAATGTTGGAACGATGATTAACGGAGCAGTTTCCACACTATAATATGGGTGTGGGCTTCCCACATGGGGATTTAAAAACCGCATTCTAACAGCGTGAATAAGGTTTTAGGGGGGTAAAATAAGAAACTTCGTTTCAATAGATTCGGATACGAAAAAAACTCCAAAAAACCACAAAAACGGAGTAAATAATACCACTTTAACCATATAAAAACACAAAAATTCACAAAAAATGTGAAAAAAGGGGTTTTGGGAGGTTAGTTTTCATATTTTAAGTACCCAAGTGAGAGAAAAATGACTTAAAAACGGTAAAACGGCTCGAAAGGGTCGTTTCTCCTTTATAGCAACTAACGGTATTATCGGTTATAGGATATGATTAAATGATGGCGGGGACTATAATGCTCTACAAATAGTAATAATGAAAGTGGAGTTTAGGACGTTTTCCTCCAATTTGGGAAATTGAAATTGGAGTTTAGTGGGGTTAAGTCCAACTTGTAAGGATACCCTTTGAGGGAGTATCCTATGGGAATTGTTATGTCTAGATCAATTAAAAAGGATAACGTAGTTATGGATATTTATGATATGGAAATTGAGCGTTTGAAGGGCCTGTCTTTTGATGAGAGACAGAGAGAATGGGCTAAGTGGCAGTCGCCATTGTTTAGTGGGCTTTCGGCAGATAGAGGGCGTCCTAATTGTCCTAGTATGTGTAAATTTAATGGTTATACGCCAGATCATCAGTATTTAATTCCTATCATTAAAGCAGTTAATCTCCCTAATCCCTCATATGGTAATAATGAATTAATTACGGATGATAGTTTGTATATATTTGCAATGATTCAAAGGGAAGCAGATAGGTTCTTGAATAGGGAAGTACCAGTATGACACCAAAGATTAATGCTATTTGTTGGTTGTATATCTCTATTCGCTTTGCGGGTTCAGTTGAAGAATATCAGAGAGAATGGGTGCGGCGGTTTGAGGATAATATGGCTTGGATGAAATCCGATGGTTTTGGTCAATCCCTATTGCGGAAGATTTGTAAGATGGTAGATGAATATATTAATGATGGTAACGTGACTAATCCAGAAACACTTTAAGGAATAATTAGTGGAAACCTTTGACGGGGATACAAAGGGGTGTGACCCCTTTGATGATGGTTGGGATGCCGCTAGTCGCGGACTCAAACGAAACAGAAATCCCTATATTCACAATAATGAATTGAAGATACGATGGAATGAGGGGTTTGATCATTATTGTTGCAAGGCAAAGGAACACACAAGGGATTATCCAAATGATGGGCTATCGCCCTAATAGGGTTGTTAAGGGAGTTATCCCTTAATAAGTTCCCATAGACTGCTCACGATGAGGGCCATTATTAGGAGTTATAATGTCTGATACTGATATAGGTAGAGCCATCTATATGGTTGGTTTACAACAGTCTGGAGGAATGTGGAATTGTACGGGGAAGTATTATACTGATTATGATAAGGCTATGAAAGAAGTAGAAAAAGATCGGGCCGATGGTATTAAGAGTGCTGTGTTTACAATTTATCCTTATAAATAGATAGGAAAATAATGATCGGACATAAATTTGAAGGGTGTTCTACTATCGCCGAACACGCTACATATTTCATAACTTTTGACTATAAAGAGGATGTTTTTGCTATCGTCCATGCAGAAATTATATGTACGGATATGTTTTTACATTGTATGATCCGAGCATTTAAGAAAGCATATCCGAGTAGCGATATTTCGTATAAAAAGAAACTAGCGTAGCTATGACGCTTAGCGTCAAAGGAGATATAGTGATATATTATTCGTCGCCATCATAAACAACGGGCTGGCGATATTATTGGTAATACCGTTGTTTTATTGGGCCGGTAGCCCAACGGAAGAGGCACATGCCTTAAGAGCATGTAAGTGTCAGTTCGAATCTGACCCGGCTCATTAGGTAAGGGAGGATGGATTTAACGTTATCTTTACAGATTAATAGGGGTCTAAGCTTTTAAAGTGAAGCAGGAGCCTTTTAAGCTTCAGAAGAGGGGGCAGTACCCTCAGACCCCATTATGAAACGATACAAATATTATCAGAATCGTATAGGGGATGAAGTATGGGCTGGCTCCGCTAGGGAAGCGGCTAGGTGTTTAAAGAGATGGGGTAAAGCTTCGCTGTGTATTAGGAGAGGACTAGAGCCTCGATCATATGGTAATGTTGGAGATGGTACGATTCCGAATTATAGTAGTATGAATTATAATGCTGGTTATTCGTATGCTGCGGGATATCACGATTAAGGGAAGTATCCCTAGTTATTCAATAGTCTTACCTACGCACGGGTAAGATTAATCATGTCGTAAAAGAGTTGAATAAGGGTTAGATATCTCAATTAGTTAGAGTATTGGGCAAAGCCCAAAGGTCTAGGTGCGAATCCTAGTCTAACCTTTAAATCATTGTATGTCGCAATGATTGTTTTCCATTACAGTGGGCAAAGCCCACAGAAGGGTAGTCAAATGACTACTAAGGTTATTGTTGGTCAGCGTTCTTCGTTTGATTCGATTCCTGTTTTTCGTGGTACTACGGGGCAGGGAAGGGCTCCGGGTCCGGTTCTTAGTGCGGTTCGCAGCTTGAATCATGGTGAGTGTGTGCCGATTGGGATGGATCCCAGCGATGATTTTGATAAGTTCAAGGCTAGGGTTAATCAGAATCTTCGCCGGAAGGGTGCTGTTGCATTCCCAATCCAGATTGTTGGTGATCGTGTGAAGGGTATGGTTACGGTGTATCGTACCGATTCGGCTGAAGCCGAGTAACATAGAATGTAGGCCAATGGCCTATATAGGAGATTGAAGCATGAAGCGTAAGTTTCCTAGCTGCCTGTTGGCAGCAATTATCGGATATCCAATCATGTTGATTGGATACATTATTACCCAATGCGTTTAAGTTGAGCCGCTAGGCTCAGGGTGGAACCCTGTTGCATGGTCGCAATTATAGGGAAACCCTAATGGTAAAGATTTTTCTGTTGGTATCTTCTATGTTGGCGGGCTTTGACGCCGACTCAATTCCCGATAACTCCGTTACTAAAGACGGCGTATCACTCCGAGTATTGGCTGATTGTATCAGCCAAGTAGAGTCGAATAACTCCCCAAAAGCAGTTGGCGATAACGGTAAGGCAATTGGTGCATATCAATTACATTCTATCTTCGTGAAAGATTGTAACCGAATCGTCGGTTATGAAAAGTTTAAGTTAGAAGATAGATGGGATGTTAATAAATCACGCGAGATGTTCTATGTTTATTCTAAACATTATGCTAAGGGAGTAAATAAAGTTTCTGCTGAGCGAATTGCTCGTTGTTTCAATGGTGGACCAACGGGCCACCAAAAGGGTGCAACCCTTGAGTATTGGAATCGCGTGAAACGCGAATTAGAAATTAGGAAATAATCTCAATGATATTTACTCATAAAATTCATCAAACTGAATTTGATCAATTATGGCATAATTTTGAATCTATGCTTAATGGGGAATGTCAGGGTTTAACACGCTTTGAGTTTGATAATAGAATACTAGAAGTATTTTCTCAGTTAGTGAATGATTATGCTCGAATGAAAATTCAGGAAATTTATCCTAAAAGGATTGCGTAGCAAATGCAGATTTGGCAAATTACTCATGACTTCATTGGAAGTGATGAACATGGAAGATGGGGAACTTCTACCGATATCAGTATTCTTAAGAAATGTCCTTGTAATTTGTGTGATATGCCTATTTCTTTTCGACTAAAAGATGATGATGGTGAAATATATTATATGGGTCGTATGACGCAGGAATTGTATGATTCACATATGGTACTGGCACCATTACACAATTGGGCTATGCCCAACGCTGGTGCAACTAGCATGGAAGTCTTTGACTCAAGGAGGCAGGAATGGGTAGGGATTTAATTATGAATCAATAAACAGAATGTTTACTTAGTGACTCCCTCTTTAGGTAGAGCCCTAAGTTTGCCAGATCGCCACTATGGAAACATAGTGGACGATCATTATGATTATTAAAGTAACCCAAGAACATATTGATAAAGGTATTCCAGAAGATACTATGGCTTGTCCAATTGCATTAGCATTATACGACGCTGGTTTTAAAGGATATGATGTCGATATTATTACTGCTACCGATAAGGCTTGTGCTAAAAGGTTAGATTCAAAGGAAATCATTTTGCCAAATATTTGTCGAGATTTTATATTAGACTTTGATCATGGTGGATTAGTTCAACCGTTTGAATTTGAATTCACCGTGCCGGAGACATAATGTTATCATTATTATTATTCAGTGATGATGCCTTACGATTTCAAATTAATGATGTTGTATTTAATGTTGTAATTGTTAAGGCAGATAAGTCTAGAGATATTCAGGCTTCTGTCTTGATGAGTATTTGGAAAGATGGTGATAGTGAATATCGTGTTTCGAAAAGGGTTTTGATTGATGATTTAAATAAATTTATTGGTGGGCTTCCTCCCACGCTCGATTTAAAGAATGATTTGGTAAAATTCAAATAAGTTCCCATAAACTGCCCTTATATGGATGGTATTATGCAACAGCAAGATATTGAAAAACTCTGTAAAGAAAAAGAAATTTTGTTTAGAACATGCGGTCGTGGTAATTTACTAAGTTATTTACAATCAGATATGATTACTTATGAAATGGTTGATACTCAAAAAGAATTACTTACGGCAGCGTTTATGATGGGTATTGAGGCGTGTGAGAAGTTTCATCAGTCTAATCAGGGATCAGATTAAGGAGTTGCATAGTATGACAGATTTTGAAATTTTATTAGCAAAATATACTGAAGCTAGGATTTCATTAGATGCTGCTGAAAAAACTATTCTCTCATTAAGAGAAGCTGTTCTTGCTAATAATCATCGAAATGATGGAATTGTTTGGAAGGGATTAAATAATCAAAAGGTTCCAGTTACACAAGCAATTCGGTATGTTACTGGATTTGGTTTAGCTAGGGCGGTAGCTATTGTAAATGATGGGCGGTTAAATGGATTATCTTTATGTGAGCGAGATTACTTAATGAATAAGTTTTCTGCCTTGGGTATTGTAACTGAATTAACTAGCGAAGCTAATTAGCGGTGGCTCTCCACCGTAATAAGGGTTCCTGGGAAGAACACAAAAGCATCCGGGTGTGGACATATCCTAATAATGTATCCGGTAACTTATAGAAACCTTAGTCTCTATACCGACATTTTACTAGTTAAGATGGCCGGTGCCATCTATTAATGACGGTTAATAGGTGGCAATTAAGGAATATAATGAATCCCAAAGTCATTACGAAGTTTGGTTGTGGTGAACAAGGAAATTTACCATTAGTCTCGATAGCTATGTCACTAGATACTTGGGAATATGTGGTGGACCACTTGCCAAATGATGATTGGGTTACTAAAGATATCGCTCGTCATTGTTCGGAAATAATTAAAGATCAATTTCCTATGATTTTTATGAAAGCAGAGAAATAATGATTAATCCATTCGTTCCTGAACGACCAGTAGATAAGATATTTCCTGAATTAAAAAGACAACAATCTATTTGGGAAGGAACTTGCATTAAACCGCCGATAGGCTGTGGTAAACCTATAACGGGTTTTAAGGATATTCTTTCACAGAAAGAATATCGTATTAGTGGATTATGCCAAGCGTGTCAAGATAGTATCTTCGATACTGAGGAACAAGAATGAATTTCCAGTGTCCCAACCAAATTGATATTGATTATGTTGGTGACGGTAGATATGGAGTCTTTCCATATCATTCTAATGCAGAAAGTTCTGATGAAGCTTTATTTGTTTCTAATCAAGGTGAAATTTTATGTGATTTTGTAAATCGTGTGTTTGATATGAGAATAGATAAGAATGAATTATTTAGATATTGTATGACAGATATTATAGAATTTTTATTCTCTGAACAAATAGAAGAAGTTAATCAAAGAAGTAAGCCAGCTTTTATTGAAACTGGTGTAGGATTACCTCATTTTAACAATGATTGTAATATTTGAAAAGAAAGGTTTGCATAGCAATGATTATTGGTACTGCTGTTGCGTTTAATGCTGTAGATTTACCATCTAAAAAGAATTCTCCTAAAGAATTAGGAGAATTTGCTAAACAAATTAAAGATCATTTTGATTTAGGTAATGTGCGTTTCGAGCATGAGTGTCCCGATGGTGAAGATTTTGAAACGCTTCGAGAAAAAATTAAGGATGAGTGCAAGGCTTTGCCCTTTAATACGAAAGTATTAGGTAATTCGATGTTTCGTATTGTTATCGTAAAGCGTTGTTAATATAAGAAAATTATGCAAAAAATTCGAAAGAATACTTTCGTCGGTACGACGGATCCTACACATGAAGTGCATATAGACTATCTCGGCTCCGGTCTATATGGTGCTTTTGACGCTCCCTCGCGGAGTGGAGAGCTATTAATAGCTAGTAAAGATGGTATGTTATTGGATGAATTTTATGTAGGACTTAAGGCGGCGGGTTTTGAGTCTATTAAATTTTCAGAGTCGGTTGAGATTACTCGTGGAGAAGGATATTAGCTTCGCTATTCCTAAAGGAAATATTTGTGGTTCGTTTTATTAGTAATTACTTCGTGACATTATATTTTGATGATGAGCCGGTTTATTTTATTTATATGTTGTAATTTATGAAACAGGCTCGTAGCTCACCGGCAGAGCAATCGCATTATAAGCGATAGGTAGTGGGGTCAGCACCCACCGGGCCTATTATGAAAGTAATCATTGAAAATATTTCAGACGGGCGTTCTAGAAAAGAAGCAAAAGGTAATTTTGAATTAGTAAAAATAGATCACACGAAATTATCTACTGTATTTACTCAAAAGTATTTAGTATTAATTACTGCTTGGAGAATGGATCCTTTAGATGAGCAATCAAAGATTGCTTTCAAGCACGATATTTTGTGTGAATGGCAAGATAATGAAAATGGAAGCTGTGTTCATACCGTTTATGGAGATAGAGTATGTGTGCGATTAATGGCGAGTTTTCGGGTATTAGGGTCGTCCTAATAAGTTCCCATAAACTGTGGTATATGAAAGGTTTAAAAGTGATTAGGAGTGGTTTGGATACTTCCAAATGAGAATTATTTCTGATTTTAAAGATTATTACGATCCTATGGCGGCGTGGGATGATGATAGAGAAACTACATTTGTTCGAAATAGAATTAAACCTATTGAAGTAAAAAATCCGGGATTAAATAATTATTTATCTGTAATTGGCTTTGCCGGTAAATTTTATCCATTTGAATATGAAACACAAAGATATAGTACGTCTTTTGATTATTATAATACCGTTGTTAAAATTACCTATGATAAAAATCTATTGATAAAATCTTTAGAAAAAGGTTGGAATTATAAGAGATATACTCCCTTATATGAAGCTTGTTTTCAATATTGGTTAAGTGAAAAAACACCAATTCAAGAAAATTTGTTCAGTCAATATGGTCCCATTTTTGCTATATTTCCTTACCGAGTACCGGGTGGGCCTTGGTTTGATAATACTAGCTGTCATCATAGTAATATGTGGGTTGTACAAAATGTTTGTTTAAAACAATGGGGTTTTGATCATATTTTAAATGCTGCATTAGCTTATAATGATTTAAAGAATTTCATTAATAATTTGGCTAGACCCATGAAAGAAATTCCTGTTTTATCGAACGAAGATAAAATTGAGGCTGCGGGATTTGATTTACGACATAGTTTTAGAAAAAGGAAACAAAAATGAGAATTGAAATTATTACAGATGGTTTAGGGCAAAGATTTGGATCGGTTCCATATAATACATTTTGTCGGTTACGCGGACAGAATGAAAATACTATTTATGCATGTTGTAGTGTTCATTGTTATCAGGATGGAGCATTAAGAATTATTGCGATGAGCCAAGCTGGAATGTGGGAAGTTTGTTCAAGAGCTAAGAGACAGGATTTGTTTGACGAAATGTTAGGTTATATTGTGGATGAAATTGTGGGTCAAATTAAATTAACGGTTTAAAAAGGATTGCGTAGCAATGGAATATTGTATTACATACGTTTCCAAGGAAACGAAACAAGAAGTAAATTTCTTTGTTTCTCATATTAGTTCGGCGGGATTAGGTATAATTACGTCATCGTTGCGTGCCGCAGGTAATAGTAATGTGGATCATTATAGGGTTGAAGATCAACCTTATGTAAATTGGCATCGTGATCTCAGTAGATTATAAGGAATAAAATGAGAACTAAAATAGATATCGTGGTATTTCCCGATGCGGAGCAATGGTTAGAGGACAATTTAAAAGATATTCATACCGATCGAGTTGCTGCCGTTTATCCTACGTCTGTATATAGTAAAAGTCACAATGGGGCTAGATATCGTGATGATGAAGAAAATACTGAACGGTGGTGTTCTATTAAAGATCATATAGACGCCTTGCATCTACTGTGCGAACAGATTGGTCGAACGCTATTTGTGGGTGGTATTAAGAGTCCCTTTGATTTATTGGACGCAGGAGCGTGGGATGCTGAAGTAGCTGACGCATATTACCAATTAGTATATTATAAAGAAGTTCGATATGGCTAGTAACGGAGTTACTTATGAAATTTAAACTTACCTTTAAAACGCCCGACGTTTTTGATGATATAGATGATGAATTTGAAGATGAAGAGAGTAGAGAAGTATGTAAAGAATTTGCTAGAAAGTATATGAAATATAGTGAGTATATTACAATAGAATTTGATACTGTCGCGGAAACCGCCACAGTAATGAGGAATTAATAGTCCCTATGGTGAAATCGGACAAAGTATTAAATGCAAGTGTACCGGCTTCGCCTTCTAAGCGAAATACCGTAAATGGATTATGGGGGTTCGATTCCTCTCACTTGCGTTATTAAGCCATGATCAAATTCCCAATGACAATTAGGGCAAGAATTATCGAGAATCGAATCGTTGTATGAAGAAATTCGCTAATATTTCCGATAGGAAATAATGATTACTCATCGTTTCGATAAATATATCAATCTAGCAAGAGATATTTCTCAAGAGATTGATCGTCCTAATAGACATATATCTTTCATATTCAAGGGTCCAAATCTTTTAAGTATGGGAACGAATAAAAGGAAAAGTCATCCATTAGCTCGTAAATATGAATATATTTTGGACGATATTCATAGTGAACTTTCATCATGGATTCGAGTTAGACATAGAAAGTACCCAAAAAGTGCTTTAACTTTGGTAAACTTTCATTTCAGTAAACTTGGTTTGATTAAAACCGCTCGACCATGTATAAGATGTTTACCGTGGTGTATTGGAACCTTCGACAAAATATATTTTTCGACTCCAGAAGGGATTGTTAAATTATGAGTATATTAAGTCCGGGTTTAAAGAAAATAGCACAGGATAATCGTGCTATCGGTAATCGTAAAATGAAAAAGATATATGTACCCTATTTTTGGGATTTTACCGTTGTTTACTCTGATGGTGGTTGGAAATTAGTGGACGCCGCAGTTTTTAATATAAAGGAAAGTGCGTCTGAGGGCGGTAAAATATTTTTTACTAATAGAAAAGAAGCGGAAAAGTTTTTAGAAGCGTGTTATGATAATCAATATTCTTTTACACAATTAATTCGCAAGAAATTTGTGAAATTAGAGACAATTAATGGATGCACAATTTCATAAAATAAATGTTTCACAAATAAGATGGGATAGAAAAGATAGGGGTATACAAGGATATTTTATTCCTAGATCCGGAAGAAAATCTGCATTAAAGCTATATGTGGATAAGTATATGGCAATTAATGCACACAAAGCACAATATAGACTAGCGATGAGTGGTCTTGCACCACACGTTGGTAGATTAGTTACTACTATTGTAGACGGTGATACATTATATGGATATGAAACAGAACAAATTAAAGTTTTTAGAGATTTTTTGAACGGAAAGATATATCCTAGTTCACTACCATTAAACAATCACTATGATGAGGTTAGCACAAAATTTGAAAAATTCTTTCAATTGTACGATTGTCATACGAGAAATTTAGGATATCGTCGTAATCCGCTGAAATTAATGGTATTGGACTTGGGCGATGTTTTTGAAGGACATCCTCTATTATCATAAGGATTGCGTAGCAAATGAAAATTATTAAAGGTCGAATCGATTGGAAATGGGGTTGGAGCAACGCCTCCACATTGGAAGTTTTAGTAGACACTATCCCAAAGTGGGATACTCTAAGATTTGAAGAACGTGATAATTTAATATTCGCTGAAAGCGAAGGATATGTTGCGTTTAATGCTTTTGTAGATAGCGACCGTGAGGGATATGCTGGACGGATTTTTAAGTACCATATGAAGGATGGTTCCGTAAAGGAATGGAAGGGTCCGTGGTCCTCCCGTTCGGGAGTTATGAATAAGGCTGGTTTCCAGCCTTGTATGGAAGTTAGTATTACAGATAGTTCTAATGATTATGACAAGAGATTTACTTTTTATGGTAGTGCTGCTACCATAAATTGTGTAATGGATGCCATTCGTTCCGATCTTATAGACGTATGTTTACCATTTAATCAGATATCTAAAGGATCGGGAAAACCGAACCCGGCAACGCCAGTGTTAATAGAAGTACGCGATGGTGGAGATGTTCGATATGATCTAGGCGTTAGGCTTGATGGTGGTGGTATCCTATATAAGTTCGGCAATAAATGTAAGATTATGAATGTTTTTGATAAATGGTATACTAAGAGTATAGATAAAATTTCAGAATAAGGATTAATATGAAAGCTAATTTATCAGGATTAATAATGGCGACGGCGATATATCCAGTATGTTTTGAACAATTACTTGTAAGTAGAGATGGTTATTATGAATGCGTTACTAGTGATTTTAAAAATAATAGAGTTAATTTAATTAAATGGGGAGATAAGTTATTAGGAATAGATAATACTCCTAATACTAGTTATTTTACAGCAATTAGGATTATTGATGATCATGGACCATTTTTACGAAATGCTCGTGAAACTAGATGGAAATATGTTGGTCCAGTGGAAATTTCTATTAAGTTATTAACGGAGAATCCATGAAATTATCTGAAATTCAAAAATTAGGGATTCTTCCTAAAACCCTACAAGAGTTAGAAATTCCTATTGATGAAGTAATTACTAATGATGAATTTAATATTAGATATAATAGTAAACAAGATGAAGATTATCGAAATCGAGCAATTACTAGACTAATTGATATGGGCGTAGATTTTACTAGTAATTGGAATATTCTTCACGATATCATTAAACGGTTTGTTAAGGTAATTTGTCCTTATTGTGGTAATGATGAATTACCAGTTGTTAATGGCGGTGGAGGAAGTCATGTTTGGTCGGCCTGTTATAGATGTAATCATTGTAAAAAGGAGATTACTTTAAGTTTTGACGCTCATTCTGGCGTAAGTGTTCGTAATATTTAAACCCTTTTCCGAAAGATTGTGTAGCAATGAATAAGTTTCTAGATTGTAATGGTGACGTTATTTATGTTCGTAATTATATTTATCATCCCGACCACCCTAACTATATGTTTGTTGTTGTCGGGCTTGATTTTAACACTGGCTTTGCCATAATGAAGCATGTTAAGTGGCCTGCCCGACAATATGATACGTTAGAAGCGTCTGCACAAGATTTATCGAAGATGATGTTGAAGCCTAGGTATAATCAGTAATAATAGAAGGAATGCTCTAATGAATTTAACCGCTATTGATACAAAGGTTTTAGAACTTCTAAGCGATAAACCTCGTAAACTTCGTCTAATTGATAGAAATCAATTAGTCAAAGAATTACTTGGAATTGTGGGTGCTAAAATACTTGGCGTGACTTTGGTGACTAAACCCGCCATGAATAAAACGAATAATCCTTACTATGGATTAGTTCGTAAGTTTAGGCGGTTGAGTGTTATGGTAAATTATGATTATGAGGCGGCAGTAAATCGTCGCCTCAATAAAGAAGGAAAGTCCCCAACAGAATTTGTAGCGGGTGACAGTTGGCATGAACCTCTACTAACATTAGATGGAAAGTTAACACCACTAGCTAAACATAAGGATGATCCTACCAAGCTATATTTGCGTTGTAGAGAACAATCGGCCAGTGAAGCTATCTTTATGGATTTTACCAATGGGTTGTTAATGTCAAAGATAATGCTTGAACCCTTTCTTAAAAAGTCATCTGGTTATAAGAATCAGGGATTGGATAAACCGGTGGTACATATTACACCTTCTATCGATAATATTCATTCCTTAAGTATTGATGGTGAAACTTTGTTAGTAAAATAATTTAGAGAGGCGGTATTATAGGTGTCTATTGCGAAACAAATACGTAAGGGTTTAGTATGGACATTAGAATTTCAAGAGAATATGAATAATACCGTTTCTATATTAAAACATTGTTATGATGCGGGAGCTTTGCCTCCTAAAGAGGGAGAATTTATTTATCAATTAGTGACAGATGTTGATGATAAAGCACACAAATTAAAATTAGCTGTTTGTTTAGATGGTGATGATGCGACTTTTCCATTCGATGGTATATCTGCGGAACGTTGGCGTATTCGAAGGGTACATAATGTTAAACATGTATATTCCTATAATTAGGAACTAATATGGATGATTATAAACATTTACAGGATTTTTTATATTCGGCTGGTGGAACTATGTTTACAACAACTTGCACATCAAAAGAGAGAAAGAAGTGGTTATTAGCTAATAGAGATAAGGTTTTTACTAATGGTCAGATGTTTAAAGTAAAATTTCGTTCCTTGGGAGCGGGCGTATATGAAGTTTCGGCAAGGGAATTATATCCACTCTAATGGAGTTATATTATGATAAAAGTAACGTTTGATCGGGAAAAGATTAATAGTTTAACATTGCAAGAAATGTTATCTCAGATGGGCTTATTTACGACCAACGATCTGTATAATCAAATTATTCTTTCACTTGGTAATGGTAAAGACTTTGCTGTGTTTACATCAAATTATACCGGTAATTCAATTCATTTTTCTTATCCAGATAATTCGTATGGATGGATATATCCTGCAACTCCAAGGTTTATTAAAGTTACGAGTCCGGTGACAATACAAATTTCATAATTATTCCATATGAAAAAATATAGATTAATAGTTGATATTGAAACTTCTGATGAGTTTCAATTTACCGATCCTCATATTTTTCTATCGTCTTTAACAAGACAAGTTTGTAGGGAAGTTTTATTAGAGCAACATAGACAGGGCTTAGCGTCAGTTCCTATTGAGGATCAACATCCATCTATTCAGATATTAATGGGGCAGTATCAAATTAATTTAGATGGTGCTAATGCGTTATGTACTAATTGTCATGACGGAAATTATCAAGTAGGCTGGGTTTGCGGTATTGATGATTTTGAAAAGAAATATCAGGATATAGAATTTACTAAGGCGACAGGGGCAGCCCAATTTGTTTGGGATCATGTTATGCCTGATGGTACCGAAGGTGCGGTATTTGAAGTTATAACGCCCGAAGGCGTATTAGAAATGGTAGATGTTACATAGATAGGGTTTGCAGAAACTTATAAACTTATTATGCCAATTTAAGGAATAATCAATGAAATTATCCGATGATGTATTAAATCAGTTAAAAGGTAAAACTATTGATAGAGCAGAACAGAACGGATGTAATTGTTTGTCTTTGTATTTTACAGACGGTACTCATCTAGAATTAGAAGTCGAATATGTTGGGAGTAATTTATACGCTATTGGTGGGGAATTGAAGTGAATGACGATTTAGGAAATCGCATGAAGCGATATGAAGTGCAAACACAAAATGTGTTAGTACCTAGAATGCCCGCTATCCTTCGGATAGATGGAAGAAGCTTTCATACCTTTACTAAGGGTTTTAAGCGACCATATGACCATATCTTATCTGAATGTATGCAAGAAGTAGGTTGGTCATTATTAGAAGATATATCTACAGCGGTATTTGCATATGGTCAATCTGATGAAGTTAGTGTTCTTTTGTTAGATTATAAGAATTTTAATACTCAACAGTGGTTCGATGGTAAAATTCAGAAAATAGTTAGCACAGCAGCTAGTTTAGCGTCATGTTCTTTTAATAATCGTTTTCGAAATGAGTTAATGGGATTAGAACAACGAGAGTATTATCAGGCTATAGCAATAAAGGTTGGTACAGCCATGTTTGACGCTAGAATATTTTCCATACCGGAGGATGATGTAGCTAATTATTTCTATTGGAGATGGAAGGATTGTTTGCGTAATAGCGTAAGTATGGCAGCAAGCAATGAATTTTCACATCGTGAGTTACAAGGCAAATCTTGTGAAGAAATGAAGGCAATGTTACGAGAATATAACAACCATAAGACTCCTTGGGAGAATATGCCGTCCATTTTTAAAGATGGGTGGTTTATACACTACTTAGATAAACATCATATGAGCGGAATGCGTGGAGATATTCGTTCATTAGTAGAAGAAAAGATTAAGGAGTATTTAAATAATGAGTAAATTATTAAAATTGCCGGACATTTTACAAGGTTTATATTCACGATTTATTGTAGATAATGCTCCGTGGGGTATACCTGAAGGCTATATGCTGTGTGTATATCATGGTAATTTGGATGATGGTACTCCTATCGCGTGTGCTATAGGCATGTTTGATCGTGATCACCTATTTACTAAAAACGCAGCCTCTGTAGATACACTCATAGATAATAATCTATTTTATATGGTTTTTGATAATACTATTTCTGGTAAGTTTATGTCAAATTTACAGGGTATTCATGATAGATGTGCAAAATTAACAGAGTGTTCACCAGATCATGCACAAGAAACAAGATCTATTTTCGAGAGATCAATAGAATCTATTGCAGCCTCTCATTATATTGAATTAGATAGGATGTCAGAAGAACAATTCTGGAAAAGATTTGATACTCCGTAAGGAATATTGACATGGCAAGGCCAAAATTATTCAAAAAACTTCGTCGTAAGCATGTTGTAGAACAACCTTCATATAAATATACTGGTCTATTGACCAAAAGGAATGCAGATGACAGAAACAAAACCACTAAGCCGACAAGCCTACTTCGAAAAGGTATGGGCATACGCCGTAGCAAATGATTTTAAACCGGCATTTGATAAGGATCAAAGACCTTGCTATATTACGCAGGACGGAATAAAAGATCCCATAGGGTGCCTATTAAGTGATGCTGCTTTACAGCAGATTAAAGACAATAAGGCGAATCATTTTATAGTGAAAACTCGTAAGGTATTTGCTATTGTCGTGACTGACTTAGGATTACCCGACGATCCTTATGATATTGATAACTGGTTATCGTTCTTTGATGATTTACAGGCTTGTTCAGATTATTCCGAAGGTAAGTCGGAATGGTTTAAAGAACATTTAGAAGAATTTGCCATTCAATATAAATTAATCGTTCCTAACAATAAGGAAACGAATGTTTAATACCGATATATTTGTTAAAGGAGGGGAATGTTTTTTAGTTAGTAGTAAGAATATAGAAATAAAAGAAATATTTGTTTTAGTGGAATGGTCTTATATTTCAAAATTAACTTATCATCTTATAAGTCTTAAAAAGGGTACGGTTGCAGATTTACAATTATTTAATGGTTATAGTAAAATTGATGATGTATTACGTCGTCTAAATGATGAAAGATATAATACAAAATATATTGGTCAGATAGCAGACCTAATTGGATATGATAAGGTGATGCGACCTTACAGGAATACATAATACTCTGTATTAGGATCATTTAGCATGAGTTATGATTTGGTTAGACATCGTTCTATAGATTGTGGTTATAGAAATATTAATGTAATTAAAGATTATGTTCAATGGGCTGCGAAGATTATTCAAGATAAATATCCAAAAGAGCGGTACGCTCTGTTAGGTAGTAAATCTTCTGGTGCCTACCTAGGAATAGCATTAGCTTCCGCTATTAATGGAATTTATGTAGATATCGAATCTATTAAACAAAAACTTGGGGTTAACGATGATTATTTTTTGTCAACCGATATACAACCAACGATATTAATTTTTGTAGATGATTATATTCATTCTAGAAGTACGTTTGATTCTTTCGTGTTCATAACCGATCACGAAAAATATGATTTGTTAAAGAGAATGGCTATCGTAATTGATGCGAGTATTTATAGTAGACAAAGGGTTAGTGAAACTTTAGAATTTTATTATAAATCATTATGATTACATATAATGGTCCGGGAATTAGAATTGAAATAGATGAGGATGAAGTCATCGTAATTCACGGAAATGGGGCGTGTGCGACACTCCAATATGCATTAGAACATAGTGAATTATTAGGTAATAATGCCGATGATGGAATCATATTAAATAGAAAACAACAACAATGGCTGTTGGATCAGGAGGAAATAGTAAATGGGCAGTAAACCACTAAGAAAAACAACTATTATTATCTGGACTGATCCGGAAATTATTCCTGAGACTAGTATAGTTCAGTATTCTTTAGAAGATTTAGCAAGAGAAGCTATTAGCGGTTCTGCTTATTGTTCTTCCTCAATTGACGAAATAATTGAAGAACCATCAAAGGATCCATCGTGGGATGCTACGGAATTTTTCGAAGATGTCTAAATCTAGTAAGTTTAAAATTACTTATAATAATGAACAAAGCTCATTATTAAGTTGGACTTCAGATATGCAATGCTGGTCTTTTTCATTACCGGCAGGTAAGAATGGTGCCTGTCCGTTAGCTGTGTATGAAAAGGATTCTGTTTGTATGGCATGTTATGCAATGATTAATCGCTATAATATGCCCAATGTGCTTGTCGCTCAGTACCGTAGGTACTATTGGTTAAAAGAGTGTTTTGCACGCGGGGAAGCCGGTATAGATGAAGTAGTTAACACATTAACAACAGCCATTAAGGCTTCTGTAACAAATGGATATTTTCGTTGGTATGATAGTGGAGATTTCTTTGATTATCATTTAATACGAGTAGTTTATAAAGTCTGTCAGGCTTTGCCTGACATTAAGTTTTGGATTCCTACTAGAGTTTATTCTCGCAAGGGATTACAACTAAATCATAAATGGGAATATTGGTTAGGTCAGCTTAATAGTTTGCCGAATGTGATAATGCGGCCTTCTGCTATATATTTTAATGAGCTACCGCCAGTAATACAAGGATATGCTAAAGGCACTACTGTTATTTCCGATAATAGACGACTGAAAGGAGTCTCTATTTGTCCGAAAACATTACGTGGTGGTGATTGTGAAAGTAATCATTGTAGATCATGTTGGGAAAATGAAAAACAAATTGCTTATTTGTCACACGGCGTTCAAGGATCACGTAATCTTGCGAATGCTTTATCAGAGAATATTGTTAAATTCCGTAAACAAGTCGCTTTGACAATTAAAGGAACCGTATATGCCACGTAAAACCGTCAGTAAAGATACTATATCTAAAAAGAATTATGATCCATATAGATATAGATTAGTTGAAGTTTGGATATCTGATCCAACCCTAAATAAAGAAGATTGTACTGATAAGGTTTTGGCCGCTCTTAATAAGAGCCAATTACGAGGAACAGTAGAAGCTAAAGATCGAACGCAAAATATATTAATGTTTGCTGGATAATTTATATGGAAATTTTACTTCCTTGCTTGGGCGTATTGATATGGGGATGTGCCGTATGTTATGATATTAATGATTCTCGCCAAACCGGTAGGTTAAAAGGAATTTGGTTAAGTGCCCCACTGTTTTTATATTGTGTTATATTGTTGATTGTAAATATATTGAAAGGATCGTTGTGAAAGTAGAAGTAATAACAAAAAAGGAAAGTTCGCCGTTATCTTTAACAGAAGCCGCTAACACCAGTCATAGATGGTGGATTTCAGTCGGTGAGCCAAATGTTATTGTATTTGTTCCTACGAATTTTTCTGAAGAAAATAATACAATTTTATTGATTAAACACAAAGAGGATTTTGTTGGCTTTGCATCACAATATAATGTGATTGGTACGTGTGGATGGAATGGTTATAAATATATACCCTTTCAAGGAGAAATAAATATCCATGTCTAGCTGGCAAAAAGTTGGAGAAATTGGTGTGGACGCTGGTATTTGTTGGATTGGGGATCCATGTTATGTATTTCATAAAGCCAGTCCACCAGATGCTATTGGAAAAGATTGGCATGATTTTTGTGATAAACTCACGTTTCTAAGTCATAATGAGTATGCTCAACAATTTGGCTCTGGTCTTGGTGTGTGTGTAAGTACTGGATATGGGGATGGAACATATCCTGTAGAAGTTAAGATAAAGGATGGTAGAGTTAAAGAAGTTAGGGTTAAGTTCTTCTAATTATGGAGTTCCAATGGGAATATTTTCTCTCAAATGTTCTTCTATTGAAGCAATAGAAATTTGTAAGAATAATCCTTCAGAAATGATCAAATTGGCGACATCAATCTTTCGATACTACTTTAAAATCAGTAATTACAACGGTAAGGCATTAAGACGTTTGAAGATTTATTCTGAAGATGATGCTGTCCAAGATATTATTACATATTGGTTGGAAGTATTACCACAGTATAATGGTTCAACTTTATTAATTACATTCATGATGAACTATGGTAAATATAGATTGTTGGAAGCTATAAAGTCTGGGAAAAAACATAATATGAAATCTTGTGAGGGAATAGAGATTCCTTATAATTGGGAGCCGCCTCAATTAGATTTTGATATTATAGTTGATAGAATACAATCTAAGAATCAAAAACGTGCTATTAAGTTACATTTTAAAGAGGATAAGTCTATGACTGAGATAGCATTGGACATGGGTATTTCAGTCCAAGCGGTTTCCAAACACATATCTAACTTCCTAGATTCCGAACGTCTGAAATTGAAACTTGAGGCGTAATTGCCTATATTGTTAGTAAGTCATTTAACCAAAAAGGAGAAAAAAATGACAACTAGAGTTCGCGGTCCTGTAGTTAAGTTTTCGATTGGTAATGCGGTAGCGTTTGATTCTGTTCCTACGAAAAAGGGTGGTGGTGGTTCTGGTAGAAAAAGTGAGCTACTTGATACGGTTAGACAACTTCAACCCGGTCAATGTTTACCAGTAACCGCTGATGCTGGTGATGCTTCTTCAGAAGAAGCATTCATTGCTTTTACTCGTAGAATTCAAAGTAATCTACGTCGTAAAGGTGCGGTAGATTTTGATATTAAGACTCGCGTTGATCGTGTGAATAACCGAGTTATGATCTATCGTCCGCATCCAAATGCATGATAGCATTTTTTATGATGCTAATCTGTATTTTTCCTTTTATTAAGTGGTCTAAAAGAAAAAGAAAAGTTTAAGAAAAAATTATTTTTACTTGAAATTTTCCCAAAAATCCCATACCCTTAGTCATAGGAATGTACATAATCAGGAGGGGGACACCCCTACTGATTATTTTAATATGAAATATAATTGGGACCAAATAGATATTAGAGCGGAAGCAGAAGCAAGAGCCATTAGTAGAATACGGTGGTTATCTTCTAAAATACATTATGGAAGGCGATCTTCTAGAAATAAGGCAAAGACAGCTAAAGGCATAGTTATAGCTACAAATAAAGTTGTAAGGCGTATAAGGAAAGGGACATGAATCAAACCGATCATGGGATTGCTAGGAATGAATTACTTAAAAAATACGGTATTACTTATCCCTTAAGATTGAATATCTTAAATGAGGATATCTTTTTAAAGGCAGCATTAGAAGCAGAAGATTTAGATAATAAATTTTATAAATATCAACGGGAAAATGATGCACTTTTTCTAACACAATTTAAGGATTTTGCTAATAAATGTTGGGGTAATACTTCTAAAGAAGCAAAATATGTTAATAAACTATCTCTACCATCGCTCAGTAATAGGGCGGTTGATGGAGTTCGTTATGCTAAGAATGATTGGTTAAAGAAAAAAGAAGAGATCGATAAAGCAAATCAACAGATCGAACAAGATAAAACAAGAAAAGAGTTAGAGAATCAAGCCTATAAATATTTATTAGAGAGAATTCCCGCTGACGCAATTAATATTTCGGATATAATTGAGCAAGCGGAAGAAATTGCTTTTAAAGAAGCGGTTACGGCGACTATCCGACTTGGTGGATATCATGAATTTCAGGGACAGAATTGTGATGCGTGTGAAGGATGGGATGGAACAAGCCATAGATGTGAATGTGGTAATCGTAGGGTTTCGTGGTGTAAGGATGGATTATTATTTAATGGGACGGGATATATTTATGGAGAAGCTTACTAATGATTAAGATTAATGTAGAAAGATCTAAATTAATACAACCGCCTTACTATAATTTATCAGATCCACAAACCCCTGTTGGATTATATAAATCTATGGAGGTATCATATGATTATTTTATATATGTTCCATCACTAGGAACTAAGATAGTGCTGGATATCTACCGTCAAACTATAGAGAAGGTAATTTCGCCTTGGGGACGATGGATTAAAGTTGATGCTGATATTGAAATAAATATTAAGCTTCGCTAATCTTTCAAAGGATAATAATGAAATTAGCTATTATCGGAGATATACATGGAAATTTTAATCAATATAAGAACATCTGTGCTATATTAGATATGCCAACTATCGCTCTTGGCGATATTGGAATTGGATTTCCTAATATAAACTTCCCAAAAATGCCATGTAAGGATAAGATATTTCCCGGTAATCACGATGATAGACGGGCATTCGTCCGCTATCAGGATAATTACGTTGGGGATTATGGGGCTTATCAGCCGGATGGAGCTATAAAGCCTATCTTTTTCTTAGGTGGTGGGTTTTCGCCAGATTTCAAATCAAGAACTCATGGGTTTGACTTTTGGGACTATGAACAATTATCGCTACGCGAATTAGAACACGCACAACATATCTATGAAACTCTTAAACCCGATGTAGTAGTGACTCACGAACGCCCGTTCGGGTTAACCGAATCTCTCTTGGAAGAATTTCGTAATTCTAGACCATATCTATTCTATCGTGAACGAACTACTGTATTCCTAGAACGTCTTCTCGATATCCATATACCGAAGGTATGGGTATATGGACATTGGCATGAGAATCGTCACGATACTTATCGGGGATGTGAATTTTATTGTGTAGAACAGTTAGGCTATAAAATAATTGAGGTTTAACGAGCCGGTGACATGAAATATAAAGTATGGATTACTCAAAACACGTTTAATATTCAAGAAGTTGATAATCCTGAAAATTTAAAAAGCACCTCCTTATCTTGTCGTTTTGATAGTAAAATATTTGATATAATTAAATTTGTTAATAAGTGCGTAAATCTGAGAAAACAACCAGCTTATGTTCCGATTAGATATCTAAAAGGAAAACTACTAAATTGGTCAAGAAATCAATTATTAAACGCCATCATTTCTTATGGGAATTTCGACAGATCTTTTACCTATAAAACTTATCATCAAATTAAAAGATTAGATAAAACATTTCAGCTAAATACTTTTATTAATATACTAGCATTTCTATCCACACATGAGTTTGCTAAGCGAGATTGGATTAAGTATTATGCGTATAGAATGGTTTTAGTACATGGCGGTAATGATGTTCTAAGAGATGATTATAATTGGCGGACGTTCTATAACGCTAATAATAAGGCAAAAAATAAAACACTGGACGCTTTGCGTTTTCCAATAGGTCAAAGATTATTTAATTTACGTTTCACTGATCTAATCCAGCCAGAGTTGGATCATCTATGTCTAATTACTAGAATGGGTTTCGGGACAAGAAATTCTTCTCATATTCGTTACTGTCGTAATGATATTATTAATGCGGTCAAGTCTATTGATAATGTAAATAAAGTTGATTTGCGTAGAACTAAGCGATTTAAAGATTTGGGTTTGTGGTTAATTGATTACCCCGATTTTAATGATCATACGGGTTCGTTTAAAACCCTAGTTGATCGTTGTGTCCATTATCATAGAGAATTATATCGACCTAGAGCAAGAAATTTTAATAATATTGATTATGTTGATCCTTTTTATAGAATTAATAAAGTATTTCCCAATCTATCTATTCCACTTGATTCCGAAGGAATCAATTATCTAGATTGTTCAGATAAATTAATGGCTGAAGGCAATCAAATGCATCATTGTGTGGCGTCTTATTCAGACGCCTGTATAAAAGGTAATAGTCTAATATTTCATGTCGATTATAAAAATGAAAGAGCAACAGTAGAAGTTTCTAAACAATTAGATCCCTTCGGGACGAATCTTCCTAAATATTATATTAGACAAGCTTATGGACCGTGTAATCAAAAGAATTACGCATCCGCATATGGGGAACGGGAATTACAAAAATATTGTAAAAAATTAAATGGAGATAACAATGAGTAAATATGACTTTGAGGTATCTATTAAAAAACATGTTAGTTATGAATCATGGACAGCTTTACCAGACGGTACGGTGTTTACCTTTGATAGTTCGCGTAATTACCTTTGTTTAAAGGTAAAAAATGGATGGATGGGATTAAATTTTATAGATGGGTTGCGAGAGCCTTTTGAACATCATGATCATGGTGGAGTTAACTTGGACTTTTCGATTATTGGAAATTTGAATGTCAAACCAATCTGAAGAAATAGTTCGTTACGTCTTACGACGTAATGATACCCGAGAATACTGGTCACGCTACCGCGAGTGGGGTACAATCGATAAGGCAAGATTATATCTTAGAACGTGTGATGTGAAGAATAGTATTAATGAACAACAGAAATCTCGCTTTATTAAGCGAGACGGTTTTACCATGTCAGAGACATTTGATAAGGCCGGTTGGACTGCGTTGGCAGTCCAATTAGAAGTAATTACCGTAAAATTTAAGGAATAATATGAATATTACAATTGATGAAAAAGAACAGATTAAACCTAGAAAGTTTTTTGATATCCCCGCTAAGGAGCGTGCTGGAAAAGCATTAATCGCATCGTATTATGATGAACATGGTAGATTAGTTTATGGTGGTGACAATAATAGAAGAGTTATAATGTGTGATAGTAATGGAAATGTAGTAGCCGATTTTCATACTAAAAGTGGTGGTACGAAACCGGAAGATCAAAACAGTATTTATACATATAATACTTTAACGTGGTTAGTTTGTAAAGATTATATAATAAATGTTACTCTTTGATAAGGAGAAAAAATGAAAATCCGAGTTAAAAATGTTGATAATAATAAATTCGTTAAGGATCTTGAAAATGGTACACTATTTAAGTTTGATGCCTTGGGTTAAATTTGCTTAAAAATTAAGGACGGATGGATAGCTTTACATAACTATCCTCATTCAGTAGATCCTTTTGAAACTCTAACTCATTCTATGAGGATGTTGCCTATTGTCTTGGGCACTTTAGAAGTTATACCATAGAGATTGTATATGGAAGAATTTTGGTTAAAACCAGACTATGAAGTTATAAGTGGAAGCCACTTATATGGAGTTAATGATGAATCCTCAGATCTAGACATTCGGGGATTTGTAGTCGAGCCTATAGAATATGCTTTGGGATTAAAAAAGTTTGAACAATATGAGCCTAAAGGCGAGGATCGCGTAATCTATGGATTAAAGAAATTTCTACAGTTGTTAACAACGGGAAATTGCCAGTGTCTTGAAATACTAATGGCATCTAAGATTAAATTTGCTACTGTCGTAGGCATGGAAGTTGCACTAAACGTAAATCTCTTTGTATCAAAGAGTTACTATCGTTCAATCAAAGGTTTTGCCTTTGCTGAATGGAGGCGAGTACGTGGTACTATGCTTGCTCCGGTAGAACAACGTAAGAGCGAGTATGATATTATTAATGAGGTTTGTAGTGGACTCTCGATGAAATCCTATGATCGAGATAAGATTATGGGGATATTTTCAGAAATAGGTTTTCCATTACAACAAGAGATTAAAAATCCTAATATCGAATCACGACGCGAAGCAGAAATCGAAAAGTATGGATATAATTTAAAGACCGGTTATAATACGATAAGATTGCTGTCGCAAGGTATAGAATTGCTCACCTGTGGTAGCATGACATTTCCTAGACCAGAAGCCGATTTGCTAAAGCAAATAAGGGCAGGACAAATATCGCTTTCAGAGCTTACGCAGTATCATGATAAATTAGAAAAGGAAATGGACTTAGCATACGAACAGAGTTCATTGCCTGAAACAGCAGATTTCAACCGTATTAATGATTTATATATTAAAATAATAAAGGAGACGATATGAATATTGTGATTAAATCACCAAGTACAAAAAGACTTACTTTATTGGATTTAGAACCGGGTACTGTTTTTGAATTTACAAAAGATATAGGTACTGAATTCGAAGGCAGATGTTTAAAATTAGAACAAGGGTGGATTACTTTGGGTCCAGATGGAAACTCTACTGAATTATGGGTTGAATCTGATTGTATGGGAATTCTTAAACCCTTTTATGTTTTTGGAAATAATGATGGTTTTGATAGGTTTCAGGTCGTAAGTTTTGGTAAATTAGTATTAGAATAAGGAATCATTATGCCTCGTAGATTTATCTGTGGAGTACCAAACAAAGATTGTAAGGGTAGTCCTAGTCGATTAGGGCCATCTGGTTTGAATGTGTCGAAGACTCATATGAATGAAAACGAAGTCTATGCTTGTCAGGGCCGATTTCTTATGAGTAAGGGATACAAAAAACTATCTCGTAGGGAATATGAAGCACCGAACGGTGGTCCTATTACTGTTCTAAGTAAACATCCCGCATCATTAAGAACAGGTAAAAAGGATGATAAGAGTGCGGTTTCAAATTGTTGGACTCCACTAGGAACGGGTAAATGTGGAGTAGTTACTGATTCATTTAGGCACCTTAAAGATGAGTAAAACTAAAATTATAAAATGTCATTGCCCTCATGAGTTTCAGGATAGAGAATATGGACCCGGAATGAGAGTCCATAATACATCGGAGACAAAGAACGATGCCTACTGTACGGTTTGTGGAAATTCCAAGGGCGGGAATAGTAAGTCTACTACTGCTAGTACTAGCAAGTAGTGGTTGTCAATATAATAGATTTCCAGATAAATCCCCCATTGTGTTGACTGATACTATCTATCTTCCCGTGAGACTTGTTATTGATGATTCTGTTACTAGTCCGGAGGACATGATATATATTATACAGGATTTTAATCAAGCTAATATATTATTAGCATTAGCAAATATTAATTTAGAAATTAAATTAGTTGAATTGTGGCCTTCTCCTGTTGTACCTATTGATAGTATATTTTATTTCTGTGACGCCTTACAGCATATAGACTATATATCTATATATTATGTCAAAAGAACCTCCGATTATTCTTTGGGATTGTATAAAGATAAATATGTTACTGGTTTAGGAATGTATCATACGGGTGTGGTTATTTTTGATGTATCGGCAGGATGTTTGGGACATGAAGTAGGACACTATCTTTCAGATAAAATCAAACACGAATTTGGCCGTATTGGAGAGAATAATTTTATGTCGTATGAGTTGGAACCACATCCAACTATGACAGAGCAACAGCGGTCTTTATTATTAAAGGATGCGTATAATGTCTTTTCGGAATGATCCACTCTATGAGGATAAGAATCTAAGAGGATGGTTTTCTATTGCTCTTTATATGCCTAAGTTCCTTTGTAACATCGGATCATTGTTGCGTACCGCGACAATATTTAAAGCAGCTAATGTTTTTACTATTGGAGAGGAAAGATATAAGAGACAGCGTAGTGATGTAGTTCATAGTGAACTTCACCTACCAATTATTCATCATGAAACTTTCGAAAGTTTCTTTGATCATTTACCTAATTGTTGTGATCCAGTAGCTATTGAACGATCTGATATGGCAAGAGATTTAATGACTATGGCTAGCCCACCTAGACCCTGTTTTATCTTTGGTCCGGAGGACGGTAGTTTACCTGATTGGGTAATTAAGCGTTGTAGATATAGGGCCATGTTACCCGGATTTCCATCTTTAAACCTTGCTTGTTGTGGATCGATCGTAATGTATGACTTCCTAAGTAAGAGTTTAAAACCTAAAACCTTTCATAAAGAGGATGTATATGGGAAAGGGTGATTCGTATAGAACCGTGGTGAAAACCACTTATGATAATAACTATGAAATGATATTTGGCCGCACTATTATAGGGTCAAAAAATAAGTGGATGTGGGATCGAGGGTATGAAGTGTGGAGATGGATGAATATGGATATCTTTGAGTATGATGAAAATAAATATGAATTACGAGATCATGAAGATAAATTAATTGGGACGTTTGTTTCTTTTGAAAAAGCCGCTATTATAGCAGAAGCTAGGGAGATTAATAGCCTACCGGCTAGGTAGTTCAGAGGTAGAACGACGCCCTGTTAAGGCGTGTGTCATAGGTTCAATTCCTATCCTAGCCTTTATAAAGGGATTAAAAATGAAACAATGTCCTTATAAATGGTATTAATTAAAATGAATATATTAAATAAATCTGTTACTTATTTAATTGGAAGTATACAAAACGATCCTAATCTCGGTTGTTCATGGCGACAACGTTTTGTAGAATTAGTATCTCCGATAGGTATTAAGTGTTTAGATCCTACTAATAAGCCTGCTGGTTTAGTATCTGAAGTAAAGGAAGAACAGGAGTTTATTAATTCTTTAAAGAAAGAACAACGGTGGCACGATCTTAGAGATTACATGAAAAAGATATGGCGTGCTGATCTTAGATTTTGTGATCTCTGTGATTTTGCTGTTTGGTATGTAGATCCTAAAATCCCCACTTGGGGTTCGACGCATGAGGCAACAGTTATATTAAACAGTAGTAAACCTCTCCTTATCATCTGCAAGGGGGGATTGGGGGAACTCCCCCAATGGTTATTTGCTATGGCTAGACCAGAAGAAGTTTTCCCAACAATAGAAGATTGTGTTCAATATCTCAAAGATATCAACGGTGGAAAGATTGATATATCGAATGACAAGAGATGGATTCTAATAAGGAATTATATATGAAAGGGAATAAGCATGAGCTTACATCGTAAATATTATCGTATTCCGCAAGAAAAGAATGGAGAATTCTTACTCTATGGTAGGGGTCGTCCTGTTGGCTTAGCTGTGAGCGAGTATGTATTTGCCGACCAGCGAATCTATTATGGTTTCTCTCTATGTAGCGAAACTGATTGTTTTTCTTATAAAGCAGCTAACGCTAAAGCATTAGAAAGATTAGCGTCCCGTCAATTCTTTGTTGATGTTACTGAAGATAATAAGGTTTGTTTAGAAGGTCCATTTCATAAGGTACTTCCAGTACCTTTTGGAGAATTAGCAGATGAAGTACAGTGGGTAATTTTTGACGCATTACGTCAGCTTCGCAACGGTCTTTAGACCGAAAGGATTTTAAATGTTTTGGGCACAAGTAGTTATGCTATGTATTATTATTGTAGGTTTGATTTGTAATTTTTTGGTTAGTGTAGGTCATCCAGATGATAAGAAAAGACTTTCATCATTGGCTAACCTATTTATAGTTTTAATCGCATCCGCAGGATGGTATTTAGCTGGTGGACTTGATAAGATTTTTCCATCATTTTGGGATGATTCTACGAATTGTGTTGAAAGAGTGACAGAGTAATCCTATAATACCATTCCGGAGGAATTATGAATAAGAAATTGTTCCAAAATCAAGGAAATGTGGCTGTCGCCGACGTAATTAATGAAGCTGGCGGTAAGGCTTATGCTTTACCAGATAAGGCAGCATTAGCACAACTTATTGTGAACGGATATATTGGGGATTCGTACTACGTCTCAGCAGAGACTCAATTAGATCAGATAATTAACCTTGTCCGCAAAATTAATGATACTGAATTTTTAGCAAAACTTGCTATCTATGCCCGCACTAAGGGTCTTATTAAAGATGCCCCGGCTGTGTTGATGGTAGCTATTGCTAATGATCAAAGGATATCATATGAATTTGTTCGCAGCATATTTAATGTTGTCATTGACAATAGTAAGATGTTATCAAACTTTGTACAAGTAGTCCGATCTGGTAAGATGGGACGGAAATCATTTGGTACACGTTGCCGTAACTTAGTACGACAATGGTTAAATTCCCGTACCGGGAATCAATTATTCCATGACTCTACGGGTGTAACCCCGTCGTTTGCGGATATAATTAAACTAACGCATCCTAGAGCGTCTAACGAAGAACAAAACGCGGTATTCAAGTACTTACTGGACGGATCTGATTCTGATAATTTACCGGAGGTAATAAAGGATTTTGAAGCGTTTAAAAAGAATACAGAAGGAAAACTTCCCAAAAATTGCCCATTCCTACGATTAACAAGTTTACCATTAACGACAAGTAATTGGAAGGAATTAGTTTATAATATGGGGGCTCAGGCTCTTAGAATTAATTTAGCTTCACTCAATAAGCATGGAGTATTTACAGACTCCAAAGCAATGGATTATGTAGTGAATAAGCTATCTGATCCTAACGAAGTGCGGCGAAGCCGAATGATGCCATATCAGCTTTTAGCTGCATATCTAAATACTAAAGAAGTTCCGAATGTAGTGCGAAATGCACTACAGGATGCTATGGAGGCCGCAGCCGAAAATATACCATCGTTTGGTAATAAACTAGTTCTTGTAGCGGTTGATGTAAGTGGTAGTATGACTAATCCCGTGACTGGATATTCTGGTAGAACATCATCTAAGGTACGTTGTGTAGATGCTGCCTCATGTTTTGCTTCAGCTTTTGCAAGAAATAGTTCAAACGTAGATGTAATATGTTTCGATACTCGGCTTCATAAGCCAGTCTTTAATTCTAGAGATACTATTATCAGCAATGCTCAAAAGTTTGCTACTTATGGTGGTGGTGGAACTTCCTGTGAGATTGCTACAAAGTATGCTCATGAAAACGGTCCCTACAATCTAGTAATTGTTATTTCCGATAATGCTTCGTGGGCGGCTTCTTATATCGGTAGAGAAACCGGACTTATGAAATATTGGGATTTACTCCGTAGAACTAATAAACAAGCTAAACTTGTACTATGGGATCTTACTCCTTCTACTACTTCACAAGGTGCTAATCGTTCTGATATTCTAAGAGTAGGTGGTATTTCTGATGCTGCCGCCGGTGTCATTGCTAACTTCTTAGAATCAAACGGTGGACAAGAATTTTTTGTTAAACAAATTGATAGTATAGCTCTGCCGAGCTATAATTAACTAGCTTCGCTATCGCAGAGAAATTTGCGATAGCAAATTTGGGAAATGTGTAAAGCAATACATTATCTTGTTATAAACTTGTTTTACAATTTGTTCCCATTAATCTACGATTTTCCGAATTAGAAATGATTCGGAGAATCATTGGCGAATGAACTGATTGCATTACATTAAATTTGATTTTAATCGAGCCGCAAGGCACATGTAATCTACCTTTGTCGCCATTTTGTTTCACAAATGAAAAAATGTGAAACGCCTTCGGATAGGACAAATTAGATAAGTCGCTAGCCTCATAAGCTAGAGGAATTGGGGCAGAACCAATATCCGTTATTAGGGTAAATGTCGGAAGGATTACATCGGAACTACAGAGCGGGAAGTTAACTTTTACGCGGTAGTTAAAAACAATCTTTTCAAATTTGTTACCCGTTTGATTAGGACTACAGGCTTAGTGTCATACTTCTACCCGGCTAGGTGATGAGTTATCCGGATAATAATTCACTGAAACTTAAGGAATGGACCGGGTTAAGATAGATAATGTATGATGGAGAATAGAAATATTCTCCGGTCCATTATGACGCCTATTCATGCACCGCATGAGGAACTTACCATTTCTTGGCGAACTATAATACTACATAGCTTTAAGCGGCTATAGTAGTATTTTGCGACAACTCTTGTGTGTCAATCCAAGAGAGATTACATTACAGGAGTAATTATGAAACGTTCAGTATTAGCGTTACTACTATGTTGCGGAGCTTGTTTTGGACAACAGGTATCCGATAGGATTATAGTTAAAACGAAACCCTTAGTTAAACTTACGGATGTAATACCTACAAAATATGTGCCGGTTAAATATTATCCCGAAACCAATGAGTACGTTGTACTTATACCAGAAGATGAATCAATAGCATTAGTAGTTACTACTTTGATAAGCAGTAATAAGTTTGAATACGTAGAAATTGATGATAAAATAATAATTAATGATATACCCGCCAATGATCCATTAGTTGATAATCAGTGGCATCACAATATTATATGGTCAAATGAAGCCTGGCGATTAACTACTGGTATTACAGATATTATCTGTGCATTTACGGATACGGGCGTAGATTTATTACATGAAGATATTGGTAATCATATTTTAGGTTATAATGCTTGGGATAACGTTGCTGAAATTGACGGTGGTATTGTACAAGATGATCGCGGTCATGGTACGCATGTTTTAGGATCTGCTACAGCACTTGGTAATAATCATAAGGGCATAGCTGGGGTTGGATGGAATCTAAGCTCTATGATGATTAAGATTAATGCTCCAAATCAGGGATATGCTTATTTATCTGATGCTTTAGAAGGTGCTAGATGGGCAGTAGATCATGGTGCTAGAATTATTAGTACTTCTTTTTCAGGCGTAGGCAAGGCATCAATAGAAACTACAGGCAAATATATTAGATTAAATGGCGGCATATATGTATATGCTGCTGGTAATAGTGATGCAAATTTATCGGCTTTCGATCATGCCCATGTTGTTGTGGTTGGTGCAACTGATATTAATGATGAAAAAGCAGAATTTTCTAATTATGGTCGAGGTATAGATGTATTTGCACCCGGCGTAGATATTTTAAGTACTTGTATTCCGGAAGAAGGTTTTTATTGTACTAAAAGTGGAACTAGTATGTCAGCACCTATTACTGCTGGTGCTTTAGCGTTAATTTGGTCTTATAATCCGGGGTTAAATCCTGATGCGGTGGAACAACTATTGTTTAATGGATGTTATGATTTAGGAGATCAGGGTGACGATATGTATTGGGGTCATGGTCGTATTAATGTTTATACTTCTATTAATATGTTAGTTCCAGAATTTAATAGACCAACGTTAGTAGATGATAGAGCAGTTACATTACAGGATACTCCCGTATCAATTCCGGTTTTAGAAAATGACATAGATCCCAATAACGATAAACTAGGTATCAAATATCATTGGATTATATCGGCATATAGTGGTAGAGTTCGTATTGAAAACGACGATATAATTTATACTCCACCAAACGGATTTATTGGTGAAGATTATTTTATTTATGCTGTTGGAGATTTAGATGGAAACTACGATATAGGATATTGTTACATAACTGTTGATGATCCAATTGATTATTTCCAATCATTGGATGTTCAACCTAAACCCGGCCTATCTGTCAATTATTATATCACTGATCCCGACCTAATTGTTCTACCCAATTTTGACAATATGACTTTTTACAAAACCGATGTGGTTGGTAATGTTGATTATGGTAAAACGCTTGACGAATTTGCTACTAGCCGCCGCCGTGATGAAGTAGGAGCGTCTTTTAAAGGTTATATTAAAGTACCCGAAACCGATGAATATTACTTTTTCTTATCCAGTGATGATGGTGCTAAACTATTGATAGATAATGTATCTATCACGGAAGATATTCGTCCACATTCATTTCAAGAAAGAGTTGGAACAGTTAAATTAGAGGCCGGATATCATTTAATTAGATTAGATTATTGGGATAATAGTGAGATAGCTGGTTTACAGTTAGCAATTATGGGTGGTGGTTTAAATAAACAAATAATTCCACCATCAATGTTATTTTATGATCCGTTTATACTAGATCTGGTTACATTTCATAATTTATTTTGGATAGGCGATCCAAGATGTGATTTAAATAAAGATCAAAGATTAGATATATTTGATGTCTTAAAATTAAGAGATTAATAATGGGTGAAAAACCACAAAACCCCTTTAAAGAAGTTTCTTACAAAGAATGTGATGATAATGATTTTAATATATTTGTAAAGAAATGTTATCCATTCCTTAAAAATTATGAGTTTGCAGCCATAGCAGAAGCCGCGAATAATTCTTATTATACATTTTCTGTCGGCAAATATTCTTTATCTGATTCTGATAAAGAAGATATGGAAACCGTTCGTAGAACGGGTATAGTGGGTCCGTGGAAAAACGGAAGTCTTTTTGATATGTTATACGAAGACGGGTTTTTATTGGCTGGAAGTTATAGAGTAAACGTAGATTGGTAATAGCCTTTGGCTAGAAGGATCGCGTAGCGATGAGTAACAAAGATTATACACACATTCATATGATTCTTGATAGATCAGGCTCGATGAGCCCTCTTGTTAGTAGTGTTATCGAGTCATTTAACCAATTGTTATCAGATCAACAGAAATTTCCCGGCAAATGCACCCTAACGCTTGTACAATTTGATGATAGGGCACCATATGAAATATTACGGGATTTTCAACCAATAGCTACAGTAGAACCTTTAACAGCTTTACAATACACTCCAAGGGGTAGTACCCCATTATGGGATGCTGTAGGTAGAGGTATTAGCGAACTAGGTTCGCAATTAACGAAGCTTTCTGAAAATGAGCGTCCTGCTCGTGTTGTGTTTGTTATTCAAACAGATGGCGAAGAAAATGCTAGTAGAGAGTTTAATTCCGTCAGACTGAAAGAAATGGTAGAACATCAGAGAAATACATATAACTGGCAATTTATCTTTTTAGGTGCTGATCAAGACGCTATCCTCCAAGGAGGTAGAATTGGTACATATCAAGGCACCAGCGTAAGTACGCTGGGTACGGGATTAAGTGTTAATAAAGTAATGAATTATACTTCTAGTAAGATTGGTGCATATAGATCTGTTGATCCTAGTCAGGGAGCGGCTCTGCTCGATTTTAATGAAGAAGAACGTAAGGATATTATTACATAATATGTTACATAAAACCCCTAGACCCTTATTGTGTGATGCTTATACTCTTAACAGTGGTTATCGTTTTGAATCTGAGGAAGCCAATCAATTTTCATGCTATTATCTAACATTTCGTAAGTCACCAAGTGACAATAGATCTGTATTCCCCACAGTCAACGAAGTTGACCAGAGAATTGTGTTTACGGGTTTGCAAAGAATATTACATAGGCTAGAATTAGATAAACCTATTACGCATACTGAGATTGATGAAACAGTAGAGTTTCTCAAAAATCGTAAGATAACCACTAAGGGATTACGTAATTTTGAATTTCCAGAAAAACAGTGGCGGGAAGTAGTTGATAAGTTTAATGGATATTTGCCAATTAATGTTGATGCTCTACGCGAAGGATGCGTAGCATATCCACATGAGCCCGTTATTAGAGTTTATAATACCGTTCCGGGTTATGGTTTTTTGGCAGCGTGGATTGAGTCGCAAATAATAAAGGTGTGGGCTCCGACATGCAGATTGACTGCCGCTAGACATTGGTTACAGTACTACCGTACTGAGATTAAGAAATGGGAACCCTCATTATCAGATGATGAAATCAACTTCTTTGCGTCAATCATGATGCATGATTTTTCAGATCGTGCGGGTGCAACCTTACAAGAATCAGAAGATATAGGCTTTGTTCATCTATATTGTTTCCCCGGTACTGATACATTTAGTGCGGCGTATCAAGCTTGGAAATCTGGTGCCACGCAAGGATGTGGTAGTAGTGTTGACGCATTAGCACACAGAATTGTACAAGGATTTGTAGATGAAAAAGATAGTTATGAAACTATATACAATGCGGCTGAAGATGGAGATATTATTTCTCTCGTTGCTGATTGCTACGATTATAAATATGCGGTCCAGAATTACCTACTGCCTTTGGCTCTTAAATCACGCGATTTACAAAACAATAGGATTGTCGTAAGTCGTCCTGACAGCGGCGATCCACTAGAACAAATCCTATGGACTCTTAATCTTGCGAAGCACAATGGATTAGTACAAAAGTTCCCAACAGGACTTGGGATGACTACATTACGTATCATACAAGGCGATAGTATGACATTCGACATTATGCGTCGAATCAATGATGCCGTATTTGCTGCTGGATTCTTGCCTCATAAATCTTTGATTTACGGGGTCGGAGGATTTCTTCGTAACTCTATTAGTAGGGATTCTCTTTCAACAAAATACGCTCTTTGTGCTGTAGGTACTAATCAAAGACCCGTAATAAAAATATCTAATACTCCCGGTAAAGAAACTCTACCTATGTGTACTGTGCAACGGGGACTATCATCAATAACCTTGCGAGCCATGCATGAAGATGGTCCTGATATATTGATTCCATATCTTATCAAAGGTGAATTTACGCTTGCCACGCATGATAGTTTTACGACAATTCAAGGTCGTGTGTTAGAGGGCTTTGACGCTAACATGACAAAAGGTGGACAGATTTCATCCTATTTAGAAGATCAAGTTAAGGAATTAAGAGGAAAATATGTTACTAGATCTGAGCTTACGGCAAGTAATTCGTAATTGGCGGGGTCCAAAAGTTACTATTGCAGCCGCAGGCTGTGGTGCATCATTAGCAGGAATATTAAATATTCCGGGATGTAGTAAGTTTTTAGACGGATTATATTTTCCATACGGATTTGGTCATGTAGAACGAAATTGTGCTGGGTGGGTAGATAATTATTTTTCGGCAGAATGTGCTGCTAAATTAGCAGATAATCTTTACAACAAATATTGTACTCGTCGTGCCGCTTCTGATTTAGATCAAGAAATATTTATAGGTATTAGTGCCGCCCTAATTACAGACAGGTATCGTAAAGGGGATGAAGGATTTTATCTTAATGCTATCTGCGAAGGATCTAGATATATTATTCAACCATGCGGTGAAATTTGGCCTCATAGAACAGAAGAATCATATCGACATATGAATTTATATGATATTATAGAAAGACGAATATATCAAGACCGTTTAATAACAGATAAGGTTATGCATCTATTAAATAATTATGTATCAATTAACTCAAAATCAATATGATTCGCTTCACGCGAATAGCGTAGGATATATTTTATTTTCATCAGAAAACTGGATATTTGATAATTATCCGGTATCTTTACTTTCGGGCAGCTTTAATCCTATTCATGACGCTCATAGATTTATCTATAATAAAATTTGCTATCAAAGAAAAGCATATGAGCTATCGCTATCGCATCGATGGAAAGAGTCGGTGACTCTAGAAGAAATAAATAAGAGATTATTGCAGTTTAAAAATGACGAAAATATCGTCATCACAAATTCTCCATATTTTGTACAGAAAGCTGGCTTGTTTAATAAACCAACCTTCTACATTGGTACAGATGTTTATGGTAAATTATTAGAAGATATCACACCACACGGTGTAGCCGGTATTAATGCTAGATTTAGAGTAAATTCTAGATTTATAGAAAATATCTCTGTTAGACCTAATGATCAATCTATGTTTGGTGAATTACCTCGCAATGTTCAGGTATCAGAGATTGCAATACCAGAGGCACTAATGAGATTATCTTCATCGGATATAAGAAATAATGCAATTTGAAACTTTATACCGTAAATTACAGGATGAGTTTGCGGCATGTGATATTATTAATGCAAGACCATTACTGAAAAAATTCAACTTCGCGTGTATATATTTGTATGAAGAAAATAAAATGGTCTAAAAAAGAAGATAATTATTTACGTAAGGTTTATGGTACTCAAAATTCACAAAAAATAAGTAAAACTCTTAAAAGAACACAATACGCTATTCTACATAGATGTAGTAAACTAGGATTAAAGGGCTATAATTCTGGTTACTTTAAAAGATGTGAATTAAATGACAATGTATTTGCTATAATTAATAACAAATCTTGTTATTTTGCTGGGCTGATGGGCTCTGATGGATGTATCCAAAATGATAAAATGGCATCATTTACACAATGTCAAAGAAATATTATATATATAAATAAATTGAAAAATTATATAGAATATAGTGGTAAATTATTAGGACCATATAATAAAATATATCCTTCATTTACATTATCATTTACTTCACCTAAAATAGTTAATGATTTAAAAGATAATTTTAATATTACTACTAAAAAGAGTTTAACACTTAAATCACCTTCGAAACTTAAAAAACTAGAAAATAAATTATCATATATTCTTGGATATATAGACGGGGACGGATGTGTTGGAGCATATAAATATGATCATTTACAAAATCTTTACATTAAGATACATATATGTGGTACTAAAAATCTATTAGAGTGGATTAAGTCTACTATAGACAAATCTCTTAATATTGTAACCGGAAACGTTACACTAATTAAGAATCATACATACCAATATCAATTAACGGGCACTAAGGCTGAAAAATTTATCATTTTATGTAGATCATTAAATATTATTAAAGATTATTCGAAAATAAATAATGTTAAAGTACGATCAAATAATAAGTGGTTTAAAAGTAGAAGTAAATAATGGTAATATAAAAGAAATTATTAATTCTGATGGTCGTATCTTGTATGATTACACAAGAGAATGCCAGTTTAACAAAAACTGGAACTATTTTACTAAAATAGCTAGAGGTTTAGTAGTTGATTCCAATAATAAAATAATATTTTGGAATTTACCCAAATTTTTAAATTATAGTGAATTAGAATATAAGGCTCCAAACGGAGTTTTTCTAGTCCAAGAAAAAATCGACGGTTCGCTTGGTCTAGCCCATTATTTTAATGGGCGTTGGTATATATCTACTAGAGGTAGTTTTACTAGTGACCAATCTTTATGGGCTACCGAGTGGTTACATAAATATGGACCAATTAATAATTTAAATCCTAATTTTACCTATATTTTCGAAATTATTTTTCCGTCCAATAAAATTGTGGTTGATTATAAGGGTTGGGAGGGTTTATATTTATTAACAATCTTTGATATTATTTCTGGTAAAGAACTATCAATTGAATATACGTCTTCTATATTTAGATATTTTGATTCTACTAAATTTAAATTACCCAAAATTTATAATTACTCTTCTTTAGAAGAATGTTGTCAAATAGTTGATACTTTTGATCATAATCAAGAAGGATTTGTCGTCAGATATCTATCCGATAATTATAGGATTAAAATTAAAGGCAAACAATACTTACGTATTCATAAAATAAAAGATCGTATTACACCATTAGGTGTGTGGGAGTTGATGTATTCTGGTGATAGTATTCAAGATGTAAGAAAACTTCTTCCAGAAGAACTCCTATCAGATTTTGATGTAATTCATAATAAAATACTTCTAAAAGAAATATCAGAATTAGAAAAAGCGTCAAATTGGGTATTAGATAATCTATTGTTAGATAAAAAAGAGTTTGCAATTGCTTTGCAAGCAGTAGATGTAGACTTTAATAAATCTACAGCCTTTATGCTATTTAACGGTAAATCATCTCACGAAGTAAAGAAGAAAATTTTATGGTCGTTGCGACCAACAGGAAATATTTTATAATGTGGAAAAAATTTAGATGGGCAGTTTACGGGATTATACTAATTTTTATATTAATATTAGCACAGGGCTTGGCAATAAATTATATAAAAGATCGTGCATTAGTTAATACGGTGTTTGATTTTGGACGAACAAACGTTATTGTAATGTGTACCCTTTTATGTTTTAGAGATTATTTAAAACATGATAAATTATGAATTAATAGGTAAAGCCTTATGTTTCGCAACTAATGCTCACTCATCACAGACACGCGATGATGGTGGTCCTTTTATTGCACATCCCGTAAGAGTATTTCATCATACCTTACGGTATACAGAGGATTCAGAAATACTTGCGGCAGCTTTACTACATGATGTGGTAGAAGATTGTGGGGTCAGACCTGATATTATTGAACTTACGTTTACAAAGCGAGTACGTCAACTTGTTGATGAGTTGACCAATGATTATAGTGATCATTTGGCTTTCCAAGCCAAACTAGAAGCCACTAGGCTCAAAACATCTAAGCTTTCAGATGATGGCAAGCTGATAAAGCTTGCTGATAGGTGGGATAATTTTAATTCTATGAAAATATGGAAACCATTACGTCAATTAAAATATTGCCACAATACTCTTACATTATTATTAGCTATGGAAACATTACCTAGTCATCTTCATAATTTAAGAGATGGTTTATATAGTAAATTACGTAACACAATTTTAAGATTAGATCCCGATGGATCATTGAGTACAGAACTATTTAGTGCCGGAGGCACTAATGATTGAATCTAAAGAATTAATTTGGGATTATGTCAATAAAGTAGATCATTATGTTGTTGTCACAACAAACTGCGTTTTGGATAAAAATAAGCATTTAGTAATGGGCAAGGGTATTGCTTTGGAAGCAAAGCAACGATTTCCTGATCTACCAAAATTCCTTGGAGATTGGTTGATTGCTAATTACGGAATTTGTCAGTCGGATGGATGTGTGTTTGATTATACGTCAGTAGAATGTCCGCACAATATTATTGCATTACAAACAAAAAGAGCGTGGCAAGATCCTTCTAGTCTCTATTTGATAGAGTTAGCTATTAATTCAATCTCAGAACTCGCTTTACAATATCCGTTTCGGATATATCATCTACCAAAAGTTGGTTGTGGTAAGGGTGGGTTGGATTGGGTTTCACAAGTTAAGCCACTGTGTCAGAAATTACCAGATAATTGTGTAGTACATATTTAAGGAATGAAAAATGATTTTAGTATTTCTGTGGATATTATTAATGGTGGTCTGTATAATGTGGGTTGGTGTTCATTTGGTGAAATATCGTGGTGATGGCCATATTAATGTGATGTTAGGCATTATTTATGCTATAATGATATCTCTCGTGTTATCATTATGCTATTATAGTCAAAGAGACTTGATAATTAATAAAATTGGTAATGGCGAGATTAAGATTGAGAAAACAGAACCTGCTGACTTACCAAAATATAGATGGAGAATTGTAGAATAATATGGCTAATACAATAGCTGTAGCGTATGGTTACGATAAAACACGAGAAAAACGCATACAAAGATTGGGTTCTATGTGTGCAAAAGCCAAAGCTAATACTTGGCGTACATTTACAGAATGCCATGTTAATAAAGACGGTTCTGGTTATGTACAAGTACGTCGGGATGAGGTTGTAATTCATAGATTTGATTTTGATAAAGAAATTACGGAGTAATGATGAGTAGTAAATTATCGTTTTATATTGGACCATTAATTAAATGTCGCTACGCGAATGGCATAGCTCCATACAGATCAGATAAAATCGCTGTAGATATTCTCTTAGAGAGAGTATATGTAGTTTCTGATGGGGATGGTAAACATATTTACGCTCCTAATATGTCATATAATGGTCGCGTACTAAAAACATCTTTCGAATCTGACGAAATGATCGTGCCATTGTTTGATGATAATATTCAAATGGAGTTAATAGCCTTTACTGCTGCTTATAAAAAAGAATTAGAAAAATTAGAAGAATTATATGGTTCATCTAATGTGCAAACTTATTTTGCTGCTTATAGTAAATATTGGTAATACTGCGTATGCTAGATAAAACACTAATACTTAATATAGGAATCCCAAGATCGGGAAAATCGACATGGACTAGGGATTACATCCAACATAGAACTGGAATAGTTGTCGTCAATCCAGATTCAATTCGTTTGGCTCTACATGGTAAACCATTTCTAGAAGAACGTGAAGTAGAGGTTTGGCATATTGCTCGTACTATGGTACGAGCATTATTTTTAGCTGGACATAGCGAAGTGATTCTAGATGCGTGTTCACACACCCATAAACGTCGTAAAGCGTGGCTCTCGCCAGAGTGGGAATGTCGATACAAATGCTTCGATACTTCAAAGGTTCTTTGTATTGAAAGAGCGTTGGCTAACGCTCAGGAATATTTGATTCCTGTTATCGAACGAATGAGTCGGGAGATAACGTTTCCAACGGAGAATCTCTACGAGATTACGGAGTAATTATGACATTATTTAATGAGAATGGAGATCGGATTTGGATATATACTATATATTTTGGTTCCGAATATGAAGGATCAACAGCATATTTTTATTCAAAAAAAGAACTATCTAAAAGAGAAGCAGAATTATTTATCTTAGAAATTGAAGAAAAGAATGAATTAATAAGGAAAAAGAATCTTACGGAATTAGTTAAAAATCCCCATTACGAATATAGTTATTGCTTAAATATTGAAGATGAATTAATTCATAAATTTGAGTTAGAACCTCTCGAAGAAGAATTTTGCCTAAATTAATTAAGTTGCGTAGTCATTATGGTGGTCGTGGTGTAACTGGTTAGCACTTAAAGTTGTGGTCTTTAGAGTGGCAGTTCGAGTCTGCTCGATCACCCTTACGGAGTAATTATGAACCAAGAAATTAAACAAAAATGGTGCGAAGCACTAAGAAGCGGTAAATATGAACAAGGTACGGGCGAGCTTTGTGCTAATAACAGATATTGCTGTATCGGAGTTTTGTGTGAAATTTTAAATATACCATCGGAAATTATAGATTATAATAATATCGCAACAAGAAGACCGTTTAAATTGTATAATAATCTAAGATTTAATTTATCAAAAGAACATAAGGAACAAATTGGATTGACGGATAGTGAAGAAAATATTCTTATTAACGCAAATGATGCGGGAGATACTTTTGCGAAAATTGCAGATTATATTGAGAAAAATTTATGATATCAAATGAAATTCGCCGCAAGGTGATTATAGCTTTAGATTTTGATGGAACCTTTGCTTATAATGAGGAATGTCCATCGTTAGGAAAACCTATTCCAGAAGCTTTGCCCTATTTAAAACAATGTGTGACATTGGGTTGTGAAATTATTCTGTGGACTTGCAGGGGTATCCCCGAGGGTTTGTCTCAGGCCGCTAATTTGGTAGAAAAAACCCTAGAGATAATTCTTTATGGGGTAAACTCTCATCCGGAAGATACACATTTGCCAAAGGTTAATGCTAATATCTTTATAGACGACAAAGGTGTGGCTACGCCAGTTAAAATTGATAATAACGGTCATCCATATACAGATTGGGATATTGTTGGACCAATGTTATTGCAAAAGGTTGTAGATTTACGGAGTAATTATGGAAACTAATTTTATTACAGCGGTGGAATTAAAAAAGAATGTAGCCGACAAAGCTATTGATGAGGTATACTACAATAGTATTATTAATAATACTATTTCAAAAATGAAAGAAGCGGTGGAGCATGGCAATACTTATGTAGAAGTATGGGATCCGCCAATAAGCGGATATATTATGGGTGGTAATCGTGAGAATACTAAACGTGTCGCAGAAGAGAAATTATTTGAATTGGGATATCGTGTTACTTCCTTAGAAAAACAAGTTTATCCTAATCCCGAAGCCATGAAAGATGGGTATAACATACTATATACCCAATATGGTAGAAGATTATGGATGTAATATTATGATATGGTTTACGTCAGATTTGCACATCGGTCATGACAATATACGTAAATTAGCTAATAGACCATTCTCATCTGTCGATGAAATGAATGAAACTATTGTTGACAATATTAATAAGTTGGTCAAACCAACAGATATTCTTTATAATTTAGGCGATGTGACATGGTTCCATAGGAAAGAAGAAATAGAACCTTGGTTAAAAAGAATTAATTGTAAAAATCACTACCTTATTAAAGGTAATCATGACTGGAGAGAATTATATGGGGGGTGTTCATCATATTTTAAGGGTATTTATGATCTACACGAAATAACATTGAATAAAAGAAAAATAGTAATGTGTCACTATGAATTAGCTACGTGGAATAAACAACTACACGGATCTGTGAGTTTGTTTGGTCATTCCCATAGTAATGTATTCCATCGGAACGATGATGGTAGAAAATTTTGTTTATGCGTAGAAGCTACCGGCTATCAGCCGGTAAGTATTGATCAGATATTAGAATCCTCCCTGCGGATTCCAACTCCGATGGAGATGTCGTTAGACAATGGAACTAGATAAAAAATTAATACATCACTTATATCAACAATGGACTCGAACAATACCGCTAGATGATTACGACAATCTCGATTCTTATAGGTTAGATGCATCAATAATCATAGCACATACTTTATATGCTCAAAAAACTAATCTAGAACTTTTATCAGAAGGAGAAATGACAGATAGTATTTGCGAGAAACTAGCGGAGCTAGCAACCAAAATTAACTTGGAACTTATTTTAGAACGCTTGAAAAAGATTGGTGTAGTCCAAGAAAATTCTTCCGGCGAATTGAAACTGAAAACCTGAGTTCCTATAATTAAGATGTCCCAAAAAAGTCGTTATAGAATTAAGTTGATACAAGCGAGTATAACTCGCTTTAATATTATTGAAAGGATAGTGAAATGTCGTTAACAGTCCAAAAAGGTGATTCGGTAGAAATTAATTGGGATGAGATTACGTCGCTAATAACAGCGGGTAATGCTAAATTATCTAGTTTAGCAGTACAGTTATCTGTACCATCAGCAGACTTAAAAGCAGAAATGTTACGTCATTATGGAGAAGGCAAGTTATTATTTAAACGTGGCCGTAAGGGCGGTGTTTATTTTGTTGAGGGAGGCGTAGCCTAATGTCTCTTGAACTACAACAGATTCGAAGAATTGTACAAATTATACAAACTGTAGGCGATCCTAATATTCAAGTAAATATTACTTCAGAATCCCAAAATGCCTTACAAACTGCGGCAGGAAAAAATACTCTAGCAGTCGCTGTAAAAGGTAATGATGAGGTAGCGGCCATGATAGAGGCATTATTAAATACTTTTAATCAGATAGCTAATTCACAGGAACAGCCATCAACTGAGTCGGAAAATCCCGACGTAATTAAAAGGATACAGGATGTCATCAATCAGCCCACTTCCAATACCTGAAATATTAACAGAATATAATAAAGTTACTAGTAAAATTAAAATAAAAGTACCGTCTAAGAAGGTTTCTTTACCAGCCTTTTTAGATATGCCTCCTGAAAAATATTGGTTATCATTATCCGCTAATGAAGAACAATATTATATTCTTGGTGACTGTGATGGGAGTTTCAGCTATATTTATACAAATTATCTTTCGCAAAGATTAGCCTTAACAAAGGATATAAATTGTTTTATGGATGTACGAAATTTCTATATAAAGCAATGTGATGCTTATATAAGAGTTAAAGATCTTTCTATGGTAGATAAAATAATTTCGAAAAGAATTCGTGTAGATAAGATATATCAAAATATGCATCAATATGATATTAATCAATTTTCCAAATAAACCTTTGATAGAAGTAAGAAATTTAGAATTAACATTAGAACAGATATCTCAGTTACTAATTTATATTAGTAATGGAACAATGATTAAAGAATTTCTATTGATATTAGGGCAGCAGTTAACTAAAGAACAATTTCAACAAGTGCTTAAAACTTATCAAGAATCATTTTCTAATAATTTAGAACAAATTCTTGCAGATGCGGATATACCAGCTATAGAAGTATTAGGAAATAAAGAATGATAGCAGAGCTAGTACAAAATAATGGTAGGCTTTGCCTACCAGAAGCTATGAGGCCCGTAGAGGGCTTTTATCCTCATCATTTTATGTCTAGTGATGGTGATAATCTAATTGAATTAGCGGGTCGGGTTTGTTATGATTCAACTAAACTTCCCAAAAGTCGCACTAGTATTGAATATCATAAACATATAAATGAGACAAACCACGGTTCGGTACAAGAACATTACGTAGTAACTCTTACGGGAAATTTTAATAACGATCAATCCTTTGGACTTATGGATATTAATAATGCTCTAGCTAACCGTCCCGGAACATGGGTTTGGGTTAGTTCAGATGGTTATTTTGAAATCCAAGCTAATATTCGTGCGATACGCGAATGGTTTAAGTGGACTGATTATGCTATACATAATGCTTTCTTTAGTGATAAGTTAGGACATACATTTCAGTACTTTGCAAAACAAGCGTGCCATCTTGCAATGGATGCTGTTGTAGGACAACAACAATTAAATCTTGTCGCTTGCGACAGCAAGCTAAATCCTTGGTATTCATATTATATTGGTGGAGTTAGCCGTGGGCTAACCCATGAATTAGTACGTCATAAATATATGACGGCTATTTCACAACGCAGTACACGTTATGTAGATGAATCTGAAAGTGAATGGGCGTGGCATCCTTTGATGCTAAAGCATCAAAATAAAATCTTAAAAGATATCTGTGAAAAAGAATCACATCTAATTGAACACAGATGCGATCATGAAAATTGTAATGTACTTCAGGAAAATATTGTTTGGTCTAGATTTAGATACAAAGTTATTGTTGATAGTTTGGAAGAACAATTGATTGCCGAAGGTAATGATAAGTTTACTGCTCGTAAACAAGCACGCGGAGCAGCTAGAGGTATTCTAGGTAACGCTCTATCAACAGAATTAATCTTTACAGCCTCATTACAACAGTGGAAACGAATAATCCTGATGCGTTGTAGTAACGCTGCTGACGCAGAAATTAGGATGCTTTGCAGTCAAATCTTTGATGATCTCGTCCAACGAGATATTATAAAATCCTTTAATATTGGGTCTGCATCAGACTCAATAGGATATCATATAACTTCGTTATAATATTATGAATAATCTAAAATGGAATATAATACCAGAGATTAAGTATTCGAAAGTAAGTTGTCCTATATGTAAATTACCATGCGGTCAAAAAGCAGAATGTTATAAATTAGATATTGGTAAAGTAAAAAATTTCCAACGTAGTTATCAAGCACCTAATGGTCAAATACTACCTATCTTCAGTCCCAATTGTTATTTTAGACAAAAAAATCTGTGGCGAATTGATATTAACTATATATTAAGTTTATCACTATTTGAATACTTATCCAGTATTTCTGGTATTGAAGATGTCTCTTGTATTGGAAAATATTCCTGTATTATAAATATTGGTTTATTATTTGATGAAATTCAAATTAAAAAGGAAACTAATTATAGAATTAAAGATTTTGCAAAAAGAATGTTGCTTATAGAACAACAGGTAATAAATAAAAAGGCAAAAAAGGATCGGCCAATTGGTGTTAAAATGCCAAATGGTAACATATGTATGGATAAGGATTTATCGATAGAAGCAATAAATCATGTTTGTTCGGCCCTTGTTGGGTCTGAAAAAGTTTTTGAAGATAGCTTGAAATCGCTGTCCCAAGTTCCTATAATTGACATAGAAAAGAAAGGAAAATAAAATGTCAAATTCAGTTCGTCTCGAAAAAGGTGCAAATTCGTTAGAGTTGACTCGTGTGGTTGGTTATACGGTTGGTGAGTTATTCGATGATACTGTGGTTCAAGACGCTCTTGATCTCACTGGTGATGAATCAGTAGAGATTTGCGGAAGCGGTTCCAATGATTTTGAATCAGCCGATACCGATGATGTCGCAAATGAGGGTGATACGGTACGGTTCAGTCGTAGTTCTGGTCGTAAGGGATAATTTACAAAAGAACACTTGTTGTGTTCGCAGCGATTTTCAAAAGTTTGGTGACGAAAGTTGCCAAACTTTATTTCTTTTTATTAAGGATATTAAATGACAACAAAGGTAGAAAAAATTAATTCTGATATGGAAGATAATTTATATTTTATTAATAAGGAAGGTATATCTTGTTTTAAGAAAAATAATAAGGATCAATATAAAATGATGGGATTTATTGATCCTTCTACCTTTTTAAGTAGTATACCAAATATTAAACCAGTATCTATCGGTATTATGGATAAAAATACAATTTTCTATAGCGAAACTGATAAATTAAAAATAGTGGGATTAGAATTTAATCCCCAAATTGTAAGAATTTCATATATCGCTGATAGCAGCAAAATTAGTCACTATAATCTTAGTCTTCCGTATATGCAAATAGTTTGTTGTTTTCAGCATAACGATCATAAAATAGTAGCAACATTAAGTACGCACATAAGTTGTTCTTCCCGTCCTATTAAGTATATGGGCGATAAAATCTATCGCCCCCCAATGTCTAACATCTATAGACATGAAAATGACATTCAAAATATATGTTTTGGTGGAGTAACGGTAGATATACCAAAAATAGATCAAGATAATATATTTAAAATTCCTCGATATATTTATGATGCTTTTATTAATTCTAATTTTTCTATAGATTTGACTCCACAATCTCATAGAGCTTTTGAAGAAAGTGGTAGAACATCCGCTAAAGAATTCTATCGTAGATGGGAAGATGAAAGTAAGAAAGATCCAATGTTTGGTACGAAAATGATTGGTAAATCTGTGGGTACGTTTGATGAATTAATTAATAGAATAAGGGATCGATATGCAACATATTAATTTATTACCATCTCTTTCTTTATTACAGAATAGTAAAATAATATCAAATAAAATACATCAGAATTTACTTAAATATCTCTTTAATTTACCTAAAATAACAGATGAAAAAAATATAGTTAATAAAACCAAAATTGTAATTTCAAAAGAGGATGACATTTTATGAAGCCTAAGAAAATTGGTGTTTGTAAAGATGGAATACCGCTATTCTTGGTACAAAAAGAATCTCAAATACGAAATTTAGTAATTCCTTCGTATTCTTTGCTTGGTAATAAAATACTTAAAACCAAACAAACTAGCATGTATACTATTAGTCAGGAGCTTGAAGAAGACGAAACCGAAACTCTTCTTAAAGAGCATTTCGAGGAAGGAGAATTTAGTGCTTTATTATGGCAACATAATTTAGCTGGACCTTTTCCTAAAGATAAATTTCAGCAAGTAATGAAATTCTTTCAAGAAATATATGATAGAGATCATGCAGAAGCCGCCGTATATTTATTATATCATCCCACCAATAAAACATGGGAAGTATTATATCCATTACAAGTGGATGTTAGCGGCGGATCTGTTACGTATATTTCCCCCGAAAGTTATGACGAATCCTTAGAACAGTTTAAAAATGATAAGGAAAAACTTGAGATATTTGAAATAGTATACAATGAATATAATAAACTCTATCAAAATGGATACAGAATTGCTGGAACTATCCATAGTCATTGTAATTTTAATGCCTTTCATAGCGGAATAGATGATCATGATGAAGAAGATTTTAATGGATTACATATTACAATAGGTAAGGTAAGATCGGGATTTGATTATTCTGCAAGATATATTTTTGCTAGTATTCCATTTGCAACCACAATGGATGAAGTTTTTGGCGATGAAATTGATTTAGATAAATTAAAAGACATTAACAAGATTGAAATTTCCAAAGAGATATTAAATAGGGTTTTTAAGCGTCCAGAATCTTTAATTAAACATTCAATACAATGGTCTGGTAAACCATCAGTTGATGCGAATGATACAGAATTTTTCTCTAGAATGCTTGATTTTGATCAATCGATTTGGGACCAACATCAATTATCTGATGATAATAGTTATGATAAAATTATGTCTTGGTCAGGTGAAATTAGAGAAGATCATAAAGAAAATGTTTGGTCTATTAAAGATAGTATAATTTTATTCCATCCCGGAAATAAGGAAACTATTTTAGCAAAATTAAGTTATTATCGATTACATTCAGATTTGTTCGATGGTTGGATTACGTTGCCAGATCCAGATCCTGATGATACTGTCGATACACCAGATGATGACGACGATGATAATGATGAAAAAGAATTTAAAATAGATACTGATTTTTATCAAAATGTTATCGGTGTTAATCCTTCTACAATACGAGCTAAAAAAAGAAAGGCTAAACGATGAAATTATCTGATAATACAAAGATAATTGTTATCGGTGCGGGAGGTACTGGAAGTATGCTTATCTTACCCTTAGCAAGATATTTAAGGGCTAAGGAATTTGTTGGTGAGCTTATTATTGCTGATGGCGATAAATATGAGCCACACAACGCAGAACGTCAAGCCTTTGCTCTATCAAAATCGGGTATGAATAAAGCAGAATATCAGGGATTAGCTATTGGTAGTCAACTACCAGATTTTACAAAAAGAGTTAGTATAGCTTCGAAATATCTTGCTAGAGAAGACGTGGAATCATTAATTTCTGACAATACAATAGTGATTAATTGTGCAGATAATTTAGCTATTCGTAAATATGTAGAAGATCGAGTGGCATCATTAGATGATGCGGTACATATCTGTTGTGGTAATGATTTACGATATGGTCAAGTACAAGTTTATGTGCGTCAAAACGGACAAGATATTACTCCGTCTATCTATAAACAAAGTCCTGATTTTAATCAAGATCTTGGAGATAGATCACAATTGAATTGTGAACAATTAGCAGAATTAGATACGGGCGGACAATTAATTTGTGCTAATATGATGGCTGCGGCTATAGCTTTAAGCTATGTAGTACAATTAACTGGTGATAATAGAGTCAATCAAAATGGTAAATATGTAAAATTCGGTTCGATATTTTATGACTGCCTAACACAATCTTTTAAGGGTGAAGATGAGCAAAACATTGAATCAATGGAAGCCGCCACATTCTGATGATAAAATAATAAAATACCATATTAATCAATTAATGGGTGAAAATTTTGATAGAGATGATGCAGAAGAAATAGTTAAAATAGCGTTATGGATGGCCTATAAGAAAAAGGAAGAAAATCCTAAGTTTGCAATAGCTACGTATATGGTATTGTTAATAAAATTCGTTAAAAATAATCTATTCTTAAGAAGAAATAAGATGACAAATTTTGTACCAAATACGATTGCAGATCCTAAAATTTTTACTGAAATGATAGAAAATAAGGATATATGTAATAAATACTTATCTATTCTTCCTTCAAAAGAACGGTTTGTAGTTGAAAATCATATTATGCACGGAATGACATTAAGAGAATGTGCTGAAAAAATGGGTATGAGTATTGAGGGAGCCAGATATTATAAGGTATCTGGTATTAATATGATTAAGGATTATATTAATGATTTCTAGTTTAGAAATTACTATTGCCACTAATCATAATTATTATCTGAGTCAATTACCAGAATTTATATTAAATGCTCATGCGTTAGGAATACATGGTATAAATTTATATGGTTCACAATTAAGCGATATATATCAAATAGCCGACCATACATATTTCTTAAATATTGCTCACAAACACACGGTTCTTAATGATATTATTGAAGACGTAATAGGTATTTATATTAATAAATATAATGGGATCTTGTCGGGCATTAATTTAATGCCAGATATGTATTCTATCACAAAAAACGATTGGGGTAAATATCAACTTCAACTGGAAAATATTGTAAAGATTTGTTCTGCCAATAAAATGGTTACACGAATGATTGTTGATATTAATAAAACTCAGTTTGATTATCAATATGAGCGTTTAACAGATATCTGTGAACAGATAGGTATCAATAATATGATTATGGGATCTTTTAATAGTAAGATATTATCTCATATCGATTGTGGGCTTATTTTACGTAGCTTAAAACAACGGGTCAATATCCCAATAGGATATATTGGTAATTTAAATAAAGAAGAAAGTACCCATATCAATAAAATGGAATTGTTCCCAATTGTGGTTCCTGTAAAGTCATTCCTATCTATTATAGATTAATACGGGTATAATACTGTTGTACCATCTTAGTTATTATGGTACGCAGGAGACAGAATTATGCCAGTACCCCCGTCAGGACAAGGACATGCCTTTGCTGATACCACAAGAACACAAAACGTTGCTCGTTCGATAATTAAAAGTCCGGGCACAGAAGGAAGAACTAATTTAATTTATACTGTTGGTGTTGAACGGCAAAGTGCCTTTAAAGGCGAAACAGATAACATCAATATTGCTGTCGTTGATGATGTAGCAGATTTAGGATATGCGGTTATTTATACGACAGGCGTTAATGCTCCGGACAATATCGAAGTTGCACCATTGGGTGATGTGGCTCTTGGTCGCGTGTTTGATAATGATGGTGATTTACATATTAAGGGTACTACATTTCGTTATGAAGAAACTAATGGATTTTATCAAGGTCTTGACGGTAGGTGGCGGGACTTCAATGGCGATTTAGCTACACCCAGCGGTACAGCTTTTACGATTTTAAATATAGTCGCGTCATCGGGCGATACCGCAATTTCAGAAAATCCTCCGTATGTGGCAAATTTGGCTGGTACGCCTACTGAGTATAAATTGAGTGATCGCAGTACTGGATAATTAATTAACCAAAAATAAAAAAAATTAAATCCGCAGAAATGCGGATTTTTTATGAAAAAAATAAGATATATTAAATTATCCTGAAAGGATGTATGTTAAATATACAATCGTTTCGTTCCTGTCCAATAGGAACCCTATTCCTATTTTACCACGAATTAGTTTGGCTACGGAGCGTAGCACTTCCATATAACTTAAGTAGAGATAGTAGTAGATGGATGCCGTCTATAAATATCTATTCCAAAATTGGCGAAGCCCAATATGAAGCATATGCAATAGCATATGATTGTAGACGTAAGCGTGCCGCAAGCATAGCTAAGTTTAAGGGTTATCCTTACGCTGAAGCGGAAGTCGTTGTAGTAGATAATGATGTTAATATTTGGAAGTTACTGCGTAACGTGCCAAGAAAAACTTGGGAGATTAATCCTTATAGGTTGGAAAAGAAAGAGCTAGACTTGCTTCGCAAAAAACGTATTACGCGGAGGTATTACGCTCAAGGAACTGTCTACGTTTCGTAGACATGTTGGAACAATCATGAAAATAAAAATTAATTCTTGTGAAGATTTAGGTCAGGGTATTTGGAAAGTAAATTTTGATTATATAAGAACTCGTGGGTTTTTTAATATTAAATCGGAAGTAATAGAAAATGAAATCCTATATTGTGATTTTGATAATAAAAACTGTTTTACATTAGATGGTCTATATCGCAAAAATATTGCGATAGATTATTATGATAATGGTTGGGCCGATTATTTATATGATAAGATATTTGATGCTATTAGGATAAAATTAAAAGAGACACAATTTAAAGATCATATTGAAAAAGCCGAAATAAAATTTTCAGGAAAAACGTAAATTAATTAATGAAAGTAAATAATGAATAATGATGAGTTAATCAATAGTTTTGAAATTGCTTTTATCATCCTTGTTTTCTTACTACTTCTCATACTATTTCCTTGCTTAGTCGGCGGATGGTCTTTTGTATTATTTATATTGTTCTTTTTAGGATGTTTATTTGGAAGTATTGCTATTTTAACTTGTATAGTTTATTTATTTAGAAAATGGTTTATGGGAACTTAATCTAGATATTATATAGTGTATGCACCTATAGGTGTTATATGAAGATCAATATTTTAGGACGGATTTGGAATTTTAAAAGAGTTAGACCCTCTGATTTAAAAGGATATGAAGGTCATTGTGATCATCCAGACACCCCTAATAGAACGATTAAAATCCCCAATAATGTATGTGGTAAAAATCGCTTAATTGTGACCTTGCACGAACTCCGTCATAGCGAAATGTTTGAACTTGCAAGTGAAGAATATGTTGATAAAGTAACAAAGGATTTGGGTGAGGCGTTGTGGAAATTAGGACTGCGTTATCCGGAAGAGTTGACTAAGAAAGAATTAGAAAAATTATTGAAGGGGTTTAATAATGAAGTCTAAAATAAGAAAATTTCTTTGTATCGGTATGATTGCTGTATCATGCTCAATTATGTATTTTGCTTGGAACTGGTGGGGCTATTGGCCGCTTTTAAGATTACGTGTAATTAACGGTGCAGCAGATGGCTAATTAATAGGGCCGACATGTTCCTTTGGTGGCGAGTTTCTCTTGCAAAGAAATTGTGGTGAGATCGTTCTTCACTCGGTCCATTTATTTATGAAATCTCAAATTAATTATTCTGTGTTAGGTATCAAAAGATATCGTAATATTAACAATCCTCTAGATTTCTATGATTGGATAGAACTAGATAAGTTTAACAACAGTACTGAATGTATTAATAGGGCAAAATATCTTAATTCTATCAGTAAAAAATATTATCATGAACCGATCATAATGTTATGTAATAGATATTTTGGACCTAAAGATGTAATACCATTATTACCATCCTTACAAACTAAGTTACTCGAAGAGTGGGATGATTATCAATTTATTCTTACTTATGGTAAGAATATGAAAGAAAGAGTGGATATTCTAAAAACGTTTAAGTGGTATAATGAAATTTATTGTTAATAAAGGATTAATTATGTCTTTTGAGATAGGATTTATTTTTATGGTTGAACTTGAAGATATTGAAAGTAAGAAAAGATTTAAGATCCGTATTGTTTCTAGTTCTGATAGTTTTGTTGAAGCCGAAAGGTTAGCTTGTGATATTGCCAAGCAAGAACATGGCATGAAAAATCCGCATGGTTTAGCACCAATGTTATATTTAGGAGAAGCTTGGATTGAGGATCTTGATTAATGAATATTATTAAGAAATATGTTTTATATACCAATAACTTTTAAGAAATTGGTGTATATAAGTATATGAGCGATAAGATTAAAATTGGACAGATTTTTGGTCAACTTAAAGTTATAGAAATTGTAGAGAAACAAGCTAAGTGTATTTGTACGTGTGGAAAAGAAAAATCTATTAGAATAGGAAACTTAATTACCGGTCATGATCGTTCGTGCGGTTGCTATCAAGGTAAAAGAAAGGATATTACAGGACAAAGATTTGGAAAATTGGTAGCCATTAAGGTAATTGGTAAAAATCATAGACATTCTTATATTTGGAAGTGCCAATGTGATTGCGGAAAAATAACTAATCTTACAGCCGGAGTATTATTACAAAAACATACAAAAAGCTGCGGTTGTTTAGTAGGAGAAGTTAAGTCACAATGTGTTGGCTCTAAACATCCTAATTGGAATCATAATTTAAGCGATCAAGATAGAAAAATATCTAGAAATAGAAAATTAATCAGTGGCTATCAACGTTTTCTTAAAAACGTTAAAGAAAGAGATAATTATCAATGTCGCTGTTGTGGTAAAAATCAATGTAAATTAGCGATACATCATATCGAATCATATACTCTTAATAAAGAATTAAGAACGTCCATAGATAATGGTATTACATTATGCAATGATAATAAAATTGGATGTCATAAAATATTCCATAAAAAATATGGTCGATTTACTAATCGTAAACAATTAGAAGAATTTATTAATGATAAACAAAAAGAAAACATTGGAGATATTGAGAATTCAAGTTAGTAAATTAGGTAAATATTCACACAAAAAAGTATATTGGAGTTGTCAAGATTGCGATGAGGAATTTCTAAAGGCTTATAGAGAAGCACTTAAATCTAAAAGATGTAAATCTTGTTCTAATAGAAAAATTTCAAATAATAAAGAAATAAAAATTAAAAGAAGTATAAATATGAAGAGTAGATGGGAAAATGATAATAATTGGAGAGGTAGATGGAAATAATAACCTTTTCTTTTAATCGTCCCATGCAATTAAAATGGTTTATTGATTCTCTCCAAAACAACAGTTTTGAGGAAGATTATGACTTAACAATATTGTGGAAAGCTAGTAACGAAAATTATCATAAAGCCTATATCGATCTATTTCATTCGTATAATAATAGATTTGGCGTTAAACCGTATAATCTTCATTATATAGAAGAAGAAAATTTTACGTTACAGCTTTTAAAATTAATAGATAGTTTATCTATAGCATCAGAATATTGTCTTTTCAGTACAGACGATATGATATTTTATAAGTTCATAAATTTTAAAGAAATAGAAAATTGTCTTGCCGAAGATAAGAAATGTCTATCTTATTCTTTAAGATTACATCCTTCAATTTCATACTGCCTTCCAGCCAAACAAAAGGTTACATTTAGTGATGAAATTATCTTCGACAAGTATGGTATGAGATTTAATTGGAAAAAAGGAACATTATGTGCAGGATATCCAATCGATGTGGGGGGATCGTGTCTTAGATCAGAAGATATGCTCTGCTTATGTTCTCAATTAATGTTACAAGATAAGTACATTGCCTTTAGTCATGTAAATCATTTTGAAGCTGAACTATCTAAAATAGTAAGATCGGTATCTCAAACATCCGAGAAAACATATTCTCGATGTGCGTTTTTACCATATTGTAACTCATTACAAATTAATAGGGTCCAACAAATTTTTGAAAACCCTATATCTTCTGATAAGATCATTTCCCCCGAAATTCTATTAGAATATTATTGGCAGGATCGTCAAATAGATTTAAATTACTATCGAGATAATTTAGTTAATTCTTGTCATAGAGAAGATCTTATGCTTTTAGAAAAAGCATAGTAAAAGAATTGAAAGCGGCATAGCCGCATCCTATAATTCATGAAAATTATGAATATTAAAAAGATTAAAAACTATGTTAGTCTTGTAATAAGTCCCCAAAAACTGCTGAGATTGGTAGATCAAAGTAAGGCTCAAGAAAATAGAATAACTACGTTGTGTAAAACGAATTCCGATCTTGTTCAACAGAACAAGTATTATCACAATTTTATAGATATTTTACGATATGATGAAAATAGATATAAAAGATGGAAGAAAGAAATGAATAATATTTGTGATGTTATTCTTGGTATAAAAATATTGGCGGGTCAGGCTAGTAAGGGAATCGAATTGACATTCGAACCTCCCCCAAATCAAAGACGTGGCGTAGCCTTTGATCCTAAGCAAAAGGGTAATTTTACAAGGATTTAATTAATGTCTAGATTTGATGATGGGGCAAATTTTGGAATTGGTATTTTACTAATTATATTAGTAGTAAGTGTGTTTGTTCTGTCCTATTTTATAGCATGGCAAGTAGGATTAATTATAAGTTTGATATTTTTAATACCGTGTATATGTGGATTATTAAATAAAGTCTTTGGTTTCTTACATTAATTTTATAGGATAGCGTAGCTATGTTTGAAGTTAAAATTCTACGAATTAAAGATATAAGACCTATACCCGATGCCGATAAAATATGTACTTATATAATTGGAAATGATTGGCCGGTAGTGGATCAAGTAAATAAATATCAAATAGGGTCATTGGTTGCGTATCTACCAATAGATAGTTTGATACCCGATAATTTACTAGAACAGTTAGAATTAACGGGGAAACTCTCTGGTGCCAGAAAGAATAAAGTTAAAGCAATCCGTTTACGGAAACAGTTGAGTCTAGGCATCATATGTCCTGCTCCTGAAGGCTTCACCGAAGGTGATGATGTACAGTCCTACTACGGAATAGAAAGATTTGAAGAAGTTATTCCAGAACAATTTCGTGGAATTATTCGTCCAAAACCACCCGGCTATATAAAATTTGATGTTGATAATATTAGAAATGAAAGTTGGTTTGAAGCCAACGAAGAAGTAGTTTGTACGGAAAAAATTCATGGAACTTCTAGCTCATATGTTCTAATTGAAGATAGGTTTTATGTTTGTTCACGAAATATTTGTTTAGAACAAGATGATAATAATTTATATTGGAAGATTACTAAAAAATATAATATAGAAGAAAAACTTCGCTCTCTAGGTATGGATAATGTATGGATTCATGGTGAGATTTTTGGCAAAGGTGTACAAGATTTAATTTATAATTGCAACGAACCCGAATTTCGAATCTTTGATGCTAGACTCCATAATAATTACTATAATTATGATCACTTCTTGAAGTTAATGTGCCAACTAGAATTACCGACAGTACCAGAACTATATCGTGGCCCATTTTCACAAGAAATAGTTGATCAATATACTTCCGGCATGGAACAAGTATCGGGTACAGAATGTCATATTCGAGAAGGAATCGTAATTAGACCAGTAACAGAACGTATTGCTGGCAAAAACACGGTTCGAGTAATTTCAAAATCAGTAAGCGAAGCTTACTTACTTCGTAAGAATGGAACAGAATTTCATTAGATTACATCGGTAATAAGAAAAAGGAATTAATATGAGAAACGATAAAGTCGAAGCATATGTAATACACGCAATTAAAGAAGCTGACGCGATTCTTAAAAATAATAACGAGTCTTCTGTTTATTTAAACGATATTTTAAATCCAAAACTAGTTTCTAACGTTGATGAATTTTTTAAGATGGAAAAATTATTATATCATCCAAATAATAGGGTTTCCTCTTTATTGAGAGATTATAATTTTCAGATGGACCCAAAAAAATCGCAATTTAATAGAATATCAACTCCAAACGTTGAAATAAATCACGCTAACAGTATTGATCGAACAATGTTTCAGAATAGAATCACCATACCTGTATCATTACTACGACAAGCAGTAGCACATGGTAGTATATTCTATTTAAGACCGGTAAACGATACGCTCTGCCTATTAAATGTTGCAGATGGTAGTTATCCTACAGAACCTATTCATGGATACGCAGATGGTCGTGTAGTTGTATCAAAAAATCAACTAGTGCGGGCGGGGTTGGTATTTCAGCGAAATACACGTTTACACGCACCGCGAGTACGCTTTTCTTTAAATGGTGATCCCGCTACTGGAATTAAAATTCAATTACTAGACTGAACGGAGTTTGTATGGCCGATAAATGGCAGGTAATATTTACTAAGTTTGCCTTTGGAAAACTTAAAGGCAAATGTCCTAAATGTCAATGCGTTGTATCTTTAGATAATAATTTGGTATTCGAAAAAAACCAAAGAGATTTTGATTGTCATCTATGTAATTCTGAATTTGTAATTACTCACTTAATGAAAACTGGAAAGGATGTGATGTTTGATGTGGAAGAAAAAATCTATCGACAACCCAAGGATAATGAAGACTCTAACTGATGAACAGTTGGTATTTTTAGATACTATCGTACAAGACGCACAATCACTATGTGATAGGTATGGATTAGATCCAACAAATATCGGAGATATAGAGTTTATGATTATATATTCAGCAACAATAAGACAGCAGCAAGCTACGCTTGTAACAGAATCAGAAGATGCTGCTCCGCAGGGATGTTGTCAAGGAAATGACAAGGTTAAGATTTCGGGGAAATCTAACTAATGCCAAAAATAGTTAATTATTCAGAAGAACAATTTAATCAATTATTAAATGTTTTTTCTAAAAAAGAATTAGACATATTGGGAATAGGTTATGAGTTTAGAAATAATGGTTATATTAGACCAACTTGGGATGAATATTTTCTGGCTATAGCTAAAATAATCGCCACACGAAGCCATGATTGTCAAACACAACACGCTTGTATATTAGTAAGAGATAATCGAATTATTTCTACCGGCGTAAATGGATTTCCATCAAATAGTCCCGATGGAGTATTACCCAATAAAAGGCCCCAAAAGTATGATTACATCCTCCACGCGGAACATAATGCAATTTTGAATTGTGCAAAAGAAGGTGTTTCTGTAAAAAATAGTATAGCATATTTAACGGGTTTGTGTTGTGACGAATGCTCTAAAATTATGGTATCATGTGGTATTCTTGACTGGCGTATAGGCAACTTAGGTCATGTGGCCTCTGTAGAGGCCACATTAAGAGCTAAGTTTTGGAGAGAGTGGTTTGGTGTAAAGGTAACTCAAATAGAATAATTGTTAAAGGAATTTATAGATGGATTTTAATGAATATCAGGCTGCCGCCAGAGAAACAGCAATATATCCAAGTATTGGAAATAACTATATATATCCATTATTAGGATTAGCTGATGAAACCGGTGAAGTATTTGGAAAGTTTAAAAAACTTATGAGAGATAAGGATGGAATTATTACAGAAGAATTTATAGAAGAAATCAAAAAAGAAATTGGGGATATTTGTTGGTATATTTCTACATTATGTTCTGAATTAAGTTTATCATTAGATGATGTGGCCGTTAGTAATATAGAAAAATTACGTTCCCGTAAGGAACGGGGAGTTTTAAAAGGTTCAGGAGATAATCGATAATGGAAGTGCAAACTAATAATAAAATAAAGTATGATAAAATTAAATTGCCGCTATATAAATTAGAAGTTAATCTTAAAGAAGCTATATCGTATTTAGAGTCAGTGTCCAAGGGATTACCGGATAATGCAGAATTAGAATTTGATGTAGATGAAAATTACGCAATTGATACGTTTTGGGGTAGAACTCCTTCCGGGGAAGGTAGTAATGAGTTGGGGAAGATTTGGATGGAGTTGAGAAATAATTTGCTAAAGGGAAAGATATGAACTGGCGTAAACAAAAAACCTGTAGAGTAGAGGCTATTGTTACCAAAATCAGTCCTTGTAGTACAGATAAGGTAAGAACTACTGTTAAAATAGTATCAATACCTACAAATAATTGTTTAGATGTAATAGTGGGAGATCAATTTAAAATGACAACCGCTATAACTTCTCCATTTGAATGTAATGGAGAAAAAATAGTAATAGATTTACTAAGTGAAAGTCGTGATGGCTATTCAAATTATCTATGGAGTAAATTATAATGTTAGGTATATTAATAGGATTTTGTACTTTATTATGTGCTGCCGAAACAGTAGATAATACTCAAAAAATATTGAAAAATACCCAAAAATTAGTACCTAAACGAGAAAATTTAGGTGAAATAATTGATCGTCCAAAAATAGAACTAGAATATAAGGTATTAGTAAAGGATATAAAATGATTTGGATAATATTTATAATATTATATTTATATGCCGGTCTATGTATATATTTAGTAGAAAATATGACTGTAAGGGAATGTAATTATGATTTTGGTCCGTTTAATATATGGGTATTTATCTTAGGAATATTAATATGGCCAATTATACCTGTTATATGGTTTGTCAAAAGGACGTAATAAATGTGTGGAATAGCTGGTGCCCTTCTTAATAGACCCTGCGAGAAAACTCTATTAGATATGTTAGATAAGATGGAGTATCGGGGCTATGATTCATGTGGGATAGGAACTATAAGTGAAAATCAATTAGAAATTCGTAAGATGCCGGGTTCTACTCATGACTATCAACAGAGATTCTTTCCCAATAAGAATGATTTCGTAGGTATCGGTCATACCAGATGGGCTACTCATGGAAAAGTAAACGAAATTAATTCTCATCCTCATGCTGACAACACAAATACTTTTGCCGTTGTGCATAATGGAGTAATAGAGAATTATAAAGAATTAAAACAATTACTTACCAGTAAGGGGTTTACGTTCCAATCTGAAACCGATACGGAAATTATTCCAAACCTAATCTATTATTACTATCATTATGAAGATAAAGACTTTCTCCAATCAGTCAGGGAAACTGTAGCTTTAATAGAGGGTGCTTACGCTATAGCGGTTATATCTAAATTATCTCCGAAAGAGATGATAGTATCCCGTAGGGGTTCGCCGCTAATAGTAGGACGCACTCCGGAAGGATATTTGGTTGCTTCAGATATTGGTGCATTAGCACCATATACTAATGATCTATGGCGTCTAGAAGATGGAGATGTGGCGGTGTTGTATACAGACTTAAGTGCAATGAATCAAAGCCAATTTCAAACTGAGAATTTGGAATTAGAAGAAATTTCCAAAGGAAATTATCCTTATTTCATGTTGAAAGAAATAATGGAACAGTCGGATGTTGTTGAAAGATGTATAGCTGGTCGAGTAACATATGAGGGTATTAAATTAGGTGGTATAGAAAAATATAAAAAACAAATTAGAGAATGTTTTGATTATACTTTTACCGGTCATGGATCTTCTTATCATGCTGCTTTACTAGGTAAGCAAATATTTGATAATTTATTAAATAGTGGAAGAAATAAAGTAGAATATTCATCAGAACTAAACCCTCAAAAATTAGAAAATAATATTTTAATTTCATTAAGTCAATCGGGTGAAACCGGGGATTTAGTTGATTTACTAAGAAAAGTGCCCAAACCAACTTTGAAAGTTGGAATTACTAACAGTGTTGGTTCGAATTTGAGCCAACTAACGGATTGTGGGATTTATCTACGGGCCGGTAAGGAAATTGGTGTAGCTGCTACAAAAACATTTGCGTGTCAATTAGTAACTCTGCTAATGCTAGCACATTATTTAAAAGGTGATCAAGATTCTATAAAACGATTTTTAAGGTTGTCCGAAAAGATAAACAATACTTTATCACTAAATGACGAAATCTTCTATATATCAAAACGATATGATAAACATAATTGGTTCTTCATTGGTAATGGATATAATTATCCACTTGCTCTTGAAGCAGCATTGAAAATGAAGGAAATTAGTCAAGTGCCAGCATTAGGATGTCTTGCGACAGAGCTAAAACATGGTACGTTATCTCTGATAGATACACAAAGCGTAATAGTAATTCTGTTTAATCAGGAAGATACTAAGGCAGCACTAGCCGCCTATGAAATTAAAGCTCGCGGCGGACAAGTTATTGGAATTGGTAGTAACGATGAATACGCAGTAGATTGTCATCATTATATTCAAATTCCCTCGGAGAATGATGAGTTTGAAACTATCTATAAAACAATAGTTACTCAATTAATGGCTTATCATATGGCTATTTTGCGGGGATGTAACCCGGACAAGCCAAGAAATTTAGCAAAGTCTGTAACGGTGAAATAATGAAAAATCATAAGATAAAAAAAATAGAAATATGTGATGGTTTTAATGGACCAGTTCAAGATCTTATCAATCTACTTACTGAATATAGTGAAGGAATGATAGATCCTGAAATTGTATCGGAATATTCATTATATTGTTCTGATGAGGAAGACTATTATGTTCAGGGCTGGGTACCAATGACAAAAGAAGAAATAGCAAAAGCTAATGCCATCGCAATAAAACGTAAACAAGCAAGTAAAAAGGCAAATTTAACTAAGGCCGAAAAACAAAAGAAAGTTGAACTAGATCAGTTAGCTAAATTAAAAAAGAAATATGAGGGAGCGTAGCTCATGAGATATGCTGATTTAATTAAACATCTTGAACAAGGCAAATCCGTTTATATTAGTTGGACACATAAACATGGTACAAAAATTTATAGAGTTGCGGCAAAAGAATATCTAGTTCCTTGTCTCAAAGATATTTATAATTGTCTTAACGACTATTATAAATATGAATTATCTGAGATAGAAAATACTGAAAAGAAAATCAGTAAATTGACACAAGAAATAGAGCAACTAAAATCATCCGCACAATTACCAGAAATAATTGAAATTACTAAAGACAAAACTAGAGGACTAAAATCATATAAAGAAGAGATAAATAATGCTAAATGTTTACAAGCTTCTATTAATAAACTTCTAAACGAGAATAATCCTGCTCCATATTGGGCAGAGCTAATGAAACGCCGTGATTATGAATATGAACACATTGATATAATAAATGTGAGCGAATATCCATGAGTAAAAAATTATCAAGAAAAGATTTTTTAATTCAAATCAATCTCAAGGGCGGTATATTTGAAGCACTTGAGTACGGAATAACCGCTAAAGATTGCAAAGACAATGAAATTGCAGAACTGTTCGGATATATTGAAGACTGGTATAATGATCGACCGGGTGAATTTAAAGAATTAAGTGAAATTCTTTCTGATGAGAAATATGACGTATGACAACTAAAATTAGGCGAATTAATTTGTATTCGGGTCCGTCCGCAGGAAAAAGTACTTATTCGGCAGCATTATTCTCTCATATCAAACATCAAACTCAACACTCTGTAGAGCTAGTAAGAGAATATGTAAAAGATTGGGCTTATGAAAATCGTGTTCCAAAGGGACTTGATCAGTGGTATATTTCTGCTCAACAAATAAGGCGAGAAGAAATTCCACTTCGTAACGGAGTAGAATTAGTTGTTACTGATTGTCCATTGTTACTTAACTGCTATTATGCTTATAAGAATAATGTACCCGGCTGGCAATCTTTAGTTGACTTATCTAGAGAGTTTGAAAAACTCTATCCATCATTAAATATCGTTCTCAAACGAGAAAAACCCTTTGTTCAATTGGGAAGATTCCAAAACGAATTCGAATCTCGCACTATTGATACTGAGGTTGTGTCATTTTTACAAGATACTGTAAAAGTAAATAATATATGCCATTATTCAGGTAAACGATTGCCTGAACTATATGATGAATTATTTATGAGATATTGTGGAAGATTAGATGATTATATTAATAATTTCCGTATAAAAAATAATGATAATCCCTCTATTTATGTCGGAGACATAAAATGAATATTTACGATACTGACCAACTCTTAAAACGGTATGATAATCTACCATATTATTTCAGGCGTTATGAAATAATGGAGGCTAGAAAATCATATGTAAATACTATAGGATGGATTGATTCATTTAAAGATAAACCTCATGACGATCATTATAAATATATGGTAAAAAATCTACCAATTAGAAAAGCTAATTTAGAGAATATGCTAGATGAATTAGAACATGGAATACAATTATCTGGTGAACCAAGGGTTGGAGCAGACGAAACATTAATTATTTTGGCAGAAACTAAACCCAAATTGGGAACCAACTATCATGACATTAGGTGGGCGATTAATAAATATAGATCAGCCATATATTTCTACAATTTAGGTTATCGAAATGATTTAGCTGATTACCAATTAGCGGAAACTAACTTAAGGAAGCTTACATAATATGTTAAAACAAATTATAGATGTAATCTTTAAGCTTTTTAAATGGTGGATTATTATAGTCCCTTGGGAACAGGGCATTCGTGTCCGTCTAGGAAAGCGAACAAAATTATTAAATTCTGGCATATATCTTTGTATTCCTTTTATCGATAAGGTTTATAAACAATGTACTCGGCGTAGATTAGTAATGTTAAGGGCACAAACCATAACTACAAAAGACGGTAATGTGCTTACCATAAATGGATCATTAGGGTATATTATTTCCGATGTAATGAAATTATATAAAAGTTTATATGCACCGGACGATAGTTTAAATTCAATTATTTCATCTAAAATATCCGAATACGTATTTAACAATAACTTAACAGATTGTAATCCCGCTAAAATACGTAATTATGTATTAAATAATATAAATATCACAGAATTTGGTTTATCGAATCCGGAGATATACATATTAAATTATGTTCGAACTAAGACTTATAGACTAATTACGGGCGAAATTAATAATTGGTCATCATATAATGTGTTAAATACTCAAAAATTTGAAGGTGAACATAATGACAAATAGCGAGTCTTACTCGATCATTATTAATTGTAAATCAGGTGAAGCTAGAGTTTTACAAACTCTCCTAAGTAGTCTCTATGAAGCGATAGATCTTCCTAAATCTATTAATATTCTTATGAACCCCTACTATGTAGGTTATAGTCCATTCTTAGACTTACAAGATATTCACCATTTGAATTTTTGGAAAAATTCAGAGCGTGTATGTTGGTTTGATTTGTGGAATTTATATTTAACTCAAATAATACGAACTCCACTGGTAATTATGATTGATGATGACCACGTACTTCGCACCGAAGATTTAATTCAACAACTTAATTCTCATTTCGATAACAATAATATAAGATGTGACTGGATTAATATGTCAGAAAGATTTGGTTGTTTCGCCACTAGAACAAGAATATTAACGGAGATATGCGATAACCCATATGTCTCTCAACATCAATCTCCTGAAGACTATATCAAATATAATTTGACGCAGCCGGGTATCAATATTGACCCATATCTTTTCCGACACGACAGAAAAGAGCGTTAACGCTGCATTAAAATATTTAATGCAAAATTTTAATCATTCTTTTGTTGCAATAATCAATGGGCATTTTGTTTCGACTATAATGTACTTATCACCGCTACGCGGCTCTAAAGGATTTATAAACACATGACAACAGTATATCCATCGCATGAGGAAATTTTATCTGAAGAATTTTTAGCAAAATATAGAAATAAACACCCAAAATGGGGTTTCAACGGACTAGGATATCTGGTATTTCTTAGAACTTATTCCAGAACAAAGTCGGATGGTACTAAGGAACGTTGGGATGAAACAGTAGAACGGTGTATACGAGGGGCACAGAAAATTGGTGCTAAATATACTAAACAAGAAGCAGAACGCCTATATGATTATGTGTTTAATCTTAAAGGTTGTTTTAGCGGAAGAGGATTATGGCAATTAGGAACGCCACTAGCAGATATATATGCAGACTCACTTCTAAATTGCTGGGGAACTAAAGTATCAAATATTGATGATTTTGCATTTATATTTATGGAAAGTATGTTTGGTGGTGGTGTTGGAATTAATATTACTAAAGAATTTAGTTTTGAATTACCGCGTGTAAAAAAGACTGTTAGAGTTGTATTTAAGAATACAAACGATGCTGATTTTATAGTGCCTGACTCTAAAGAAGGTTGGAGAGATTTATGGATAAAAATATTGGAGTCTTATTTAGTAAGCGGGAAGTCTTTTACTTATTCAACAATTTGTATTCGTCCAGAAGGATCACCATTAAAAACATTTGGTGGAATTGCACCCGGCCCTAGACCCTTAATCGAAGGTACACAAGCATTAATTCAAGTTTTGGAAAGTAGAGAGGGTAAAAAGCTTAGAACAGAAGACGTAACTGATATAATTAATATTGGTGGAGAAGTTGTTAAGTCTGGTGGAATCAGGAGATGTTTGCCTGCCGGATCCTTAATTCACTCCATGTCAGGATTAATACCGATAGAAAACATTAAAGTTGGTGATTTGGTATTAACCAATGATGGATATCATAAAGTTCTAGATTGGATTAATCAAGGATCACAAGATATATATAGAATATATACGCAGGATGGTTGGTTTGATGCTACTTCTGAACATCGCATGGCCGTTCTAACTAACGATAATCAAATCGAATGGAAACTTACCAAAAATTTATCAAATAAAGATTTATTATTAACTTCTCGAATCCCTATCGAGGGTACTCACCAAACTCTTCCATTGTGGAAATATGATAAATCAATACATTCTACTACATGTAAAGATATTAAAATTCCAGATTTAGATAAAGATATGGCTTGGTTTATCGGGGTATTTCAAGCAGACGGATATACATGTCCCAGATATGAACATGATGGTTATGGATCATATGTATCTGTAATATTTGGGGAAAATGAGTATGAGCAGGCTTGTGCGTGTAAAACTCAAATTGAGCGTTTTGGATTGGATAATATAAAACTCTATCATAGAAAAAATGAAAATTCTTGGATAGTTACATGTAAATCAAAGCAATTATCTTGGTATTTAGATCAAAATATTAAACAAGCCAATACAGAATTAAAAATTCCTAATTTTATTTTAAAATCTCCTATAAATATTAGGATGGCTTATGTGTCTGGTATTTTTGATGGCGATGGTTGTATTACCAATCGTCCAGTTAATATTTGCACCTCTGTTTATCCTGAGTTTACCAGAAATCTACAAACACTACTTTATTCCTGTGGTATTTCTACTAGAATACAAGTAACTGAAGATGCTCCATCTAGACAAGACTGGAAAACCATATATAAACTTAATATCATAAATAATATAGATAAAAAGATTTGGAACAAATGGTATTTTGGATATAAAAATCAATTAATTATTCAGGATAATGTTCGTTGTACTAATAAATTTCCAATCAACTGGTTTGATAAAAAGAATTTAAAATATATATATTGTCAATATATGACATATGATAAATATTTAGATGAATTTAATCAAATACCACCAACACCGGTTGGTGTAATTTCAATAGAAAAACTATCTAAACAAGATACATATGATATTTCTGTAGACCAAAATCATAATTTTTATTGTAATGGATATTTAACACATAATACGGCAATAATTTTGGGTGGTGATTCAGACGATATTGCCTATCTATCTCTTAAAAGATGGGATTTGGGTAATATTCCATATTATCGCTCTAATTCTAATAATAGTATTATTGCAAATTATTATAAATATCTAACCGATAGATTTTGGGAAGGATATTATGGTAATGGTGAAGCTTATGGATTAATTAATATAAGAAATGCTCGTAGATTTGGTAGAATTGGCGAGATTGAATATGATGATTTTGACTTAAAAGAACCTAATGTCATTATATGTAATCCCTGTCAACCACATTGGGCACCTCTGTTAACTGTTAATGGTATTAAAAAATTACAAGATATTAATATAGGTGATATGATATGGTCAAAAGATGGCTGGACAAAAGTTACCAATAAACGGTCTAATGGTATTAAAGAGGTTTATGAATATAAAACTACCGCAAATACATTTTTTGGTACTAAAGATCATAAAATAATTTCTAATGGAAATAAAATAGAAGTAGGATTATCTGAATCAATAGATATATTACCTGGACTATATTCAAATGAAATAACTCTGCATGTACAAGATGTTATGGATGGTTTAGTACTAGGTGATGGTACAGTACATAAAGCCAGTAATAATTTAGTTTTATTATGTATTGGACAAAAAGATCAAGACTATTTTAATAGTGAAATAAAAGAGCTAATTAAAGAATATAGGCCCGGTATTGGTCCTTCTGATTATGAAATAAATACTACTATTTCAGCTAATGAATTAGCTTTAACGTATTTACGTAAAATACCTGATAGATTTTATTACGGCGATAAAAACAAAATTTGTGGATTTTTGCGTGGATTATTTAGTGCTAATGGCTCTATATCTGGTGATAGAGTTACTTTAAAACAAAGTAGTGAATATCTCATTCGACAAGTTCAAATAATGTTATCTGCTATAGGTATTAGATCTTATATCACAACAAATAAAGCTAAGAAAATTGAATTTAGTAATGGAGAATATCTCTGTAAAGAAAGTTATGATATTAATATAGCTACAGACAGAGAAAAATTTAATAGTATTATTGGTTTTATACAAATATATAAAAATGAAGGATTAGAGCAATTAATTTCAGATATTAATTCTGGTAATCCTAAAAAATTTACTTATGATATTGTTCAAGTAAATAAAATTTCTGAAGAAGAAGTTTTTGATATTACCGTCGATAACCAATCTCATACATATTGGACCGGTGGTTGTAATGTAAGTAATTGTGGTGAGGCTTTATTATGTGATAAAGAACCTTGTAATTTATCCGAATTATTTATAAATAATATTAACTCTTTAGAAGAGGCAATAGATCTAGTAAAATTACTTTATAAAACAAATAAAGCTATTTGTGCCAGAAAATATTATCATGAAGAATCTAATAAAGTAGTACATAAGAATTTTAAGATAGGTATTAGTTTAAGTGGGGTTTGTCAAAAACTAGATGTAGTTAATGAATGGGCTGACAAGATTTACGTAGCCTTACGTAAATTCGATAAAGAGTGGTCAGAGAAAAATGGGTATCCTCAATCAATCCGCCTCACGGTAATTCAACCAAGTGGAACAAAGGGATTATTGGGGGGTTGTATGCCGGGTGGTCATCCCGGCTACGCCGAGTATTTTATACGTAGAATTAGATTTGCCAGTAACGATCCTCTAATTCCTCTACTTAAACAAATGGGCGTTTATACTGAGTTTGAATTAAAATTTGATGGCGGCGTTCGACACGATGTTATTGTAGCAGAATTTCCTTGCAGATTCGAAAACGGATTATTATCTAAAGATTGTCCCGCCATTAAGCAAATGAATATTGTAAAAGATTTACAAAAATATTGGGCGGATCAATCAGTATCGGTAACGGTCTATTATAAAGAAGAAGAACTTTCTGATATTAAACAATGGTTAGAAGAAAATTATGATGATAATGTAAAAACAATGTCATTTTTGAGACATTCAGATCACGGATTTAAACAAGCTCCTTATCAGGAAATAACTAAAGATGAATATGAGATGATGATTAAGAAAATGAAACCGCTTAGCGACATTGATTTGTCAAAAAATATTGGTAGTGAAGTATTGGATGGAACAGAATGTACTAATGGAATCTGTCCAGTAAGATAATAATAGGCGACAAGAGACAATCTTGTGACAAAGCTATAGGGGTTATAGTGGCGGATCGCTATAAAGTCTATACTGGTTGCCATAACGGTGAAAGACCGTTCTATTATTTTATGAAAACAATTTATAAATATCCAATTAAGATTACAG